>Ga0137403_10002319_pt1 | contig 23372 bp, 16 predicted proteins | sample CZOMad2_1_16fung_FD_122057 | JGI IMG/M metagenome (GOLD analysis project Ga0137403, IMG submission 122057) | Vadose zone soil fungal communities from Angelo Coast Range Reserve, California, USA - CZOMad2_1_16fungal (Hybrid Assembly) | ecosystem: Environmental > Terrestrial > Soil > Vadose zone...
CGCGTCGAGAATACGGTTCAGTTTCGTGAAGTCTTCGTGATACTTGGCGAACAGCGAGCGGGCCAGCACGTCACGCAACAGCAGCACGATGCCGACGACTTCGTGCGTCTCGACGCCTCGCGGGATGATGCGCTCGGAGAGATTGCGCGCGTACGCCTGCAGAGCCTCAAACGTCCCCGTTTCCAGCGCCTCCACGTAGTTGTCGTACACGGACGTCGCTTCGGCGAAGATTTCCTCCTCCGTCATCGCCGTGAGCAGCTGGGCCCGCGTGATGCGCCGCGCCCACTCCTCGCGCAGCTGCGTCCGGTTCTGTCGCAGGTGAGCCACCAGCTCGCGCAACAGCGCCGCTGTGGACTCAGATTGTGCCTGGGGATCCGGCAGCGGCGACTGCGCGTCTTTGCCCTTGTTGGCCATGGCTAGCGGTCCTCGCCCGTGGAATGTTGCTGCGGCGCAACAGCAAGGCTAGTGCCAGGCAGTCGCGCCTGATCCGGCGCCGTAACTACATTATTTCACAACATGTTGAGAAGCGCGACGAGTCCGCTCTATGGCGCGGGTGCAGCAGTTTGTTGCGCAAGCGTGTTGCGGCGCGCACAAAAAGAGTGCACCAAGGAGCTCACGACGAGCGCCGCGGGGAGCGGCGTGCGGTCCGCTCCCCGCTGGTCGCTTCATCCGTCATTCACACACCTCCTCTGTTAAGCACGCTCAGGATGCCAGCGGTTGCGGGATAGCCATTGCCCGGCGGGGCTCGCGTTGTGGCTGAGCTGCTGGCCCTCCGTCCAGTGCGAAACGCTCCCCGTCGCATACCACGCGCGCGATCCGTTCGGCGGCCTTCCCATCCCACCGTTCGATGACCGGCCGGGCCGGTGAGCGCCGCGCCAGTGCACGCTCGGCCGCTGCGAGGATGGCGTCCCGCTGCGGCGGGACCAGGCGGTTGCTGCCGTGCGTACACGTGATCGGACGATCGGTACTGGGTCGCACCGTGAGACACGGCACGCCGAGGAACGAGGTCTCCTCCTGCAGTCCGCCCGAGTCGGTGACCACGAGGCCGGCCTTGGCGACCAGGCTGAGCATGTCCACATAGCCGAGGGGCTCGAGCAGCCGCAGTCCCCGACCGGCCGGCGGCCGCAGCCGCAGGTCTTCGATGCGCGCGCGCGTACGCGGGTGCACCGGAAACAGCACGGGGACGTGGTCCGCGAGCCGCGTCAGCGCCTCGAGGAGCTGCCGCAGCACGGTGGAGTCGTCGACGTTGGTCGGCCGGTGCATGGTCACCACCGCGTAGGCGCGCCCGCGCACGTCGAAGCGCGCGGGCGCGTCGACGGCCAGCGCCTGCGGCAGGGCCCAGCACAGCGTGTCGATCATCACGTTGCCGACGAAATGCATGCGGTCGGCGGCGATGCCCTCGGCCTCGAGGTTTTCGGAGGCGTCACGCGACGGCAGGAAGAGCAGATCCGACACCCGATCCGTGACCACACGGTTTATTTCCTCGGGCATGGTCCAGTCGCGGCTGCGGAGGCCGGCCTCGACGTGACCGACGCGCACCCGGAGCTTTGCGGCGACGAGCGCGGCCGCCACGGTGGAGTTCACGTCACCGTACGTCAGGACGAGATCGGGACGGGACTCGATGATCACCGGCTCGAGGCGTTGCATCACGGCCGCCGTTTGCTGCGCGTGCGACCCCGACCCCACGCCGAGGTTGTGGTCGGGCGCCGGGATCCACAGCTGCTCGAAGAACGCGTCCGACATGCCCGGGTCGTAGTGCTGCCCGGTGTGGACGATCACATGCTCGACCCCGCGCTTCACGAGCTCCCGGTCGACGGGGGCAAGCTTCATGAAGTTCGGGCGCGCGCCCACGACCGAGAGAATCCGCATCGCGTCAGCGGCGTAGCTGTGTGGCGATGATGATCGCCGCCGGAATCCCCGCAATGAGGGCGAGGATGCGCCACTTGGATTCGGGGTCGGCGCGCCGGGGCACGACGATGCGGTCGCCCGTGTGCAGGCCCAGACCCTCCACGGTCATGCCGCGCGCGAATGCGTCCTGGAAGGCGTTTCCCACGTAGAGCCCCTTGCCCTCCCGCTCGATGCGCGCGGCGGTGAACTTTGCATCCTTCGTGGGACCGCCGGCCGCCATCAGTGCGTCCGACACGACGGAGCCGGCGGCGACGGCATAGTACCCGGGATGCTCCACCTCACCCAGGACGCCGAGGCGGACCAGCACCTTCGCGTGGACCACCGGGTTCTTCATGTAGCGGCCCAGCTGCTGGCCGAGATACGTCTCCACGTCGGCGCGCCGTACGCCGGTCAGCGGGATCGCGCCGATCACGGGAAGCGTGAGCGCGGGTCCCGGCCCGACGCTGAACGGGTGGGTGAACTGGGTGTCTCCCTCCACTTCGAGGTAGATCTGATCACCCTGCTCGAAATCGCTCGGCGGAGCCTTGGAAGCGGCCTGACCGGCGAGCGGGCTGGTGATCAACATCAGCGCCAAGAGGCGCACAACCATTCTCTCGATCATTGTGTCATTCGACCGTCACGCTTTTCGCCAGGTTGCGCGGCCGATCCACGTCGCAGCCGCGCAAGACGGCGATGTGATACGCCAAGAGCTGCAGCGGAATGACCGTCAGCACTGGCGCGATCAGGGGTGGACTCGCCGGCACGGCGACCTGGTGATCCGCGAGCCTGCTCAGATCGCCGTTGCCCTCGCTCGTGATCGCGATGATGCGACCCCCCCGGGCTTTCACTTCCTGCATATTCGAAACGATTTTTTGGTAAACGGAATCCTTCGGTGCCAGGCAGACGACCGGCATGTTCTCGTCGATCAAGGCGATCGGTCCGTGCTTCATCTCGGCGGCCGGGTAGCCCTCGGCATGGATGTAGGAGATCTCCTTCAGCTTGAGCGCGCCCTCGAGCGCGACGGGGAAATTGGCACCTCGGCCCAGGTACAGCGCGTTGCGGGCGTCCGCATAGCGCTCGGCAAGCGCTCGCACCTGCGGCTCGACCGCGAGCGCGCGCTCCACCAGCTCCGGCAGCCGGATCAGCTGCGAGACCAGTCCGCGGCCTTCCTCGGCCGGCAACCCCCGCTGGCGGCCCAGGTACAGCCCGAGCAGCAGCAAGGCGACCACTTGCGATGTGAACGCCTTGGTCGATGCGACTCCGATCTCGGGTCCCGCGTGCAGGTAGATCCCCCCGTCCGCCTCGCGGGCGATCGTCGAACCGACCACGTTGACGAGACCGAGCACCGTCGAGCCGGCAGCCTTCGCAGATCGTAGCGCTTCCAACGTGTCCGCCGTTTCGCCCGACTGCGAGATGGCGATGGTCACGGTCCCCGGAAGCCGGACCTGGCGGCGGTAGCGGTACTCGGACGCGTACTCCACCGACACCGGGATGCAGGCGAGCTCTTCCAGAATGTGACGGCCGACGAGCCCGGCGTGCCATGACGTACCGCACGCCACGATCACGATCTGCCGGATCTGGTGGCACTGCTCAGTGGTGAGGTTCAGTCCGTTGAGGCGCGCCGTCCCCTCGGACACCAGCAGCCGCCCGCGGAGGGTACTCCGGACCGTCTCGGCCTGCTCGCAGATCTCCTTCAGCATGAAGTGGGGGTAGCCCCCGAGCGCGATAGCCTCGAGATCCCATTCGATGTCGTCCACGGCCCGCTCCTGCTCGCGGGCCTCACGATCGAGGACGCGGTAGCCCTCCGGGGTGACCACGGCCACGTCTCCGTCGTTCAGGTAGACGACGGACCGAGTGTGCCCCAGCACCGCGCTCGCGTCCGAGGCCACCAGGAACTCTCCGTCTCCGACGCCGAGCAGCACGGGCGAACCGCGCCGGGCGACCACGATCTTTCCGGGATCGGTCTCGGCGACCACCGCGATGCCGTAGGTCCCCTCGACGTGGTCAAGGGCGGCGATGACCCGCGCTTCCAGCGTCGCGCCGGGCGACTCCTCGATCAGGTGGACCAGCGTCTCGGTGTCGGTCTCGGTCACGAAGCGATGGCCGTCCTGCTCCAACCGCTTGCGGAGCACGTCGGCGTTCTCGATGATGCCGTTGTGCACGAGGGCGAGCGTCCCGGTGCAGTCGGCGTGCGGATGTGCGTTGCGCTCGGTCGGCGCGCCGTGGGTCGCCCAGCGCGTATGTCCGATGCCGCACCGCCCGTGCAGCGGCGTCCGTGTGAGCAGCTCGCGCAGGCCGGCGATCCGTCCCGCGAGCTTGCGGGTTTCCACGCCAGCACCGTTCAGCACGGCCACCCCAGCGGAGTCGTATCCGCGGTATTCCAGTCGCGCCAGCCCCTCGATCAGAACCGCGACCGCGTCTCTCGGGCCGACATATCCCACGATTCCGCACATCGTTCAGATGCCCTCCCGCTTGAGTTCAAGCAACGGGTCGCCGGTGATCGCTAGACCGAACCGCGTGAGCTGGGCCAGCGTACCGTCGCCTGCGCCGAGCGCCGCATCCGGTAGCGGGAGAAGCGGCCCTCCGCACCGGTCGCACTTCGCCGCCGGGTGGCGGCGGGACGTGCGCGGGCGCTTGACCCTCTCGTTGGCGCGGGTCCTACAATCCTTGCAACGCATACTCGGCGGTCTCAGATCACGCCCAGCACTTCAAGTTTGAGGCCCGGGCGACGTTCAACACCCGCGATCTCGGCGCTACTGAGCAGCGCGACAAGAGGTTAGCCACCGTGCCCGGCGGGCCAACGGTGGCGCCCCGGCGCACGCTGCGTTGCGCCCGCGCGGCAGCCCGCCGCGGTCGAGCGGGCACCGCAGGCACGTTTCAAGGCGCGGATGCCCCCTGAGCGCCGCCACACCACGGCCCCGGGTTTGCAGACGCTCTACTCGTGCTCTTCAAGGAAGCATTGCCCACAACGCGGTGGGTTGGAGCTGGCGCATGATGGACCGAATGCCACAGGTGGGGTTGCCGCTCGTACTGCTCGCAGGCAACGGCCAGGAGGCGACGCGCTGGCTCAGGGGCCTGCTCGAGGGCGGTGGATACGCCGTCCTCCAGGAGCGGACCGGCCAGCATGCGCTCGACCGCGCCCGCACCACCGAGCCCGATGTGATTCTCGTAGACGCCGAGTTGCCCGACATGCCGGGTGTCGAGCTGTGCCGGACACTTCGTGCCGATCCGCGCGTCTCGAGCAGTACGCCGATTCTCCTGACGATCCGCGACGCGGCCACCCGCGCACAGCGACTGGCCGCCTTGCGCGCCGGCGCCTGGGAATGCATCGCGCCTCCGCACGATGCGGATGAGATCCTGCTCAAGATCGGCGCATACGTGCACGCCAAGCTCGACGCGGACCGGGCCCGAACGGACGGGTTGCTCGACGCCGCGACGGGACTCTACAACCGGCAGGGGCTGGCACGCCGGGCGCGTGAGCTGGGATCGCAGGCGTTCCGGGAACACGGTCCGCTCGCCTGCGTCGTGCTGGCGCTCGACGTCGAGCCGGGCGAGCCCGCGTCTCAGCCGCAGGGCGGAACGAGCCTCGGACGGTATGTGCAGGCCATCAAGTCGGCCGCGCGGCTGTCGGACGTGATCGGCCGCCTCAGTGCCACCGAGTTCGCGGTGCTCGCGCCGGGGACGGATGCGGGCGGCGCGCGCCGACTCGCCGAGCGCCTTGCCAACTCGGTGTCCGCGACAAGTGTGGCCCCGGCCGCCGGTGGTGGCGCCGCCGCGCCCGTTCGAGTCCGCTGTGGCTACGAGGCGGTCGCCAACGTCGGCTATGCGCCGATCGAGCCGGTCGACCTCTTGGTGCGGGCGGCCGCAGCCGTCCGGACGGGCCGGGCAGACTCCGGCGGCTGGCTGCGGTGCTTCGACGAAGGCGCCAACCCCACCCCTTCCACTCCTTAGACGGGAACCCCCCGGCTTCCGCTGTCCTCCTCCGCGGCTTCATAACCAGGGAGATAGTAGGAGTAGTAGCGGTAGGCTCCACCCGCCGGCACGTCGTTCAGGATCGCCCCCAGCAGCCGGACGGGCAGGCGCTGTAGCATTTCCAGCTTGGCGGCCGCGACCTCGCGGTGGCTGTACCCGGTCCTGAGCACGAGCGCCAAGGTTCCCGTCAGCGTACTGAGGATCAGGGGATCCACCCCGGCCGCGAGTGGCGGGCTGTCGAACAGGATCACGTCGTAGCCGGAGCGCATGCCGTTCACGAGCTCCGCCATCGCGGGGGATCCCAGCATCTCGGGGGCATTGTAGGCGCGCGTGCCGCACCCTATAAGAGAAAGCGAGGGGTACGGAGTCGCCTGTACGATGGCGTCGAGCGGGGTTTCGCCACGGAGGAAGTCGCTCAGACCCGGGCGGCGACGGGCGTTCAGACGGCGGTGCAGTACGCCGCGCCGGATGTCGGCGTCGATCAGCAGGGTGCGATGCCCGCCGTCCGCGAAGGTGTGCGCCAGGTTTGCGGCCAGGAATGACTTGCCGTCCCCGGCCCCCGGGCTCGTGATCGTGACCAGGAGCGGTGCCCGGCCCCCGTGCGCGTACACGAGGTTAAGGCACACCCCGCGAAGCGCCTCCACGACCTGGTTGACGTCCTCCGGCACGCGGCCCCGGCCGTGGCGGCCCGCGTGCGGGAGGGTGCGCAGGTGCGGCACGGCGCCCAGGATCGCGAGCCCCATCTCGCGTGAGACCTGATCCGGGTAGCGCACTCTGGGGTCGATGCGATCAAGCAGCACCGCGCCCACAACGGCGAGCCCGAAGCTGCCGCAGAATCCGAGCAGGATCATCCGCCCTCCCGGCGAGCTCACGGGCTCGCGCGACACGACCGCCGCGTCGAGGATGCGCACGTCGGGAATGGTGCTCGCTTCCGCCAGCCGCGCCTCTTCGTACCGCTTCTGTAGCAGAGTGTAGAGCTCTTCGGCCATGCTCAGCGTGCGACGCAGCCGGGCCTCCTCGATCGCCCGCGCCGGGATCTGACGCAGGCTGCGCGAGTCTGCGCCGAGTCGCCGGTCGAGCTCCGTCTCCCGAGCCGCCAGCTGATCGAGCAGCCCGCGCGCCAGCGCGGGAATCGTCTGACGCTCCAGCGTCGCGATTTCTGCTACCAAGCGCTGCACGAGTGGGTACTGGTCGGAGTAACGGTACCGCAGCGCGCGCAAGCTGGCTCGCTTCGAGGTCAGCTCCGTGAGCGCGGCAGCGAGGTCGGGGTTGGCTTGGACGGACCCAACCATCGCGAGCGCCTCAGCCGAGAGGCCGCTCGAGTCACTGGCGGGTGCCAGCAAGCGTCGCAGCGCCTCGCGGTCTTGTTGGATCCGGTCCCGATCGGCCTGCATACCGAAGAACGTCCCGAACTTGGGATCCGACTCGCCGAGCTGGCCACCGCCGCCGGCTCCACCCGGCGCGCTCAGCGCCACGGGGGGCGGCCGATCGCCCGGCAACGTGATCGTCCGCTCGCGGAAGCCCTCCAGCGCCCCCTCGGCGCTCCGCAAGTTGCTTTGCGCGCTCTGTAACTGCTCGGCCAGGATCTTCGTGAGCTCGGTCAGCTTTTTCCGCTTCAGGTCCGAGGCCACCTGCACGTAGCGTTCGGCCACCGCGTTGACCACGGCGGTGATGCGCGGTGCGTTGGGGCCCCGCAACTCGAGCCGGAGAAAATTCCCGTCCGGATCCAGCTGCGCGCTCAGCGAGTCCGCCAGCGAGCGCGCGGCGTCCCGCAGGGTCGACAAACTGAACTCGACGGCGTGGTCGGCAGGGAGCGTGCCGGCGGCGGGCGCCCAGGCCAACCCCAGGCGAGTGCCGATGGAGTCACCCACCGTCCCGCGCTCGACGACCTGGCCCTCGGGGACGGTTGCCAGCGTGTAAGTCCGACGGTCAGAGTCCACCTTCAAACGATACGTTCCTGGTCGGTACTGCCCGGTCACCTGCAAGGTGGCCAGGACATGTTCGTCCGCTCGCGACTTCGGGCTCACGAATAGCCGTTGGTCGCGGACCACCTGATCGAGCACCACATATGATTTGAGGAGGTCCACCCAGGCCTGGGGGTCAAGCAGCTGGCCCTGCCGGATGGGCCCGCGGTCCTGACCCTGGCCCCAGCGCTCCTTCTCCGTCGCGTCGATCCAGATGGTTGCCTGAGCCCCAAACTGGGGCTTCACAAAGCGCGCGACCCCAAAGCCGGCCATGGTCCCAAGAACCGTCACGCCGCAGATCAACCACTTGAACCGCAGCACTGCGCTGAACACCCGCCTCCAATCGACGCCTCCTTCCGTGTCGACGCCGCCCCACTCTGTAGTGGGGGGCGGCGGTAATGGCGGAACCATCACCGATGGAGTCGAACCAGGTGGCAGCGGCAGATGACTCATCATGGAACGGGTACCTCTCCGGTGATGCACGGTCTGGCTTCGGAAAACTGCGTTCCTCGGCGGCTGGAGTGTGGCAAGTCCGATACCGTGCGCCGCCGCAGACCGATTGGAGAGATGCCGCAATTCAGTGCAATCGGACGCGGGGAACGGATGCACCTTGGTGCGGTCGGACGGTGTGGCCAGGCTTGGGCGCCGCCGGATATTGCCCAATCCGTGCGGCAAACCGGGCGACGCTGCGGGGTCGCGACAGTGTGGCCCGAACCGTGCGTAGGAGTGCGGTCGACCGTTATCGAGGACGAGGGCGATGTCCATTCCGATGACACAAGGCGGCGTCCAGCCCGGCGACGTGCATGAGCCGGCGGCGTTGCTGGCGATCGGGCCGGAAGCCAAGGCCCGCGTGCGGATTCTCGTGGTGGACGACGAGCACACCCTGCGCGAGAGCTGCGCCGCAGTACTCCGGCACGAAGGGTACGACGTCACGGTCTGCAGCCGAGGTCAGGAAGCGCTTGAGCTGCTCAAGCGCCGGGCCTTCGACGTCCTGCTCGTGGATCTCTACATGTCACAGGTCGACGGGCTCGCACTGCTGCGAGCCGCGCTCGGAACCAATCACGACACGATCGTGATCGTGATGACGGGGAATCCGAGCGTCGAATCGAGCGTCGAGGCCTTGCGGCAGGGTGCCTTCGATTACCTCCCCAAGCCGTTTTCCGCGTCACACCTGCAGGTTTTGATCGGGCGCGCGGTGCACACCCTGTTGGTCGCCCGCGAAACGCGTGAGCAGCAGGACACGCTCGATCGGGCGCAGGTGCAGACGGACAAGCTCACGCTGCTCGGCACCGCGCCGGCCTTTCGGCGAGCGATCGAGCTTGCCCGGAAGGTGGCGCCGACCGATGCCTCCGTTTTCATCACGGGAGAGAGCGGCAGCGGCAAGGAGATGATCGCGCAGTTCATTCACCACCATAGCCGCCGCTCCAGTCGTCCGTTCGTCGCCATTAACTGCGCGGCGCTGCCGGAAGGGCTGCTCGAATCCGAGATGTTCGGTCACCGCAAGGGCGCCTTCACTGGCGCGGTGCGGGACAAACCCGGGTTGCTCGAAGCCGCGCACGGCGGCACGCTGTTTCTCGACGAGCTCGTCGAAATGCCAAAATCGATCCAGGCCAAGCTCCTGCGCGTCATCCAGGATGGCGTGGTGCGCCGAGTCGGCAGTGAGACGACCGACGCGGTCGTGAACGTGCGCTTCATTGCCGCGACCAACGGCGATCCCGAAGCGGCCGTGAAGTCGGGCGAGATGCGGGAGGATCTGTACTACCGCCTACGCGTCGTGCCGATCAATGTGCCGGCCCTGCGCGAGCGACCCGAGGACATCCCGCTGCTCGCGGACTACTTCCTATCCACCTATTGGGTGCGCCATCGCCGGAAGGGCGCGCCGTTCCCCCGCTTGACTGACACGGCGCTGCGCGCGCTGTGCGGCTACAACTGGCGCGGCAACGTACGCGAGCTCCAGAACGTGATCGAACACGTCGCCGTGGTCGTGGAACCGGGCGCCGAGATCAGGCCCGAGGATCTGCATCTCATGGGCGACGTGCCGGCGACCGAGACTGGGGCGAATCCCGCGTCGCTGATCTCGACTCTGCTCGAGGAGAGTTATCACGCCGCCCGAGACCGAGTGATCGCCCAATTCGAGCGACAGTACCTGACCTGGCTCGTCAACCGGGCCAGCGGAAACATGTCGAAGGCGGCCCGCATCGCGGGCGTCGATCGGACCACACTGTACCGCCTGATGGAGCGCCACGGACTGCAGCGCAGCCCCACCGCGGGGTGGGTGGTTGAGCGTGAGCCCGGAGTGGCGGCGGGCGTGATGGACGCCCCGGTCGAGGTCGAGGCTGGCGACGCGGGCGGGCAGGCGGCGTGATACGCGGGGGCGTGTTGGATATGCGGACGAATACTGCCGAGCAGCTCGACTGGCCGGTCGTCACGACGGTCCAGCGGCCGGCTCCCGAACGAGAGCCGCAGGATCTCGAGGCTTGCCTGGCAGGCCCCAACGGGCTCGATCTGGTCGTGGAGCTCGCGCATGACCTGCGCTCCCCCCTGACCTCCATTCTTTTTCTCGCGGAAGCCCTGCAGCAGGGTCAGGGCGGTTCCGTGACCCCCGAGCAGGCTCGCCAGCTGGGGCTGATCTACAGCGCCGCGCTGTGCTTGTGCGCGACCGCGAGCGACGTGTTGGAGCTCGCCCGCGGCGGCAACCGGCTGGTGGACCGCTCCCCCGCGCCCTTCTCGGTGGCCGACACGTTCGCGTCAGTCCGCAGCATGGTGCTGCCGATCGCCGAGGAGAAGGGGCTCGCCGTTCGCCTCGTTCACCCCGTACCCGAGCGTCGCGTGGGGCAGGCGCGGGCGTTGTCGCGCGTGCTCCTAAATCTCGCGACGAACGCGGTGAAGTTCACCGACACCGGCTACGTGGAGGTGGCGGCGCGACCGATTGGTACGAAGCGCCTCGAGTTCTCGGTCCGCGACACCGGGGCTGGGATCGACCCGGCGCTGCTGGGCACCCTGTACCAGCCGGTGCGGCCGGTGCCGACGGACGGGCGTCACCATTTCTCGAGCTCCGGCCTGGGCCTCGCGATTTGCCGCAAGCTCGCGACGGCCATGGGTACAGTGCTCCAGGTCGAAACCCGACCGAATTGGGGAACCCGATTCTACTTTGAGGTCGACTGTCCGCCAGCCAGTTCTGCTTCCTGACTTCTGTCATCGCGGATCAGCGAGTCCACGAGGCCTGCCGTCGCCGAATGCAGCACCTCGGACGGCTCGCACAGTCCCGGTGACTCCCCAAGCAACGCCAGAAAGCGGTCGGCACGGAGCGGGTCCACCGGTAAGACGTCTCGGCTCCAGCGTGCCGCCCCGGGGCCTGCTGAAAGCGGTTCCGCCAAGGCGCGACCGTAGACATCCAGAGAGGGATCGTAGATGTAGTCGAGCTCGAGCCCACGCTGCGCGAAGTGGGCCACGATCTTGTCACGCTCCCGCACGAAGAGCGGCACTCGAAAGGGAGCCGTATCGGCGGGGATCGGAAGGTCCGGAGGCGTGAGCCCCAATTTTGCGAGTTTGCGGGCGCCGGCGAGCCGGCGCCGGCGATTGTCTTCGAACGCCTCCAGGCGCCGCCGCGTCGCCCGCAGGCTCGAACGAAGTGGCCAGGTCCGGTACAGGTGGTTGTCGACCCGGACCCATTGATCAAAGCGGCCGAGCCCTCCCCCTTCCGTTTGAGCCTGGCACACGGCCGCGGCTTCATAAGCCATCCGGCAGCCATCACGCTCCGGCCGGCGCGATACCAAGCGATCGCGAAGCCGAGCGAGCCACCTGCGTGGCCGAGTCGAAGCACCCACCGTGCTGAGGAGTGAACGCACCCGATGAGCGATCGCCACAGGAACGGGCCGATAGCGGATCTCCTCTGCGGCTCGGCGTTCCAGTGCCTGGCGCCTGGCAGCCTCTGTGAAAGTCAAGACGCCCCCGACTCCACCAACGTGCTTGGTCAAGCTGTAGGCGGCCACCCTCCCGAACTGCCCGATCCGTCGTCCGTCAAACCGTGTGTCGATCGCGTGTGCGGCGTCTTCGATGAGGACGAGGTTGTGTCGCTGACAGCGCTCGTCCAGCAGATCCATGCGGTCCGGGATACCGTAGAGGTTGGTCGTCAAGACCCCCCGCAACCCGGTCCAGGTTGCGGCGTCGATGGCGCTGGGATCGATGTTTCCGGTGCCGGGATCCACCGGACCGAGGACTGGGACGAGGCCCGCCGCCAGGACCGTGAAGAAGACCACATCGTCGTTCACCGGGGACATGAGCAGGCGATCCCCAGGCCGAAGCCACTCTCGAAAGGCGAGGTAGAGAGCCAAACGGCCCGACGGGAGATACAGCGCCTCGCGCGCGTACCGGCGAGCGAAGAATGCCTCGATTGCTCGCACCTCGTCGCTCATGGCCATGCGCTCCCGGGCGCGAGCCACGAAAGCCAAGCAGCGCTGGTGCTCACCAGCTTCGCCAGGCGTGCCACGACCTTGCGGGGCTCGAGCACCCAATCTTCGGCAACTTCCGCCATCTCCTTGGCAAAAAGTCGCTTGAAGTCCGAAATCCCGCCGAGCGGATCGCCGGAGCCCGTAGTGCCGGCCGTCACGCCGCCGAAGTCGAACCACGTCGCGCCTGCGCGCTTTGCCCAGGTGATGAGATCCCACATGAGCGGATACCCGATGTGCAGGCGACCCAGATCGCTTGGCCGTGACGAGGCGCCGGCGAAATAACTTGCGCTTTGCCCGTTCCACCATCCCCACGAGAAGCCGAGCAGGGCGTCTGGCCCTTCCCGGTCGGTTCGGAACAGGCCGACGAGCCGCGCAGCATCCGGGACGCGCCGCGACAGCTCGATGACGCCCGCCCAATCCCACAGCGCCTCGTAACGTCCACCGGTGCGAACCCGAGTTTCACGCGACAACGCCTCGAGGCGATCGCCCAGCCGGCAGTCGTCCACGACGCGCACCTGCACAGGATGTTGTTGCACCGAGCGGATCCCTCTCCGAGCGGATGCGCTGAACGACGCGAAGAGCTCGGTCTCGGTCGGCTGCAGGTCGAGTACGAGCGTCGTGCTCCAATTCAGCGTCGTGGGGGCCCGCACAAAGCCCGCGCCCGCGAGCAGTTCCCCGAGCCGAGAGCGTGTCTCGCGGTCGCGCGAAAACACCTCGACCGTCAGGCGCAACACACGAGGTTCTCGATGCGCCACCTCCGTCAGGGCGTCGACGGCGGCGGCCCATAGACTCCGCGGCAGCGCCTCCCCGAACCGCTCGACCCGCAGCACGCGAAAACCCGGCACGGCACGACTCAGCCCGGCCTGAACGACGAAAGCCCCGGCGTAGGAGCCGTCGGGAGCGCGAAGAAGAACCCTCAGCGACTCGATGCCCTTTCGCGCCAACCTCCACCCCGCCCGATGGGGCAGCGCTAACCTGACGCCAGCGAGCGCCAGAGACCGCTCAAGTGCGTCCCCTTCGGCCGACTCGTCACGGAGTAGTTCGACACCAGAAGACAACCCGCTACGCCTCGCGGCACGAGTGAGAATCATTGTTACCTACGGTTCGCACAAGACGTGCCGTCCGGAGGCCTAGTTCTTGGAGCGGCTGCTGGGTCGCGATGTGGCGCGCCCACCACAGTGAGAGAGTTCGAGGCCTTGATACCTCCGCGCACACCCGGGTTCTCGGTGGCGCGGTTCTGCGTGGATTTGAGAAAGCGCAGGACGGCGTCGACCGGATCGAGCCACCGTCGGTCGCCATCTGTTGCGTGCACGCGATATGGATTCGGCCGAGACGCCGGAGTCGGCCGCCCGTGCGCGGACGTCGCGACCGTTCCACACTCGCCGCCCGTGCGCCATAGGCGACGCCACGAAACGCAGCGGGACAACGAGCGATCGCTGCACGACAGGGCACGGTCGTGACGTGCGCACGCACACGGCATCGCGGCTCGGCGCGCGCACGGACTTTGCCATGTCTCCGACCCATGACGACGACGCTCACTCCCTACCGATCGGCGCAACCGAGCCGGCTAACGGCTTCGCACGCACACGTGCCCTCACGCACTCATGCGCGCCTGCTCCATGCTGTCGATCGAGAGCGCTGGGGCCGGCGTTTCGTGAACGTGTTGGTCGCGGCCCTCGGTCTCGTGCTCACGTTTCCTGTGATCGTGTTGATCGCGGCCTTGATCAAGCTGACGTCGCGCGGACCCGTGTTCTTCGCGCAACCTCGCGTCGGGCTGGACCGGAGGGCGCTGACAGGGGCCGGCGGAAACACCCGACGCAATATCGACTTGGGCGGGACGCCCTTCACGATGTACAAGTTCCGCACAATGCGCCCGACCGAGAGGCACGGGAAACAGGTGTGGGCGCAGGCTGAAGACGAGCGCATTACGTCGATCGGCCGACTGTTGCGCACGTTCCGGCTGGACGAGCTGCCACAGCTGTACAACGTGCTGAAGGGCGACATGAACATCGTCGGGCCGCGCCCGGAACAGCCGGACATCTTCGTCTACCTGCGTGAGCAAATCGAAAGTTACCCGCGACGTCAGCGGGTGCGGCCCGGCATCACCGGCTGGGCCCAGATCAACCAAGGGTACGACACCTCGGTGGACGACGTGCGCCGCAAAGTCGCCTATGATCTCGAGTACATTCGACGCCAGTCGGCGCTCGAAGACCTGAGGATCATGCTCCGCACCCTCCCGGTGATGCTGCTGCGTCGGGGCAGCCGGTAATCGCCTCTAGGCGGGCGTCGCGCGCCGCGACTCGCGGCGCGCGCGCCCGTGTACCAGCCGCGACAGCGCCGGGTAGAGGTCCCCCCCAACGGCCTTGAGCGCTTTCTTGAGATTCCACAACCAGAGCTGGCGCAGTCGCACGGCGAGCGCACCGGACGCAAGCGCCGCGGCCGCCTCGGCGGAGGCCCCGCGCCGCAGTACGTAGCGCCCGACGACGAGGCAGCCGTCCACGACGCTGCAACGCGCGGTGGGTTCGGATGTGAACAACGCGGTCAGGCCCGCAGCGGCGGCCGCTGCCGCGACGCGCCGCGAAAAAGCGCCGCCGGGTACCGAGGCGACCCGTACCGGCTCACCCAGCACGTCGGCCAGGATCTCCGCGCTCCGGCTCCACTCCTCGATGAGGCGGTCCCAGCCGCACCGCGCCATCCGCGTGGGATGAGAACACGAATGCGTACCGATCACGTGCCCACGCTCCGCCAGCTCGCGCACCTGGGTCCGCCCGACGAAGCCCGGAGTCCCCAGGTAGTCAGTGGTGATGAAAAAGTGACCGCGCCACCCGGCGCCTTCGAGCAGGTCGGCGACGCAGCCGTACGCGCTCGCACCCCCGTCGTCGAAGGTGAGGAGGACCGGCGGCGGGTCGAGGGTGCCCTGGAGGAGGTCGTGTACCGTGCCACGCCGCGCGGCGACCGCGGATGCCGCTGCGAGATGCCCCTCGAAGTCGTGGCGCTCAAGCTTGTACGTGGCGGACACGGGATCGGGGAAGCCGCTCGCGTCCCAGTCACCCCCCTCGATTACGTCATGATACAGTAGCGCAAGCGCTTTCACGACGGCGTCTCCACGCGCGAAATTTCCAGTGGCAGTACTTCGTCAACCATGGCTGACCCCAGGCGGCGGACGGACGGCCCGAGACGTCGAGCCGGGCCGCGCGTCCCGCGGCCACGTCGATCAGCGCCTGACGGATGGCATCGAGGTTCTCCAGCACGACGCGACCCTGGATGACGAAGGGCGACTCCGCTACTTCGTCGTACGCGTACCCGAAGTAGCCGTACACCGGCCCGGTATCGACTCCTTCGTCGATCTGGAGCAACGTCGTCCCCACCTTCTGAAGGTCGTCGTTCGCGAGCGCCCAGAAGCAACCGTGGGCGTTGCGGTACTCTGGGCAGACCCCGGGGTGCAGCACGAACGTCCCCCCGGCAGGGAGCGCGAAGATCTCCCGTTTGAGGAGGCTCTTGCAGCGGGCGATCATGACGTCGGGCCCACACCGGCGGATGAACGCGCCCGCGTCGGCAGTGTTCGGGCTGGAGGTCACGAGGACGGGCGTCCGCGGGGAGAGCGGTGGGTACACGGCGCACAGTCGCTTTAGCGCGCCCCTCTGCCACGCACGGTCCCCGGGGGCGAGCGCCAGCCGCTCGTACGCGCGGTAGGCGAGCACGTCCAGGAATCGCAGCGGCCCCACGCGGCTGACCTCACGCCGGATCCGCCGCCACAACCGCTGCTTCGGCTCCCGGACCTCGACGACACCGACCAGTTCCGAAAACGATCCCAGCCACCGAGCGAGCCCGATGCGGTCCAGCACCGCATCGTGATGACAGATCAGGAGCGTCTTCACGAGGCCCGAGCAGGCGAATTCCATGCCAAGTCAACCAAGCCTCCCCTCGCTTTGGCACCATGAACGCTCCGAAATGAGGCACACGTGAGACGCGTCACAGGGCTCGTGGTCACGTAAGATGATGTCGAATTGCCGCTTGCGTCCCTTTCTGATGGCTCCCTATATTGGCACCGTTGCTGGGACGCGGCATCGCGCCCGCGCCACAGGCACCAGCGCACCGAACGTAAGCGCGCTGCTGCTACTGAGGTCCCCGCACAGGACGTCCAGAGTTAGTCGCTGCTCAGAGCAAACCCGTCGAAAGACGGCGACGCAGAGCTACGGGGCTACGGCGAGCTGATCGCCTTGCCCGCCGGGCCGCCAGCGGATCGACCTTCGGGTCGATGTTGGTGGCCTTTGGTTTTTGGGCAAGTTGGTACCAGGAGGTTGAGGGGTATGCCGTTCACGTTCAAGCTGTCCCAGCGTCTGGCGCGCAGTCGAGCGCCGATGACTGCCGCGCGTGGGCTGTCCACGTCGCGGCGGGCATCGGTCGTCCTGCCAACGTTGGTACCTCCCCGTAACAACCGTAGTGCGTGCGCAGAGAAGCCCATCAGGTCAGGTGGGACTCTTTGCCGTGCGACAAACGCCGTAGCGCAGGAGATGGTGTCATGACGTTCAAGCACAAGCTGTCCGCTCGGTTGGCGCTGCTGAAGGATCGCTGGGTGCTGATCCCCGTGATCGGGCTCCTCGCCTGCGAGAGGCCGGTACAAGTCACGGGGCCCGTATCTTCTGACGTCGTGCAGCTCGTCGTTGCGCCGAAATCCCTCACGCTGTTTCCTGACCAGACGGTCCAATTCGTGGCCGCCGGCCTCACCGCTGCCGGTGACACCGCGCCGGTCCAGGTGAACTGGAGCGTGACGGGCGGGACGATCATGGACACGAGCTCGAGCGGCGGGCGTCATTACGGGCACTACAAGTCGAGCGCGCAGCCTGGCCGGTATAAGGTCGTCGCGAGCGGTACGCCCGGCGCGGTCACCGACTCGGCCACCGTCACGGTGGCCCCCGTGCCCGTCGCCTCCGTGGCGCTGAGCCCGGGGTCGGCCAGCCTCTTCGTCGGTCAGAGCGTCCAGCTCAACGCCACGCCCCTGGACTCGATCGGCGGCGTGCTGACGGGCCGCGTCGTGACGTGGACCAGCAGCACCGCGTCGATCGCGACGGTAACCGGAAGCGGCCTGGTCACCGCCGCGGGGGCCGGTTCCGCGACCATCACCGCCACCAGCGAAGGGAAGCAGGCCAGCGCCAGCATCACCGGAAGCACGGTTCCGGTCGCCACGGTCAGCGTGAGCCCCGCGTCGGCAAACGTCGCGGTCGGTGGCACGCAGCAGCTCTCGGCCGTGACCCGGGACTCCGCGGGCACCACGCTCACCGGCCGCGTCGTCACGTGGACGAGCAGCAACACGACGGCCGCCACCGTGAGCGCGAGCGGTCTCGTCACCGGACGTGCCGCCGGCGCCGCGACCATCACCGCCACGAGCGAAGGGAAGACCGCCACGTCGGCGATGACGGTCTTTGTCGTCCCGGTCGCGACCGTGACCGTGAGCCCCGCCTCCGCGACCATCGCCGTGGGCGCGACGCGGCAGCTCGCGGCCGTCACGAAAGACTCGGCGGGCAATACGCTCACCGGCCGGGTCGTCACCTGGACCAGCAGCAACAGCACGGTTGCCACCGTAAGCGCGAGCGGCCTCGTCACCGGACCGGTCGCCGGCTCCGCCACGATCACCGCCACGAGCGAAGGCAAGACCGGTACGGCGGCGATCACGGTCATCGTGGTCCCGGTCGCGACCGTGACCGTGAGCCCCGCCTCCGCCACCATCGCGGTCAGCGCCACGCAGCAGCTCACGGCCGTCACGAAGGACTCGGCGGGCAATACCCTCACCGGTCGGGTCGTCACGTGGGCGAGCGGTAACACCAGCGTCGCGACGGTGAACGGCACCGGGCTCTTGACGGGTGTCGTGGCGGGTACGGCGACGATTACGGCCACGAGCGAAGGCAAGAGCGGGACGTCCGCCCTGACCGTGCAGGCACCGGCGCCGACCGGGGCCGTGCCCGATCCCACCCTGCTGCCGGCGGCGAGCGGGCAAGCCCCGAATGTGGTCGCCTACACCCTGCTCAACCTGCCCAGCCAGCCCGCCGGGTTCTCCTACACCGACCCGGTCAGTGGCGTGAAGATCTGGAAGGTCACGAGCAGCACGATCCCCTCGGCGAACAGTGGCGCCGGCCATGACTACGCCGACGGGCCGAATCAGGTCAGCCGCGGCTGGGGCCCGAACAACAACACCCACACCCTCGTGATCCGCGGCGACGGGCTGAGCTCTTACTACCTGGTCGACTTCACGCGCGGCGTCGGCTTCACGAACTACCGCCCACTGACCGGGCTCACCATCCGGGACCTCGCCTTCACGTTTTCCAGCGTCGCCGGACAGGAGCGCATTGCCTATGGCCTCGACCGCGGCGATGGGCGCCTGCACCGCTACAATACCGCCACGATGGCGGTCGAAGACATCGGCTTCTTCCCGGTCACCCTCAACACGGTGACGCCGGCCGCCATGACCTGGCTGCATCAGGACAAGACCGACGGCTGGTTCGTGGGGCTGTGGGATGCCTCGACCGCGTTTGCCTGGAACAGCCAGACGAACCAGCTCCTCACGCATGCGGAGACGTGGCTGAACGAGATCAAACTCGAGCGCGACGGCCGCTACCTCGGTCTGACCGGCGGGGGCCCCGGCCCGTTCCGGGTGTGGGATCTCGCGACCAATACCTTCGGGCCGGTGCAATCGATCGGCTCGGGGAGCGGCAAGTTCTACTTCTCCCACAATGCCGGGTGTCGCAGTATGTGGATGTCGGTCAACCCCGATCTCATCTTCGGGCAAGACCGCATGGTCGTGAGCGGCGGCCAGATCGTCAAGACGCAGATCTCCACCTTCGGCGCCTCCGGCGGGGACGAGCATCATGCCGGGAACTGGATTCAGTCCGACGCCGAACTGGGGGGCGACTTGACGCGGCAGTGGTCCTATCTCGATGGGAACGGCGTGGCCGCCTGGAGCGGGCAATTGCAGTGGAACCAGGCGCTCGGCGTGGAGCGCAACGATGGCAGCGACGCGCGGCTCTTGGCCCATCACTACTCGATCAATATCACCTACTGGGACTACCCGTTCGTCTCGCCGAGCCCCGATGGCAAGGTGGTGATCTTCAACTCGAACATGAACGGGTCGGGCCGCTATGACCTGTTCATCGCCGAGGTGCCGCTGCGCTGACCCCCGTCGTACCAGGTTGCGACCAGGGCCCGGGAGGAGGACGACGCCCGGGCCGCTTTTACTTCTGACCAATTTTCGTGTGATCCAACTCTCTCGCCGATTCGAGGGAACCGGGATACTTTACGCGCGGTCAATCCCGGGGAATTTCGTGCGCCCGAGTCCCGGCTGGAATCCACTTCGTCGTTACTTGATGCTAATAGCGGCTGCGGCAGGGGCGAGCGCGTTGCTAGGCTGTCTCGCCGTTGAGAGCGCTGGACCGGTCGGGGGCGGGGGCAACCCGGGAGGTGAGCCCCCCGGATCGGTCGCAGTGGTGCACGTTTCCCCTGCGTCGGGCACCATCCCGGTCGGGCAGACCCAGCAGTTCACCGCCACTCCGCAGGACTCGGCCGGGAATCCCTTAGCGACGCTGAGCGTGACGTGGGCAAGCAGCAGCCCCGGCGTCGCGACCGTTGACGGCACCGGTCTGGTCGCGGGCGTGAGTCAGGGGGACGCGACGATCAGCGCGACGAGCGAGGGCAAGACCGGAAGCTCTGCGGTCGCCGTTGTGCGGCAGCCCCCACCCGGCTCGCCGGATCCGACCCTGCTGCCACGGGCAGCCCTGCAGGCCCCAGATCTGGCCGCCTACGCCGCGCTCAACCTCCCCGCGCGGCCGGCGGGCTACTCGTACCCGGATCCAGTGACCCACGTGAAGATCTGGAAGGTCACGAGCAACACCGTTCCCACCACGAATAGTGGCGCCGGGCACGATTATGGTGAGGGGAGCAACCAGGTGAGTCGCGGCTGGGGCGTCAACGGCAACACCCATACCCTCCTGATCCGGGGGACGGGGATGCCCTACTACCTGGTCGACTTCACCCGGGGCGTCGGCTTCACCAACTACCGCCAGGTGAGCGGGCTCGACCTCCGCGATATCGCCTTCACGTTCTCCAGCGTCCCGGGCCGGGAGCGCATCGCCTACGCCATCGACCAGCGAACCGGACTGCTACATCGGTACAACACGGCGACGATGCAGATCGAAGATAATGGCTTCTTCCCAGTCACCCTGAACACGGCCGCGCCGAGGGGGATGACGTGGCTGCATCAGGACAAGGACGACGGCTGGTTCGTGGGGCTGTGGGATGGCACGACCGCGTTTGCGTGGAACAGCCGGACGAATCAGCTCCTCACCCACGGGGAGTCGTGGCTGAATGAGCCCCGGCTCGAGCGCGACGGGCGCTATGTCGGCCTGACCGGCGGCGGTGACGGCCCGGTTCGTCTTTGGGATCTGTCCACCAACTCGTTCGGCCCGACGCAATCCCTGACGCAGATCTCCTACTTCTCCCATCTCGCGAGTTGTCGGAGCATGTGGGTCGGCACGAACGCGCGGCTCACTGCCCCCTTCGCTCAAGAGCGCTACGACGTCAGCGGTGGCCAGCTCGTCGAGACGCAGATACTGGCCAACAGCGCGACGGCTCTGGGATCGGATGAGGCGGGCAACTGGATCCAGTCCGACGCCGAAGTGGGGGGGAACCTGAGCCGGCAGTGGTCCTATCTTACGGGGACCGGCGTGCAGCCGTGGTCTTCCCTGCTGTTGTGGAACCAGGCGATCGGCGTCCAGCGCGCCGACGGCAGCGACCAGCGCCTGCTCCTGCATCACTACTCGGTCGGGATCACGTACTGGGACAGCCCTTGGGGGACGCCCAGCCCGGACGGCAAGGTGGTGATCTTCAACTCGAACATGAACGGGTCCGGACGCTACGACCTGTTCGTGGCAGAGGTGCCGCTTCGGCGTCCATGAGCACCCGGCTGGCACCACCTCGCGTGCCGTGATTCGGCTCGCGTTCTGCACCAACAATTTCCAGATCGGTGGCACTGAGCTCAACGCCGTCCGATGGGCGGAGCGTCTCAGTCCCGAGCGGTTTCAACTCACCGTCGTCCACTTTCGGACGGACGGTCCGCTACGCGCCCGCTACGAGCGGATCGGCACCAAGCTCGTGCACGTGCCGTTGCGGAACATGTACGGTCCGCGCGCCGTGCATCAGGGGATCCGGCTGGCGCGGTTCCTGGCTCGCGCGCGCATCGATGTATTCCACGCCCACGATATCTACAGCAACATTTTCGGCGTGTTGTGGGCTCGCGTGGCCGGCGTTCCCGCCGTGGTCGCAAGCCGGCGCTGGTGGCATCCCAGCCAGCGCCCGATGTTGCAGATCGTGAACCGGTGGGCCTACCGCATCGCACACCGTGTGCTGGCGAACAGTCCCAGCGTCGCCGCGATGCTCGCGCGCGATGAAGGCGTCCCGCCAGCCAAGATCGTCTGCATGCCCAACTTTCTGGGCGAGGATGCGTTCCAGCCGTTGCCGACGCCCGAGTGGACCGCGTGGCGAGCACGGCTCGGTCTGCCGGTCGGCGCGCTCGTGTTTGGCATCGTGGCGCGCCTGGATGGAATCAAGGACCACGCCACGCTGCTCCGCGCCTTCGGGCGCGTCGCGCCGGACATGCCCCGGGCGCACCTCGTCTGCGTGGGGGAGGGGCCGCAACGTCCAGCGCTGGCGGACCTGGCACGGACGTTGCGTCTTGAAGAGCGAATCCATTTCCCGGGTATCATCACGCCCCCTTTCAACCTCCACCACCTCTTCGACGTCTCTGTGCTGTGCTCCCTCAGCGAGGGGTTCCCTAACTCGCTGCTCGAGGCCATGGCTGCAGCGCGGCCGGTCGTGGCGACTCGCGTCGGGGGCATCCCGGACGCGGTGCGGGACGGCGAAACCGGTGTGCTGGTACCCCCCGGGGATAGCGAGGCCTTCGCCGCCGCCCTGCGGGCCGTGACCGAGACGCCCGGCCGGGCGCAGACTCTGGGCGCTCAGGCCCAGGCGCATGTGCGCGCGGAGTATCACGAAAGTCGGATCATCTCCCGCCTGACCGCATGGTACGAATCGCTCGCGGTCGGAGCCGGGGTGGAGGTGTAGCGCGGTGTGCGGGATTGCCGGTTTTGCGGGGTGGCCGCTCCGGGAGGAGGAGGCCGCCCGTACGGTGCGCGTGATGTGCGACGCCATCGTGCACCGTGGTCCCGACGACGCCGGGTATTTTGTCGCCCCCGAGGTGGCACTGGGCATGCGGCGGCTCTCAATCATCGATGTCGCCGGCGGCCAGCAACCGATTGCCAACGAGGACGGCTCGATCCAAGTCGTCTTCAACGGCGAGATCTACAACCACCACGAGCTGCGGCGCGATTTGATCGCCAGCGGCCACCGCTTCCGGACGCGGAGCGACACGGAGACGATCGTCCACCTGTACGAGGAGATGGGCGAGGACTTCGTCGTGCGGCTGCGCGGGATGTTCGCCATTGCCTTGTGGGACGCCCGTGCCAGGCGCCTCGTCCTGGCCCGGGATCGGGTTGGCATAAAGCCGCTGAGCTACTGGGTCACCCCGGACGGGATCGCGTTTTGCTCGGAGTTGCGCTCGCTCCTCGCCCTGGCGCGCTTTCCGCGCCGGTTGGACGAGTCCGGCCTCGCGGCGTTCCTCTCCTTGGGATACGTCCCCGACCCGCTGTCCGCGTTCGCCGGGGTCGCGAAGTTGTCCCCCGGACACATCCTGGCCTGGTCCGCGGAACGGGGCGCGACCGTGCGGCGCTATTGGACGCCGGTCGTGCCGGAGACCCCCGTCGCGGATGAGGCGCTGGCTGCGGAGCGCCTCGGTGAACTGCTCGCCGAGGCGGTGACCAGCCATCTCGAGGCCGAAGTGCCGCTGGGAGCGTTCCTGTCAGGTGGACTCGATTCCTCCACCGTGGTCGCGCTGATGGCCCGCGGGGCGCCCATCCAGCCGCGTACGTTCGCAATCGGGTTCGACGAAAGCGCCTTCAACGAGGCGCCGCACGCCCGGCGCGTCGCGGAGGCCATCGGCACGCGCCAAACTGATCTCGTCCTTCGACCCACCGGTCCGCGTCAGGTCGCAGGA
>Ga0137403_10002320_pt1 | contig 23371 bp, 19 predicted proteins | sample CZOMad2_1_16fung_FD_122057 | JGI IMG/M metagenome (GOLD analysis project Ga0137403, IMG submission 122057) | Vadose zone soil fungal communities from Angelo Coast Range Reserve, California, USA - CZOMad2_1_16fungal (Hybrid Assembly) | ecosystem: Environmental > Terrestrial > Soil > Vadose zone...
TCTTCGAGCGCCAGTTGCTGCGCGCCTTCGGACGCCGGAGAAACGTAAATCTCAGGAGTCAGACCGGTCTTGGAGGAGTATTCCTCGGCCACGTCCTGCTTGAAGTTGCTCACCGCCGCGGACTCTACCAAATTGACGGTGCACCCGCCAAATCCTCCGCCCGTCATCCGCGCGCCAATGAGGCCGGGCTGCGCCATGGCAATTTCCACCATCAGGTCGAGTTCCTTACAGCTGACCTCGTAATCATCCCGCAGACTCCGATGCGAATCCTGCAGCAAGGCCCCGAGGGCTTTGCTATCGCCCCTGTGTAACGTCTTGACGGCGCTCTTCACACGCTCGTTTTCCGTGATGACGTGGCGGCACCGGGCAAACACCCTCGGCGAAAGTTTTTGACGATGAGCTTCCAACTGAGCAAGCGTCACATCACGAAGCGCGCGAACCTCCGGGAAAGCAGTCCGCAAATTTCGGACGCCTTCTTCGCACTCCGCTCGTCGCGCATTGTACTCGCCGGAGGCCAGTTCGTGCTTGACCATCGTGTTGCACATCACTAATTGGACGTTCGCGGGAAGCTTCACGAGTTCGTACTCCAGCGAGCGGCAATCCAACATGAGCGCGTGCGAAGCGCGCCCGTGGCAGGAAACAAACTGATCCATGATTCCTACGCGCGCACCCACGAATTCGTTCTCCGCCTTTTGGCAGAGTTGTGCGAGTTCCGCGCGATCAACGGCCAGCCCGCTCACGCTAACCAACGCAAGCCCAACAGCAACTTCAATCGCGGCGGAAGAGCTCAATCCGGCGCCCAGCGGAACTTCGCCCGCGATGTAGAGATTTGCTCCGGTGAGCGGCTTTCCCGCCTGGCGCAATACCCACGCCACAGCCAACGGATAATTTGACCAGTGCTTCTTCCCCAAGGGCGTCAAGGAATCGAGGCTGGCCTCAACCGTTTCATTGAAATTCTCGGAATAGATCGCCACCTTGCCGTCTTTGCGAGCAGCAGCCGCCACCCAGCAGTAGAACTCAATCGCGGCCGGCAGCACGAATCCATCGTTATAGTCGGTGTGCTCGCCAATCAGATTCACTCGGCCAGGCGCCCGGTAAATGTTCGCCGCCGTGCCAAAGCGTGCCTGGAAGGCTTCCAGAAGTTGGAGGGGCGTTTTCAACGACGGCTATTGTCCCAGATTTGCTTTGTCTTCAGCCTGAGAATTTGTGAGCGAAAACCAGGGAGTCCAGAGCACCTTGGGAGTTGCAGTCGGTTGCGATACCCTTCTGTTGCGCCTAGCGGCCAATGGCATGCGGGCGCGGAAATATGAGTCCCAAAGCCTTTCTCTCACGACGTGTTGTCACACCCCAGGGAATAATTGCGGCGGCGGTGTTCGTTGAAGACGGACGAATCCTTGATGTTGTTCCGCCTGATCAACTTCCCCCGCAGATTTCCGTGGAAGACTTTGGCGACGCCGCCATTCTGCCGGGGCTGGTCGACTCTCACGTTCATATAAACGAACCCGGCCGCACGGAGTGGGAAGGATTCCGCACCGCGACCCGCGCCGCGGCCGCCGGCGGTTACACGCTGCTGGTGGACATGCCGCTGAATTGCTTGCCGCCGACGACGACCGTGGCTGCGCTCGAAGCAAAACGCAAAGCCGCGAGCGGCCAGTGCCACGTGGATTGGATGCCATGGGGCGGAGTAGTGAGCGGCAACCAGGAGCACATCGAAAATCTGGCGGCCGCAGGCGTGCCGGGATTCAAATGCTTCCTCATCCATCCGGGCATTGACGGCTTCACCATGGTCGACGAGAAGGAGCTGCGCGCAGCCTTGCCGCATGTGGCGCGGACCGGCTTGCCGCTCCTTGTGCATGCAGAACTGCCCGGGCCCGTGGACGTGGCGACGCACCGATTAGCGGAGGCGGACTGGAGCGAGTACGCGACGTATCTGCAATCGCGGCCGGATGAGGCGGAGCTTTCCGCGATCCGCTTAATGTTTTCTCTCTGCCGCGAATTTCATTTCCGCTTGCACATTGTGCATCTGGCGACGAGCCAGGCTTTGGACATGCTGCGCGCGGCAAAATCAGAAGGTCTGCCCGTCAGCGCCGAAACTTGCCCACACTATTTGCATTTCTTTTCCGAAGAAATCCCGGACGGCCAGACGCTGTTCAAATGCGCCCCGCCGATTCGCAGTCGTGAGAATCGCGAAAAACTTTGGCAAGGGCTTGGAGAAAGAGTGATTGATCTGGTCGCGACCGACCATTCTCCGTGCCCGTCGGAAATGAAACGATTGAGCGAGCGAAGCTTTCAAACAGCGTGGGGAGGGGTTGCCGGCCTCTCGCTGGCTTTGCCCGTGATGTGGTCGGAAGCCAGTAGCCGGGGATTTACGCTTTCGGATATCGCGCGGTGGATGGCCGAAGGTCCAGCCCGCCTCGCCGGATGCGAAACTCGCAAAGGGCGCATCGCAAAAGGTTTCGATGCTGACTTTGTGGTCTTTGAGCCGGAAGCCGAATTCATTGCGACGGAAGGCCTTCTGCACTATCGTCACCGCGTTTCGCCCTATCTGGGCGAAAAACTCCGCGGCGTGGTCAAGGGAACCTACCTCCGAGGCGATTGCATATTCAGCGTTGGCGAATTTCCTGGAGAGCCAAAAGGGCGCGAATTGCGGCGGTAACCCGCGCGGAAGCTTCAAATAGAGATTTGAAACTCCTGCCATTTCATACAGAATACGCAGCGAGAATATTATGACCGTCCATCACATCGTCGGGGCATCGGTGCCGCGCAAGGAAGGTTGGGACAAAGTCACCGGAGCGGCGCGCTACGTCGATGACATGGTTCTGCCCGGAATGCTTTACGGCGCAACCGTGCGCAGCACCATCGCGCGCGGCAAAATTAGAAAAATCACTTTTGGCCCGGACGTTGCCTGGAACGAATATGTTGTTGTTTCCGCGAGAGACATCCCGGGGAAAAACTGTATCGCCCTGATTCTGGACGATCAGCCTTGCCTCGCCTCCGATTCGGTGAATCACCCGGAAGAGCCGATTCTGCTTCTTGCTCATCCAGACCGTCACAAGCTCCGAAAAGCGGTGGACGCCGTTGCCATTGAGTACGAGCCGCTGCCGCCGGTGCACACCATCGAGGACAGCGAACGAAAATCCACCATCATTTGGGGCGCCGACAATACTTTCAAAACTTTTCTCGTGGAAAAGGGCGACGTCGATTCCGTCTGGAAAGAAGCCGCGCACGTGGTCGAGGGTGAATACTTCACCGGCGCGCAGGAACAGTTGTATATCGAAAATAATGGAGTGATCGCAGCGTACGACGCCGGGCATGGCGTCACCGTTTGGGGCTCACTGCAATGCCCGTACTACGTTCACAAGGCGCTGATGACGCTTCTCGCGTTGCCCGAGGAAAAAGTGCGCGTCGTACAAATGGAGACCGGAGGAGCGTTCGGCGGCAAAGAAGAATATCCGTCGATGATCGCGGGGCACGCGGCGCTGCTGGCGATGAAATCCGGCCGGCCCGTCAAAATAATCTACGACCGCACGGAAGATATGGTGGCGACGACGAAGCGCCATCCTTCGCGAACGCGCCATCGGACCGCAGTGAGCAAAGAAGGGAAAATTCTCGGGGGTAAAATCGAGTTCACTATCGACGGCGGCGCTTACGCGACCTTGTCTTCCGTGGTTCTGTCGCGCGGCACCATTCACGCCGGCGGTCCTTATTATTGGCCGAGCGTGCGCATTCGAACGAAAGCAGTGGCAACGAATACGCCTCCGCACGGAGCTTTTCGCGGATTTGGCGCGCCGCAGAGCCTCTTTGCCATGGAACGCCACATGGACCGCATCGCCCAAGTCGTTGGAATCTCTCCGATCGAAGTCCGCCGTCGGAATTTCCTCAAGCCCGGTCAAACCACAACCACGCAACAAGTCATCCGCGAACAAATCGACTTGAATCACTTGCTGGATCGCGCGCTGGAACTTTCTGACTATGCCGCGAAGAAAAAACGCTTCGCGGAGGAAAACAAAACGGCAACACGCAAGAAAGGAATCGGCATCGCCGCTTTCTTACATGGCGCGGGATTCACCGGCTCCGGTGAACGCTATCTGAATTCCCTCGTTGCCGTGGAAGCCACTGCCGACGGCAATGTGCGAGTGCTGGTATCCAGCGCGGAATTTGGTCAAGGAACCAATACTGTGCTCTGCCAGATTGCGGCGGAGGCGCTGGGGCTTCCCTATGAAAGTGTCGCCATCGCACAACCCGATACGACGGTGGTTCCAAACAGCGGACCGACCGTGGCATCGCGTACGGCGATGATCGTCGGAAAATTGGTTCAATCTGCCGCCCAAGGAATTAGACAAACGGTCACGAAAACGGAACTGCTGAGTGACGGCTACACTCCGCAACAATTTAGCGATGCATGCCGCGAGTACACTGCAACGCACGGCGCGCTGAAATCTCTCGCTCGATATGAAGCACCCGCTGATGTTTTTTGGGACGACGAAAAGTACCGCGGCGAGGCGTATGCCGCTTTTGCATGGGCCGTCTACGTAGCAGAGGTCACCGTGGATCTCACAACCTATGGCGTGACCGTGGACGATTTCGTCGCGCTCCAGGAAGTCGGCAAGGTTATTAATCCGGTTCTGGCCGCGGGGCAGATTACCGGCGGTGTTGCGCAAGCCATCGGCTTCGCGCTCTACGAAAAAGTGGTCTGGCAAAACGGGCGCATGATGAACAACCAGATGACGAATTACATCATGCCCACTTCTGTGGACCTACCGCCCATCCGCGTATTTTTTGAAGAGCTTGGCAACGTTCACGGCGCGCATGGTGCGAAAGGCATTGGTGAATTGCCGATGGATGGCCCTGCGCCGGCAATTGTAAATGCCGTCGAAGATGCCACCGGCGTTCCCTTCTGCTCCATTCCGCTACTGCCGGAAGAGTTGCTTGATGCGCTTGGATCGGAGTCTCTTGAGCAGGATGTTTCTTCTCTGGCCCGAGGATCGGCATGAATCCTCCGCCAGAGAAAACCGCGAAGTACGAAGTGTCATTCACGGTCAATGGCGAAGCAAAGAAAGTTCTCGCGCACCCGATGGAGAGATTGTTGGACGTGCTGCGAAATGACTTGGGGTTGACGGGCACGAAAGAAGGATGCGGCGAAGGCGAATGTGGTTCGTGCTGCGTCCTACTTGACGGCATGTTGGTGAATAGTTGTCTCATTCCCGTAGCGCAGGCAAACGGCGTGAGCGTTGTTACCATCGAAGGAATGTCGGCGCATAACCTGATGAAACCTCTCCAGGAAGCGTTCCTCCAATGCGGTGGCGCGCAGTGCGGCATCTGCACGCCGGGAATGATCCTTGCGGCCGTGCATCTCCTCGAGAAAAAACCGGAGCCCGCGCTGGCGGACATTCAAGAAGGGCTTGCGGGGAATCTTTGCCGCTGCACCGGTTACATGCAGATTTTCGAAGCGATTGCCCACGCGGCGCGCCAAAGAGCTGCACAATGAGAGCCGATCCAGCCGAATATAAACTCGCATCGCCGGACAATCTGCAGGCTGTTCTTTCACTGCTGGCCGGCGGGCCGACTCAATGGCTGCCGATTGCGGGCGGAACCGATGTGATGGTTTTGTACTCCGCAGGAAAACTGGCGAACCGAAATTTGATCAATATCTGGAATATTCCTGAGCTCCGGCAAATTGGGTTTTTTCCAGACGCGATCCGCATCGGCGCCGCGTGCACGTATACCGCACTGCGGCAACACGAAATTGTGTCGCAGGAATTTCCGTTGCTGGCCACGGCTGCATCCTGGACCGGTGGAATTGCCAATCAGAATCGCGGAACACTGGGAGGCAACATCGCAAACGCTTCGCCTGCCGCCGATTCCCTTCCCGCGCTGCTGGTCTACGACGCCGAATTGACCCTGGTTTCCGTGCGCGGCGAGCGGCGCGTGGATTATCGAAGCTTCCACACCGGCTATAAACAGACAGTTCTGGCCTCCGACGAATTGATTCGCGATATTTCCCTCCCGCGCCGCTTCTCCGGATATATTTCGCATGCGCGGAAGGTTGGAGCCCGCAACGCTCAAGCGATTTCCAAGGTTTGCCTCGCCGCGTTGGGCCAGATCGCAAACGGCGCGATTCGCGATGTGCGCCTCGCGATGGGCAGCGTTGCCCCCGTTCCGTTGCGTTTGAACGAAACGGAGCGCCTGCTTACCGGAAAAAGAATCGAGCCGGCGTTGATCGAAGCCGCAAGAAAAATCGCATCGATGGAAATTCGGCCCATCGATGATATTCGCTCAACCGCTCGATATCGATCCATCGTGGCGGGCAATCTTGTCGCCGAGTTTCTTCAAAAACTTGCGGCCGATGGAGCGAATGCGTGAGTGAAGTACTCCCTCGCTGGAACAGCTTGTCGCGCGAGGAAGCTGCGCGCGAGATCCTTCCTTGCTGCGGCTCGAAAAATTGGGCCGCGAGCATGGCTTCGAAAAGGCCAATTCGCGATGAACTCTCGTTGATGGAAACTTCAGACGCGACCTGGCGAGGGCTTGGAGAACCTGACTGGCTCGAAGCATTTCGGAGTCATCCGCGCATCGGCGAGTCCCGCGCGGAGGTAGAATCCGTCGCGCAATCTTCGGCTTGGTCCGAACAAGAGCAGCAGAAGGCGGCCTCCGCCGATGAAGCCATGAAATTGGCTTTGAAGTGGGGCAATCGGGAGTATGAGCAAAAGTTCGGGCGCATCTTTATCGTTTGCGCGATGGGAAAATCGGCCGCTGAGATTCTGGAGATTCTGAGGCGCCGGTTGCACAATGATGAAGCCACTGAACTACAGCAAGCTGCCGAGGAGCAGCGTCAAATCATGCACATCCGCTTAAAAAAATGGATCGCTGGATGAGCCGAATTTCCACGCACGTTCTGGATACGGCCAAGGGAAAACCGGCAGCGGGCGTACCGGTGCGCCTGCAGCGGCAAAATTCTTCGGGCAACTGGACTACTCTGAGTTCTGCGCTGACGGATGAAGACGGCCGATGCAGCGAATTGGTGCCGGATGGCGCAAGTCTCGCTGCGGGAGCATATCGCTTGTCGTTTGACACAGGGAATTATTTCGCAGCTTGCGGCGTGGATGGGTTTTATCCCGTGGTTGAGATTCTGTTTCGAGTGCGCAGCGGCGAATCACATTTTCATATTCCGTTGCTGCTAAGTCCGAACGGCTACACCACGTACCGGGGAAGCTGAGATGGGTTCTTCGATTCGAGAATGGCTGAACCTCAGCGTGCGGTGGATCCACGTTTTCGCGGGAATCATGTGGGTCGGGCAAACCTATTACTTCACCTGGCTCGACGGCCAATTCGCGAAACTCGAAAAAAACGTCGATTCGAACGCGGCCGGTTCCAAAGTTTGGATGGTCCACAGCGGCGGTTTTTACTCCGTAGAAAAACAGAAGTCCCTCGGCATCGCGCCGGAGCAGGTGCGCTGGTTTCGCTGGGAAGCGTTGATGACGTGGGTGGCTGGCGTGATTCTTCTCGTCCTCGTGTATTACCTCGGCGATGGACTCATCGATCCGGACGTCGCGGACATTTCGAAACAAGCCGGGATTGCCATCGGAGCTGGTTCGGTCGTGGCAGGTTGGATTATCTACGATCTTGCTGCGCGGTCACCACTGGGAAAATCGCAGGCCGCGTTCGCGGCATTTGGTTTGGTCATGACGGCAGCGGCGGCCTGGGGACTGACGCACGTGTTTAGCGGACGCGCTGCGTACATCCACGTGGGAGCGATCTTCGGCACCATCATGACGTTGAATGTTTGGATGCGGATTCTACCCGCACAGCGCAAGATGATTGCGGCGGCAGCAGCCGGCGAGACATTTGATTCGACGCTGGGCGCGCAAGCAAAGTTGCGTTCGAAGCACAATACTTTTTTGGCCGTTCCGGTCGTCTTCCTGATGCTGAGCAATCATTATCCGGTCGCGACGTACGGGAATCGCTACAGCTGGGAGATTATGTTAGCGCTCGTCGTGGCGGGATGGATTGCAGCGAAACTAATCCGAGAGTTTTGAGTTCATCGAAACTTGTGCCATGAGCGAAAGTGCAATTCAGTGGTGACGACCAGCGATTTTACAAAACTCGCGGAAGAAGTGCTCGCGCGTTGCCGGAAGCTGGCGACGCTTTCCGAAGACGTCGGCGGCACGCGGCGGACTTTTCTTTCTGCGCCGATGCGCGATTGCCACCGCGAAGTTTCTTCGTGGATGAAATCTCTTGGAATGAGCGTGTCGGTGGATGCAGTTGGAAATTTGCGCGCATTTTTTGCGGGAGCTTCGCCGAGCGCGCCGCGAATTTTGATCGGATCGCATTTAGACACGGTGCCGAACGCCGGAGCGTTCGATGGGATATTGGGTGTGGTGCTGGCGGTCGGACTGGTGGAATCTTTGCACGGACTGAAACTCCCATTTGGGATTGAAGTCGTTGGATTTTCGGAAGAAGAGGGAGTGCGGTTTGGAGTTCCGTTTATCGGAAGTCGCGCGCTCGTCGGCCGCGTGGATGACGAGCTTCTTGGGCGCAAGGATGCGGACGGAATTTCAGTTCGCAAGGCGATTCAGGATTTTGGCTTGAACCCGAATGAAATTTCCAAAGCCGCGCTGAGAGGCGATGTTTTAGGATACATTGAATTTCACATCGAGCAAGGCCCGGTGTTGGAAAATTTGGGGCGTCCGCTCGGAGTGGTCGAAGCCATCGTTGGGCAGAACAGATTGGAGTTTACATTTTCAGGGCAAGCGAATCACGCGGGGACTACGCCGATGAATTTGCGGCGCGATGCGCTGGCGGCGGCTGTGCAGTGGATTGTCGCCGTCGAAAATCTGGCGCGACGCACAGCGGATTTGGTTGCGACCGTGGGATTCGTGGAAGCAAATCCCGGCGCCACGAATGTAATTGCGGGAGAAGCGCGCGCAACGCTGGATATTCGCCATGCTTCGGACCGTGCACGAACGGAAGCGCTGGATGAGTTGATCCGGCAAGCGGAAACGATCGTTGCGCAACGCGGTGTGACGGTGAAATGGCGGACGCTGCTTTCGCAAAATGCCGTGGCGATGGATCCATTTCTGACGGAGCAGATCGAACAGGCGATTCAAAAAGCCGGCTGCGAGCCGCATCGCATGGCGAGCGGCGCAGGACACGATGCCATGATCTTGGCGGAAAAAATTCCGGCGGCGATGATGTTTTTGCGGACGCCGGGGGGGATCAGCCACGATCCGGCAGAGTCGGTGCATCTTGACGACGTGGCGAAAGCTCTCGAGTGCGGGCATCATTTGCTGGCGCAGCTTGCAGCTTCGCAGGAATTCTTGGGAAGGACGTGCCGTGCATAATCTCGGTCAGACGCGCAGCTCGCATCAGCGCAATCACATTCTACAAACGCCGGACACTTTCGTGCGGACGGCTTTGCCCGGAATGAAAAATGCGTCTGCGATCGTGCATGTTGGCCCGGCGCTCGGCGCGGCGTTCACCGAATACACTGCGGAATTTGAGCCCAACGGTGCATTGGGAAATACGTCCGCGCAGCGATTCGTTTACGTCATGGATGGCGCGGTAACGCTGGAAGCGAAAAGCAAACGATACGAGCTCAACGCGCGCGGATATGCTTATTTGCCCGAAGGTTTTTCTCATCGAGTTGTCGCCAAGGAAAAGAGCCGAGTTGCCGTCGTTGAAAAGTTCTACGAACGGATCGAGAAAATTGCGCCGCCGCGCTTGATCGTTTCGAGCGAGGATGCTGTTTCTTCGCATGCGCTGGATGGCGATTCCGATTTGCAGGTGAAGTGTCTGCTGTCAGACGAGCCGCCATTTGATTTTGCGGTGAACACCATGGTTTACCAGCCGGGCGCCGCGCTGAGCATGGTGGAAATGCATGTGATGGAGCACGGGCTGATCATGCTGGAAGGCGGCGGCATCTACCGGCTCGGCGATTCGTGGTATCCAGTCAAGGCCGGCGATTTCATCTGGATGGGGCCGTGGTGTCCGCAATGGTTTGGGGCGATTGGAAAAGTGCCTGCCAAATATTTGATTTACAAGAACTGGAACCGGCATCCGTTCGGCAAACCGTGAGAAAGACTGGCAAGACGCCGGCGCTACAACGGACTTAAACAAAATGAAATTGGAAATTGATCAGCAGGGGCTGAACGCGGAAATTGAAACGCTGGCTGCGATTTCTGACGCGGAACCTCCCGCAGTTACGCGAATTGTTTTCACTCCCACGGACCTGAAGGCACGCGCTTGGATGATTTCACGTTGCGAAGAAGCGGGTCTTGCCGTCCGGCAGGATGCGATTGGAAATATCTTTGCGCGGTGGAATGGCGCTGATCCAGCGGCGCCCGCCGTTGGAACCGGCTCACATATTGACGCGATTCCCAACGCCGGAAGGTATGACGGCGTTGTTGGAGTGCTTGGGGGACTTGAAGCGATTCGCGCGCTGCAGCGGAGCGGATTCCGGCCAAAGAACTCGATTGAGCTTCTGGTGTTCGCGACGGAAGAGCCGACGCGCTTCGGAATCGGCTGCCTGGGAAGCCGGTTGCTTTCTGGAACGCTGTCCGCGGAGGCCGCCGTGAAATTGAAGGATCGCGACGGCGGATCCGTGGATGAAGTTCGCCGAAAGGCCGGACTCAGCGGGAATCTTCAGGATGTGAAACTCCCGACCGGTTATTACAAGGCGTTCGTTGAATTGCACATTGAGCAGGGGCCGCTGCTGGAGCAAGCCAAGATTTCCCTTGGAATCGTAAAGAGCATTGCGGCGCCGGCGAGTCTGCGCATTTCGCTCAAAGGCGCGGGTGGGCATGTCGGCGGAGTGCTCATGCCGGATCGCAAAGATGCGCTTTGCGCGGCGGCCGAGTTGATATTGACGATCGAAAATGCTGCGAGGACAAGCGGCTCGGTGGACACCGTGGCCACTGTGGGCGTTTGCGATGTTTTTCCCAGTGCGGTGAACAGCATTCCGAGCCGCGTGGGCATTACGCTAGACATTCGGGATACGGATTTAGCGCGGCGCGATCGCGCGATGCAGACGATTGAACACGCGTCGCAAGAGATTGGCGCGAAACGACAAGTCTCCATTCAATCGGAGCTGGTGAATGCCGATGCACCGGCGGATTGTGCTGCTGAAGTGCGCGCGGCGCTGGCGGAATCCTGCCGCCAGCGTGGATTCCCGGTTCTCGAAATGGTAAGCCGGGCGTATCATGATTCCCTTTTTATTTCGCGGATCGTTCCGACTGGAATGCTTTTTATTCCGTGCCGGAACGGATACAGCCATCGGCCGGATGAATACGCCGCGCCGGAGGATATTGCGCGGGGAGCACTGGTGCTAGCAGAGTCCTTGGCGAAGCTGTCGACGTGACGGGTCTTGTCTCATTCCAGTTTCTTGCTTTTCCTTTTAGTGAGGGGGTACACCGGGGTACACCCAGGGGTACACCCCCACCAATTTGTATGAATATCAAAGGAAAAGACTTGCGAAATTTGCATTTCATAAGCTCCTGATCGGAAAGGCTTTACGTTCGGGTGCATTTGGTTTGATGATGGTTGTGAAAGAAAGAAAATGGGCCGGATGCTGGCCCCCCTCCCCCCGTTTTTTCATTGAGTGTTGATTCTAAGGGTGGTTAATGTCCTTTGCTTTGACACACTTTTGTAAGTGTTGATTCCAAAGGGCGTTGCGTTGCGTCGAAATTGTGCAAAAACGCGGCTTTTTTTTCCGATCACGGGGCGGGAGAGAGTTAGGCAGAGCGAACGGCCACAAATAAAAACGGCAAACAAGCCGCCGGGTCAAAGGTCTTTCACACTCTTACCTGGTAAGTATAGTAGCAAAACAACTATGGGGAGTCAAGAGGTTTTTGCGCCCGATGGAGGCCAGTTTCTGAGTTGCCAAGCATCTGGAAGTGCTAACGATTGAGCCGCAACCCGGCGACGCGCATCCAACTGTTGAGGATTTCACATGCGATCAGACATTGTTCCAGGGGCTAAATTCCCCGACTATGAGCTTTCCGACCACACCTCGAAACGCCGGAAGCTCTCCGATCTGCAAGGACCACATCCCATGGTTCTCGCCCTCAGCCGCGGAGGTTTTTGCCCCAGGGACCGCCGGCAAGGCGAAGGCTTGTTGAACTCCATCGTGAACTCGAGGTTGCCTATTGCCGGCTTGTCACCATTAGCACCGACAATATCACTCAGACGAGTGAATATCGCAGCGGAGTCGGCGCCCACTGGCCTTTCCTCTCCGACGCGGGGCGTATCGTCCAAAAAGATCTCGACATCGCCGAATACACGGACCCTGTCAACAATCCCATGATTCCGCATGTGATTGTCCTCGAGCCCGGTCTTGTCATTTATGAGATCTACAACGGCTACTGGTTCTTCGGCCGGCCCACCATGGAAGATCTCCGCCAGGATCTGCGTGCCGTTACCAAGAAATGCCGGCCGGACTGGGACATCACGACACCCGAACTCAAAGCGGCGTGGCAGCAAGGCCGCAAGGAACTTTTCTATCCGTACGGCAAGACGTACGTCCAAACTCTCGGTGAACAGGATTAAGAGCGGTATCGCCATCCGCCTGGAATCCTAGAAGCCTGAGGCTCTAGATCGCCAGCGCCTTGAAATCAATATTGTTGTCCGTCGCCCGGGAGTTCTCGCTATTGCTTATCGTACACTGCAGTGCTGGTGAACTTCTTGCCCTTCGAATCGGTTCCAGAGATGGTGACGGTGCGGGTCTTGCCGTCGGCCGAGATTACGCCACGACCGGTAATCGTAACCTTGTCGCCCTTCTTGTTGGTGAACGCCAGGGAGTGATCGTCAACTTTCTTATAGGACCGCGTATCCGCACTCGAATCCCCTGTGACCGCGTAGTCTTTGCCGTCAAACTTGCCGGTCCACTCGTTGTGTGCCGGCTTACCGTCGCCGTCGGTGCCATCCACGGTGACTTTCACGCTGTCTCCAGCGGCCTCGTAGACAACCGTGGAGTTCTTCGGCGACCCCGCGCCGATCTTGGACTTGGCCTCGTTCAACTTCCAGGTGCCCAGAAATGCGTCGGCGGCGAAGCACACTGCCACGCCGACAAGGCACAATACCAGAGTCAAAACAGTCGCTCTCGCTTTCATATTCCCTCCTGAATTGAGAAGCATATGAGGGCCCAATTGGTGGCGCGATTCTAGCGTTACGGAATACCTTTGGCAACTCATGATTGTCTGCAAAGGCGGAGACGGTCGAGTTTGGTGTAGGCTTTCGGCGGGAGAAAATCATGATCAAGTGCAGGCTTCTAGTGATGCTGATGTTTGTTCTGGCGTGGACTTCGGAGGGGAGGGCGCAATTCGCGCATGCGCAGCACAAACAGATCGTCGATGGCACCGGCAAGCCGCTCCTCGTACGCGCAACAAATCTGGGCAATTGGATAGTGCCGGAAGGTTACATGTGGCTGCTCAAGGATGGCCCACAATCTCCGAGTGAGATTCGCGCGTTGGTGTTGGAGCTGCTTGGGCCGGAAGGGTCGGCGGCGTTCTGGCAGAAATGGCGCGAAAACTACGTCACGAGGGAGGACATCGTGCTGCTGCATCGGGCGGGATTCAACGCGATTCGAGTGCCTTTGCATTACAGCTTGCTTGAGACCGACGACGCGGAAGGCTTTAGATTGCTAGACAGGTTGATTGCCTGGAGCCGGGCGGAAAACCTGTACGTGATTCTTGACCTGCATGCCGCGCCCGGCGGGCAGACGGGTGCGAACATCGATGACAGCGCGGGATATCCCTGGCTATTCCAGAGTCCACGCGAGCAAGAGCACTTGATCGAGATCTGGCGGCGGCTGGCGGCGCATTATCGCGATGAGCCGGCGGTGCTTGGTTATGACCTGCTGAACGAGCCGATTCCGCATTTTCCCAAGCTGGCGCCTTTGAATCCTTCGCTTGAACCGCTGTACAAGAAATTGTCGGGCGAGATACGAAAGGTGGATGTGCACCATATTCTGTTCTTGGGCGGGGCGCAGTGGGACACGAACTTTTCGGTCTTCGGCAAACCTTTCGATGCGAATGTGGCATACACGTTCCACAAATATTGGACGGCGCCGGATGAAAGCGTGATCCGGCAATACATTGATTTTCGCGAGCGTTATGATGTGCCGATCTGGATGGGCGAGTCCGGGGAGAATACCGACGAGTGGATTGCGCAATTTGCGAAAATCCTGGAGAAAAACAATATCGGATGGGCTTTCTGGCCGTATAAAAAGATGGAAAAGCCGTCGGCAGTGGTCAGCATTATCCCGCCTGCTGATTGGGCAAAGATTGTGGAGTTCGCAAAGCTGCCGCGCGGCACGGGGCACGCGGAGGAACGGCTGAAGGCGCGGCCTGATCAAGAGACGATCACGCGTGCTTTCGCCGAGTTGCTGGAAAGTGTGCGCGTGCAAAAGTGCCGCGTGAATGAGGGATATTTGAGAGCACTGGGGATGAAGGCTGATGTTGCGCCGGTCAGCGCGGGAGGATCGGCGAAGTGAAAGTATCCATCGGCTAGAATGATTTATTCGGCGGCGAGGAAGGCGTAGCGGAGGAGGAAGAGGACGCTGAGGACCCAGATGAGTGGGCTGATTTCGCGGTGGCGGCCGGTGCCGAGTTTGACGAAAGTGAAGGAGAGGAGGCCAAGGCTGAGGCCGGTGGCAATGCTGAAGGTGAGGGGAGTGGCAACGAGGGTTAGGAAGGCGGGGAAGGCTTCGCTGAAATCGTCCCAGCGGACACGGGCGACGGCGCGGCACATCAGCGCGCCGACAAGGATGAGGGCGGGAGCGGTGGCGTAGGCGGGAATGGCGGCGACGAGCGGCGCACAAAACATGGCGACGAGGAAGAGCGCGGCGATGACGATGTTGCCGAGGCCGGTGCGGGCGCCGGCGGCGACTCCAGCGGCGCTTTCGATGTAGCTGGTGACGGTGGAAGTTCCGGTGAGCGCGCCGAACATGGTGCCGAAGGCGTCGGCGAGCAAGGCGCGGCTGGCGCGGGGGAGTTTGCCGTCGCGGAGGAAGCCGCCTTCTTCGCAGACGCCGACGAGAGTGCCTACGTTGTCGAAGAGATCCACGAAGAAAAAGACGAAGATAAGTTCGCCGAAGCCGATGCTTGCGGCGGCGCGCAGGTCCAGCTTGAGAAATGTGCCTGAGGCGTGCGGTAGGGAGAAAAAATGGTCGGGCCAGTGACTGAGGCCTAGAGGAATGCCGGCGAGGGTGATGACCACGATGCCGAGGAGAATAGCGCTACCGATGCGGCGAGCCATTAGGATGGCGATGAGGATGAGTCCAGCGGCAGCGAGGAGCACCTGCGGGTCGGAAGTTTTGCCGAGACCGACGAAGGTGGCGGGATTGGCAACGATGATGTTGGCGTTGCGCAGGCCGATGAACGCGATAAATAGGCCGATGCCGGCGGCGGTGCCATATTTGAGGCAATCGGGAATGCCGTTGACGATTTGTTCGCGGACTTTGGTGAGTGTGAGAATGAGAAAGAGCAAGCCGGAAAGAAAGACGACACCGAGAGCGGTCTGCCAGGGCACGCCGCGTCCGAGAACGATGGAATAGGTGAAGTAGGCATTGAGGGACATGCCGGGCGCGAGGGCGATGGGATAGTTGGCCCAGAGCCCCATGATGAGCGTGGCAACCGCGGCGGAAATGCAAGTGGCGAAGAGAACGCCTTCGACAGGCATGCCGGCTTCCGTGAGGATGCGGGGATTCACCACCACCACGTAGGCCATGGTCATGAAGGTGGTCAGACCGGCGAGCAACTCGCGGCGGATGGTGGTTTGATTCTCTTGCAGGTGAAATACGCGCTCGAGCAAACGGTTGGCCCTCAAATAAAAAGGTGGGCCACTATAGGCCGGGCGCGTTGCGACGTCAATGTGGAAGCGTGGATTCGCGATCGGGCCAATGATCGACGATGTCCCGCACCACTTTATCGCCAACAATTTGAGCCGCTTCCAATGCAGGAAAATAAGCGGAGTAATTGCCGGAGACCATTGTTTTCAGGCTGTTGGCAACGGTCGTACCCGGCGGCTCGCGATCGTAATTGCTCACTGCGCGCAGGACGAGGACGCGCTGAAGATCCACGCGGCGGGCCTGGCTCAAGAAAGTGAGAGCTTGCATGGTGCCGGAGTCTTCCATGGCCGAAACCATGTAGTTGCCTTTGCCGCCGGTGTAATAGCGGGTCCAGGCGTTGGCCCACTCGTCCATTTTTGACCCGTGCCAGAAGGTGCTCGACGAGAGTGTGTCGCCGCGCGTGACGAACGGCGGCTTGAGCGCGTTCGGAAAGCCGGCGAAACGCGCTCGCGAAGTGCGCAGAGAATCGGAGTCGGGAAGCGGAATGTCTTTCGTCAGGCGAAAAGCCCAGCCGACGAGTTCCGGATTGAGAGTGTAGACCTCGCCTTCCAGTTCGGTGCGGACTGGTTGTTCGTAGGGAGTTGCTTTGCGCAACGGCACGTAGCCGGTCGGCCAATTCTCCGGAATTTGGCGCGCGTCGATCTCGTAAGCCAGATCGCCATCGAGCACGTGATCGGCCCAAACGGCAGAACCCAACGAGACATCGGCAGGGTCGCCTCCGCCAATTCCGGCGACGAGCCAGTAGGCTTTCGATAAGTCGAATCGGGGATCAAGACCGACAGCCATCACAGAGGCCGCGGCTTTGGCGGTGCCCACGCCAGTCAAAATGCCGAGGACTCCGTCTTTGTTGAGGCGGACGTGGTGGTAGCCGGCGGGGAGTGGAATGATTTGATCGAGGTGCTCGCGCTCGACCCAGAGTTGGTATTCGCCGGGCGTGTCGCCGGTGTCTTCGCCGCGTTCGAACATGGCGACCACTACGACTTTGACAGGGATTGGCTTGCCGGGTGGGGTGGTTTGGGCGGAGAGCAGTGCGGGACAAACTCCGAATGCGATCAATACCTGAACGAACCGCCAAAGGAGCTTGTTCATGAAATCTCCAGCCTCCTTGATCCGGTTGATCGGCCTGTTATGCTGTAGCGCGCAAAGAGACTCTATATCACAGCTTGCCGCCACAAAAATCCGATTGTGCCGCGACTTCGTGGAGAAAACCTCTATGAAAAACTCGAGAATGAATCTTTCGCGAATTCTTCACAACTTCGAATCGTTCGTTATTATGGCTCTGTTGCTAGTCTTCGCCATGCCTGCGCCGGGTCAAACCAAAGCGGCGCAATCCGGGGGCACGCAGGCAAGTTTGGAGCAGCGCGCCGAAGCCAACCTCAAGGCGGCGCGCGAGAATCCGCTGCAGCTTCGTCACTTTCTTCTTGGGATGCCGAAGGGCGGTGATCTGCACAATCACCTGAGCGGGGCTGTTTACGCGGAGTCCTGGATTCGCGCCGGGGCTGAAGATCATTTGTGCGTGGACGTTGCCAAGCTCGCTTTCGTGAAACCGCAGGGCCCTTTAGGTGGCGGAGCGGAACAGCCTGCGTGCGGAGAAGGCAGAGTTCCTGCGGCCAATGCGTTCAAGGATCAGGAATTGTACGACGCGCTTGTGGATGCATTTTCGATGCGAGGATTTGTGCCTTCGCCCGGCGTGACGGGGCACGATCATTTCTTCGATACCTTCTCGAAATTTGGCGGGACGGATCACCGGCACATTGGCGAGTGGATTGACGAAGTCGCGACGCGGGCGGCGGCACAAAATGAACAGTACCTGGAACTGATGCATACGCCGGACTTCAGTCATACGGCGGCGATCGCCAAAGAAATTGGCTGGCGCGAGGACTTCACGCAATTGCGCGAGGCCCTGTTCGCGCGAGGATTGCGCGACGATGTGGCCGTCGCCAAGAGTGGCTTGGACCAAGCCGAAGAGTCGCGCGCAAAGCGGGACCGCTGCGGGCAAGCGGACGCGACTGCAGGATGCAGCGTCCAGGTCCGCTATCTTTGCCAAGTGCTGCGGGGCTTCCCCAAAGAGCAGGTCTTTGCACAAACGGTGCTCTGTTTTGAGACAGCCTCGGCAGATGCGCGGTTTGTGGGCATCAATCTGGTGATGCCCGAGGATGGTTTCACGGCGATGAATGACTACGCGCTGCACATGCGCATCGTCGGATTCCTTCGCGGACTGTATCCGAAAATCCACGTGAGCCTGCACGCGGGCGAGATTGCGCCGGGCTTTGTTCCGTACGAGGGACTGTGTTGCCACGTTCGGCTGGCTGTGGAAGTGGCGCAGGCGGAACGCATCGGGCACGGCGTGGACATCATGTATGAAAATAGTCCTCACGCGCTGATGAAAGAGATGGCGGCGAAACACGTGACGGTGGAAATCAGCCTGACTAGCAATGACGTCATTCTGGGAGTGAATGGCAAAGATCATCCTTTTTCGCTGTACCGCATGTTCGGCGTTCCGGTGGCGCTTTCGACGGACGATGAAGGCGTTTCGCGGATTGATCTGACACACGAGTACGTCCGCGCTGTACAGACTTACGATCTTCACTACGCTGACCTCAAGAGGATGGTGCGCACCAGCATGGAGCACAGCTTCTTGCCGGGCGCCAGCTTGTGGAATGCGCCGGATACTTTCACTCGCGTTGTTTCTGCTTGCTCACAGGATTCGCTAGGCGCCGAAAAACCTTCTTCCGGGTGCGCGGCATTCCTCAAGTCCAGCGAGAGGGCGCAACAGCAGTGGGAGCTGGAACAGCGGTTTCGCGCGTTTGAGGGCGCGTTGTGAAGATGGCACGCCGGGCAGCGATTGTCGTTCGATGCGCTGCGCCGCTAGCCCGGCGGCAGGCGCGCTTATTGCTTGTGCCAATACATGTCCCAACCCAGGTAGCGGCTTGTGGCTTCATGAACGGCGGAAGCGACCGTTGAGAAGCTTGCCGCCACGTGATGTTCGAAGCCGCGTTCGCAAATATAGCGGAGAAGCTTCTGCAAGTTCGGGATATGCACGACTCCGGCACCGCCAAAGGTTTCGAGCGAATCGTCGGTGAAGGTTCCTTCGCCGACGTAGCCGCGGATCCTTCCCTCGCGATCGTCGGTGGAGACACGCGCAAAACTCATTGGGCCAGCCTTGACTCTTCCCACGCACGTTCCAAACGTGTTTTCCTTGCCCACGGTTCCGGCAATGATCTCCTGAAAATCCATGCGCACATCTTTGAAAAAATGCTTGGGAAGATTGCTGCAATGAAAACAAACAGCCTTGTCGGGATCATCCGCGTAGTTGTTATTCCAGTCGAGCAGAGCGCTGGGAGTTTCGGAAGCCAGTTGAAGCGCGTGCATGCCAACGACCCCGGCAATATCGACTTCGCAGGCGCTGGACATGCCCTCGTTGCTCATCATGCTCATCACGGTGCAGGGCACCACGCCGAAGTATTCTTCGAGAGAGGTCCAACACTGAATGGCGCTGATGACGACTTCGGTGTCCTGCATCCAGCCATCGATCACCGCGCCGAGCTTGGCCATTTTAAGAAGAGCGACGTCCGGAATGCTTTGCGTGGAAACATATTTCCGGATGGATTGGAGTTTCTTTTGTGCGACGGAGTCATCATCTTTCATGCGCGCAATACGGCCAAGAATTTCTGAAAGGTCAATGGTTTCGACGGAGATGCCGTTGGCTTCGAGAATCTTTTCACTGTAGCGCACGGTATTGAAGGCCGCGGGCCGCGCGCCGATCGCGCCGATGCGCAACCTTCGCAATCCCTTCACAACGCGGCATACGCTGAGGAACCATTCCAGGTCACGGCGGAAAATGTCTGACTGCGGCAGTTCGGTGTGGAGTGTAGTCAACGAATAGGGGATGCCGTATTGCGCGAGATTGTTGCAAGCCGACATTTTGCCGCAAAAACTGTCACGGCGGTCGCGTATGGACATGCGACCAGGAGTATCGGGAGTGGCTTGCACCAAGACAGGCACCGAGAGCTCCGCCATACGGAGAGTATCCGCAATGGCCCGCTCGTCACCAAAGTTTGGCAACGTGACGACAATTCCATCGATCGTTTCCCGGTGACGCTTGAATAGGTCAGCGCAGCGACGCGCTTCCTGGCGCGATTCCACGGCGCCAAACTTCGATTCCGCTTCGGTGAGCGCGACCACCTTCACTCCCGCGGACTCGAGCGCCGCACGCATTTCTTGATGGCCAGAGCGCGCCAGGTGGTCCGGGAAGAATCCGCGATTCCCCACGACCATCCCCAGTGTCATTTGGCGTTTCGCTGCTTCGCTCATAACCCTTCTTTCCGTGAAAAGAATCGGTGGGCGTGAGTGTCGTCGAGGCTGGGCATCAGCAACCTCTATCATTTCCTGAAGTGCGAAGGCATACTGCAGTCATCGGCTGCTGGCTGGCCAGATGAAAATCATGCGTCCATGCACGATTGTAAGCACTTTTGCGCGGCACACTCAAGAAGGAGTGGGCAAACGGGAGAAGATTGTCGCGGAATGATCGGCGATTTTGTAGATTGATGTCCTCAAGCGGATCCATTCTATTTATTCTCAAGCTTAGGAGCGAACCAAAATGCGTTGCCTTTTCCGAAGTCTCATCCTGCAAGCGCTTGTGTGTGTCCTTTCTGCAGTTGTACAGGCAGCGGAATCCAAGCCCCTGCAAATCTTTTTCATCGACGTCGAGGGCGGGCAAGCAACACTGATCGTGACGCCATCGAAACAATCCATTCTTATTGATACCGGGTGGCCCGGATTTAATGGGAGAGACGCGGGCCGCATCGTCGCCGCGGCTAAAGCAGCGGGCGTCGATCAAATCGATTATGTGGTGATTACGCATTTTCATCGCGACCATGTCGGCGGAGTCACACAGCTTGCCAGCCAAATCAAAATCGGAACGTTTGTGGATCATGGCCCCAACATGGAAGATGCTGCCGCCTCGCGGGAGGACTTTGCAGCATATGAAAAGGTGGCGGCAAGCTCGAAACGCCTAATTGTGAAACCGGGCGATCAAATTCCCGTGAAAGACATAGACGTGCGAGTTTTGACGACGGCGGGAGAGCGTATCAGCGTGCCGTTAGAGGGAGCCGGGCAGTCGAACCCGCTGTGCGCCTCTGAGCCGGAGGCAGCGGTCGATTCCACGGAGAACGCCCGTTCGCTGGGCACGTTGATCACTTTTGGCAAGTTTCGCTTCCTCGACCTCGGTGATCTTACCAAAAGGAAGGAAAAGGACCTGGTATGTCCCAATAACCTGATCGGTGCAGTTGACCTCTACCTGACCACCCATCACGGAGTGAACCAGTCCAATGCGAGAGTCATCGTGGACGCGATCCATCCCCGCGTGTCGATCATGAATAACGGCGCGCACAAAGGCGGAAGCCCGGATGCCTGGGAAACGATTCGCAATTCGCCGGGACTTCAGGATTTGTGGCAATTGCACTACGCGATGGGCTCGGACAAGGCACACAATGTTTCAGAAATGTATATCGCGAACGTGGATGAAAACTGTAAGGGTAAGTACATCAAAGTCACAGCAGAGGCGAAAGGCACCTTCACGGTCTTGAATTCAAGAAACGACTTCAAGAAGACGTATACGAAATAGAGACGCCATCGCCCTGGACGCCAGCTCATTTGAGCCTTAAGACACCGGCCTGCAAGGATGGAGCTGTTTTCTCAATCGAGAGCATTCACTTTTTGCTTGACAATCACAATTCATCTCATATTATGGCACGCGTGCCACAATCCAAGACAGCCGATTCTCCGTACAAAGTGCAGGTTCTGGACCGCGCTTTGGCGGCCCTGGCAATATTGGCGGCGAGCTCAAGCGATTGCAGCCTCGCGGAACTGTGCCCGGCCCTGAAGCTCCACAAGAGCACGGTGCACCGGCTGATGATGGTGCTAGAGCAGCACCGGCTGGTGGTGAAGAACGCGGAAACGGGGCGATATCGTTTAGGGCTGAGGCTCTACGAATTGGGTTCCCGGGCGATCGATGGGCTCGATCTTCGCGGGCGCGCGCGGCCCTATCTCGATCGACTGCAGGCCGAATTTGGCGAGACGGTATTCCTTTGCATCCTGGACGAGGGGCAGGTTTTTTACGTGGAGAAGGTCGAATCGCAGCAGAGCGTGCGGACGGCATGCACGGTGGGGAGCCGCGCGCCCGCGTATTGCACAGCAGTCGGCAAGGCCATGCTTGCCGAGCTCTCGGAGGCGGAGGTGAGCAAGATTGTCCGGCGCTGGGGGTTGAAGCCGGTGACAGCGAATACGATCACCACCGCTGGTGCGCTCAAAACCGAGCTAAAGGCGGTGCGGACGCGGGGCTACGCCATTGATGACGAGGAAAAGGAGCAAGGGCTTCGTTGCGTCAGCGCGGCGGTCCGCGGCCATTCGGGAAAGCTGTTTGCAGCTATGAGTGTTTCGGGGCCGGCATTCCGCATAACCAAAGAGCGAATTCCAGGCGTCGGTCAGGCCGTGATGCGGGCCGCGAACGAGCTATCCGCGGAGCTGGGGTTCCAAGGTGCGCCGCTCGAAGTGGCGCGCAGGGCAGCGGGGTAGTCTGACCTGCGAAGTGCGCCCGGCGAAAGCCGGGCTTTTTTCAGGGGCCGAGTGTAGGTGGGATGCTGTCTCGCAATGCAGGACGCATGGCTTTGCGTCAGAGAGCTCTTCTCTCTGACGAGCAATAACCGGGGTGGGTAGCAGAAATTCTTATCTTTCGAAGGGGGGTGTTCTTGTGAGAACGAAAGTGTCCAACTCAAATCAAGTTATCCGGGGCAGTAAAGTCTTGAGGCTTGTATTGAAGACGGCTGCATTTGTGTTAGCGGCCGCGTTGACGACTTGCGCTATCGATACGGCGGCCCAGAGCATCTTCGGGCGCATCTCTGGAACCGTCACGGATGCGCAAGGCGGTGTGGTCGCTGGCGCGAAGATCACCATTGTCAATGAGGAGACGAAAATCGAAAGGCAAACGACCACTGATTCTAACGGGTACTATGTGGCGAGCGATCTGCCTGTCGGGTTCTATAGCGTGATTGCAGAGCAATCCGGTTTCAAGGCCGTTAGAAAGACCGGAAACGACTTGGTAGCCGGCGCTCGCATGAACGTGGACCTGAACTTAGTAGTCGGTGAGGTCTCGCAAACGGTCGAAGTGGCCGCGACAGCTGAGACGATCAATACCACGTCCGGCGAACTGGCGCGGGTCATCGATTCGAACCAAGTGAAGACGGTCGCGTTGAACGCGCGGAACTACATGCAGCTGCTCTCTCTTACTCCCGGTGCGGCCCTCACCGTTGATGACCAACTTAGCTTGACCACCAGCTTGGCCATCAACAATCAATCGGTCAACGGCAACCGTCCCGATTCGAATGCTCTGTCCGTTGACGGTGGCTTTAACATGGATTCGGGCTCGAACGCCAGCCAAGTCAACAACGTAGGGATCGACTTCATTCGTGAAGTCGCCATTAAGTCCTCAAACTTTTCTTCGGAATATGGACGAAACTCCGGCGCCTCGAT
>Ga0137403_10002321_pt1 | contig 23368 bp, 22 predicted proteins | sample CZOMad2_1_16fung_FD_122057 | JGI IMG/M metagenome (GOLD analysis project Ga0137403, IMG submission 122057) | Vadose zone soil fungal communities from Angelo Coast Range Reserve, California, USA - CZOMad2_1_16fungal (Hybrid Assembly) | ecosystem: Environmental > Terrestrial > Soil > Vadose zone...
CTGGCGTGGCATGACAACATTCCGGTGCTGTCGTTTCTGTGGCTCCGCGGCCGCTGTCGAGTGTGCGGCATGCGAATCTCGCGACGGTATCCGATTATCGAGGGCGTCACCGCGGTTGCGCTCGCCTCGGCGTATCTCGTCTTCGGACCGACGGGCGATTTCATCGTCGCGGCAGTGTTGCTCGCAACGCTCGTCGTTGTCACCGCGATCGACCTCCAGCATCAGCTGATCCCGGACGTCATTACCTTGCCCGGGATCCTGGTCGGGCTGGTCGCCAACCTCGCGACGGGACACGTTTCCTGGCTCGATTCCGTCATCGGAATCGCGCTGGGGGGCTGCCTCTTCCTGGCGATCATCCTGGTGAGCGGCGGTGGCATGGGCGGCGGCGACATGAAGCTCGGCGCCATGCTCGGCGCCTTTCTCGGCTGGAAGGCGCTCGTCTTCGCTCTGTTCGTGGCCATCGTGCTCGGCGGTATCGTGGCCGTCGCATTCCTTGTCTCCGGTCTGCGCGGCAGGAAGGATCCGATCCCCTTTGGCCCATTTCTTGCCGTGGGTGGCGTCGTGGCCCTCTTCTGGGGTGCGCAAATCATCGACTGGTACTTGAGCGGATTCAGCCTGTGACCACCCGCGGGTTCACGCTGGTCGAGCTCATGGCGGCGATGGCGGTCGCCGGCCTCCTCGCGGTCCTCGTCGCCCCGACGCTCCTGAGCTACGCGAGGACGTCGGCGCTCCAGGCCGTCGCGCGCGAGCTGGCGACCGCGATCAATCTCGGACGGCAGATCGCGATCACGCAGAACACGACGGTGTGTGTGGAAGCGGGCGGCACGAAGATTCGCCTGAGACGGGGCGGATGCGGCGGGGCCGTGTGGACCGGGCCGGGAACCGACGCCGGCGGCGCGATCAGGATATCCGAGCCGGGCACGTTCCTGGTCAGCACGACGGCCAACGTCATGTTCAGCGAGCTCGGAGCCGCCAGCCCGGCCGGGACGTACACCGTGACCAACCCCGTGAACGGCGCGACTCGGGCCGTGGTGGTCGCTGCCACGGGCCGCATCAGTGTCAGGTGAATCGCGCCCGGTCCAAGGCGCGAGGGTTCACTCTGGTCGAGGTGCTTGTGGCGGCCTTCCTTCTCGTCGTCGGGCTCACTGCCGTCGTCACGGGTCTTCAGTACGCGAGGGGCGGTATCGAGGCGGCGAGAGGCGAGACGACGGCGGCGTTCCTCGCGGAGCAACGCCTCGAGCATCTCAAAGCGGTCTCGCTGGCGAGCTGGCCGGCCGCTGATCTGCGTGCCGGCACGATTGTCGAGGACTATGGCTCGATCGCCAATGCGTCCGCCTACCGGCGCGTAACGACGATTGCCGACAGTCCCGGCGGGACTTGCGAAGAGCGCTGCAAGCTCGCGCAGGTGACGGTCTTCTACCGACCCCTCACGGGGAGCGGCCAGCTGGACCAGGAGCGCCGGCTGGACGTCGTCACGATGCTCGTGTCCCGGAACTAGGCGCAGCGAATGAAACCGCCCTCTCCGGCCCCGTCCGGCTCGTGTGCCGTGATCGCCTCGGGGGGGCTCGTCGGCAACGAGCGCGGCGCGGTACTCGTACTGGTCTTGATGATCCTGGTCACCCTGGCCGGACTCGTCCTCGCGCTTCTCTCGATGAGCGGTTTCGAGCCCCAGATCTCGAGCAACCACAGCCGCACGATCCGCGCCCGTTACGTGGCCGAGGCGGGCATCGAATACGCGTACCACCTGCTCGCGACCGACCCGGACGCGTGGAACGACTACCTGGCGGGGGCGACATGCGCGCTCGGAGCGCTTCTCGGGCCACCCGCGTCGAATCTCCCCGGGCTCGGCGGCGCGTACGGGACCTTCTCGGTCAGGATCCGCAACGATTGCGCCCCGGACGATGCCCGGGTGACGGGTGTGAGTCCCGACACCACCGTCGGCCCTTGCGGCGCCGCCGCCGGGACCGCCACGCGTGACGCGAACTGCCGGGTCATCGTCGCCGCGACCGGCGCGGTCGGCGCCACGACTCGTACGATCACGACGGTGATGTCCAGGGCGATGTTTCCCCCGATGACCGCTGCGCTCGCGTTTCCGGGCATCCAGGCCGGCGCAGACTTTCAGGGCTCGCGATTCTCGATCGACGGGCGCGATGCTCGACTGGCCGACGGTCCCGGCACCCCGACGGGTCCCGGTCCCGCCGTCTACGGGATAACCGTCAACGCCATGCTTCCGGCTCTCGCGGCCGAAGTCCGAGGCGCGATTGCAAGCGGTCCGCAGAACGAGGTCCGCGGCAAGGACGAGACCGGCACGGCCACGACGACGGGGGCCGGCACGATCCAGTCGGACGGCACGCTGACATCGCCGGGAATCGCCGACTTCGTCGCGCGCGTGAGATCGTCGGCCGACGTCGTCATCGACCCCGCCAATGCCCACTCGATCGCCAACATCGGGTCCGCGTGCGCGGCCGACGGCGCGAGCTCCGCGTGCTGGGGCACGACCGATAGCCCGAAGATCGTCTACATCGGAGGCGCGCCGTCTCTCGGCGACCAGCGCCCGACCCTCGGCGTCGCGGGCGAAAGCAGTGGCGCCGGCATTCTCATCGTGGAGAACGCGGCCGTCGAGATCGACGGCAACTTCAGGTGGAACGGGCTGGTCATCGCCACCGGTCCGAACACCGCGATCCGCTATCGGGGCGGCGGAACGCAGGCTGTGTATGGCGGTCTCATCGTCAACGAGTCGAGTAGCGGCGGGACGACGAGCCTCGCGGGCAACCCTCGGGACAAAACCCATATTTTATACAGCAAGGAGTCACTGGACCTCGTTCAACGTGCGCTCAAGCGGCGATTCGTGACGACCTACGGCTGGAACGATCGATGAGAGACCCCATTCCGGACACGCCGGGGGTCGGGTGCCGGTCCCGGGGACCCGCCCCCTCCCCCTTCGCCCCGCCGGCCACCCCTCGAACCGGCCGGGATACCGCCGCCATGGGTCTGGGGGCCTCCGTCCGACACGCCCCCGAATCTAGTACGTGGGAAAATATTGGCCCCCCCGGTACCCACCGCCCTATACTGTTTAACCATCAGGGAGAAAGGCTTTTAATATGGCGTTCTTCCGGAGGTCTCCGGAAATATTTGGCCTCGACATCGGCTCGAGCGGGGTGAAGGCTGTCAACCTCAAGGAGTCGGGTGGATCCTATAGGCTGACCTCTCTGGGGGTAGCCCCCCTGCCCCCCGACGTGATCGCGGACGGCTCGATCAAGGAGCCGCGCACCGTCGTGGAGGCGATCAAGAGCGCCGTTTCCCGGGCGGGGCTCAAGGGCAGCAGCTGTGCGATCGCGGTCTGTGGCCGAGAACTGATCATCAAGAAAGTCCAGATTCCGGAAGTGCCGACCCGGGAAGTCGGCGACGTGGTCCAGCTCGAAGCGGAACATCACGTTCCCTTTGCCATCGACGAGGTCTTTCTCGACTACCAGAGCATCGGACAGCACAACGGCGTGCTGGACCTGATCCTGGTCGCGGTGAAGAAGTCGAAGGTCCTCGAGTACGCCGCCGTCGTCGAGGACGCGGGCCTCACTCCCACGATCGTCGACGTCGACAGCTTCGCGCTCGGCAACCAGTTCGAGCTGAACAACCCCGGTGATCGCGGCGAGACCGTCGCGCTCATCGACATCGGCGCCTCGATCATGAAGACCAACGTCGTGCGGGGCGGCTCGACGATCTTCGCTCGTGACATCCCGTTCGGCGGCAACAACTACACGCAGGCGATCGCCCAGCAGCTCAAGATTCCCTTCGAGCAGGCGGAGGCCGCCAAGCTCGGTCGCGACGTGGGCGTGCGGTGGGAGACCGTCGTGCCGGCGCTGGAAGCGGTGTCGCGCGAGCTGTCGCTCGAGGTCCAGCGGACGTTCGACTACTTCGCGTCGACGGCCGAGTCCGAGCGCATTGGGAAGATCGTCCTCGCCGGCGGCTGCGCGCAGCTTCCGGGGCTGAGCGACTATCTGTCGTCGAACTGGGGCATCCCGGTCGAGCTGACGAAGCCGTTCCAGCGCATCGAGATCGACTCGGCGTTCGCGGACGAAGTTCACGCCGCCGGCCCGGCCCTGGCGGTGGCCGTCGGTCTGGCGCTGCGACGTCCGGGGGACAAACCGAAATGATCAGGATCAACCTCGCGCCGGAGCGGGGTCGTCGCCTGCGGGGCGCCGGGTTCAGCTTCAGCCTCCCGGCCTTCAACATGGCGTGGCTGTTCGGGGTCATTTACCTCGCCCTGGTGCTCGGCGTCGGCGTGACCTGGTGGATCCTGATCAGCACCAAGGCGAACCTCACCGCCGACATCGACCGAGCGCAAAAGGACCTGGCAGCCCTGAAAGCGCAGATCGGGCAGGAAACCAAGGTCAAGGAGCTCGCGAACGAGCTGCGCAAGCGGGTCGACGTCATCGAGTCGATCACCAAGGCTCAGGGGCGGCCGATCTTGATGGTGGAGGCGTTCGCCAGCGTCATCCCGAGCGATCTCTGGATCACCGGGTTCGAGGAGCGCGGCGGGCAAATCAAGGTCGCCGGGTCGGCATTCTCCGCCACGGCGGTCGCGGACTTCATGTCGAACCTGCGCGCCTCCGGGAAGTTCAAGGACGTCGACCTCGTGGTGTCCCGCCGGGATCTGGCCCGGCCATCCCCGCTGGTGACGTTCGAAGTCACCTGCCGCTTCGAGGGCTGACATGCCGCTCCCGCCGATCTTCGACCCCATCGTCAACGCGCCGAGATCGCAGAAGCTCATCGCGGGCGCCCTGGGAGCGTTCGTCATCCTCGCCGCCGCCTATTTCTTCCTGCTGGCGCCGGCCCAGGCCGAGGTGGCGCAGCTCCGCGCGCAGCTGAGCTCGCTGCAGAGCGAGATCACCCGTAACCGGGCGATCGTCGCCGATCTTTTGAAGTACCGGCGCGAGGTCGCGGAGCTCGAGGCGCGCCTCAACGCACTGAAGGACCGGTTGCCGGGCGAGAAGGAGATCCCCACCCTCTACCGAACGGTCTCCGACGCGGCCACCGCATCCGGGCTCGGCGTCGCGCTCTTCCAGCCTCGTCCGCCGGTTGTTCGCGACTACTACAGCGAGATCCCGATCGCGCTGAACGCGGAGGCGGGCTATCACCAATTCGGCGAGTTCTTCGAGAGGATCGCCAAGATGGCGCGCGTCGTGAACATCACGGAGATCAAGCTGAACGGCCTGAATCGCCCTCGGGTCCCGGTCCGCGCCGAGCTGGTGCTCGCGACCTACATGTACCGTCCCATCGGTGCGCCGCCGGCGCCGAGGCCGGCGGGGGCGCGGTGAGGCTCCGCATAGTGCGCGCGCATCTGGTGGTGCTCGGCTCGATCGGCGTGGCCACGACGCTCGGCGCCTGCGGAAGCTCCGCCCCGCCGCCCCCGCCGCCGAAGCCGATCGCGGCGCCCTCTCAGGCGCCGCCCATGCCCGGCGCGCCGACGCCGGGCGCGCCGGCGGCTGCGGCGGAGGCCGTTCCGCCCGATCCCAGCGCTGCGGTGCCGCAGTATCAGTCCAGGGGACGTCGCGACCCATTCGAGACCCTCGAGGTGCGCGAGGGCTCCGGAGGACTCACGGTGGCCGCAACCAGGCTGACCGGAATCATTCGCAGCAATCGCTCGGCGCTCGCGCTGGTCGAGGCGCCGGATGGCATCGGCTACATCCTCAAACCCGGGGACACGCTCGGGGATGGCCGCCTGCTGGAGATCGGCTCCGACAGCGTGGTGTTCGCGGTGGCGGCAAAGGCCGGCGCACCCTCAAACCGCGTGGTTCTCAAACTGGCGACCAACTAAATGAACGCTGAAAGACGGATCCCCAAGGTCCTGATGGTGGTGAGTCTCGTGCTGCTCCTGCTCGCCCCAGCGGGAGGCGGGGCCCAGACCGAGCCCGCGCGGCTGAGCGACGTGACGGTGACGCCGCAGACGGACTCCGTCACCGTGTTCGTGAAGACGTCGCGCGAGCCACAGTACAAGGCCGACCTCGTGGATTCGCCCACCCGGCTCGTCGTCGACCTCGAGGATACGGTCTATGCCTGGCGCAAGACGCCCCTGAGCGTCGGCAAGGACCCGGTCAAGCAGATCCGCGGCGGCCAGTACCGGCAGGGTGTTGCCCGTGTGGTCGTCGACCTGAGCCGTACGGTCGGCTACGCGATCCGTGAAGAGCCCAACGGCCTGGCGATCGTCATTCCCACCACCGGCGGGCCGACGGTCGTGGCGCAGGCAACCAAGCCCGCGCCCACCAACGGAGCGGCCAACGGCGCGGCAAAGGGCGTCCCCAACGGTGCCACGAACGGGACCGCCAACGACTCCACGAACGGCGCGAGGAACGGCATGGCGGAGCCGCGACCGGTCGCGGCGCCGATCCGGATCGCGCAGGCGCCTGCGACGCCGACCACCAGCAACGGGCAACGGCTCATCTCGTTCGACTTCAAGGACGCGGACGTCGTGAACCTCCTCCGCATCCTCGCCGCCGAGAGCAACAAGAACGTCGTCATCGGCGACGACGTCAAGGGCAAGATGTCGATCTCGCTGCGCAACGTCCCATGGGATCTCGCCCTCGACACGATCCTCGAGACGCGGGGGCTTCGAAAGATCGAGAAGGACAACGTCCTCCGGATCGTCTCGAACGAGCAGCTGATCAAGGAGCGCGAGCAAACGGCCCGCGTCGAGGAAGCGCGCCTCAAGGCCGAGAGTGACGTGCGCGCGAAGGCGGCTGAGGCCCAGCTGAAGGAGCAGGAGGCGATCGACAAGAAGCGCGCCGCCGAGATGGCGATAGCCGAGCTCCAGGCGCGCGGGCCTCTCCGCGAGGAGACGATCCGTCTCTCCTACGCCGATCCGGAGGAGATCGCGAGGACGCTGCAAGGGATCCTCGGCATTCCCGCGGAAGGTATCCAGGCGGCGCAGGTGCCGATCGGGGGAGGGATGCCTCTCATTCCGGGACCGCCGTTCTCGGCGCTCTACGGGACGGGTCCCCAACCGCAATTAGCGGTGGCTCCCGTCTCCCCGAGCGCCGAAGTGCTGGCGAAGGGCATCACGATCCGCGCGCACAAGCCCACGAACTCGCTCTTCATCCGGCACTACGAGGGCGACCTGGAGCGCATCAAGAAGCTGATCCGCGAGAAGCTCGACGTCCCGCTGCCGCAGGTCAAGATCGAGGCGCGGATGGAGATCCTGGACCGTGACGATCTCTTCGCCCTCGGCGTGCAGTGGGGAGGCGGCGGGGTGCTCCAGTCGAATAACCGGTCGATCGTGGTCGGGCGCGGATTCACGAGCCAGCCCAGTAACCAGACGCCCGGCACAGTCCCCGTGGACGGGGTGTTCGGCCCACCGAACCTTCCCTCTCTCGCTGCGCCGCTCCTGGGCCTCCTTCCGATCAGCGGACTGACGGGACTCCCGCTGGGGGGGAACGTCGTCAATCTGCCGGTCACCTCGGCCCTCGGCGGCGGGCCCGCCACGTCGAGCGGTGGCGCCGGCGGCATATCGTTCGGCATCACCGGGAGTCGCTACAACGTCAACCTCGCCCTCGAGGCCCTGCGGGTCTTGAGCAAGACACGCACGCTCGCCCGCCCGGAGATCGTGACGGTCGAGAACGCGACGGCGTCGATCTCCCTCGGTGAAGAAATCCCGTACGCGACGGTCAGCGCCGCGGGCACGCAGTACCAGTTCAAGGAAGCCCTGCTCAAGCTCGACGTCGTGCCGACCGTCATTCGCGAGGGCGACATCAGCAAGATCAAGATGAAGGTGGTTATCGAGAACAACTCGCGGGGCCAGAACGTCATCCTCGGCACGACCTTGGGAAGCCCGCCCGCGATCAACAAGCGCAAGGCTCAGACCGAGGTCCTGATCAAGGAGGGCGAGCGGCTCGTCATCGGCGGCGTCACGACGAACCTGGACGTCGACGAGACACGCAAGGTGCCGCTCTTCGGTGACATCCCGGTGCTCGGCTGGCTCTTCAAGGTCACCGCCTCACAGAGCACGGGCCGTGAGCTGGTCGTGTTCATCACCCCCTCCGTCCTGAAGGCGGACGTGGTCCCGCCGCCGCCGGCGCCGCCGAAGAAGTAGCGATGGGCAGGCTGCTTCCCTGCCTCACGGCGGGCGTGGCCCGCGGTGAGGCACCTATCTCGCCAGCCTGAAAACCTGGTAGCCTTAGAGCATCGGTCGACCCGCCGGCCGAGGCGAGCCGCCGAAGAGATCACATGAACGTAGACGTCAATCTCGGAAGCCGGTCGTATCGCATCATCGTCGCCAGTGGAGCCATCGCGACCATCGGTACGCGCCTGCGCGAGCTGTCGGTCGGAACTCGCACCGCGCTGGTCAGCGACGCCGCCGTCGCGCGCCTTTACGGCAAGACGGTGACGTCGAGCCTCGAGTCGGCCGGCTTCTCGGTCGTCCCCATCGAGGTCCCGGAGGGGGAAGGGGCCAAGACCCTCGCCGTCGCGCAGCACTGCTGGAACGAGCTCATCGCGGCAGGCCTCGACCGGACCTCGACCGTGCTGGCGCTGGGCGGCGGCGCCGTCGGCGACGTGGCGGGTTTCGCCGCCGCGACGTACATGCGCGGGATCAACTTCGTGCAGATCCCGACGACCGTCCTGGCTCAGGTCGACGCCTCCATCGGCGGCAAGACGGCGATCGATCATCCCCTGGCGAAGAACATGATCGGCGCGTTCCATCAGCCGCGGCTCGTACTCGTCGATCCGGCGGTGGCGCGCACGCTGCCCGAGCGCGACTTTCGCTCCGGGCTCGCCGAGATCGCCAAACACGGGGTCGTGCTGGAGGCCGAGTACTTCGCCGAGCTCGAGCGCGATGTGACGCCGCTCATGGCCCGCGAGCTCGAGGTGCTCGAGCGAATCATCGGCGGATCCTGCCGGCTCAAGGCCGCCGTCATCGAGCGCGATGAGCGGGAGGCCGAGCTGCGACACGTGCTCAACTACGGCCACACGATCGGCCACGCGCTCGAGGCCGCCACGAAGTACGAGCGCTTCACGCACGGCGAGGCGGTCTCGCTGGGCATGGTCGCCGAGGCCCGCCTGGCGCGTCGTCTCGGTGTGGCCGGCGACGAGACGGTCGCGCGACAGGAGCGTCTGCTCGAGGCCCTCGGGCTCCCGGTCCGGGCGGCGGCGATCGACGTCGAACCGGTGGTCGGGGCGATCGCCCGCGACAAGAAGGCGAAGGACGGCCGGGTCCCCTTTGTGCTGGCGCCGCGGATCGGCGCGTTCCGCCTGGTATACGACGTGCCCGTGGCCGAGGTTCGATCGGTCATCACATCGCTCGGATCGTGACGGCGGTGGTGGGATTGACAACCGAGACGAGCGCTCCGTATAACCGCCTTGGGATGCCGGTCAACGATCAGGCCAGCCTGGGGGCCATCCGCCGGCAGGAAGAGCGGCTGGCGCGCGATCCCGCCTCCCTCGCCTTCGCCCAGCTCGCCGATCTCTACCGCAAGGCGGGCCGCACACGCGACGCCGTCGCGCTGTGCCGCGACGGGCTGGCGCGCTACCCGCACTACACCACGGCTCGGCTCATCCTGGCCAAGGCCCTCGCCGCCGACGAGCAGCTTGCCGCCGCGCTGGTCGAGCTGAACGCCATCCTCGAGATGAGCCCCAAGGACGTGCAGTGCCACCGCCTGGTGGCGGAGGTCCACCGGCGCCTCGGTCATATCGACGAGGCCGTCACGCACCTGGAGGCGGCGGCCGAGCTCGATCCCGGCGACCGCGAATCGCGCGCGCTCCTCTCGCTGATGCGGGCGGCCGCGCCGCCGTCCGCCGAGGCCTCCGGCCTTGGGCGGATCCTGAGCGACGACACGTTCGCGACGATGACCTTCGGCGGGCTCTGCCTCGAGCAAGGGTGCGTCGAAGACGCCGTGCAGGTGTTCACTCGGATCCTGAGAAAGAATCCCGATCACCGAGAGGCGCGCGAGCGGCTGGAGAGCGCTCTCCGCGCCCGTCAGCGACGGAAGGGTTAGACCCGATGCAGGTGTCAACGGCCGAGTTCAAGAAGGGACTTCGGATCGTCTTCGACGGACATCCGTATACGATCGTCGACTTCCAGCACGTCAAGCCCGGCAAGGGCGGTGCGTTCGTGCGCACGAAGCTCAAGCACATGAAGCTCGGCAAAGTCATCGACAACACGTTCCGGTCGGGCGAGAAGGTGGAGCTCGTCGATTTCGAAGAGAAGCACATGCAGTTTCTCTACCGGGACGACCGGTACCACTTCATGGATACGGAGACGTACGAGCAGGTTTCGCTGTCGGCTGACGAGATCGGCGACGCCCACGAGTATCTGCAGGAGAACGCCGAGGTCGACGTCCTGTATGTGGCGGGGGCGCCCGTGTCCGTCGAGCTGCCGAATTTCGTCGAGCTGGCCATCGCGCGCACCGACCCCGGCGTCCGCGGCGACACCGCCCAGGGCGGGACGAAGCCGGCGACGCTCGAGACAGGGGCCGTGGTCCAGGTTCCGCTGTTCCTGAACGAGGGCGACGTCGTGAAGGTCGACACCCGGACCGGCGAGTATCTCGGCCGCGTCGCGACGGCGGGCAGCTGATGCCGAGCCGGCCGCGGCCGCGCGCTCCGCAGGACGGTCCCGTCGTCGAGCTGGCGCGCCGCCTCGGCGCGCTCCTCGGTGAGCTCGGACTGTCCGAGATCGAGGCGTCCGTGGGGCGGATCCGCGTGCGCCTCCAGCGCGGCGGCGTCCAGACGGCCGCGGCGGCGCCCGCGCTGACTCAGGCCATCGCGTCGGTCGAGCATCCGGTGACGCCCGTCCCCGCGGGGGCCGACTCCGCCTCGATGGTGACGATCGAGGCGCCGATGGTCGGCACCTTCTACCGCGCCTCGTCGCCGACCGCCGAGCCGTACGTGAGCGAGGGCGATCTCGTCAAGGAAGGACAGATTCTCTGCATCATCGAAGCCATGAAGCTCATGAACGAGATCGAGTCGAAGGCGGCCGGGCGCATCGTCAAGATCTTCGTCGAGAATGCGCACCCCGTCGAGTTCGGTCAATCTCTGTTCCTGATAGATCCCACCCGCTGAGCACGGGTGTGGCGGCCTCCAGTTATGCCCGGTACGCGGTCCTCGCGGTGACGACAGCCGGCATCGCAACGCTGCTCTTCGGCGCGACGGGTCGCCGCCCGGAGTCTCCCGACGTCGAGCGCACCGTCGCGTTCGCACCCGCCCGGGCCCGGGATTCGCGCGCGCTCACCGAGGAGGCGATCCGCCTGTACGCCGCCGGCCAGTTTCCCCGGGCGTGCGAGAAGTTCGGACGGGCTGCGGCCGACGACCCGGAGAGCGCGACGCGACGCCAGGACGTCGTGCGATGCTTCGAGGGCTGGGGCTGGCACGCGCTCCGCGAGGGCCGCCCGGAAGAGGCCGCGCTCCTGTTTCGTCAGGGCCTGACCGAGACGCCGGACGATCCGGCGCTCCTGAAGGGGCTGGGGCTCGCCGCCGTCCACGCCGGGCGCCCGGACGACGCGCTCGCGCCGCTCGAGCGAGCCGTGCGCGCGGAGTACGACCCGGAGGTCCGGCTTCTGCTCGCGCACTTGCATGATCGCCGCGACGACCCCACGCCGGCGATCGTGAATCTCAAGGCGGTCCTCGAGCGCGAGCCCGCCCATGCCGAGGCGCGACGGCTCCTGGAAAAGGTCGAGCGCGAACGGCGGGCGGAGGTCGGCTTCCGGCGCGACATCACGCCGCGCTTCGTCGTGAAGTATCCGGAGAGCCACGACCCCGAAGCCCGTCGCGCGATCATCGCTCAACTCGAGGCTGCCGCGGAGCGCGTCGGCTTGATGCTCTCGTACGTTCCGCAGCAGCGGACGACGGTCGTGCTGTACGAGCACCCCGAGTTCCGGAGCGTGACCCGCGCGCATGCGTGGACCTCCGGACTGTTCGACGGGAAGATCCGGCTCCTGGTCGGCCCGGTCCGTCCGCCGGCCCGTGAAATTGCGCGGGTGGTCGTCCACGAGTACGCCCACGCGGCCATTCACGAGCTCTCCCGCGGCCGGGCGCCCCGGTGGCTTCACGAGGGGCTGGCCCAGGTCCTCGAGGGCGCGACTCCGGACCCGATGCTCCAGGTCCCCGGCGGTCTCACGCTGGCGGGGGTCGAAGCGCTGGCCGGCGAGTCCGATGCTCTGCGCGCGCGAACCGGATACGACATCGCCCTCTGGATCGTGTCGGACCTCCTCGATCGAGGTGGGATCGAGGCCGTCCGGGAGCTCCTGGAACGACTGGGCGCCGGCGAGACGATCGCCCAGGCGATCCCGCGCGTCTACGGCCTGCGCACGACGGAGCTCGAGCTCCAGTGGCGACGTGTTCTCGGCGGCTGATGGACGCGTGATCCGTGTTTCATAAGATCCTGATCGCGAACCGGGGAGAGATCGCGCTGCGTGTCATCCGCACGTGTCGCGAGCTCGGCATCCGCTCGGTGCTCGCCCATTCCAAGGCCGACACCCATTCGCTGCCGGTGAAGCTCGCCGACGAGACGATCTGCGTCGGGCCCGACGCGGCCCGGCTTTCCTATCTGAACATCCCCGCCATCATCTCCGCCGCCGCGGTGACCGACAGTGAGGCCATCCATCCGGGCTACGGATTTCTTGCCGAGAATCCGGCGTTCGCCGAGGTGTGCCGCGCGTGCTCCATCACGTTCATCGGGCCCTCGCCCGAGGCGATCCGACTGATGGGCGACAAGGCCCAGGCGCGCCAGATCGCGATGCAGGCGGGCGTGCCCATCGTTCCCGGCAGCGAGGCTCCGCTGAAGGACTCCGTCGAGGCGCTCGAGGTCGCTGAGCGGATCGGCTACCCGCTTATCTTCAAGGCCGCGGCCGGCGGCGGCGGGCGCGGGATGCGCGTCGTCAAGGAGCGGGCCGAAGTCGTGCAGTCCTTCGACGCCTGCCAGTCGGAGGCCGGCGCCGCCTTCGGCTCGTCCGAGGTGTACTGCGAGAAGTTCATCCAGGACGCGCGCCACGTCGAGGTCCAGGTGCTGGGCGACCGCAACGGCCTGCGCATCCACCTCGGTGAGCGGGACTGCTCGGTCCAGCGACGCCACCAGAAGCTCCTCGAGGAATCGCCGGCGCCGCTCTTGCCGGCCGAGACGCACGAGGGGCTGCGCCGGGCCGCCCTTACCGTCGCCGCGGCCGTCAACTACGTGAACGCGGGGACGGTCGAGTTCCTGGTCGACGGGGCAGGTCATTTCTATTTCATCGAGATGAATACGCGAATCCAGGTCGAGCACCCCGTGACCGAGCTCCTCACCGGCATCGACCTGGTGCGCGAGCAGATCCGGATCGCCAGCGGCGAGCCGCTCGGTTACCGCCAGGACGCCGTGCGGTTCGAGGGCCACGCCATGGAGTGCCGGATCAACGCGGAGGACCCCGAGACCTTCGCCCCGAGCGCCGGACGGGTCACGGCGTGGGTGCCCCCCGGGGGCTTCAACGTGCGGGTCGACAGCCATCTCATGGCGCCGTACGCGGTGCCGCCGTTCTACGATTCGCTCCTGGCCAAGATCGTCGTGCGCGGGGCGGACCGGGCCGAGGCCATCGACCGGATGCGACGGGCCCTCCGCGAGACCATCCTCGAGGGCGTCAAGACCTCGATCCCCTTCCACCTGAGGCTCCTCGACGATCCCGCCTTCCTCGAGGGGCGCGTGAGCAGCGTCGGGCTGGTACGCCGCCGGAGCTGATGCCTCCCTGGCGGGCCGTGGCTCCTGAATTCCTCACGGCGCGCGCGACCGGGTCGATATAATCGACGCGGCGCCGACCACATTCGTCAGCTAACCGAACTCTAAGGAGGGCAGCGATGATCCGTCACAGGGTCCGCCTCGTTCAAGCGCTCCTCGCGGTTCTGGCCGTGGCGCTGGTTCCGGCGTCCGAGCTCGGGGCGCAAGGGAAGGGCACCATCAAGATCGCCACCCAGAGCCCCCTCAGCGGCGGTCAGGCGGCCCTCGGCGAGGGCATCAAGCTGGGCGCGCAGCTCGCCCTCGAGCAGCTCAGAGGCAATCTCACGAAGCAGGGCTTCAAGGTCGAGCTGGTTCCGTTCGACGATCAGGCCAAGCCCGACGTCGGCGTGGCCAACGCGAAGAACATCATCGCCGACAAGGACATCCTCGTCGTGATCGGCCATCTCAACTCCGGCGTCGCCATCCCGTCGTCCGAGGTCTACAAGGAAGTCGACCTCCCGATGATCTCGCCGGCGAACACGAACGAGAAGATCACCGACCGGGGCTACCCGAGCGTCAATCGCGTCTGCGGCCGCGACGACGTCCAGGGACCGGTCGGCGCCGAGTTCGCCGCGCAGACCCTGAAGGTCAAGTCCGTCTACGTCGTTCACGACAAGACCACCTACGGTCAGGGCGTCGCCGAGGCGTTCAAGGCCGAGGCGGAAAAGAAGGGCGTGAAGGTCGTCGCCTTCGAGGGCACCGAAGAGAAATCGAACTTCGACCCGATCATCACGCCGATCAAGGCCAAGAACCCCGATCTCGTCTACTTCGGCGGCATCTACGACCAGGGCGGGCCGTTCTTCAAGCAGGCGCGCGAAAAGGGCGTGAAGGCGAAGTTCCTGGGGCCGGACGGTCTCGATTCGTCCGATCTGGTGAAGATCGGCGGTAAGACCCTCGTCGGCCTCTACTACACGACGGCGGCGGCGCCCTCCACGAGCCCGCAGGCCAAGAAGTTCGGCGACGACTTCAAGAAGAAGTTCGGCAAGAACCCAGAGCCCTACGCATCCGAGTCCTACGTCGCCACCGCCATCGCCCTCAAGGCGATCGAGTCCACCGTGGCCGGCGGCAAGCCGCCGACGCGTGCCACCGTGGCGGCCGCCATCCGGAAGGTCAAGTACGCGGGCATGACGGGGACCATCGAGTTCGACGACAAGGGCGACCCCAAGAAGGCGTCGTACTACGTGATGCAGGTGACCAGCGACAACCCCGAAAAGTGGGGAGAGAACAAGGAAGCGAAGCGCCTCGCCATCGCAGCGCCGCCCCTCAAGAAGTAGCGTCTGACCAGACGGGGCCGGTGAGGGCCCCCGCCGGAACCTGAGAACGACGACAGGTTCTGGCTCGAGCCCTCACCGACCCCGCCCGGTCTTTATGGGCATGGACTTCGATCTGCTCGTCCGGATCTTTCCTGAAGTGCTCCTCGACGGCATCATCCTCGGCTTCATGTATGCGCTGATCGCGCTCGGCTACACGATGGTGTACGGCGTCCTCGAGTTCATCAACTTCGCTCACTCCGAGATCTTCATCGCGGGCGCTTTCGTCGGCGTCGAGATCCTCCTCGGCCTGCAAGCCCGGGGGCTCCTCGACGGATTCCCGTGGCCCTTCGTCCTGCTGCTGGCGCTGATGGCCGGCATGGCCGCCAGCGGGCTCCTGGCGGTCGCGGTGGAACGGATCGCGTATCGTCCGCTCCGCGGAGCGCCCCGGCTGATTCCCCTCATCTCCGCCATCGGCGTCTCGTTCTTCCTGCAGGACCTCATCCGGCTCGTCGAGTCGCTCTGGCGCAACGCGTTCAACCTGGTCTATCCGAGCATCGACGCCCTCAACCTCCGCCTCGAGCTGACCGAAACGATGGACGTGTCGGTCAAGTCGCTCGTCGTGATCGTGAGCGCGCTGCTGATGCTGTGGGCGCTTCACCTGATCGTCAACCGGACGAAGGTCGGCACGGCCATCCGGGCCGTGGCCGAGGATCAGGCGGCGGCGAGCCTCATGGGTATCGACGTCAATCGGATCATCTCGCTCACGTTTCTGATCGGCGGCGCGATGGGCGGAGCGGCCGGCGTGCTCTTCGGGGTTCAATACGGGCTGATCAACCCCTATAGCGGCTTCATTCCCGGGCTCAAGGCGTTCACGGCGGCCGTGCTGGGCGGCATCGGCAACATTCCGGGCGCGATGGTCGGCGGCCTCGTCCTCGGGCTCCTGGAGGCGTTCGCGGCGTCGTACCTCTCGCTGCTCACCGGAGGCGCGTTCGGCGCCGAGTACAAGGACATCTTCGCGTTCTCGGCGCTGATCCTGATTCTCATCTTCCGGCCCAAGGGCCTTCTCGGCGAAGTTGTCCGGGAGCGCGCGTGACCCAGACGCTGCTCAGCATGGGTCTGATGGCAGCCTCGGCGCTCGGGGTCGCCACGTTTCCCCGCTCGGTGCTCATCTTCCTCCTCTTCCAGGGCTCGCTCGTGTTCGTCTACCGCGCGCGGATCCCCGAGCTCTTGCGCTGGAGCCTCCTGGTCGTCGCGCTCCTGGTCCTGATGCCGGTGATCGGCTACTTCAACGGCTACTACCTCGAGGTCGCGACCCAGGTCGGCATCTTCGTCGTGCTGGCGCTCGGCCTCAACATCGTCGTGGGGCTGGCCGGCCTCCTGGATCTCGGCTACGTGGCCTTCTTCGCGGTCGGCGCGTATTCCTGGGCCATCTTCGGCTCCCCGCACGCCAACATCATCTTCGGCGGCGGCTTCCCGCTGGCCGGCGGATGGTTCTACCCGTTCCTCCTCGTCGGACTGTGCACCGCGGCCGTCACCGGAATTCTCCTCGGCCTGCCGGTGCTGCGGCTCCACGGTGACTACCTCGCTATCGTCACGCTGGGCTTCGGCGAGGTCATCCGCGTCCTCGCCAACAATCTCGACAAGCCCATCAACCTCACCAACGGCCCCAAGGGGATCACCCCCATCTCTCGACCGCCGACGCCCCTCGGGCTGCCGTACGGCGAGTACTTCTATTTCCTGGTCCTGCTCCTCGTGGTCGTCGTCGTCATCGTCAACCGCCGCCTGGAGGATTCCCACATCGGCCGTGCCTGGGAGGCGATCCGCGAGGACGAGCTGGCCGCGCGGGCCATGGGCGTGCCCCTGGTGCGGATGAAGCTCATGGCGTTCGCCTGCGGCGCGTCGTTCGCCGGCGTCATGGGCGTGCTGTTCTCGGCCAAGCAGATCTTCATCAACCCGGAGTCGTTCACGTTTCTCGAGTCGATCGGCGTCCTCGCCATGGTCATCCTCGGCGGCATGGGCTCGATTCCCGGCGCCATCCTCGGCGCGACCGTCGTGACCGTGCTCAATCTCCAGGTGCTCAAGGGATTCTCGCTCTGGCTCAACGAGCTGAAGAACGCCGGGGTCACCGTGCTCGGCTACAGCCTCGCCGATCTCCCGACCCAGTTCGAGCCGGCCAAGTACGAGCGGATGGTCTTCGGCGTCATCCTCGTGCTGATGATGATCTTCCGCCCGCAGGGCATCTTCCCGGCGCGTCGGCGCCAGCGCGAGCTCACGACGCCGGGGGGCTGAATGCCGCTCTTCGAGGCCCGCGGCGTCACCAAGCGGTTCGGAGGCCTCACCGCCCTGCACGGCGTGGACTTCGCCCTCGAGCGCGGCATCGCGTCGATCATCGGACCGAACGGGGCCGGGAAGACCACGCTCTTCAACGTCTTCACCGGGCTCTACGTCCCGGACGAGGGCAGCGTGACCTTCCGCGGTCAGGCGCTCCTCGGTCTGCGTCCCGACCAGATCACGACCCTCGGCGTCTGCCGGACGTTCCAGAACATCCGGCTCTTCGCCAACATGACCGCCGTCGAAAACGTCCTCGTCGGCATGAACTCGCGCATCACGCTCGGTCTATGGGACGTCCTCTCGCACAACCGGCGCTTCCGCCGGTCCGAGTCCGACCTGGCGGCGCGCGCGCTCGGCCTGCTCGATCGCGTCGGCCTGCAGGCCAACGCCAACGTCGTCGCGCGCAACCTGCCGTACGGCGACCGCCGGCGGCTCGAGCTGGCGCGCGCGCTGGCCTCCGAGCCCGCGCTCCTGCTGCTGGACGAGCCGACCGCCGGCATGACCCAGGGCGAGGCGGGCTCGCTCATGCGCTTGCTGCGCGGGCTCGTGGCCGACCTGGAGCTCGCGATCATCCTGATCGAGCACAACATGCGCGTGGTCATGGAGGTCTCCGATCGGGTGACGGTTCTGGATCACGGCGAGAAGATCGCGGAGGGCTCCCCGCGGGAAGTCCAGGCGAGCCCGAGGGTCATCGAGGCGTATCTGGGCCGGCGAGGCGCCGCTCCGCGGGGAGCGCGCGGTGCTTAAGGTCGAATCGCTCGACGTCGCCTATGGCGAGATCCAGGCGCTTCGCGGTGTCGCCCTCGAGGTGGGTCGCGGCGAGATCGTGACGATCCTCGGCAACAACGGCGCCGGCAAGACCACCACGCTCAAGACCATCTCGGGCCTCCTCCACCCGACCGCCGGCACGATCACGCTCGAGGACGAGCCGCTCGTCGGCGTGCCGGCGCACGCGATCGTGGCGCGCGGCGTCGCGCACGTGCCCGAGGGACGGCGCATCTTCAACCGGCTCACCGTTCGCGAGAACCTCACGATGGGCGCCTATCTCCGGAGCGACACCGGGATCGCCGGCGATCTCGACCGCGTCTTCGCGCTCTTCCCGCGCCTCGCCGAGCGCCTCACGCAGGTGGCCGGCACGCTCTCGGGCGGCGAGCAGCAGATGCTCGCCATCGGGCGCGCGCTGATGGCGACCCCGCGGCTCCTGCTCCTCGACGAGCCGAGCATGGGGCTGGCGCCGGTCCTGGTGGAGCAGATCTTCGACACGATCAGCGACATCAACCGCCAGGGTATGACGATTCTTCTGGTCGAACAGAACGCCGCCATGGCGCTCTCCATCGCGCATCGAGGCTACGTGCTCGAGACCGGCTCGATCGCGCTCGAAGGCACCGCCGCCCAGCTCTCCGACAACGCCGACGTCCGTCGCGCCTATCTCGGTGAATAGGCGATCGGGCCCCGGGGCCTGGATTCTGCTGGCCCTCGTGGACGCCTGACCTTCACCGTCAGGATGGGCGAGACGGACGCTAGTACGAGATCACCGGCGAAGGGGCACTACGCAGATTTCTCGCGGCGATAGCGAATGCTAAGGCGGTGGTGCCTGCTCCGTGGTTTGCGGGGGGACTCTTCGTCGTCTTCTGGCTCGTCGGTCATTCCAATCATGGTCTGAATGTAGGCGAGAAGGCTCCTAGTTGAACCACCCTGCCCGTCGAATGTCCACGCCTTCGCGCTCGGTAGTGTCTCAGTTTGACCGATGTCGCCGCCGAAGGGTCAGTAGACGCCCGACCGACGCCACGGCCACGAACATGGAATAGGCGACACGTAGGTAGAGCGGGTGGCCCGGCTGATTAGAGATCGTGTCGAAGGCGGTTAGCACGCAGTCGTCGCAGATGGCGCTCGCGCTGGAAGTCAAAATCACGCGAACGTCATCCGGAGATTTGCCACAGAAGCTGCAACGGGTCATGCCGGAAGTATCGCACGGTAGCATGTGGGCCGACCGGCTACCCAGCGCTCCAGCGCGTGTGCAGCATCACCCGCAGGACGCGATTGATGCGGGGCCAGGGATGCCAGAGGCAGGCGTCAGTGTCGGTCATTTCCCCTTCGGCGCGCGCGGTGTGCTGTTATCCTATTGCGGTCTGAATCCCTAATTTCACGCCCCGCCTTGAGAAGGGGGTGCCCATGGCGAAGGTCGCAGTCTCAATTCACGATCCTCGACTCGCGCCGCGCGGGAGCGAGGGTGAAATCGAGATCAAGAGATTTGGCGACGTGGTCAAGATGCTCACGGTGGCCCATGGGCATTCTATACAGGTCGCATTGTCCGCTTCCGACGCGCTCGCGCTCGCCATGCGACTGATCAACGCGGCCCGGGCAATACGGACGAATTGAGGGGCCGAACACCGTGGCTCCTGCGATAAACGCGACGAGCCGCGAGGCCCTTCCTCCGAGTCGAATCATCTCTTCCCATCCTCGGTGACTGCGCGTTTCACGCTGATCCGCCCGCGTGCGGAGGGTCGGCCAGCGCGACGTGACCGAGTACCATCGCTGGCTGCCAGCCCTGAGAGGGCCCAACTCCCTCCGCTCCGCTTATCGCGGAATCGGAGTTGCTCCCAGTTTGTCGCACAGTTCGAGGGATGCATCGCCTGCTCGCTGCCGCAACTGGAAGGTCCTTGACATATGAACGACCTTGTTGAAAGCCGTCGCGAGCGCCACTTCAAAGCTGTGCTTCTCGGGGGGATCGGGATCGCGTAGGGCGGGCCAGGTTTTGCGAATGAACACCGAATTGGTCCAGTCGAGATCGACGACGAGCCACCGAGCTTCCCTCACCACCTGGACGCACGTGGCGCGAAACTGGGCCGCATCCGTATACCCGGGGGCCTACCGACGCGATGATGCTCTGGCGACAGCGGAACCACCAATGCCACTTCTCCAGGTGACCGTACGCCTGCGCGAAGCGACGGTTCATCGGTATCCTCTCTTCAGCTCTTCGATACCGACCCGCGAGCGGACGATGTAGAGCGGTCGAGCCCGCACCTCGTCGTACACTCGGCTCAGGTATTCGCCGATGATGCCGAGCATGAGCAGCTGAATGCCGCCGAGGAAGAGGAGGATCGCGAGCGTCGAAGCCCAACCCCGAGGACTGTAGATTCCGGCGAGTCTCGTCAACACGGCCCAGAGCGCGAAGAGGAAACCGGAGGCGGCCGCCAGCATACCGAGCCAGACGGAGGCGCGAAGAGGCATTGCGGAGAACCCGACATAGCCGGAGAGGGCGAGGCCGACTAATTTCCGAAGCGTGTACTTCGGCTCGCCCGCATGGCGAATATCGCGGTCGTATTCGACTCCTACCTGACTGAATCCAACCCAGCTGCGCAGGCCACGCAGGAAGCGGTTGCGTTCATGCAGGGAGACGAGGATGTCTACCACCCGCCGGTCCAAAAGGCAAAAGTCTCCGGCGTCGAGCGGCACATCGATCTCAGAGAGCGCTTTCATACTCCGGTAGAAAAGCGTGTAGGCCGTGCGCTTGAAAACCCCCTCCTTTCGCTTTCGCCGGATGGCGTAGACCACGCTGTATCCTTCGCGCCAGCGCGTGATGAACTGCTCGAGGACCTCGGGTGGGTCCTGAAGATCGGCATCCATCATGATCACGGCATCGCCCCGGGCCTCGTCGAGTCCTGCCTGGAGGGCGGCCTGGTGACCGAAGTTTCGAGAAAAATGGATCACCTTGAGACGCTGATCGCGCTCATGAAACGCGTCCAGAGTCTCGGCGGAGCCGTCGCGGCTCCCGTCGTCCACGAAGAGTACTTCGAAGGCGTCGCCGACGACCCGATCGAGCACCGGAATCAGTCTGGTCGCGAGCGCCGCCAGGGTTTCACGCTCGTTGTAGACGGGCAACACAACCGTAACCGTCGGAGTCCTCGATTTATGATCGGAGAGCTCCTGGTCCGCCCGCGTCAGCGCATGCATCGCCTTCGGTAGCGTGAGCGGGTATGAGGTCGGACTGAAGATGGGTTCTTCGGTTGTGTCGCTCACGTGGGCTCTCCCTCTACGGAGTATCGAAAACAGCCTCTGATGGTGTGAGGGCTTGTTCTCAAACGGCGCAGTCCATCAGTCGTAGCGCCTGAATTGTCAGCACAGGTGCCCGTCTGTCACATCAGATGGCTTCTCGGGAGCCGGATCTACGGTAGGTGCAATATGGGCGCCAGCGGCCGCGTTCGGTGCCTCTGTCGCAAGAGATTGTGGCGTGGTCGTCGCCTCGAAGAACTCGTCTTCACGGTTTGGCGGAAGCGACCGTCGATGGAATACGATGGGCTCAGATCACATGGCCACGCGTCCGACGAAGCTCTTCGCCGACTTGCTCGCGGCGCTCGATCTCGAAGATCACCCGACAGGCCATTCGACCGCTCGGCAGAGCCGAGTGGCGTGCCTCGCACTCGCCGTGGTGCTGAGCGCTCTCCTGCTGCCGTTCATCGGCAAGGCCTTCAACATCGACGATCCGCTCTTTCTGTGGACGGCGCGGCAGATCCGGCAAGCCCCGGCCAATCCTTATGGGTTCACGGTCAACTGGGACGGGCTCGATGCGCCGATGGCCGAGGTGACGAAGAACCCGCCGCTGGCGTCCTACTACGTCGCGCTCGCCGCGGCGGTGCTCGGATGGCGCGAGTGGAGCCTGCACCTCGCCTTCCTGCTCCCCGCCCTGGCCGTGGCCGTCGGAACGTACTTGCTGGCGCGCGAGCTCTGCGGCCGCCCGATGGTGGCGGCGATGGCGGCGGTCTTCACGCCCGTGTTCTTCGTGTCGAGCCTCACGATCATGTGCGACATGCTGATGCTGGCGTTCTGGGTGTTCGCCGTCTACCTGTGGATCCGCGCCCTGCGAACAACGAACCACGCAATGCTGGCCCTGGCGGGAGCGCTGATCGCGCTGTCGGCGCTCAGCAAGTATTTCGGAATCACCTTGATTCCACTTCTGTTCCTCTACGCCGTCCTCAAGCAGCAGCGACTCACGGGGTGGTGGTTGATCTACCTCGCGATACCCATCGGCATCCTCGCCGGGTATCAATGGATCACCCGGCACCTCTACGGTGAGGGCCTGATCCTGGACGCGGCGAGCTTCGCCGCGTGGGCGCGGGCTGAAATCGTTCGACCGCCGATCACCACGACGTGGATCGGGCTGAGCTTCACCGGAGGCTGCGTGGCGAGCCTGCTCTTCTTCGCCCGCCAGCTCTGGTCATGGCGCGTGGTCGCGCTCGGCGGCCTCTGCGCGGCGGCGCTCGCCGGCGTCGTGTACTCGCTGACGACGTTCGGCGCGTTTCGCCTACCGGCCGACGCCGCCGCGCGCGCCATGCTGGCTCTCCAGCTCGGTACCTGGGGAATGGTGGGGATCAGCCTGATCGCGCTGGCGGCGCTCGATCTTCATCGCCGGCGAGACGCCGATGCGCTGCTCCTGAGCCTCTGGACGCTCGGCACATTCGGGTTCGCGGTCTTCGTCAACTGGACGACCAACGGCCGATCGCTGCTGCCCATCGTGGTGCCCGCCGGCATCCTGATCGCCCGTCGCCTTGAGCTGCGCGCGCCAAGTTCGCAGCCCGGCACGTGGCCGCGCGCCGTCACGCCGCTGGTCGCGGCGGTTATCCTGTCCTTGTTGGTCACCTGGGCCGATTACCGCCAGGCCGAAGCCGCCCGCGTCGGTGCGGCGCACATCCATGCAGCGTATCAAGCGCATCCACGGCGGATCTGGTTTCAGGGGCACTGGGGATTTCAGTACTACATGGAGCAGCACGGCGCCGTCGCCGTCGAGGCCAACACCTCGCGCTTCGTGGCCGGCGATCTGGTGGTGACGCCCACGACCAACACGGGCCTGCGCACCCTCTCGCCGAGCCGCGGATCGGTGAGCCACGTGCTGGAAGTCCCCTCGAGCGCGTGGCTCGCGACCACAAGCCACCCCGTCGGCGCCGGCTTCTACTGGGATGGCTTCGGGCCCTTGCCGTTCGCCTTCGGCAGGGTGACCCCCGAGCGGTTTACGATCTTCACAATATCCAACTGAGGAGGTCCCGATGGCAGCCGACCGGTCGTA
>Ga0137403_10002322_pt1 | contig 23367 bp, 21 predicted proteins | sample CZOMad2_1_16fung_FD_122057 | JGI IMG/M metagenome (GOLD analysis project Ga0137403, IMG submission 122057) | Vadose zone soil fungal communities from Angelo Coast Range Reserve, California, USA - CZOMad2_1_16fungal (Hybrid Assembly) | ecosystem: Environmental > Terrestrial > Soil > Vadose zone...
GTCGTGCGACGTCTTCTCTCGGCTGTGAGCATGCTGGTTTGGCTGACCGCGAGCGTCGGCTGCACCACCGGCGGCGCTGCGAAAACTGCCCGGCTCGCCGCCGTTCCAGCGCCGGCGGCTTCGTCGCTGCCCGCCGCCGCGGCAAAGCCGAGCGTGATTCTCGGCTACTCCGCGTCTTGGGCCGACGCGGCCTATCCGCCCAGCGCTTACGACTACAGCGGGCTCACGCACATCGCCCGCTCGTTTCTCGCGCCGCACGCAGACGGCAGCCTGACCTCGAACAGCGATTATTGGAACGACGAGCTCGAGCGGGGCGCTCACGCGCACGGCGTCAAGTTGCTAGCGTCCATCGGTGGCGCCGCAGAAAACGCCAACGAGTGGCTGGGCATGGCCCGGGATCCAATGGCCAAGAAGCGCTTCATCGACGCGCTCGAGACGCTGATCACCGGTCATCATTACGACGGTGTGGACATCGACTGGGAGCCGTCGGCTCTCACGGACGCCGATCAGCAAACTTACACCGAATTCATGGTCAGCTTGCGCCAGCGCTTTCCGAATTGGCAAATCAGCACCGCTCTCGGCGCCTCGGACTGGTGGGCGCGTCATATCTCGTGGCGTGAACTGTCGGCATCGGTCGACTTCATCAACCTGATGACTTACACGTTTGCGGGTCCTTGGACCGGTCACTCCGCCCACAACGCGAATCTATTTCCGTCGAGCGTGTACAACGAAGGCGGCGGTGTCGACGTCGACGCGATGCTGCACGGGCTGCTGAATAAGTACGGCGTGCCCCCGGAAAAGGTCGTGCTTGGCTTGGCCTTCTACGGAGCGCAGTACTCGACCGACAAGCTGGGCCAGAATTTCCCGGCCAACTCGCGCTACAAGGGCGAGGAGATCAGCTACGCCGGGGCGACGCGTCTCTCCGCGACGCCGGAGTACAAGCAGTACTGGGATGCTGGCGGGCACGTGCCGTATCTCGAACGCATCGCAGGCGGGCACACCGTGAGCTTCGATGATCCCCGGTCGATCAACGAAAAATGCCTGTATGCCGCGCACAAAGGGCTGCGCGGCGTGATGTTTTGGTACATGGGCGACGACCTCGTGCGCGGCGAGCCGGTCTTGGAGCACGCGCTCGAGCGCAGCTATGGTTTGGCGAGCCCGGCGCCTTCGCGTGAGTTCCTGCGCGCGACCTACCTGGCTCACCTCGCCGAGGTAGCCCGCATCTCGACTGAGCTCGAGCGGGAGCTGCACGATCTGGAGCGCGCTGATGCGACGCAGCGAGGTCGCTTCGAGGACTTGAGCGTGAAGTCGTCCGAGCTGCCTGCCAGCGCCGACGAGCGGGCGCTGGGCGCGGCGCTGCTCGAAATCGATCGAACGCTGGGGCGGCTCGAGATCCGGCGCGCCGATGTGCAGCGAGCGCTGGCCGCGGTGCCCGCGGCCAGGGGCCGCGCGTTGGACTTTGCCGGGGCGGCGCTGAGCGTCGACGGCTTCGAAGGTGGCGCGCTGCTGCATCAGCTCGGCGGCAGCTGGTCGGCCAGCTTCGACAAGAACTCGCTGGGCACCGTGTTCAACCCGCAACCGACGGCCTGGGTTGCGGGCGGGCACGCGAGCGAGCACGCGCTCCGTCTGTGGGGGCATTTCGGTAAGAGCCGCGCGCCGTGGCCCTTTGCCGCGTTGGTCGCGGACTTCGAGCCCACGGATTTCACGCCTGTTCGAGCCTTGCGCTTCTGGGCAAAAGGCAACGCCAAGCAATACAACGCGTCGCTTCATCGCCTGGCGATCCATGATTACGCGTTCCCCGGTGCTTCGTTTTCAGCTGGCATCGCCTGGAGCTTGGTGGAGCTGCCGCTCAGCGATTTCAAGCAGCCCAACTGGGGCCAAAAGACCGACCCTTCCTGGACGGACGTAAACGCGATCGCTTTCCAGCCCGGAGCGACCTTCGACGACGTCGTGCGGGTGCACTACCTGCTGCCGGATCGCGCCGACTTCGAACCGTGCTGGCCGGTGCTGCAGCGCTACTTCGGCGACGTTCGCCCGGCGGCCACCATGCTGCAGTGCGGGCTGTCCGACCCCCGCATGCGCATCGAGATCGAGGTGACCGCGCGGTGCTCGGTGGAGCCGGTTTCGACGTAAGGACGTGACGCCGGTACTCTGACGAGGTTGCCCGGCGAGGGAACGCCTGCTGAGCAGGCGGTGTCCGTGATCGACGCGGTGTTCGTCCGCTGTCGAGCGTGGCCACGTCCTTGCGCTGCGTTTGGAGGATATGATGCTTAACAAGCAACGCCTTGTCTGCGTCACTTGCCTTCCATGCCTGTGGTTTGGCGCGCTTGCTCGGGCGTGAACTCGCGCGACCCAAAGTAAAAGCGCTTTTTCGACATGCGCCGACCACCAGCGCCTGGGCGGTATTCGACAAACCAGCTTAGCGACCGGCTGGCTGCGACACGCACACCGAAGCCCTTGAGTTCGGCATCGTAGACAATTGCGGGGAGGGCACCATCGAGTATCGCGTCGATGGCGCGTTTTGAAAGTCTTGCTGGCATCCCAGGCTCGGAAGGTGGTGTCGGTTTGTTCTTCGTGTCGCCACCGTGTCGCCACCGTGGTGGAAATCAGAGGACACTGCCGAAACCAGATTGTCAAACAAATATAGCAAAATCAGTGGCTTATGACACGCCAGGAAACGTGAGGCATCACAAAGAAACGACCCTAATTGTTCTCATAACCTGAAGGTCATAGGTTCAAATCCTATCCCCGCAAGCAAATAAGCCTTCAGCGACCGAGCGTGGGACGTTTGCCAATCGCGAAAATATCCATTGTGGTTCAATGTGCTATTTGATCGCTGAAAAATTGGCAAACTTATTGATATCTAAAGTTTTTCACTCTTCCCTAGGGAGCGCCAGCAAACTCAGGCACTTAGCTAGCCATCAGCCGCGTTCGTTGAATAATGGTTGAATAAGACGCTGGTGAACAGCGGCGAACGCTTGGGGAATTTGCTGCCGACATTAGCAGACTAGCCTCGGCGCGATGCCTCACTGTGGCTGGCGCATTCGCGAAAAATTTCCTCGTCGCCCTTGGTGTCCGGAAATATTCAAACCGCCGCTGACGTGCGCTGTCGTACGCGAGCGCCCTCGGATGTTCGCATTGACGTTGCTCGTCGCACAATCAACTCTTGTCCTGTCGAGCTTTGTGCGAATAGGAGGCCACGTGAGATACAATCGACGAGAGAAAACTGGCGGACAACAGTCACAAGTCAGCCTATCCGCTCCGAAAGCCGCAGAACCGAGCACGATGCCATTCGCCCAGCGGCTCACCTGCACGATTGACGATGCATGCGAAGTGACCGGCTTGGGACGCACGAAGCTTTACGAGTTGATAGGAGCTGGGCGTATCGTCACGACAACGATCGGACGTCGGCGACTAGTAGTGGTGCGCTCACTTCTGGCGCTCCTTGACACCAACATGTCGAACTAATGGACGCGCGACTTAAGGGAGCAACCCCACTTTGAACGCGCTTTTCCTCAGGCACTCATTTTGATGACACGACCGTGCTCCCTTAGCCGGTCGAACTCGTCCGCCCACCACCGCATCATCCGCACGGCGCTCCTGCCAGAAATTCGGCGGCATGGATATAGGCGCCACGGATTTCATTCGCCTCCTGATGCGCAAGTTGACGTTCGATCGCATCCGCTTGTCACTTGCCGCTTTCGTTCGGGAGCGTTGACGCGGTGGATCGCAGGCCATGAATGGTCAATTCGATCTGGTCGTATCCGAGACGCGCAGGCTGCGTTAAGGGTGCTGTCACTGATTGGGCGATGCCAGGATCTCAGCGACGGGAAGAGATATCTTGATCCGCCGGTGATTTTCTGGAGCTCGCGAAACATGGCGAGAGCTTGAGACGCCAGCGGCACCCGGTGTGGCCGTCTCATCTTCATCTTTTTGGCGGGTATTCGAACGCGCTGGGATTTCGATCGCGAAGCTTGGCGATGAGAGCAAGAAAGTTTTCGAGCCCGCGCTCGGGCCGGGCCTCCCGATCGCCATCCCTGTAGATGGTCCCCTTGTCCGGATAGAAATTGAACGGGCCAACTTTGATTTGAAATGCTGACGTTTGCTCGTACCGTATGCGTTCCGCAGCGAGCCGCTCAAGTGCGAGGTTCATTTCCGGGCTGTTGCGGTCGCGGTTCACGTTTGATCTCCTCAATGGATCTCCGCGCAGAGCACGGAGGGGAATGGTTTGTTAGGGGAAGGGGAAGAGGAAGAGGAAGAGGGGGAAGGAAGGGGAGGGAAGGGGAGGGGAGTAGTCGTCGGTGAGGTAGATGGAGTGATCGACGGAGAGTTGGATGGTCGGACGGAGGGGAAGTGCCCTCTAAACTGATATAGCGCTGAGCCGAATCTGAAGCCGCCGATTCGAGTCCAATATTCCGCAATGGGGAGAGCGATGTCGGCTCGACTTTGGGGCACAACACTGGGTACACACGACGTCCTCGGGCGTACAAGAAATGCCTCATCGAGCGCCACCGGGTGGCTCAAATTGCCACTATTTTCCGATCCGTGGAAGATAGGTTGTTGAATTTAGGTCCTCCGAGAGCGCACATGGCTCGTGATCATAAGCCGTTACGCAGGCATCGGCGAAACCGGTGAGACGCCAAGGGAAGTGAACACGAAGGAGTTCCTCGAGGCGGCACGCATGTGAAGCGCCGCTTGTTCAATTGCGTTGAGCGGTCCAATAGCCCGAGCATAGGGAGCTCCCGGCACGACCGCTCCACGTGCCGCGGCCCGTGGCGCCGGCGAGTTTGCCGGATCCCGAGGCGTATTTGTCATGGACGGTGACTGATGCGCGAACCGCGCCGGATTTGGCGACGTATCCTTTGAATTTGAGAAGATTCGGGTGTGAGACGCTTCCGTCTAAAATATCGACAGTGAAGTTGTAGCTGGGGTCGCAGGCGCCTCTCTCAGTCACAAAGACGAGACCCCAGGATCCGTCATAGGCTGATCGCCCCTGCGCGGTCGATGTCAAGGCGATCAAGCAACCGGCTGCGATCAGCGAGAGCGAAAGCGTCTTCATGGTACCTCTCCGTTGCTATGAAGGGTATCTGATGGGTGTCGAGGTATTGCGCGGTCCAGTCGCCGTCGTCAGAGTTCGCGATGCCGGCGATCTGCGGCTCCTCGATATGGGGATGCTTCGCAGCGTGCATATATCGGTGCAGCACGATCTTGATGGTGATCAGCACGGGCGCGGCGAATACAAAGAGCAGAGCAACCGCATTGAACGCTGTGTCGAAGGCGATCACGGTGGACTGATCGATCACGACCCGGTCCAGCAGGCTGATGGCAGCCCGGCCGGCGAAGGCGTCCATTCCTCTAGCGGTGAGCATCGTTGCCGTCGTGGCCAGCCGCTCGCTGACGGCAGCAACACCGGATGTGACGTTGGCGCCGAGCACCGTCAAATTGCCGACGATGTTGTGCTCGATCAGCGTCTCGAGGCCGGCCACGCCGATCAGGCCGCCGAGCAGCCGACCCGTATTGAAGAGACCGATGCCGGCGGCGCGGTTGTGTTTGTTGAGGTCGCTGAAGGCGATCAGGTTGATCGATAGGAACAGGAAGCCAAGGCCGAGGCCGCGCAGCAGGATGGCGGACATCATGTCGTGCGCGCCGCTTTCGCGGGTTGAGCCGGACAGCATCCACATCGCCACCATGATCATCAGGATGGCGAACGGTACCGTGGCGACCGGAGGAACGCGGCGAACCTGCATCAGGAAGGCGGCGACCAGCAGCGTGGCAGCGAAGAACGCGCCGCTCGGCAACAATAACAGGCCGGCGTCGGTCGGCCTGAAGGCGAGAACGGACACGGCAAATGACGGGATCAGGAACGCGCTGCCGAATAATGCGGCGCCAGCGACAAAACTGACGACGAAGGCGAAGCAAAAATCTTCGCACGCGAACAGGGTGAAGTCGAGCAGACCTCGGCGCCTGGCCAGCATTTGCTGGCCGAGAAATGCCAGCAGCGCGGCTGCGCCGATCACGGTCAGCCAGAGGATGCGGGGTTCGGCGAACCAATCCCATCGGCTGCCCTGGTTGAGGACATAGGTGAAGCAGAAAGCCGCGACTGAGATCAGCGACAGGCCGATCCAGTCAACCGGACGGCGCGCAGGCACAGACGGCTTCGGGCTATCAGCGATCAACAGCAGGCCGGCCGCCGCCAACGCCACCGGAACCGTACTGAAGAAAATCCACGTCCAGGACCGGCTGTCGATCAACCAGCCCTGCAGGGCCGGTGCGATCGTCGCCGGAGCGACGACGGATCCCATCGCAAACAGGGCTTGCAGGATCGGCTGCTGGCTTCGCGGATAGGCGTGGAAAATCATCGTCTGGCCGGCGACAAGCAGGATGCCGCCGGAAAAACCCTGCACGATGCGCAGCGCAATGAGCAGGTCGAGCCGGGCCGTGAACACTGTCATGCCGCACGCAGCGCCCATCACCAGCGTCGATCCGATGATCAGGCGGCGCGGATCGACGCGCTGGATCAGCGAGGATGCGGCTAGGAAGCCGATCAGCTTCATGACGGTATATCCGATGTCGAGCCAGGCAAACTCATCGGGCGTTGCATGGGTGTCGCCGATGATGTAGCCGCGCCCGAGTGACAGCACGGTGCTCGCGAGTGCGTCCGTAAGCGTCGCCAGCATGATGCCCGCGACGAACAGGGCGCCTGTTGCCGATCGTTCGCGGCTCGGGGCGGCGGCGATAACCGCGGTCATGAGCCGCTTCCCCGATTGATGTCGACGCGCGCCGACAGGCCGGGGACAAGACGGCCAGGGAAGGGATTATTGGTGAAGCGAATCTTCACCGGCACGCGTTGCACGACGCGGACGAAATTTCCTGTCGCGTTGTCGGTGGGCAGCATGCTGAAGGCGGAGCCGCTACCGGGCGCAAAGCTGTCCACGACGCCGTCAAGTGTCGTGTGCCTGTAACCGTCGACGATGATGCGGACGCGCTGGCCGGGTCGGATATGCTCGACCTGCGTTTCCTTGAAATTCGCCACGACCCACACATCCCTGACCGGAACGATATCGAGCAGGGAGGCGCCTGGCGCGACAAGGCGGCCGATGCGAACCTGGCGATTGCCGATAACGCCGTCGACCGGCGCGTGCACCACCGTGTTGTCGAGATCAATTTGCGCGAGGTCGCGTGCGGCCTCTGCCTGCGCCACCGCAGCGACGGCGGCTTCGCGCTGGCTGGCGAGGACGGCGATGCGCTGCTTCTGGGCCTCGATCGTTGCCACCGCTGCGGCGACGGCCGCCTCGGCCTTCGACAGCGCCGCGTCGCTTTCGTCGACCTGGGCCTGGCTGACGGCATTGGTGCGGATCAGTTCGCGGCGGCGGTCGGAGGCCTTGCGAGCCAGATTCATCTCGGCCACGCTTGCAAGTCTTTGCGCTTCGGCTTGCCGGATCAGGGCATGCTGTAGCTGGACCTCCGCATCGACATTGGTGATGCGGGCTTGCGCGGCGTCGACATTGGCGACGGCCTGCGCGAGCCGCGCGCGGTAGTCGCGATCGTCGATCCGGAACAGCACGTCACCTGCCCGGACAGGCTGGTTGTCCTGAACCTCCACCACGGTGACATAGCCCAGAACCTTTGGAGCGAGCGAGGTCACGTCGCCGCGCACGTAAGCATTGTCGGTCGACGTCTCGCCCGAATAAGCATAGCCCCATCCGCCGGCCACGACCGCGACGGCGCCGAGGCACAGCACCAGACCAACCATCTTTTTCCCGTTGAGATGCGCCATGACGTCCTCCTGGAACTCAAGCCTATGCCCATTTGCTTTTGGCTATCGTGCGGTCCAACCGCCATCGACGGAGATTGCCGTGCCGGTGATCTGGTCCGCCGCGGCCGAGCACAGGAAGGCGACGGTGCCGCCGAGTTGCTCGGGAGACGCGAAATCAAGCGACGGTTGCTTTTCGGCGAGAAGCTCCTCGGCGGCTTGCTTTTGACTGATGCCGCGCTCCGCGGCGATGTCGCCGATCTGCTTTTCGACCAGCGGCGTTCGCACCCAGCCGGGGCAGACGGCGTTGCAGGTCACGCCGCTGCCGGCGGTCTCCAGGCCCACCACCTTGGTGAGACCGACAAGCCCATGCTTGGCGGCGACATAGGCGGCCTTGTGCGTCGAGGCCGTGCGCGGAGGCGATGTTGACGATGCGCCCCCAGCGCTGCTTCTTCATCTGTGGTACCGCCGTCGCGATGCCGTGGAACGCCGCCGACAGATTGATGTCGAGGATGGCGTGCCACTTCGCTGCCGGAAATTCGTCCACCAGCGCAGTGAACTGGATGCCGGCATTGTTGACGAGGATGTCGAGGCGTCCGAACTGTTCAATCGTCGCCTCGATCAAGCCGCGGACGGCCTCGCCCTTCGACATGTCGGCGCCGTCATAAGCGACGCGCACGCCGTATTCGCGTTCAAGGCCGCTGCGAATCTTCTCGATCTCGCCGTCGTCGCCAAAACCGTTCAGCACGATATCGGCGCCGAGTTTGGCGAGCTCCTTGGCGATGCCGAGCCCGATGCCGCTGGTCGATCCGGTGACGATGGCCACCTTGCCCTTCAACATGGAAGTTCCTTTCAACGTGACTGGTCTTGCGGGAGATTCTCAAAGTTTGCGGCTAAGCCGCATTGTCTGTGATTTCATCACCCGGAGGACGAACTGCCCGCTTCGGGTTGGTGTCCGGCCTGATGAAAACCGCCGGTTCGTCGTACCCGCTCCGGCTGCTGTAGAAGACAAGGGCCATGAGGCCGCATCCGATGATAAGCGAGAAGAGCACGCCGGCAGCCATCGCGACGTAGCCGGCTGTCGAAACCTCAACCCCGTCCGCAAGTGTCCAGCCGAGGTAGGCAACGAAGTCAGTCGCCACCAGAAGCGAAAGGAGCACGAGGATGACCATCCATGCGACGGCGCCGACACGGGGCGGCGCAGATGGCTGACGCGATGGTCCGAGTCTGGTTTTGGCTTGCTGCCCGGAAGCATCAGGAAGGGTCGGCATTGCATTCTCCCTATGCTGTTGGCGAAAGTTCAATCGCGGCGGTGGATGTCATGGGTGACGATGCCGAGTTCGGGCGGCGGCGGATCGAGGCGGCGCCCGTCGGCCAGCGTGCGGCGGATATCTTCCAGCCCGCTCTGCCAGTGGGTGCGCATTGCGCTCAGTCCGAACTCGTAGTCCCTCGAATGACCCTCGTGGGGCTTGGTCTGATAGATCAGATGGATGATGTTGCAGGAGCGATGGCGCGCCATATCCGAGATGGCGCGGATTTCCGGATCCTTCTTCGCGGCTTCCGGCAATCTCTCGATCGTCCGTTGCAACGCCTGACGCATCTTCTGCATCCGCAGGACCTGGTCGGTAACGGCGCGTGTGCGGCTCGAATACTGGATGTCCTTCTGGCGGCTCGACACTTCCATCATGTCGTAGGGAACGCGGCCCTTGGCCGACCAGAGGTCGATCTGGAATGTCAGCGTGTCGCCTGGTTCCCCGGAGAGGACACGGGACAGAGGCGTGTTGGAGACCACGCCGCCATCCCAATAGTGCTCGCCTTCGATTTCGACGGCGGGGAATCCCGGCGGAAGGGCGCCTGAGGCCATGAAGTGCTTCGGTTCCAACCGGCGTTCGGCGGTGTCGAAATAGATCAGGTTGCCGGTGCGGACGTTGACTGCGCCCACCGAAACGCGCACTTCGCCCGAGTTGAGCCGGTCGAAATCGACGAGTTTCTCCAGCGTTCGGTACAACGGTGCGGTGTCGTAGAAGCTGGTCGCAGAATCGCCCGAGAATGGCGAGAAGAGCGGCGGCGGGAAGCGCGGCTTGAAGAAGCCTGGCTGGCCCTGCACCAAAGCCCGCGTCGCCGCCAGCGCGTTGCGCACCGAACTGATGTCGAAAGCATACGGCAAGGCATTGGCCAGCCCTTCGCCGGCGGGCCACTCTATCGAATATGCGCAGATCGTCTCCCAGAACTCGCGCAGCCGTTCCACGCGCTCGGCCTCGGGGGAGCCGGCGATGATGGCGGCGTTGAGCGCGCCGATCGAAATGCCGGCCAGCCAGTTCGGCCGGATGCCGGCTTCGTGGAGCCCCTCATAGACTCCGGCTTGATAGGCGCCGAGCGCGCCGCCGCCCTGCAGCACCAGGGCCACGACATCGTATGGCAGCGGCCTGGTCTGCTGCAGGACAGGACTGCTTTGCTCACGCATCACGTTCAACATTGCCAATACTCCCTGCATTGCGGCTGACCCGGTCAGCCGGCGTTGGCTTCGATCAGGATTTCGGAACCGGCCCCGCGCGATCGTGCCGCCGCTGCCGGGCGCAGATAATCGTGAACCACGGTGCCGAGCCCGAGGGTCAGGTCGGCGATCACGTGTTTGGCCGACAGCACTTGCAGCACCGGCAGCTCGGCGATGGGGGCGAGCGCATGCGAGTAGAGGTCGAGTGCGGCAGGCCCGGTCCATGCGCCCCTCACGGCGATGTCCTCGCAATGGTAGCGCACCAGTTCGCAGATGCGCGCCGTGCCGTCGACATGCGGAATGATCTTGAGCAGGAAATTCGGCGCCGCGAGTTTTTTTGCTTCAGCCGTGGCGTCGAGGGCGCGATGCTTATAGCCCATGGTGCCGGTCGCAATGCGCACCGAGCCGTAGTTCAAGGTGCCGACCAGCGTGTCGATCTCGACGGCGAGCTTCGGCTGCGCCAGCTTCTTGGGGAATCCCCACAGCTCGCGGCCGCCGGCGATCGGCGGATGATCGTTGAGGAACATCTGATGGACGAAGCTGCCGGCCTGGCCGCGGAAGGACACCGGGATGACCTGGCCGCTTTCGGTATAGTCGCCGAAGCCCGTCGAGTCGGGCATGCGGATGAATTCATAATTCACTACCGGCTCGGTCAGCTCCAGCGGTTCCGGCACGATCCGACGCAATGCGTCGGGATCGGTCCGGTATTGGATGATGAAGTATTCGCGGTTGATGAACCGGTAGGGGCCGGGCGGAAAGGCCGGGTTCGTGAGCGGCATGGCGAACGCGCTGGTGCGCACGGTCTCGTGTTTCATCGTCGTCGAGCTCCGGATTGATCCAGGTGAGCGGGCCGCGCTCCGCGTTTCGAAACGCGGCCCAACAGCGGTCAGTAGTCCCAGATGGCCGGGACCCAACGAAATGCGTTGCCGTCGACCGCCACATGGCCGACGGAAGGGAACGGCATATGCGTGGCCACCAGCAGCTCACGGTTCGCCGCCAGCTCCCGCAACAGACGGATGCGGGCGCGCGCCGCCTCCTCGGGGTCGTGTTCGAAGCCGTTGTGCCACTCGGGGTGTTCGAACCCGACCGTGAACACGAGGTCGCCGGCGAACGTCAGCCGGTCGCCGCCGGATGCAATGCGGACTACGCAGTGTCCGGGGGTGTGGCCACCGGTACGACAGACCCGAACCCCCGGCGCCACCTCGCACTCGTCCTCGAACGTCCGAAACTTGCTGCGGTACTCCTCCATGAAGCGCTTGGCCGTCCGCCGCAGCGCGTCCGGGTATCCTTCCGGCATCGAGACGCGGGAGAAATCGGGCGCCTCCCAGAACTTGACCTCGGCGGCCGCCAAATGGATCCGCAGGTCCGGACGCAGCTGCTCCTTCACGCAGTCGATCAGCAGCCCGCCGACATGGTCCATGTGCATGTGAGTCAGCACCACGTCAGTCACGGACGAAAGATCGATGCCGGCGGCCTCCAGTCGGTGGGGCAGCTGTCCGGCCCGCGGCAACGGGAATTCCTCTCCCATCCCGGCGTCGACGAGGATGGTCCGGTCGCCGCTCCTCACCACGACCGCGTTCAGCGCCCAATCGAACGCATCCGGCGGCAGGAAATTGTCCTCCAGCCAGGCCGCCCGGACGGCCGGTTCGGCGTTGTGGGCCAACATCGCGCCTGGCAATGTCAGCACTCCATCGCTGACCACCAGCACGTCGATCTCGCCGATCCGTAGCGCATAGCGCGACGGAACCAACTCGTCTTTGACCGGGTGTGAGTCGTAGTCCAAGTTCGTGTTCGTCCTCTGCTGAGTATCTCGGATCATCTGGTTCATCTTCAAAACTCCTGCGTTCGACTCTGTTCTGGGTGGGCCGCGTTTTCCGCGGAGGAAGCGCGGTCAAGGCTGGCGAGGTGTTCAGCCCTCGGTGACACGCTCATTGCTGGTGTGTCCCCGTGATGATGTCGAACTCCGCTTGCGAATGCCCCAGAGCGATTGCCCTCGCTATAGAGCGATTGCTGCAAACGCATCCGCCATCCACGTCGCTGATCCCGCTGGTTGCTTGCGGTTTGCGCAACCAGTCCGGCTTCGGCTCAGCCAGAGCCATGTGGAAATTCGCGTGTTTGGCGCGCCATTTCGGGCCGGGACCACGCATGTAGTGCAACTCGGGCCGGTAGCTGTCGCGTATGTCCAGCGCCAGGTTTCGAACGACGCCAGCAAAGTTGGAGACTGTCCCGACGGTGTTGCGGGCAAATGCGGACCACCGCGCATAGGTCGTTGCGGCTGCACGGGGCCTGACGATGCTCTTCCAGATCATCTTCTTTCTCCATCCGGTTGGATGTGGGCACCGTGATGATCTAGCCGATCGGAGCCGCGGCTGCGCCAGAGCGATTGCCGTACCTGTTGAGGGATTGCTGCTAACGTTTGCGCGTCGGCCGGTTGTTTTTGGAACTCCGCTAAGCCGCGGTGCCATTCATGCCGGGTCGCAGCGGCGTTAGGCTGCCTCGCAGTCAGCCTTCGCTGCGGCGTTGAGGCGGTTGACCGACGAAACCCCGAAATATCGACGACGGCGCGAACGTTAGCAGCAATCTCTCTACAATCGCGACAATCGCTCTGCGGCAGCGGCAGACCGGGTCTGGTAGCGATCTGCAATTCAACGGAAGCGCATCATGATACTCGGTATGACCTTGGCGACATTCACGATGATCCACGTGATCATCAGCCTGACTGCAATCGTGGCGGGCTTGGTCGTTTTGTTCGGGATGCTCGGCTCGAAGCGGATGCCGGGCCCGACTGCGATCTTCCTAATGTTGACTATCCTGACCAGCGTGACCGGTTTGATGTTTCCGTTCAACGGTGTCACGCCGGGGATATTGATCGGCATTCTCTCGATCGTCCTGCTCGCGATTGCCTGCTTCGCGTTTTACAGCATGAAGCTGGTCGGCGCCTGGCGCTGGATCTATCAGCTGACTGCGCTGGTCTCGCTTTATCTCAACATCTTCGTGCGGGTGATCCAGTCCTTCCTGAAAGTACCGGCTCTGCATGCGCTGGCGCCAAGCGTGCCGCCGGCCGAGCCGCCGTTCGCCGTCGTCCAGGGCGTCGTGCTGGTGCTCTTCGTCGCGGTGATCATCGTCGTGCTCCGGCGGTACCGGCCGATTTCAGCGCCCGAACCAGTTCGGAAACTGGGTGATCCGACCGCCTGCAAATCGATCAGTTTTGCTGACCAATCGACGGAACTCTGACAGTGCGGCGCCGCATGATATTGTGAGTGCGTGAAGGAGCGGGACTTGTCACGCTCCTGGCAAAGCAAGGCAGCAATCGAACAGCGGTGATCGACGTGGTTATGACGAGCCGCAAGCATCCCAAGAAACTAAGCGCGTAACGACAACGGAGGATCAACCATGAAAATCGTAGTGATCGGCGGCACCGGCCTGATCGGCTCCAAGACTGTCGCCATTCTTCGCCAGGGCGGCCATGAGGTTGTGGCCGCTTCGCCCCGAAGCGGTGTCAACACCATTACCGGTGAGGGGCTCAAGGAGGCCATGGCCGGCACGCAGGTGGTGATCGACCTCGCCAATTCGCCCTCATTTGAAGACAAGGCAGTGCTGGAATTCTTCGAGACCTCGGGCCGCAACCTTCTCGCGGCAGAGGCTGCAGCTGGTGTCCGGCACCATGTCGCATTGTCGATCGTCGCCATCGACCGGACGGACAACGGCTATTTCCGCGCCAAGGTCGCCCAGGAGAAACTGATCGAGGCCTCCGGCGTCCCGTACACCATCGTCCGCGCGACCCAGTTCATGGAATTCCTCGGCGGCATCGCCGATTCAAGCGTGGATGGCAACAAGGTCAGGCTCGCGCCTATCCTGTTCCAGCCGATCGCGTCGGACGACGTTGCCGCCATGGTCGCCGATGCGGCGCTGGCGGCGCCGCGAAACGGCATCGTCGAGATCGCCGGCCCCGAACGCGCGCCGTTGACCGACATCGTCGCCCGCTATCTGAAGGCGCTCGGCGACCCGCGCGAGGTCGTGAGCGATCCCGAGGCCCGATATTGGGGCGGGCGGGTTGATCAGCACTCGCTGGTGTCGTTGGGCGAGGCGAGCCGCGGCCGCATCGGTCTCGACGAATGGCTCCGCCGCTCAAAGGCAGCAGCCTGATCACGCAACGGACACGTCCCGGACAACGAAGGAAAGAGGCGACCATGAGAATCAAGCTCGCTGCACTGGCTTTTCTGTGCCTCATGACCGGCACGGCGATGGCGGAGGGGCCCAAGGTCACATTACTCACGGCCAAGGATCTTCCGGAGAGCCCCGGCAAGGAAGCTGTGATGATCACGGTCGAGCATGCGCCCGGCGGGTCGAGCGCCAGCCACCGGCACAACGCCCATGCGTTTGTCTACGTGCTGGAGGGTTCCGTGGTGATGCAGCTGAAGGGCGGACCGGAGGTGACACTGACGCCGGGACAGAGCTTCTATGAAGGCCCTGCCGATCTTCATGTCGTCGACCGGAACGCCAGCGCTACCCAGCCGGCGAAATTCCTGGTCGTCTTGATCAAGGACAAGGGCGCCCCGGCGGTCTTGCCGGCACAATGACTCTCACCGGCAGCGCGGCCTCTCAGACTTGATTCCCAATCGTGAAGTCGGGGATGACGGAATGATCGGCCGCGGGTTCTCGGCGGACGGCGCTTTCCGTGGGAAGCGCGGCCCGTTTCGCGTGAAGAGTCTAGAGGAAGCCCGTCACATCAGTCACGCGCTCCGGGTCGGCGGATGCCAGCGCTGCGGCACGCTCGGCCTTGGGTGGATAAATCCAGACCGTGTTGATCTCCCGCTTGGTCTTCTTGGCGATGTTGTCGACCATCGCCACCTTGCGGTCCCAGCCGATCGTGAACAGCGCGCCCGCTTCGCCGAGGTCGAGGCAGGTCACATAGCCTTCCTGGTGATAGGCTCTGGTGCGCACGCCCAGCAGTTCGGCGGCGGCGTTGTTTCCGGCGAAGGCGCCCATGCGTGTGGCGTGCTGGCACGACATCAGCGCGTAGTTTCCGTCACCGTCGCAAGCAGCGCGGGCGGCATCGCCGGTGGCGAAGACTCCAGGCACCCCCGTCACGCGCAGATCGCGATCGACAAGCAGCCGGCCGAAATTGTCGCGTTCGGATGGAATTTGCTGGGTCAAGGGAGCTGCGCGAATGCCCGCCGCCCAGATCACGGTTTCGGTTTCGATGTGCTCGCCGCTGACCAGGGTCACGCCGGACTCATCGAGTGAGGCGACGCAGGCGCCGAGGCGGGTCTCCACGCCGAGCTTCTTGAGCGCGTTCTCGATGACGGGGCGCGAGGCATCACCCATGTCGGGGGCGATCGCAGGGTTACGTTCGACGATAATGACGCGCGGCTTGGCCTTGTCGCCTAAGATTTTGCGCAGCCGCGCAGGCATTTCCGTTGCTGCCTCGATGCCGGTGAAGCCGCCCCCGGCCACGACGACCGTGTCGCGGCCGTTTACCGCCGGCCTCTTGGCGAGGCCATGAAGATGTTTGTCGAGCGCAACCGCATCATCGAGCGAGTCGACGCTAAAACCGTGATCGGCGAGGCCTGGAATGTTGGGACGGAACAGCCGGCTGCCGGTGGCGACCACCAGGCGGTCATAGGACAGCGTCTTTCGCGTTCCGTTGGCCGTTGCGATCTGCACCATGCGGGACCGGGTGTCCACCGTCTCAGCGCTGCCTTGCATGTAGTTGACGTCGATGGCGTTGAGGACATCGAGCAGCGGCGCCGTCAGCATTTCGGGGTTCTGCTCGTAAAGCCGCGGGCGGATCACCAGCCTTGGCTCCGGGGCAACCAGCGCGATCTCGAGCTCTTCTGGGGAAACGCCCTGGATGTCACGCAGGCGCGCTGCGGAGAGGGCGGCGTACATGCCGGCAAAGCCGGCGCCGACGATGACTATTCGCATGTGATTTGCTCCTGTGGTTGGGGTTTCCGGAAACCTTGCGTCGCCGTCGCCTCTCATTGACGGCCAAGCGTTTGTGACCGACGACGACGCGAAGACGCTAGGCCGCCATGAACGACAGCAACTCAGTATTGACGAGGTCGGCGTGGGTCGTGCACATGCCGTGCGGCAGCCTCTCGTAGATCTTGAGGGTGCTGCCCTTCAGCAGTTTCGCCGACAGGGGCGCAGAGTCGGCAACGGGCACGATCTGATCGTCGTCACCGTGCATGACGAGCGTGGGCACCGTGATGCTCCGCAGGTCCTCGTTGAAGTCAGTCTCCGAGAACGCTTTGATGCCGTCATAGTGCGCTTTGGCGCCGCCCATCATGCCCTGGCGCCACCAATTCCAGACGACCGCTTGCGATGCCTTGGAGCCCGGGCGGTTGTAGCCGTAGAATGGTCCGCTCGCGAAATCGAGATAGAACTGCGCCCTGTTGGCGGCGAGTTGCTTGCGCAAGCCATCGAACACTTCAATAGGCAGGCCACCGGGATTGGCTGCTGTCTTCAGCATCAGCGGCGGCACGGCGCCAATCAGGACCAGCTTGGCCGCGCGATCCTTGCCATAACGTGCGACATAGCGCGTGGCTTCGCCGCCGCCAGTGGAATGGCCGACGTGAATGGCATTGCGAAGATCGAGATGCTCGACGACCGCCGCGGCATCGGCTGCGTAGTGATCCATATCGTGGCCGTCGCTCACTTGGCTCGAGCGACCGTGACCGCGGCGATCATGGGCGATAGCACGATAGCCCTTGCCGACGAAGAAGAGCATCTGGGTCTCCCAGTCGTCGGAACTCAGCGGCCAGCCGTGGTGAAAGACAATGGGCTGGGCCGACTTCGGCCCCCAGTCCTTGTAGAAGATCTGTACTCCATCTTTGGTGGTGACTGAGGTCATAGGGTCGATCCTTTGAGTAGGGGGTGTCGAAACGTTTTTTCTTCGCCGGTCGCCGAAGGGGAGCGAACGGTTAGCGAAATCGCGTAAACGAGCATGGTCGGGAGTACTTTCCGCCGCGAGGTGTTCGCAAGCCGGCTTTTAAGGAGCGGTGCAGCCGGGCGCTGCCGAACTCGGCGGCCAGCCGTGACGAAAGACAATCGGCTGAGCGGAGGGCCGGCCCCAGCCCTGATAGGGGAGCGCGGCGCGATCCGTGGTCATGATGGAGATCACGGGATGGATCCTCTGCGCTGGGATTTCCACCTCCTCACCCGCTGCCGAGGTAAAGCGGACGGCGAGCGAAAGTCCGTATATGACCGCCGTGGCAAGGCCGCGCCGTCGCGATGTGATTGCAAGTCGGCTGACGAAGGTTTTCCAGGCCATTGGCGGTCTCCATCTGTGTTCGTGGACACTGTGATGGATTAATTGATCTCGCCTGCTGCTGCCCCAGAGCGATTGCCGTACCTGTAGAGCGATTGCTACCAACGCAGGCGCTTTTCGCCCGGACTTCCGGTTCTGACCCCTATGCGCTCGCGGGGGCGTAGTTCGCTTCGACGGTCCAGGAATCCTTCGGCTGGCTGTACAAATTCCAGAAGTGTTCGGCGACCGATGAGGCCTCCTTCGATCCTGGAGAAACGAGGGTGCAGACGGTCACTGTAGCGACGTGAATTCCCTTGTCCCGGAACGGCTCGAAAAGTCCGTGAGCCAAAGCGCGAAGACCGGCCTTGCCGATGCTGATCGAGAGATAGTCCGGGCTGGGAGCGAGTGCGAAGCCGCCTCCCGTCAACAGGATTGCACCGGAGGCTTGCTTTTCCATCTTCGGAGCGACCGCCTGAGCGGCGACGAGCGCGCCGCCGATGTTGACGGCGAGATCATCGTTGAAGCTGTCGCGCGGCTGCTCGGAGAGGGTCGCCTTGCGCATGGATGCGGCGTTGTAGTGCAAGACGTCGATTGAGCCATGCTGCTTCTGAACATCGGCGACCAGTTCCGCAACGCTCTTCGGATCGCTCGAGTCCACCTTGCGAACACTGGCCCTGTACCCGTTTTTTGTCAGTCTTTCGACCAGCTCCTGCGTCTTGGCGACGCTCCGAGCGGCCAGGACCACCTGAAAACCCTCTTTGGCAAATCGTTCGGCGGTCGCGAAACCCATTCCCGGGCCCGCTCCGATGCTGAGGAATGTCTTCATCGCCTGTTACCTTTCGATGCTGCACTTGAGATCGGTCCTGTCACCGTTGCCGGGCATCACCCACCAGGGGGTGTTCACCGCATACGTCTGCGCCAATCGCTCGGAGTTTCACCGGTCAGCTTTCTGAACGCCGCGGCGAAAGCGGTCTGGGAGGAATAGCCGAGCGCGGCTGCGACCGAGACGACCGACACGTCGGGGTCACGCAGCATGTTCATGGCCTGCTCGAGCCGGTGCTGGCGCAGCCAGGCATGTGGTGAGAGCCCGGTGCTTTCCTTGAAGGCGCGGCAGAAATGGAAGCGCGACACGCCCGCATCCGCAGCGAGGGCGGCAAGCGATACGTCCGCATCGCTGTCTGAACGCAGGCGTTCGATGGCGCGCGCCAGCACCTTGGGTGATAGTCCGCCCATCACCGGCTGGAGTCTTGGCTGTGAGCCGGCATAGGCCACGGCGAGGCGGGTGGCCAGAAGATCCGCCAGCTGATGCCTGAACAGCGCATCCAGCGCCGCGTTGCCTTCCAGTGCATCCGTCGCGCTCAGGAGCAATCGGGCGGTGATGGCGTCCGGATGCGCCGTCCGCTCCACGAGCTCGCCGGGGGCCGCTGTGCCGGCTTCCTGAGCCACGCGCGCCAGCGTTGCCTGCGGAAGATAGAGCTGCACGACGCTCAACGGTTGGTAGATATCCCATCGCGAACTCGAGCCGGCCGGAATGACCGTTACGGTTCCAGGACGGGTCATTCCCCTTACAAACGCGCTTCCGTCGCGGCGCTCGAAGTGCACCGGCTCGGCAGGGAAAGCCATGATGACGTGGTCGGCCATCGGCCGGACGACGTCGTGCAGGGGATCATGCCGCCAAAAGGTGATCGACCCGCTGGTCGGGTCGGACGCCATGCTGACGGGCTTCGTCTTGAGCACCCGTGCCATCTCCGCGTCCGCAGCACGTCGCTCGCTGGCCGGCACATCGTGCCGGGGTGCCTCGGAAATGCGGGGTTCATCGTGATTGTGCTGCGGAACTTCGCGCAGAATTGGCTTGCAGCTCATGGACATGTCCTCGCCGTTGAGGGGCATTTCGGTTGAGCATTCGCGGACGTTTTCTAGGCGCCGGGTTAGCCGCAGGTCTTTCCTGAAGCTACCATGTTTTGCCCAATCCTGCTGCAAGCGGGTGCGACTTTCACAAACGCCCGGTCGCTCCAGCGCCCCTTCAGATGATAATTCAGTGTGCGTCACCCACCTTGAGATGACCGGGCTTTCTAAGCAGCAGCGAAGCTGCAAGCGCCACAAACAGCGCCCCGCCGAGCAGGAAGAACATGTCACTGAAGGCGAGGATGTACGCCTGCTTCTGCACGATTCTTCCGATAGCTACGAAAGCGCGGCGAGACGCGTCGCCCGGATCCGTCACGCCGTGGGTCATGAAATATTGCGTCAGTTTCTCGATCTTCGTTCGTGTCGCCTGCTCGAACAGGGACACCGACGTCATCAGAACGTTGGAATGATATTGCTCGCGCTTGGTCAGCAGCGTTTGCAGCACCGCAATGCCGACGGCGCCGCCGAGATTGCGCATCATGTTGAACAGGCCCGAGGCTGAACCTGCATTTTCCGCTTCAATTCCGGCCGTGGCGACCGCCGAGAGCGGCGCGAACACCAGCGCTTGACCGACGGCACGGACGACGTTCGGCCAAAGCAACTGGTCGGCGGCGTAGTCGCTGGTCATATGCACGTTCATGAAGTTGGAGGCGGCAAACAGAGCAAAGCCGATGCCGATGATGATGCGCGCGTCGAGCCTCTGCATCAGCCGCGGCACAAACGGTAACAGCACAAGTTGCGGCAAGCCGGTCCACGCCAGCACCATGCCGATCTGCTCGGCATTGTAACCCTGGATGCGAGATAGGTAGACCGGCAGGATGAACACGGAGCCATAGAGCGCGATGCCGAGCAGGAAGTTGGCAAGGATACCGAAGCCGAAATTGCGCCGGAACAGGAGCCGCAGGTTGAGCAGCGGCTTCTTGCTGGTCCATTCGATCCAGACGAACAGTGTCAACGCGACGGCCGCAACGATCGACAGCTTGACGATGAAGGGTGAGCCGAACCAGTCGTCCTTGTTACCTTCTTCCAGCACCGTCTGAAGCGCCGACAGGCCGATCGCCATCGTAACGATGCCGAACCAGTCGCCCTCGCGCAGCAGCGCAAGCTCCATGGGTTTTGCTTCCAGCGAGAGCCAGAGCATCGCCAGCATCATCGTGCCCGGCACGAGATTGACGTAAAAGATATACTCCCAGCCCCAGTTCTCGGTGAGATAGCCGCCGATGGTCGGGCCGATCGCGGGAGCGAAGGTGGCCGAGAGCGCGAACAAGGCAAGCCCCACGGGCTGCTTGCCCTTCGGCAGCAGCGTGATGATGAGCGTGAACGCCATCGGTATCAGTACGCCGCCGGTGAATCCCTGCACGGCTCGTAGCACGATCATTTGCGGCAGGGTTTGCGCAAAAGCGCAGGCAACCGACATCAGCAGGAACATCGTGGCATTGGCCAGCATGTACCTGCGGATCGAGAATACCTGCGCAAGCCAACCGCTCAGCGGGATCACCACGATCTCGGCGATCAGATAGGAGGTCGAGATCCAGCCGCCGTCGTCGATGCCTGCGTCGATCGCGCCCTGGATGTCTGCGAGCGACGCGTTGACGATCTGGATATTGAGCACCGCCATGAAGGCGCCGAGCGCGGCCCCGGCCACGGCCAACCAAGTCTTTGCCGACACCGTGGGCTCGGACGGAGCCGCCGCGCGCCCGCCGTTGAGAACGACGGATGAAGGTGCGTTGAGAGCGGGCTGGAGCGTGGTCATGGCTGTCTCGGAGTGCTTCAGGATGAAGATTAGTCGCTGTCGGCGGCAGCGTTCGAAGCGACTTTGCGCATTGCCTCGCGTTCGCGGATCACGGCAGACTTTGTGTTGACGGTCGGCTCGGCTGACATACCCGGTCGCAACAGGCCCATCAGCATGTTGCCGTCGAACACGATCTTCACTGGCACGCGCTGCACGATCTTGGTGAAGTTGCCGGTGGCGTTGTCGGGCGGCAGCAGCGCGAACTCCAGCCCGCTCGCCGGTGACAGGCTGTCAACGTGGCCCTTCAACTTCGTGCCGCGAAAACCGTCAATCCGCAGTTCGACCGGCTGGCCGTCACGCATATAGGTGAGCTGAGTCTCCTTGAAGTTGGCGACCACATAGACCGCATCGAGCGGAACCACCGCCATCAGCTGCGTGCCCGCCTGCACGAATTGGCCGACACGCAGCGCTCGCGCGCCGACGGTGCCGCCGACCGGCGCCCTGATCTCGGTGTACGAGAGATTGAGTGTTGCTTGCTGTTCGACGGCGCGGGCGCGATCAAGCTGTGCGACTGCCTTGGCGCGCTCGGTGGCGAGCACCTCGACCTTCATGTTGGCCGCGGTGAGGCCCGACCTCTCCCGCTGCAACTGCGCGGACTTTTCGCGCAGCGCGGCGTCGGTCTGCTGCGCTCGCTGGATCGTGCCGGAGCCACTCTTCATCAGCCCGTCGTAGCGGGCCCGCTCTTCCTGTGCGAATTTCAGCGCCGCTTCGGTCGCCTCGACGGCAGCAGCCTGCTGCCCGATCAGCGGCTGCTGCAATTCAATCTGCGCATCGAGATTGCGCACCGTCGCATCGGCGGCAGCAACATCGGCATGTGTCTGGTTCAGTGCGGCCCTGTAGTCGCGCTGGTCGATCTTCGCCAGTAACTGGCCAGACCTCACGCGCTCGTTGTCGCTGACGAGGACTTGCGCGATGTAGCCGGATACCTTTGGCGCGACGATAGTGGAGTCCGCCTTCACGTAGGCATCGTCAGTCGTTTCCAAGTAGCGGCCGACAGTGAAGTAGGCGTGGCCGAAATAACTGCCGGCGGCAGTGGTCGCGAGCAGCGCGAGCACGAGGGCCGCCCGCTTGAGAATCGTGCGCTTGCTGCTGCCGGGCGCGGCCGAAGGAACTTCGGGCGCGATTTCGCTGGCTTCTTGAAAGCTTGCGCTACGGGGCATCTGGGACATGGCGGCCTCCTGTCGGCTCGCCCCCAAATGGGCTTTGCGGCTTCGCTGATAATTGGGTAAATACTTGAAGGATTATCCAGTAATGATGGATAATCCGAGAACTTGGAGTTGAACGCCAGGCTCCGAACGGCAGCCCTTCTGTTCACCGACCAAAGAAACGGATTGTCCTATGGATCGTCTGACCAGCCTTGAAGTCTTCAGCCAGGTTGTCGAATGCGGCGGGTTCTCGGCCGCGGGTCGCAAACTCGACATGTCCACGACCATGGTGAGCAACCATGTGCAGTCGCTTGAAGGCCGGTTAGGGGCGCGGCTGCTCAACCGCACCACGCGGAAGGTTAGTCTCACCGAAGTGGGGCGGGCCTATTACGATCGCGCAGTGCAGATCCTTGCCGACATCGCCCAGGCCGACGATATCGCGGGCGCCTTGCAATCGACGCTGCGCGGCACGCTGCGCGTCTATACCGCGACCCACATCGTCCAGTTCATCGCACCGGTTGTAGCCCAGTTCCTCTCCCAGCATCCGGAGGTGAAGGTCGATCTCACGATGGGCGAGCGCAATATTGACATGCTCGACGAGGGATTTGACGTGGCGGTGCGACTGACGCCTCCGCCGGATTCATCGCTAATCGTGCGCAACCTCGCGACCTGGCGGCACGTGTTGTGCTGCTCGCGTGCATACCTGGAAAGATTCGACCGGCCGCAGCAATTGGCGAAGCTTGCAGACCACAATTGTCTCCGGCACGTAAGCTATCCCTTCGGCGACGAATGGCACTTCGTGGACCGGAAGGGCACACCGGCAACGGTGCGCGTCACCGGCAATCTGATCACCAATAGCGGTGAAACAATCAGGACTGTGGCGTTGGACGGAACGGCGGTCTGCCTGGCGCCTGGCTTTCTGGTGCATGACGACCTCGAATCCGGCCGGCTAGGGCCTGTCTTCAGTTGAGCAAGATCATAGCAGAAGCGAGTTGAACTCCGGCTAGGAATATTTTGGCGAGCTTG
>Ga0137403_10002323_pt1 | contig 23366 bp, 21 predicted proteins | sample CZOMad2_1_16fung_FD_122057 | JGI IMG/M metagenome (GOLD analysis project Ga0137403, IMG submission 122057) | Vadose zone soil fungal communities from Angelo Coast Range Reserve, California, USA - CZOMad2_1_16fungal (Hybrid Assembly) | ecosystem: Environmental > Terrestrial > Soil > Vadose zone...
ACGCCACCAGCTTCACGATGCAGCTCGACTTCGCGTGCGGGAGCGCGGTGCGGGATCTCGTCGTAGAGGACAACATCTTCGACGTCCTCGGCCCTGACCACCACACGCTGGCAAAGGTCGAGGCCGACGGGGAGACGCGGGCGCTGGCCTTCGCCCCGGAGTCGCGCGAGGCACGAGTCTCGCTCGGGGCTCGCGACGCCGGTCGCGCGGAGGCACGTTTTTTCAAGCTCGGCGTCGAGCACATCCTCACCGGCTACGACCACCTCCTCTTCCTCGGGGCCCTGCTGCTCCGCGGAGGCCGCCTCCTATCGCTCTTCAAGATCATCACCGCCTTCACCGTCGCCCACAGCATCACGCTGGCCCTGGCTGTCCTCGGCCTCGTCACCGTGCCCGAGCGGCTCATCGAGTGCGTCATCGCTGCGTCCATCGTCTACGTGGCCCTCGAGAACATCTTCCTCCGCGACGTGCCGTCCCAGCGCTGGCTCGTCAGCTTCCTCTTTGGCCTCGTCCACGGCTTCGGCTTCGCGTCCGCGCTGAGCCCGCTCCATCTTCCCGCCCGCCACCTGGCGCTGGCGCTCCTCAGCTTCAACCTCGGCGTGGAAACCGGTCAGGCGCTCGTGGTCGCCTTGCTCCTGCCGGTCCTCGTCTGGATGCGGGGTGCGCGCTGGGAGCGACGCACGGTCCAGGCCGCCTCGGGCGCCGTCGCCCTGATGGTCTTCATCTGGCTCATGGAGCGCCTCTTCCTCGCTTAGCAGGCGGCAAACGGCTCCTATACATCCGGCGCAGGCGGCGAGCCGAGCGCTAGGCATGTGTTTCGAATTTCGTCTTTGAGAGAGACATTCCCCAAGTTCGCCAGGCGTCCACGTCGGCAGACAAATCCCTGAAGTCGGCCAAGGCCTCGCGCTCATACCCCTGTGCGAAATCATTTCATTTTGAGCCGGCATCTTCTGCCTCTGGAACATTCTGAAAGCGCAATCTTCCACGGACCTTCTCAGTGCCGTTTTTGACCCGGCCATGATACGGGCTGCAGCACTGACAGCCACCCCGGAGGTCAGCGGGGCCTAAACGTCGCGTTCAGCGGTGCTACTGGCCGCTTACGGTTCACTCGTGGGTGTCCTTGACCGGCGCCAGCCGTGCGGCTACGCTTGCGGCACTCTTTCAACGGTCGCCGGCTCAGCTCTGGAGGGCGACGGCATGACGTGTCCCCGGTGCCAGCGGGAGAATCCGGCCCAGGCGCACTTCTGTATGAGTTGCGGCACCGGTCTCACGCTGACCTGTGCCAAGTGCAACACCGAGCTGCCGACGGCCGCGGCCTTCTGTTTCGCATGCGGGCAACCGGTGGCCGCTGCGCCGGGTGGACAACGCTTCACCTCTCCTGACGCATACACTCCCAGGCACCTCGCCGAGAAGATCCTCACGTCGAGAAGTGCATTGGAGGGCGAGCGGAAGCAGGTGACCGTGCTGTTCGCCGACCTCAAGGGCTCGATGGAGCTGCTCGCCGACCGGGATCCCGAACAGGCGCGCAAGCTCCTCGACCCGGTGCTCGAGCGTATGATGGAGGCTGTTCATCGTTACGAAGGCACGGTAAACCAGGTTATGGGCGATGGGATCATGGCGTTGTTCGGTGCCCCGTTGGCTCACGAAGATCACGCCGTGCGAGCGTGCTATGCGGCGCTGCGGATGCAGGAGTCGGTCACGCAGTACGCGGAGGGTGTCTTCCGCTCGCACGGGGTGCCCGTCCAGATCCGCGTGGGTCTGAATTCCGGCGACGTCGTGGTGCGATCGATCGGCAGCGATCTGCGGATGGACTACACCGCGGTCGGCCAGACCACACACCTGGCCGCGCGCATGGAGCAGCTCGCGTCGCCCGGCACCACGCGCCTCACCGCCGACACCGTCGCGCTTGCGGAAGGATTCGTGCAGGTGCGCTCGCTCGGCCCCGTTCCCGTGAAGGGCGTTGCCGAGCCCGTCGAGATCTTCGAGCTGGTCGGCGCCGGCTCGGTGCGTACGCGCCTGCAAGCGTCACGCGCGCGAGGCTTCACGCGCTTCGTCGGTCGCGACATCGAGATGGAGCAGCTCCGTCAGTCGGCGGATCAAGCGCGCCAGGGTCACGGCCAGCTCGTCGCCGTCGGCGGCGAAGCGGGTGTCAGAAAATCACGCCTTTACTACGAGTTCATTCACTCGCACGACACGAAGGGCTGGCTCGTCCTCGAAGCGAGCTCGGTGTCCTACGGCAAGGCCACGCCCTTCCTTCCGCTCGCGGATCTCCTGCGCGTGTACTTCCGTATCGACGAATGCGACGACACACGGAGCGTGCGCGCGAAAGTGACGGGCACGGTGCTGACGCTCGATCGTGCGCTCGAGGACGAGGTGCCCGCGATGCTGAGGCACGTGCACGCTTTCGAATCGGGCTGATGGCTCAGGTGTTGTCGCGCGACTGCTCGTGCCATTGGTAAGACAGCCGTGAAGTCAACCCTCTCAACCCTGAGGTCAGTACTGGCCAGCCCAGCACGCATGTCAAGCTCTTCCTCCGTATTCACTGAAGGTCCAATAAAAGAATCTGCACCGGACAGAACGGCTGTGCACCGCATGGTCATCAGGAATCTCAGTGCCTTGCCCCACCAGGGGGGGAGGAGGATAGCCGATGCGGCATGAAAGGATACCCCTGAGAGACATCGATCTCTTGTATTGGAATTTCAGTCCGTATACAAAAGTTTGTTGTCGGACTATACAGAGAACAGCAAGCCGGCATTCCGCGCCCAGCGATACTTGGCACCAAGGCCAGCCACCGGCTTCTCGGTCTCATAGGGATAGGCCAGGATGCGGTGATCGTGCAGGTGACGTGCCGCCACTTCGACGGCGACATCACCTACGAGTGAGGCCACGACGGGTTTGTCGATGCCCTGGCGCCTGGCTTCCTCTACCACATCGACCAGCAAGTTGGCGAAGGTCATTGGCGGTGTGATAATCGTATGCCAGTAGCCCAGAATCAGGGCATGCACACGCGGCTCATATAAGGCCAGGTTGATAGTCTTGCGATATGTCTCTGGGGGCTCGCCGCCGGTGATGTCGACCGGATTTCCGGCGGCCCCGAAGGGCGGGATGAACTGACGGAAGGCTTGATCCAGGTCGGGCGGCATGGACATGAGTCGTAGCCCGTGGTCTACGCAGGCATCCGATAACAATACCCCTGACCCCCCCGCTCCAGTGACGATGAGGACGTTTTCACCTTGCGGGGTCGGCAGCATCTGCAGGGCCTTGGCGAACTCTAGCATCTCGTTGAGGTGTCGGGCGCGAATCACGCCTGCCTGGCGTAATACCCCGTCATAGATGCGATCGTTTCCCGCCAGCGCGCCCGTGTGGGACTTGGCGGCCCGTGCCCCCATATCGGTGCGCCCGGCCTTCAGCACCACCACCGGTTTCTGCTTAGCGACTCGCTGCGCCACCTCAGCGAACGCCCGTCCATCCTTAAGGTCTTCGATGTGCATGGCCACCACCTGGGTATTGGGATCCTCCTCGAAGAACGTTAGCAGATCGTCCTCGTCGATGTCTGACTTGTTGCCCAAGCCGATGATGGCCGATACCCCCATCTTGTTCGAGCGACTGAAGCCGATGATCGCCATCCCGACGCCGCCGCTCTGCGACGTCAATGCCACTGAGCCTTTTTCGTTGTAGGGCGTGCAGAACGTGGCGCAGAGGTTTTGCGGGGTGTAGTAGAAACCGTAGATGTTCGGCCCCATCAAGCGGATGTTATGCTGCCGCGCCACATCGACCACTTCCTGTTGGAGCTGGGTTTCACCGACCTCGGCAAATCCCGAGGGGATGAGGATTGCCCCGCGCACCCCTTTCTCACCACACTCCTCCAACACTTGTGCGACAAAGCGCGCCGGGATACAGAAGATGGCGATGTCCACTGGGCCCTGGATATCCTTGACGCTGCGGTAGCACGGGCGTCCGAGGATGACATCAGCTCGAGGGTTGATCGGGTAGAGCTGCCCCTGGTAGCCGCCGTTGATGATGTTCTCCATCACGGCATAGCCGATCTTGCCTGCCTCAGGGGAGGCACCAATGACGGCGATGGCATCCGGCATGAGGATGCGTCGCATCGCTGCGCGCATCTCCCAGGCCTGGGGGCGGGGCGGCTGAGGGTGGGCCGCCGGTTCGACGACACAGTGGGCGTCAACGGCAATTGCTCCATTGGCACTGGCCATGACCGGGTTGAGGTCTATTTCGCTAATCTCAGGGAAATCCGCCGCCAATTGGGACACCTTGACGATCAAGGCCGCGAGCGCCTCCCGATTGGCCGCCGGCAACCCTCGAACGCCGCGCAGAACCGCCGCGCCCCGGACGTCGTCGAGCATCCGGAGCGCTTCGGTCGGTGTCGTCGGCGCCAGACGGAAGGTTGTATCCTGCAGCGTTTCGACGAATACCCCGCCCAGACCGAACATGACCACGGGGCCGAAGGCCGGATCGCGAATTATGCCGACGATCACCTCGCTGCCGCCTGTGACCATTTGTTGGACCTGCACGCCGGTGATTTGTGCGTCCGACTGATAATTCCAGGCATTGGCGGTAATCGTCCGATAGGCTTGCCGAACCTCTCGGGTATTGCTCAAGCCTAGCTGGACACCACCCGCCTCGGTCTTGTGGACGATGTCGGGAGAGACGATTTTCAAGGCGACCGGGAAGCCAATCTCCCGAGCCAAGCGTGCGGCCTCCTCGATCGATTGTGCTAGGCCCTCTTTCGGCACCGGCAGGCCATAGGCTTCACAGACTTGGCGCGCTTCAGGAGCGGTCAAAACGGTTCGTCCCGCTGCCTTGACCCCCTCGAAAACCGCTTGCACCCGCGATTGATCTCCGCTCATCAGACCGCCTCCCCCGTCTGCGTAGTCTCCTCGCCTCCACCAGACCTCATTATACCCTACGAGCATTCCGCTGTGTTGTGGCTTTCGACCCCCCACCCGCAAGCCGCCACGTGCTGAGCAGTCGCTGTCTACGCCTGTTGCATCCCTAGCGTTTGTCGGAGGCACGTTTCCAGAATGTCTCAAAGTTGTAGTTGTGCTGGGAGCTGTCTGTGCGTTGTGAGGCCGACAGGGGAATGGGAAGGTCTCCCTCCCCCATCGGCCGGGAGGATCATTGGCGCGTGAGGTTTATCCCAGTCTCGGCGTCAAACAGATGGAACCGGCCCATATCGAAGTAGACCGCCATCTCATGCATCGGACGGGCAGTGGTCGTGGGGTCCAGGCGTCCCACAAATGTATGGTCCCCAGCGCTGAGCTCGACAATCACTTCCGATCCCAGAGGTTCCACCACATTGACCATGGCCGGCACACGTTCTTGCTGGTGTTCTCCCGCCTCTTCACGATCGGAGATGTTTTCCGGTCGAATGCCGAAGACCACCCGCTGATTCACGTGGTTGCCGAACCGATTGATCTGACTCTTGGGTAACTTCATGGTGAATTTCCCAAGATCGACGAAGAGGTCGGAATTCTGCGCCGTCAGCTTACCCTGAAAGAAGTTCATGGCTGGGCTGCCGATGAAGCCAGCGACGAACATATTGATCGGCTGATCATAGACCTCCATGGGGGCGCCAACCTGCTGGATCTCCCCATTGTTCATGATGACGATGCGGTCGCCCATCGTCATCGCCTCGACCTGATCGTGTGTCACATAGATCATCGTGGCTTCGAGCTGATAATGGAGCTTAATCAGCTCGCTGCGCATTTGCACGCGCAATTTGGCATCGAGATTACTCAACGGTTCGTCGAAGAGGAAGACCTCGGGTTGGCGGACGATAGCTCGTCCCACTGCCACCCGCTGCCGCTGTCCACCCGAGAGCTGTCGGGGTTTGCGGTCCAGGAGTTCTTCAATGCCCAGAATCCTCGAGGCTTCGCGGACACGCCGATCGATCTCAGGCTTGGGGGTCCGCCGGAGCTTGAGCCCGAAAGCCATATTCTTATAGACGTCCATATGTGGATACAGCGCGTAGTTCTGGAACACCATCGCGATGTTGCGGTCTTTGGGGGGCACATCGTTCACCACGCGCTCGCCGATCAGGATCGTCCCATCGCTGGTCTCTTCCAACCCTGCGATCATGCGGAGAGTGGTGGTCTTGCCACATCCGGACGGCCCAACGAAGACCACGAACTCTTTATCGGGAATCTCCAGATTGATCTGGTTCACCGCGGTCACTTTATCGAAGCGTTTGCTAAGCTCTTGGAGTGTCACACTGGCCATAAAACCGTCCCCTCTTGTACTTACACGCTCACTTGATCGCCCCCTGAGTGAGGCCAGAGACGTAATAATCCATAAACACCACATAGACGAGCACGATTGGGATCGAGCCCAGGACGGCGCCCGCCATCAGGGAGCCCCAGTAAAAAATGTCCCCCCGAATTAGCTCCGCCGTCACGCCCACGGTGGTGGTCTTCTGGGCCGTCGAGGAGATGAACGTCAAGGCGTAGATAAACTCGTTCCAGGAGATCGTAAAGGCGAAGAGAACCGCGCACGCGATGCCAGGGATGGCCACCGGTAGCACAATCCTGATGAGCGCCTGGAAGCGCGTACAGCCATCTACCATGGCGCACTCCTCGATTTCCTGCGGAATGGTACGGAAGTATCCAAGCAACAGCCAGGTACAAAAGGGCACCAGGAAGGTGGGGTAGGTCACGATCAAGGCCCACACACTATCAGCCAGGCCAAGCCGATTCACCACCTGCGCCAGCGGCAAAAAGAGCAGGGTCGTAGGAACCAGATAGGTGATGAACACTGCGGTGCCGAAGCTAGGGGCACCGCGGAACCGCAGACGCGCCAGACTGTAGGCGGCCAGAATGGCGATAACGATGGAAATCGCCGTCGCCAGCACGCTGACCAAGACGCTGTTGAAAAGCCAGGTCAAAAATGGGGTATCGCGCAGCAGCAGTTGATAATGTTCGAGGGTGGGGCCACCACTATAGTCCGGATGCGTTGGGGACAGCTGGATAATAAAGGGATTGGCTTTCAAATTATAGAGTTCCCCATCCGCTTTGAAGGACGTGATCACCATGAAGTAGAAGGGGAACAACGAGAAGAGGATAAACGGTACCAAGGGGATATACAGCGTCAAGAGCTGGCCGAGGAAGTTTCGTGTCCGTGTCTTCATGGCCTACTCCTTGCGGACGAAGCGCAGCTGGAAGTATACCACCAGCACCAGGATGGGGAACATGAAGAGGGACACGGCTGCCCCCTCGCCGATCTTCCCAGACTGTAAGCCGATCTGATTGGCCAAGGTGGCGAAGAGATGCGTACTGTTGATCGGGCCGCCGCGCGTCAACACATAGACGATGTTAAAATCGCTGAAGGTAAAGATCGTCGAAAACAGAATAATGATAGCCAGCACCGGCTTGAGCATCGGCACCGTGATGTACCAGAATCGCGCCCAGGCGCCAGCACCGTCGGTCTTGGCAGCTTCATAGAGCTCTCGTGGGATCGACACGAGGCCAGCAAGCATAGTGATGGCGAAGAAGGGGAGGCCACGCCAGACGTTGACGGTGATCACCGCAATCTTGGCGAGGTAGGGAGTGCCCAACCAATTGGGCCCCACTTGCACGAGGCCGAGATGGATCAGGGTCCAGTTAAACACACTGTAGAGGGAATCGAACATCCACCACCAACCCAGCGTGCTCAGGGCGGTTGGAATCACCCACGGCAGCAAGACCGCACCGCGTACCCACTTCTTGAAGCGGACGGTGCGGAACAGGAGCAGCGCCAGCGCCATGCCCAGCACTGTCTTCAAGAGCACCGCGCTGAAGGTGAACACAAACGAGTTCTGCAAGGTCTGGATGAAGATCGCATCATGCAGCAAATTCCAGTAGTTCCGCAGCCCAATATACGCTCCCGGCTGTCCCACCCAGCTATCGGTGACGCTGAAGTACAATGCCATACAGAAGGGCCATGCCACCAACACCCCGAGTAAGACGAAGGCAGGAGCGATGAGCGTATAGCCCAGGACATGCTCCCGTTGGAAAAACAGCGACATCTTCTTCCGGAAGGGGTCTTGCACGGGGGCACGCACAGCCGTGGTGGTTTCAAACGACCGCGGCTTTTGTTCCAGAGCTCCCGTTGGCATGTGCATTTCCCCTGCAGACACCTGCAGCTGAGGTTCTACGAAACTTCACAGAATTGAGCTGTAAGTGTTCGATTTTTTGCGGCAATTATACGGACGCGCTAAAGCTATGTCAACATAAATCAAGGCATCGCTAGCCCACAAGCCTAGCCTCGATCGGGGTTGGGTCTATGCAGATAGCCACTGTGTGGGGTCGCCCGTACGACGAATGTACACATACAGGTCACCTGGCGGCCCTCCTCGTCGACCGGGTTGCCCTTCGCCCTGAATGCGCAGCCGACTGCCGTCCCGTACCCCTGCGGGTACATCAATGGTGAGCGTGCGCATGATCTGGATCGAGCCCTTGCCGGTGCAGCGTTGGCAGGGGTCGGTGACGACCACTCCCTCGCCCTGGCACACATCACACCGCCGCAGCGTCGACAACAACCAGCCTGGGCGCCGGACCTCACACGCTCCCCGACACTGCGGGCAAGGAAACGGCGGTTTCCCTCCCATCATACGACTGCCCAAACACTGCGGACACCAGCGCACATTGGGAACGTTGAGGCGAGCTTCGCAGCCCTGCACACACGCTTGAGGGGAGATAGATAGGGTATACCGCAGGTCTTGACCCTGTTGGGGTTTGTGCGCCTCAATATGTTCACGGGCGGCGAGCAGATGATCCACCACCGCCGCCATCCATTCCCGCGTCGCACTCGTGCCGGGGGGACGCCAGACGGGTGGCCCCCAGGCGCCCCAGCGATCGTAGCGCGCGCGTTGCTCGGGATCTTTCAAAACGGTATAGGCTTGGTTGAGGCTGCGAAGGCATGCTTCAGCCTCGGCATTGTTTGGGTGCAAATCGGGATGGAAGTGTGTGGCTAGGCGATGGTAGGCCTGCTTGATCTCCTCAGGAGTCGCCTCTCGCCTGACGCCGAGGATGTGGTAATAATCAGGCTCCCCCAGGGTTGGCATCGCGTTCCGTCCTTCCTACGACCACCTTGGCCGGTCGCAAGAGGCGCTCATGCAGCAGGTAACCATGCTGCACTTCCTCCACGACGAGGCCATCGTCGCTCGCCGGTACGCGGACGATGTCCACCGCTTCGTGGCGCGTTGGATCAAACGCTAGCCCTTGCGCTGGCACTTCACGTACCCCGACCTTGCTCAACGCCTCCTTGAGTTGCCGCAGCACCATGCTGACACCTTCGGCAATCACCGCGCTGCTGGGGGCTACATCCTGACCCGCGGCGTTCAAGGCGCGCTCAAGGTTGTCAAGTCCCGGCAAGAGGGCGATCACCAGGTCGGCCGTGGCGAATTGCCGTGCCTCTTCGTGTTGTCGGGTCGTACGTTTGCGATAATTATCGAAGTCCGCCATGAGACGGAGCAACTGCTCCCGTGTGGCCTCGTACTCCTGGGTTTTTTGGGCAAGGGCGGCCTCTAATGCCTGGACCTGCACATCAGCTGGAGCGGACTCTGCCGCAGCAGGGGCGACAACTGGGTCCATCATCCCTTCTGATGCGCCCTCGGGCATCTCGGATGCGGGGCGGGGTTCTGGTGCGGCCTCAGGCTGGTCGTCGCCATTGGAGATTGGTATCTTCATAGACGCTATCCCTTGCTCATCATACGCGTGAGGACGTTCGCTGTATACTCCACAATCGACATCATCCGGGGATATTCCATGCGCTTCGGGCCGATAATCCCCACCAGGCCGACTGGCTGATCTCCCTCTTTGTAGATGTGGGTGACCAGACTGCACTCCATCACGTCTTCGATAGCGCTTTCGGAGCCGATGACGACGTTGACCCCCTCGGTCTCCAGACAGCGGTCGAGGATACACAGCAGCTTCTCTTTCTCTTCCAGGGTACGCAACACCGCGCGCATGCGTTCCTGGTGTTGCGCGAACTCCGGTTGGTCCACGATATGTGCCGTACCACCGACCCGCACTTCGCCCGGGACGGCAAGCGGAGATTCTTCCAAGAAGGCCTTCTGACTGAGATCCATCGCCCGACGTACCAACAAGTCATACTGGGCCCGCTCTTGGGCCATGAGTTGCGTCACCCGTCGACGAATCTCCGGGAGCGTCAGGCCAGCAAACTCGCCGGCGACATAGCGGTTGATGACGTTCAATTCATCCTGAGTAAGATCATCTTCGAGCTCGATGACGCGATTGCTGATGAAGCCCGACCGTGCCACAATGATGGCCAGCACCTGTTGGGAGCGGAGCCGAATGAACTGCAGATGCGCCACCACCACCGCTGCCAGGCGCGGCAGCAGGACCAGCGCTGCCTGATGCGTGAGGGAGGCAAGGATCTGCGAAGTCATCTCCATGAGATCCCCGACGTCGCGCGCTGGCGCAGCGTGATAGCTTTCGTCGATTCTCGCTACCTGTTCTTTGGGAAGGTCAGGAACTTGCAATAGGCTGTCGACGTAGAAACGGTACCCTTTATCGGTGGGGACACGGCCGGCCGAGATGTGAGGTTGTGACAGGTAGCCCAATTCCTCCAAGCGCCCCATGACGTGACGAATCGTCGCTGGGCTGAGGGCCATCCGATACCCACGCGAGATCGTCCGTGAGGCCACGGGCTCCACGGTGGTGATGTACACGTGCACGATAGCCTCTAATATGCGCTGTTCACGTGAAGTCAGCATGGCTTCCATGCGCGCTTCCTGTTTCCCCCGAACTGAACGTGGACCCATCGGCACCATCTGATATCTGGTACGACCTATTGTAACATCGACTGCCCTGGGCTTCAATCGCGCCTCGCATCTGAAACCTAGCGCAGCGCCTGCCTCGCAGCGAAGCTGCAGCTTGATATTAATGGTGGTTGCGCGGAAAGTCAATCCACAGGCGTGGAGGCGGGTCGAAGCGTTACGCCCAGGCTCATACACCGTCGGTTGGGCGCGGAAATCAGTAGAAAAAAGGCGGGGCCTATGCTAGCATGCTGCCAATCTTTCAACTATGTAGCGTAGCAAGGGCATGGATGGACGTGACATGGGGTTTGATGGCTTGGCCATCCCTGAGCGGGTGAAGCGGGTGCTGTTGCAGAGCGTCAAGCATCAGCGTCTGCCGCCAGCCTACCTGTTCGTTGGCCCGGCAGGGGTGGGCAAACGGACCACGGCTATGGCCCTAGCGAAGGCGCTCAATTGCCCAGTCCAAAACGGCGATGCGTGCGAGCAATGTGCGGTCTGCCTGCGCATCGAGCGCCATCTGCACCCTGATATCCACCTCGTCGAGCCCCAGGGGCAAGTCATTAAGATCGATCAAGTCCGGCAATTGCGGGAGGTCTTGGCGCTGCAGGCTTACGAGGGGCGGGTGAAAGTAGCTATCCTCGACGATGTGGGCAAGTTGACGGTCGAGGCCGGCAATGCCCTGCTGAAAGTTCTCGAGGAACCCCCGGTTCAGACGTTGTTTGTGCTCATCTGCCAACATCTGGGGAACCTTCCGGCGACGGTAACTTCCCGCGCCCAGATCTTGCGCTTCGGCCTGCTGGCGCATGAGCAGGTCGTGGCGTTGTTGCGGCAGCATGGGCGTGAGCTGGGTGCAGCTGAACGCATCACTTGTCTCAGCGGTGGCAGACCGGGAGCGGCCTTGGCGCTCGATCTCCCCGCCATGCTGGCGCGCCGCGCGGACGCACTACAACTGTGGACTCAGGGGCGGTCAGGCGATGCCACCGTGCTGTTGGCCAGCGCCGAGCAGTGGGCAAAGCGCAAGAGCGATCTCGACTTGCTCTTCGAGATGCTCCTCTCGCTCGTCCGTGATGTGGTGGTGTCCCAGGCGGGTGCGAAGGAGACCCTGCTCATGCACACAGATATCCGCGAGGCACTGTCGCCCCTGGCTGCCGGGGTTCCATCCGCCACACTGTGGGAAGTGTTCGAGATCATACACTCGACTCAGGAAACCATTGCGCACAATGTCAATCCACAGCTCGCCTTCGAGGTGATGCTCTTCAAGATCGGAGACGCGTATGAGCGTGCTCGTCAACGTGATCGCCAGTGACAGCGACCCTTCCTCGCCTGACTCCCAGCTGTACGTTGTCGGCGTGCAGTTATCGAAGCGACTGGCGAGCAAGTCGTCGAGCTATTGTGTCGAGGGGAAATGGCTGAGATGGGGGGATGCGTGCGTAGTCGAGCATGGCGATGACTATGCCCTTGGAAAAGTCTGGCTCCCGCCGCGGCTGCCCGCGCGCGCCCGCAGCATTCCCAAGCCACGCGTCATCCGTAAAGCCTCCGCCGAGGACCTCGACCTGGAAAGACGCCGCGAAGCCCTAGAACAAGAGGCGCATGCCTATGCCGCGACAGCCATTCGTAACCACACACTCCCCATGAAGCTCGGGAAAGTCGAGTACAGCTTCGATGGGCGTAAAGCGACGTTTTTCTTCACGGCGGAAGGGCGGATTGATTTTCGGGAGTTGGTGCGGGATCTGGCGCATCGCTTTCACATTCGCGTCGAGATGCGCCAGGTCGGTGTCAGGGACGAGGCGGGCCTCCTGGGTGGTGTGGGGGTATGCGGTCGAGAACTGTGCTGTAGCACCTGGCTCAAAGACCTCAAGCCTGTCTCGATCAAAGCCGCCAAACAACAAGGGCTCATGCTCAATCCCTCGAAGCTCTCGGGCTTGTGCGGCCGCCTGCGCTGCTGCCTCAATTACGAGTTGCCCGGATATGGAGGAGGCGGCGGTGGCTGTGGCAGCTGTCATTGTGGCAAGGGCCAAAAATAGGCGTCTCGGAGAGGAGTTATGGCGCTGGAGAAGTTTTACCTTACCACCCCGATTTATTACGTCAACGATGTCCCACACATCGGTCATGCCTATACCACCATCGCTGCGGATGTGCTGGCGCGGTATAAACGCCTGGCCGGCTATGAGGTGTTTTTTCTGACCGGCACCGATGAGCACGGCATCAAGATCGAACGCTCCGCCCGCGACCGTGGCGTCTCACCGCAGGAATGGACCGATACCATCTCGGAGCACTTTCGGCACCTGTGGGCGCGGCTGAATATCTCCTACGACGATTTCATCCGTACCAGCCAGCCGCGCCATAAAGCGGTGGCTCAGGCGGTGTTCCAGAAGGCTTATGAGCAGGGGGATATCTACAAAGGCCTGTATGAGGGATGGTACTGTATCCCTGATGAAACCTTTCTGCTGGAATCCGAGTTGCGGGGGGGGCAGTGCCCGATATGCGGGCGCCCGGTCGAATGGATCACCGAGGAGGCCTATTTCTTTCGCCTGTCGAAATATCAGGATTGGATTCTGGATCATATCGAAAGCCACCCGACCTTCATCCAACCGGTGTCCCGTCGCAACGAGGTGCTGAGTTTTGTGCGCAGTGGTCTGCGCGACCTCTGCGTCAGCCGCAGTACTTTCACCTGGGGGATCCCGGTGCCGTTCGATCCAAGCCAGGTCATCTACGTCTGGATCGATGCCCTAACCAACTACCTGACGGCCATCGGCTATGGGGTTGATGCGCAAACCTTTGACAAGTTCTGGCCGGCGAATATCCACCTCATTGGCAAGGAGATCCTGCGTTTCCATGCGGTCATCTGGCCGATTCTGCTGCGCTCTGCAGACCTCCCACCCCCGGCGCAGGTTTTTGCCCATGGCTGGTGGACCGCTGATGGCGAGAAGATGTCGAAATCGACGGGTAACGTCATCGATCCCGGCAAACTGGTGGAGGAGTTGGCCCAGAGAGCTGGCGCGTCGCTGGATACGGCGGTGGATGCAATACGTTATTTTGTGCTGCGTGAGGTCGCTTTTGGGCTCGACGGCGATTTCTCGCATACGGCGCTGGTGCAGCGCTTCAACTCCGACCTCGCCAACGACTTGGGCAACTTGTTGAGCCGCACCCTGACCATGCTGCAGCGCTACTGCCAAGGGACCGTCCCGCAACCTACAGAGACGGAGTCCGCGGCCAATGCGCTAGCGGAGGCCGCAGCCAAGCTGGTGCCAGACCTTGATCCATTGCTCAATGAGTTGGCGTTTCATCGGGCGCTCGCGCGACTGTGGGAGTATGTTCGGCTGGTGAATCGCTATGTCGACGAGCAGGCGCCATGGGCCCTCGCGCGGGATCCCGCCCAGCGTCGCCAGCTCGATACCGTTCTGTACAACCAGGTGGAGAGTCTGCGGATCATCGCGCTGTTGCTCTTCCCCTTTATGCCCCACACGGCAGCGTCGATGTGGCGCCAGTTGGGGATTCAGGACGAGATTGCCACGCAGCACCTGGCGACTGCGATGGTGTGGGGGGGCACACGCCCTGGAACGCCGATCCAGCCCGGCGTACAACTCTTCCCACGCATCGAGGCTGGCCGTCGGCTCCCAGCCGCCGAGCGTACCGCAGAGGTCGCTGCCGGGCCAATGATGGAGGCTGCGCCCGTGACGGTGAGCTTTGAAGATTTTCAGAAGCTGGACTTGCGGGTGGGACGTATTGTGACCGCCGAGCCCGTGCCTAAAGCCAATAAGCTGCTCAAGCTGACGGTAGACGTCGGACAGGAGCAACGCACCGTGGTGGCAGGGATCGCTGCGAGTTATTCTCCCGAGGCGCTGGTAGGGAGAAGCATCATCCTGGTGGCGAATCTGGCGCCCAGGACCCTGCGCGGTGTGGAGTCTCAGGGCATGGTTCTGGCCGCAGAGTCGGATAGTCAGATTGTCCTGGCCAGCTTCGACACTCCAGTGCATCCTGGATCGAAGGTGAAATGATCATGCTGATCGACTCCCATGCTCACCTCGACATGCCCCATTTCGATACCGATCGCGACGCCGTCATCGCACGTGCACGAGAGGTGGGTGTCGCGGCTATTTTGACCCTCGGCGTGGATGGGGCTAGCAGTCAGCGCGCGGTAGCGCTGGCGCAGCAGTATGAGGGAGTGTTTGCCGCGGTGGGCATCCATCCGCACGAGGCCCAGCATGCCACGCCGGAGGACTACAAAGTGCTGATGGGACTCGCCCGCGAGCGTGAGACGAACCGCATCATCGCCTGGGGGGAGATCGGTTTGGATTATCATTACGATCATTCCCCGCGAGATGTGCAGCGCCGCGAGTTTCGCCGCCAGATTCGGATGGCGCGAGAACTCGACTTACCGGTGTGTATCCACAGTCGAGAGGCGCACGATGACGTCCTGACGATTCTCGATGAGGAACACGCGATCGATGCCGGCGTAGTGATGCATTGCTTCTCTGGGGATGAGCTGGTGGCCCGGCGGTGCCTCGATCTGGGCTTTTACATCTCTTTTGCCGGCCCCGTCACCTTCACCAACGCGCGCAAGCTGCCGACTGTCGTCCCGCTTGTACCCGACGCGCGTCTGCTCATCGAAACTGATGCCCCGTATCTCTCCCCCCATCCCTGGCGTGGCCGCGAACACCGCAACGAGCCGGCCAGAGTGGCCATCATCGCTGCACGCCTCGCAGAGCTCAAGGGCACTAGCGTCGAGGCAGTGGGTCAACTCGCCACCGAGAACTTCAAGACGCTCTTCAAAGTCTCATCTGTCTGGTGATGGGCTGTCGGGTCAAAACCCGTAGGCGGGATTCTTGGGATCGAAATCAGCGTCGGTAAGACCGGGGTTTAAGCGCACATCGAGGTAGCCATAGCGCTCGATTAACTGACCATACCAGTCGAAGATTTCGGCGTAGACCGGCAGCTGGTACTCGCGATCCACGTCAATGAGGGCGGTCATACAGTAATAACCCTTGGCAGGATCGGCGGGGAAGTGCAGGATGTAGCGCTGAGCCGGACGATCGAAGGTGGTGCGCTGGCCACTATCTTCGATCGTTAATTCACCACGTTGCGTGCCGCGAGAGGTGTTCTCCGTGATGAAGTCGAGGAGCTTCCCAATGCCCACGTCGGTGATCGCATGCCGACTGTCCTTCCTGGCACGGGGGCTTTGTGGGTCAAGACTCACGGTGACTGCCCCCACGAGCAGCGGCAGGCGTACCCAGAGCTCATTGCCATCGACTCCCGCCGGATAGAGTGCCTGGCGGCCTTCGTGTTTCCCTTTCAGCCAACGCAGGTAAATTTTCAGCGGCTTCTTGAATTTGAGCATAAGCCGTTGGTTCGGGCCAAGCTCCCGATCGACTCGCTCTTGAAGGAGCAAAGTCGCGGTGTAGTGGTCAACCCGGCCATAGGCTTGCTTCATCCCCTCGAGCACATGCACAAACAGCGCTGAGCGCTCTTCCACGACTGCCGTCGAAGCAGTGTAGACCAAGACCAACATGAGAACCAGGACTAGTGTGGCCAGGCCGTATAAAGGCACACCTCGGAGTTTTGCGGCTGAGCCTCGGGTCACCACTGTGCCCCTCGTGCACATATCCATCCATGCGATGAATTCAGCGGGACTGCTGCACGGGGCGCATCACAAACGGATCGCGGCTTTTCAGCTCCCCACCGGCGGCAGTATCAGCCGCTCAGGCGCGATAGCTGCGCCGCCCTTCGACCGTCTCCTTGTTTAACTTATCATTGAGATGCAGGCCTTCGAGGATAAACTCGACGGCTGAGGCCACAGCCGTGGCGTTATCGAAGCTGCCAAGGGTGATCACGCCATCCATCAGGTCGCCATGTTCACCCACGATGCGACTGTACTCTTGCGCCACCATCATGTCGGACACCTCGATGGCCGAGCCCCCCTTGAAACGTTCGATGAATTTTCTGAACGTATCAACCTTGAGGGAACGGTTGAAGACTTTACGGACCGCCTTCTTAATCAGATCGTCGACGATCGCCTTTTCGCGTCCTTCTTCAATGCTCTCGAGTTCGATTTTGCCCATGGTCGAGGCAAACAGATAGGGCAAGTCGCTGACGCGGGGGACGACATCGTTCTCATTCAAAAAGATGGCACGTCGCAAGGCATTGCTAATCAGGGTTTCATAGTTGCTGATCGACATCCGGACGCTGACGCCGGAGCGCTGGTTGATCTCAGGGCTCCGCCGTGCTGAATCGGTGAGCTCGGCGACGATCTCTTTCATAAAGGTCGGCACTGTCACCCGATACGGCGCATTGTCAAACTTCTTGCGCTCCGTCTCCATGATGCTGATTTCTTCATCGATGGCGGTCGGATAATGCGTGCGGACCTCGGCGCCATAGCGATCTTTCAATGGTGTGATGATGCGGCCGCGGTTGGTATAATCTTCGGGGTTGGCGCTGGCGACGATATAGACATCGAGTGGTAGGCGAATTTTGAAGCCGCGGATCTGCAGGTCGCGTTCTTCCATGATATTGAACAAACCGACCTGGATCTTTTCGGAGAGGTCGGGCAATTCATTGATGGCGAACACACCGCGATTCGTCCGTGGGATCAGGCCATAGTGAATGACCAATTCATCGGAGAGGTAACGCCCCTCAGCCACCTTGATAGGATCGATTTCGCCAATCAGGTCGGCAGTGGTCACGTCGGGGGTGGCGAGCTTCTCACCATAGCGTTGAGAGCGGGGCAGCCAGGCAATCGGCGTATCAGCCCCGTGTTCTTCAACCATCTGACGGCCATGCATACTTATGGGATCGAAGGGATTGTCATTGACCTCGGAGCCCTCGACGACCGGCACTTCTTCATCCAGGAAATTCACCAGGCTGCGGATGATGCGTGTTTTCGCCTGGCCACGTTCGCCTAAAAAGATAATGTCCTGTCCGGCGAGGATGGCATTGACGATTTGCGGGATGACCGTCTGATCATAACCAACAATGCCGGGGAATAGCGTCTCTTTATGTCCGAGCTTGGCGATGAGATTCTTGCGCATCTCCTCCTTGACCGACAGGACCCGATAGCCTTGCTTTTCAAGCTCGCCCAGTGTTCTTGCCTTCTCCATGCGTACGCTCCTAGATTAGTATCTCCGAGCTTTCCCGACACTCTTGAGGTATGGCCATGCGGTCCAGCTCTTGGTCGCGCTCCCGAAGGGCTCTCACGTGAGAATATTGTAACATATATAGGCCCTCTAGCGTCGGGCTGAAGCCAAGCAACAGCCGCAACCCTGTGGCAGGATGGCTTCATCCCACCGAGGCACTGTACGAAATCCCTTTGCGGCTCGTCAAGTCTTTTCCCTCAGCTCAGTGGCTGACTGCCCTTCGGAGAGGTCTGCATCGGTGGGGGGCGCGGATCCCTCAGGGTCGCTCGCGACCACGTATCGACCCGCGAGCCACCCTTCCAGGTCTGCCAATCGACACCGTTCGGAGCAGAACGGCCGGTGGGGATTTTCTCGCCAAGTCGTCTCCCGTCTGCACATGGGACAGCGCACGGTCCGTCCCTCTTGGCTCATGAAGACGCTCCTACGACGGTCGTGCGCACCTGCTGGCGGGTCTCCTCGTTGGCTTGAATCAATTCATCCATGATGGTTTTCGCCTGGCGTTGGACATTGTGCTTGAGTAGATTGAGGACCATGCGACCGGCCACAGTGTTGACCCCGGGGATGTCGGGCAGGGTGACCGCCTCGGGTTGCTCTTGCAGGCGTTTAAGCTCAGCATTCACCATGGCGTCATTGTACAGCGTGTGCTCGGCCAGGCAGTATCGCAGCTTGACGTAATCCCGCTCCTTGGTTTCTTCCTCGCTGATTTCGCGGATGATATTCTCCATATCAATGGATAACGGCACCTTGCCCGAGCGCTGCATCAACGCCCTGACCGCTTCGAAATATTTCATCATATCTGCCTTGCCTGGCAGTTCATCTTGGGGGATCTTGGAACTGACTTCGAACTCAACCCCTTCTCGGGTGATTTTGGCGGGGCCGATTTCATAGGTGATGCCTTCGACGTTAAATCGGTCCCCTTTCTTGGGCTCGTAACGGTTCCGATAGTCGGCGATAAGCTCGGTCAAACCGAGTGAAGCAAACTGCAGGAAGAACTGTTGCTTGAAGTTAGCCATGGTCAATTACATCCTCCCATTACCATGCCCATTGTTAGGCCAGCACATCGGGGTTGACGATATTTGGTGGTCGCCGCCCGTGGAGGGCTTCTACCAGATTAGTGGCGGCCATGACGGCCATCTTCATCCGTGTCTCAACTGACGCGCTGGCAATATGTGGCGCCAGGGTCACATTGTCGAGTTCGATCAAACCAGAGGCCATGTATGGCTCATGTTCGTATACATCGAGACCCGCCGCGGCGATCCGACGCTCCCGCAGTGCCTGCACGAGAGCTGTCTCATCCACGACCGGCCCGCGCGAGGCGTTGATCAAGTGGGCAGTCTTCTTCATCATCATCAATTCCTTGACGGAGACGTAGTGATGCGTCTGGGGCAACAACGGGATGTGCAGGGTGACGAAGTCGGCTTCGCGGAACAGCGTCTCTTTATCCACAAACTGCGCTCCCAATTCGCGTTCCACCTCGGCGGGGGCTCGCACCGCATCGGTATACAGAATGCGCATCTCAAAACCCCTCGCCCGCTTGGCCACGCCGCGTCCGATACGCCCAAGGCCACAGATGCCGATCGTCTTCCCGAAGATGTCTTCGCCACACAGGAGCATGATCCCCCAGCCGGTATACTTTCCGCCCCGTGCATATCGATCTGCCTCGACGAGCCGGCGGGCCGAGGCTAATAACAAACACCAGGCGAAGTCCGCTGTCGTATCATCGAGGACTCCCGGGGTATTGGTGACAATGATCTTCCGACGAGTCGCGGCTTGGACATCAATATTATCATAACCGACAGCGACATTGGCGACGACTTTAAGTTGCGGGCTGGCGCCGAGGATGGCGTCATTGATGTCATCGGTCAGCAGGCACAGCAAGCCTTCTATGTCCGTGACTTTATCGATCAGCTCAGCCTGCGACAGATGCCTATCGTCGGCGTTCACTTCAGCATCGCACGCTGCCAGCACGATGTCCAGCCCTTCTTGGGGGATCATGCGCGAGACGAACACCCTGGGTTTCATGATGGTTTCTCCCTTTTGCCTGCTCGTCACTGCTCGGAAAATCGCTACGGCTGGGTGGACTTGTCCTGGCCGCCAGTGTACCATCGCGGGGAGCTTCACCGCCTGCAGTGTACTTCGCACACCCGAGTTGGGTTCGCACCGGCCGGTTTACAGGTACGGTCCATGCCGAAGGACTGCCCGGAGTGATTGAAATATCTCGCGCGCGCTGCGAGGACTCGATGTATGCCGCGAGCATGTGGACGCAGGTGCAAAAAGATATTATAAAATCGCCTGCGATAGGCGACAAGCGAAAAGTGGACGCGCCGCTGTGCTCTCATCGTGATTTCCCCTACGGCCCCAGGAAAGAGCCGGCGAATGATCACTAGCCTGAGGAGAGCCTTATCCGATGCCGAGATCGTCATGGCGAATGATGCACAGTTCGTTGCCGATGCGATGCTTGGGAAGCTCACGAAATGGTTGCGGGTGATGGGGATCGATGTGATGTATGATCCTGACGCCATCGATGTCCAGCTCTTGCAGTGTGCAGAGCGGCGAGGGAGAATCTTACTGACGCGGGATCGCCGCTTGATGCGCCGTCGAGGACCGGCGCAGCGCTTATACATCGAGAGCGATTACTACCATGAGCAAGTGCGCCAGGTTGTACAAGCCTTTCGTCTTGGTGAGAGCATCCAGGTTTTCAGCCGATGCCTCCAATGCAATACGCTCTTGCGTGCAATCGCCAAACACCTTGTGGCGGAAAGGGTTCCCCCCTACGTGTATGCTACGCAGATGACCTTCAAACACTGTGTGATATGTGATCGGTTGTATTGGGGAGGGACGCATCGTGACAATATGCTCCGACAACTTCAAGCGATGCTCAGTGGCCTGCTCACAATCAGTTCTGAGACACTTCGCTGAGCGGGTCGTATGCAGCGGTGATGCATCTCCCCCAAGATGGAAGGGCGGGCTCTGTTATCAGCTCTAGGGTAAGCATGAGTGGTGCTGGCGGCAACCACCTGGGCTGGAAAAGCGACATTGTGCTATAAGCACTATAGCTCATGCCGAGCCAGAAGCAACTTGCCCAGGTAGATGTCTAACAGCAGTAAAGAGAAAGGAACGGTACGTTATGGCGGGAATTGCTCCAACCATTACCGTGAGTCTTGAGGTGGCCCAGTTGACCGAATCCGTGATCAATCTGCGTCGCACACTCCATCAATGGCCAGAGTTAGGATTCCAGGAAAAACGCACCAGTGCACTTGTCGCCGAGCACCTGCAGGCGTTGGGGATGGAGGTGAGAACCGGTGTGGCGCAGACCGGAGTGCTGGGCACCCTGCGTGGAAATGGGGTGGGGAAGACAGTATTATTACGGGCGGATATGGATGGGCTCCCCATCGAGGAAGCGAGTGGCGCCCCCTATGCCTCGCAGAATCATGGCGTCATGCATGCCTGTGGACACGATGGCCACACCGCTATCTTGCTCACCGCAGCTAGGGTGCTGGCGCCGCGTCGCCAACAATTTTCTGGGACAGTGAAATTCGCTTTCCAGCCAGCTGAGGAGCTTCCACCGGGTGGTGCGAAGGAGATGATTGAAGAGGGTGTTCTGGAGCATCCAAGAGTTGACACGACGTTTGGCTTGCACCTCTGGAACGGTCTACCTGTAGGGAAGATCGGTGTGGATGAGGGGCCCATCATGGCTAGCGTCGATCGGTTTGACATTGTCATCAAAGGGGTCGGCAGTCATGGGGCCTATCCCCACACCGGCGTTGACCCCATTGTCGTCGGCAGCCATGTCGTCGCCGCCCTACAGACGGTAGTCAGCCGAGAAGTGCCGCCGCTGGCGCCAGTAGTGGTAACCGTAGGAACATTTCAAGGGGGCACAGCCTTTAACGTCATCCCCAGCCATGTCGAGCTCTCGGGCACAGTGCGTACCGTGGATGCACGTATTCGCGACGAAATGCCCGTGCGGCTCGAGCGTATCGTGCGGGGAGTTACCTCTGGGATGCGAGCGGAGTATAGCTTCAACTATGCATTTGGGTATCCCGTGACCGTCAATGATGTGAGCAGGGCCCAGTTCGCACGGCGAGTGGCGGGGGCGATCGTCGGCGATGCCAATGTTGTCTCGGCCGGTATGACCATGGGTGCCGAGGACATGTCCTATTTTCTGGACGCCGTGCCCGGATGCTATCTCCGGCTAGGCTCTGGAAACCCTGACCATGGAGTCGTCCACCCTCATCATAGTGCCCTGTTCAATTTTGATGAGGCGGCCTTACCGATTGGTGTTGAGCTGCTCACCCAATTGACACTCGCCTACCTGAGCGGGCGGGATTAGCAATTTCCGTGGAAGCCATCGCCAAGGCCACAGGAGATATTAAATGGGACGTCGGAGGAGTGTTGCAATAATCATCGCTTTGATGGCTGTCGGGCTGCTCAATGGCTGCGAACTTGGTTGGGATTTTCTGAAGGAGAGTGGGGGCGGTGGGAGTGCTGGAGCGCAAGCGGACTGTCAAAACAGCCGAGTTGTTACTGGCCAATTCCCACCCAGCGGGAACTTCTTTGCCAGTGGCACATTCTCCGCCGACTACTCTTCCCCCAAATTCACTCGTGCTACCTCACCAAAAGCTCTCGGCCTGCGCGTTAGCCGGAATCGGCTGTGGTTGAATGACCTGTCCATCGAAGTGTCCTTTTTCCCTGTCGACGATGCCGACCAGGATCCGCGTAATGGTTGCCTAGGCCGCGCCATCTTAGAGATCAACATCCCCGAAGAAAAACTGTTTTTCGACAATACCGCTATGGAGATCAAGTCAACCCGCATTTCCCAGACAGAGGCCAGCGCCTTCTATGCCGAGGGGGGTGATCCTGGCTTTACTTCCAGTGCAGTACAGGCTACCATCCGTTTGCAGTCGACCGATGGCAGTACGGTCGACGGTTCGTTTGAGCTAACCTTCAACCCAGGTGTTGATCGACGCACATTCACCAATGGGAAGATCGATGCTGACGTTGATCAAAATCCAGCTGCCGAGGGGCTTCAACCGTCCTGATGTGATCTACCACGAACGATTTGAGCATGATTGATGGTAGGGAGAAATCGTGAGTTCCGTGATGAAGTCACAGCTCGATTAGTTAGCGCTGGGGATTGCTTAGGGGTGATATGGCTCGATCGGGGTAATAAAAAAAGCCCCTGGGTTAAGGGGCTTTTTCGTATGAAACAAGGCGACGGCCTACTCTCCCACCCCGTCTCCAAGGCAGTACCATCGGTGCTGGAGGGCTTAACTTCCGTGTTCGGAAAGGGAACGGGTGTCTCCCCTCCGCTATGGTCACCTAGTTTCTTTCGAGTGGCAAGACACTCACTCACAACTGAACAGCGGCACAAACGGTAAGCGAACTCCCTAGAAAGGAGGTGATCCAGCCGCAGGTTCCCCTACGGCTACCTTGTTACGACTTCACCCCAATCACCAACCATACCT
>Ga0137403_10000418_pt1 | contig 23360 bp, 25 predicted proteins | sample CZOMad2_1_16fung_FD_122057 | JGI IMG/M metagenome (GOLD analysis project Ga0137403, IMG submission 122057) | Vadose zone soil fungal communities from Angelo Coast Range Reserve, California, USA - CZOMad2_1_16fungal (Hybrid Assembly) | ecosystem: Environmental > Terrestrial > Soil > Vadose zone...
CTTTGCGTCTTTGCGGTGAATCTAATCATCCTGTCCAGCCCAACCCCGCTGCCACGCAGTTGATCGAGAGCAGCAGCGGCACGAAGTCTTCGCTCGCATCGCTGCCGGCGCGGCGGGCGCGGACGCGGCGGAGGAGTTCGACCTGCTGGCGGCTGGCGCGGTTGAGCATCGGCAGGCGGCTGTCGAGGCGGCTGCGGTGGTTGGGGAAGCGGTCGAGCAGCGCTTTCTCGCCGGTGAGGCGCAGAAGATGGACGACGGTGCGCGTGTATTCGGCCTCGATCATGCCGAAGATGTCGTCGCGCACCTCCGGGTCGGGCACCAGGCCGGCGAAGCGGCGGGCGATGGCGAGATCGACCAGCGGCAGGGTCTTCTCGACCTCGTCGATGACCAGGCGGAAGAGCGGGAAGCAGCGGAACATGCGCTGCAGGAGCTGCTCGCCGGCGGCCCCGCGGATCTCCATGAAGCGCTGGAGCGCGGTGCCGACGCCGTACCAGCCGGTGACGAGATGGCGGTTCTGGCTCCAGCCGAACACCCAGGGGATGGCGCGGAGGTCGTCGAGCGTCTTGGCGCCGAAGCGGCGCGCCGGGCGCGAGCCGAGCTTCAGCCAGGCCAGCTCGGCCAGCGGGCTGGCGGCGTGATAGTAGGCGACCAGGCCGGGATGGTCGGCGAGCCCGCGATAGGCGGCCTCGGAGACGCCGGCGAGCGCCTCCATCGCTTCGTCGAACTCGGGGTTGCTTGCCTGCGTATCGTCGGGCGCGCGCAGGCTGTGGCTGAGCATGCTGGCCGCCAGCAATTCCATATGGGCGAGCGCGGTGCCGCGGTTGGCGTAGTGGGCCGAGACCACCTCGCCCTGTTCGGTCATGCGCAGGCGGCCGGCGACCGAACCGGCGGGCTGCGCCTCGATGGCGCGGCCGGCGGGGGCGCCGCCGCGGCTGACCGAGCCGCCGCGGCCGTGGAAATAGGCGATGGCGATGTCGAACTGCCGGCCGACCCGCGCCAATTCGATCTGCGCCTTGAACAGCGCCCAGTTGGCGGAGAGGAAGCCGCCATCCTTGTTGGAATCGGAGTAGCCGAGCATGACCTCTTGCGTGCGCCCGAGCGCGCGCACGGTGCGGCGCACGAGCGGGAGCGACAGCAGCTCGCGCAGGATCGCCGGCGCGCGATCGAGGTCGTCGATGGTCTCGAACAGCGGGACGATGCGGATGGTGCAGCTCTCGATGCCCTCGGCATCGGCGAACAGGCCGGCATATTTGGCGAGCAGATAGACGGCGAGGAGATCGGCCGCGCGGGCCGTCATGCTCAGGATGAACGTGCCGAGTGCGGCGCGATCGCGATGCTCCGCCATCTCCCGCATGAGGCGGAAGGTGGCGAGCGTCTCCTCGGCTTCGGGCGGCAAGCCTTCGAAGAGGGGCAGCGAATCCAGCGGCTGCGCCAGCTCGGCGAACAGCCAGGACTTCCAGGCGTCGCTGTCGGCGGCCGGCGGCTCCTGGCCGTCATGACGTTGGCGCCAGATCGCCTGCAGTGTGCGGTTGATGACCAGGGAGTTCTGGCGGATGTCCAGGCCGGCGGCGCAGAAGCCGAAGGCCTCGACCTGCCGGCGCACCGGGCGCACCAGGCTGCGCGCGAGGGCGGCGCAGCGCGCGCCGACCAGGCCGTCCTCGAGGGCGGCGAGATCGGCGATGAGCTGGCCGGGATTCTTGTAGGCGGCCGGCGCATCCGGCGCCAGGCGGCGCAGCATGCAGGTGAGGAACTGCCGGAACACCTCGCCGGGATTGCGGGCCTCGCTGGCTTCGCGTTCGCCGCTGTGGTCGAGCGCCGCCGCCAGGCGGGCGAGAAACGCCGGCGGCACGGTCACACCGTGGGCGGCCACGCTCAAGGTGCGCAACAGGCGATCGATCTCCTGATGGTAGCGGCGCAGCACGGCCGCGCGGCTGCTGTGCAGAGCGCCGCGCGTCACGTCGGCGGTGACGAAGGGATTGCCGTCGCGGTCGCCGCCGATCCAGGAGCCGAAGCGGAAGAAGGGCGGGATGCGGAAGTTCGTCTCGGGGTAATGGCGGGCGAGCGCGGCGTCGAGACGTTCCAGCAGCTCGGGGATGCGGCCGAAGATGGTCTCGTCGAAGAAATGCAGGCCCCAGGCCACCTCCTGCTCGACGCTCGGCTTTTCCAGCCGCAGCTCGCCGGTGAGCCAGAGCAGGTCGATCTCGTTGCGGAGGTCGCCGACCAGGGCCGTGCGCTCGCGCGGCGTCCAGCGCGGCGATTCCAGCTCGACCAGCAGGCGGTAGATGCGGCGGTGGATCTCCAGGACCGTGACGCGCTTGGCCTCGGTCGGGTGGGCCGTGAGGACGGGCTGGATCAGGCTGCGGTCGAGCAGGTCCTGGATCGCGGCGGGCTCGATGCCGGCGGCGGCCGCCTTGGCGACGACGTGGGAAAAGGTTCCGGGCAGGACGTCCGGGCCGCCGTCGCGCTCGATGCGGCGGCGGGCGCGGATGGTGGCGTTCTCCTCGGCGATGGCCAGCAGCTGGAACCAGATGCCGTAGGCCTGCAGGGCGCGCAGCAGCAAGGCCGGCGGCAGCTCGTCGAGCGGGCGGTCACCGCGCAGGTTGGGCTCGATCTCCGGCTGGCGCAGGCGCACGACTTCGAGCAGCCGCTCGAACAGGAAGTCGACGAGCTGGACGATATAGGCGTCGCGGCCGATCGCGGGCTCGCGCTGCTCCTGCGTCCGGCGCGCCATCTTCACGACCGCGGCCATGGAGGCGTCCTCACCTCGCCAAAGAGTTCCCCTCCCCTTGCGGGGAGGGGACCAGGCTCAGGGGGAAACCGCGCGCGTTGTATGTGATACAGGGCCGCTCTACAGAGTTCCCTCTCCCCTTGTGGGAGAGGGACAGGGTGAGGGGACTCGCGCGGCAGCGCGAAGCAATTCCGTCCGCGCTCGCCTCGGTGGATTCATCGGCGCCTGCCGGCGCCAGACCCCTCACCCTATCCCTCTCCCACAAGGGGAGAGGGGACCCACTTGAGTTGCCTTGCGTCAGGGCGAGGACGGAGAGCATTTCACGCCGCCTTTGCGAACACGCGGGCGACGGTGGAGCCGAGCTCGGAGGGATTGGGGGCCACAGTGACGCCGGCCTCCTGCAGGATCTCGACCTTCTCGTCGGCGCTCTCGCCGAAGGCGGAGATGATGGCGCCGGCATGGCCCATGCGGCGGCCCTTGGGCGCGGTGAGGCCGGCGATGTAGCCGACGACCGGCTTCGTCATGTGGTCGCGGATGAAGGCGGCGGCTTCGGCCTCCTGCGGCCCGCCGATCTCGCCGATCATCATGACGGCCTTAGTCTCCGGGTCTTCCTCGAAGAGTTCGAGAATGTCCTTGAAGGAGCTGCCGTTGATGGGATCGCCGCCGATGCCGACGCTGGTGGAGATGCCGATGCCGAGCGCCTGCATTTGCGCGGCGGCCTCGTAGCCGAGGGTGCCGGAGCGGCCGACAATGCCGACGGCGCCGGGCTTGTAGATGTGGCCGGGCATAATGCCCAGGAGCGCCTTGCCCGGGCTGATGACGCCGGCGCAGTTGGGGCCGATGAGTTGCATGCGCGCCTCCGCCTTGTAGCGGCGCATGGAACGCTTCACCTGGATCATGTCCTGGGCGGGGATGCCGTCGGTGATGGCGACGCAAAGGCGGATGCCGGCGTCGGCCGCCTCCATGATCGAATCGGCGGCGAAGGGCGGCGGCACGAAGACGATGCTGGCGGATGCGCCGGTATCGCGCACGGCGTCGCGTACGGAATTGAACACGGGCAGGCCGAGGTGCGTGGTGCCGCCCTTGCCGGGGGTCACGCCGCCGACGACCTTGGTGCCGTAGGCCAGCATCTCCTCGGCGTGGAAGCTGCCAATCTTGCCGGTGATGCCCTGGACGATGACGCGGGTGTCGGCATGCAGGAGAACGCTCATGATGCAGCCCTCAGGGGAGTCTTGGCGGATTGGCTGCGCTGCCAGGCCGCGACCACCTTGTCGGCGGCGTCGGCCAGGCTGTCGGCGGCGATGATCGGGAAGCTGCTGGCCTCGAGGATGCGGCGGCCTTCCTCCACATGCGTACCGGCGAGACGCACCACCAGCGGCACCTTCATCTCGACCTTCTGCAGCGCCTGGACGATGCCTTGCGCGACCCAGTCGCAGCGGTTGATGCCGGCGAAGATGTTGACGAGGATCGCTTCGACGCGCTCGTCCGAGAGCACGAGGCTGAAGGCCTTGGCGACGCGCTCGGGCGTGGCGCCGCCGCCGATATCGAGAAAGTTCGCGGGCTCGCCGCCGGCATGCTTGATCATGTCCATGGTGGCCATGGCCAGGCCGGCGCCGTTGATGATGCAGCCGATGCTGCCATCGAGGCCGACATAGCTGAGGCCGCGGTCGGTGGCGCGGGTCTCGCGCGGGTCCTCCTGCGACTTGTCGCGCAGCTCCGAGATGTGGGGGCGGCGGAAGAGGGCGTTGTCGTCGAAGCTCATCTTGGCGTCGAGGGCGAGGAGCTGGCCGTCGGCGGTGAGGACGAGCGGGTTGATCTCCACCATCGTCGCGTCCAGCTCGCGGAACGCGCGGTAGCAGCCGAGCAGGGTCTCCACCACCTTGGCCACCTGCCTGGCTTCGAACCCGAGATCGAAGGCGATCTCGCGGGCCTGGAAGGGCTGCATGCCGACGGCGGGATCGACGCTGAGGCGAATCAGGGTTTCCGGCTTGTCGTGGCTGATATCCTCGATCTCCATGCCGCCGGCCGAGGAGGCGACGACCATGAGCCGCTCGCTCTTCCGGTCGAGCACGAGGCCGAGATAGAACTCCTTGGCGATCTCGCTGGCGGCCTCGACATAGAGGCGGTAGACGACCTTGCCGCGCGGCCCCGTCTGGTGCGTCACCAGGCGCTTGCCCAGCAGCTCGTCGGCGGCATCCCACACCTGGTGCTCGTCGCGGCAGAGCTTGATGCCGCCGGCCTTGCCGCGGCCGCCGGCATGGATCTGCGCCTTCACCACCCAGCGCTCGCCGCCGATCTCGCGGGCGCGATAGGCGGCCTGCTCCGGGCTGTAGGCGAGGCCGCCGCGTGGCACCGGCACGCCGAACTCGGAGAGGATCTCCTTGGCCTGGTATTCGTGGATATCCATGAGGGCTCCCTAGGCGGCGGCGCGCGCGACATCTGCCGGGCGCTTGCTGGTGAGGAAGTAGGCCTGCGCGGCGGCGACGCCGCTGCCGAGCGGCACGGGGATGCCGGCGTCGCGCATGGCCATCTCGGCGCCGGCGAGGGCGGTCAGGATCATCAGCTCGTTCAGGCTGCCGAGATGGCCGATGCGGAAGACCTTGCCCGCCACCTTCGAGAGCCCGACGCCGAGCGAGAGTCTGTAGCGCTGATAGGCCTGCTTCACGACCTCGTTGCCGTCGCAGCCCTCGGGCACGCGGATGGCGCTCACCGTGTCCGAATACCAGCGTGGCTGCTTGGCGCAGAGCGTGAGACCCCAGGCGCCCACCGCCTGGCGCACGCCCTCGGCCAGCCGGTGGTGGCGGGCGAACACGGTGTCGAGCCCTTCGGCCAGCAGCATGTCGATGGAGGCGCGCAGGCCGCGCAGGAGCGTGGTCGCCGGCGTGTAGGGGAAGTAGCCGTCCTTGTTGGTGCGGATCATGTCGGCGAAGTCGAAGAAGCAGCGCGGGCACTTTGCGGTCTTCGTCGCCGCGAGGGCCTTCGGGCTGGCGGCGACGATGGCGAGGCCGGTCGGGAGCATGAAGCCCTTCTGCGAGCCGGAGACGGCGAGGTCGACGCCCCACTCGTCCATGCGGAAATCGATGCAGGCGACCGAGCTGACCCCGTCGACGTAGAGCAGTGCAGGATGGCCGACCGCATCCATGGCCTTGCGGATGGCCGCTACGTCGGAGGTCACCCCGGTCGCCGTCTCGTTGTGGCAGACCAGCACCGCCTTGATCTCGTGGGCGTGATCGGCCGCGAGCCGCTCGGCATAGCGCTCGACCGGCGTGCCCTCGCCCCACTCGACGTCGACGACTTCGGTGTTGAGGCCGTGGCGCTGGCAGAGATCGATCCACAGATGGGAGAACTGCCCGATGCGGGCGGCGAGCACCTTGTCGCCGGGGGAGAGCGTGTTGGTGATCGCCGCCTCCCAGCCGCCGGTGCCGGAGGCCGGGAAGAGGAAGACCTGGCCGGTGCGGGTCTTGAAGATCTTCTTCAAGTCCTGGAACAGGCCGAGGGTGAAGGCGGGAAAGTCGGGCGCGCGCTGGTCCTCGAGCGGGATGTCCATGGCGAGGCGGACCGCATCCGGCATGTTGGTCGGGCCGGGAATGAAGAGGGCGTTGCGTCCTGACATCGTGGTCCTCCAGGGCTGGCGGGTTGGTTCGCGTCTCGCTAGGAACGCGTTCCTCTGTCCGGCGCTCGCAGGGGCGGGCTGTCCGGCGCTTTCTCATCTATGAGCTTGACTATTGGATCATAGTGAATAGGCTACGTGAATTGCACTAATTCTCATCGGATGCATGACTTTTCCTGATGGTCAGCCTGCGCGCCAAGCTGCCGCCCGCCAACAGCCTCGTGGTGTTCGAGGCGGCCGCGCGCCATCTCAATTTCACGCGCGCGGCGCAGGAGCTGAGCGTGACGCAGGCCGCCGTCAGCCGGCAGATCCAGATTCTCGAGGACCATCTGGGTGCGGCGCTGTTCCAGCGCATTCCGCGCGCGCTGAAGCTGACGCCGCCAGGCCTGCATCTCTACAAATCGGTGACCATGAGCCTGGAGCACATCGCCAATACCGTCGCGGACATCCGGCGCGTCGGACCGAAAGCAGACATCACCGTCGCCACCAGCGTGACCTTCGCGTCCTACTGGCTGATGGCGCACATCCACAAGTTCCGCGCCGTCAATCCGGAGGTCGAGCTGAAGGTGGTGGCGTCGGGGCCGGTGTCGAACCTGGCCGCGGCCGGCATCGACCTCGCGGTGCGCTATGGCTCAGGCCGCTGGCCGGGTGTCGAGGCGATCCACCTGCTCGACAACGAGGTGTTTCCGGTGTGCGCGCCGACCTATCTCAAGGGGCGTTCGCCCTTGCGCAAGCCGCGCGAGCTGCTCGACGAGGTGCTGCTGCATCTCGTGGAGTACGACCGCAACTGGGTGACCTGGGAAGCCTGGCTGCGCGACTTCGGCGTGCCCTGGAAGCCGACCAAGAAGGGGCTCGAGTTCGACAACTATCTCGTGCTGATCCAGGCCGCCATCGATGGCCAGGGCGTGGCGCTCGGCGGCCAGCGCCTGGCGGAAGACTTCATCACCCGCGGCGCGCTCGTGCGCCCGATCGGCGCCACCATGCGCTCGACCCGCGGCTTCTACCTGCTGGTGCCGCTCGATGCGCCCCTGAGCAAGCCGGCGAAGCTGTTCCGCGACTGGATCGTCGCGGAGGCGAAGGGCTCGAAGAAGGTAGTGGCGGGCAAAACGAAATAGCGGAGCAATTCCTGTCGCTGGCCGGCAAGCCGGCGGCGGCGATGTCGGGGAAACAGACGAAACTCAAACTGGGAGAAACGAACCATGGCGAAACTGAAGGCAATCGTGACGCGGCGCTGGCCGGAAGAGGTGGAGCGCAAGCTGGGCGAGATCTTCGACGTCCAGATCAACAAGGACGACAAGCCGCTGAGCGTGGCCGAGCTGCAGGAGGCACTGCGCAGCGCCGACGTGGTGATGCCCACGGTCTCCGACCGGATCACGGCCGAAGTGCTGAGCGCCGAGCCGATGCGCTGCAAGATCCTCGGCAACTTCGGCGTCGGCTTCAATCACATCGACATCCAGGCGGCGCGGGCGCGCGGGGTCGCCGTCACCAATACGCCCGCCGTGCTGACGGATTGCACCGCCGACATTGCCATGACGCTCATGCTGACGGCGGCGCGGCGCGCCGGCGAGGGCGAACGCCATGTCCGCACCAAGGCCTGGACCGGCTGGCGGCCGACCCACATGATGGGGACGAAGGTCACGGGCAAGACGTTGGGTCTGCTCGGGCTCGGACGCATCGGCAAGGCGATGGCGAAGCGGGCCCATCATGGCTTCGACATGCCCGTGCTGTTCCACGATCCCTATCCGCCGAGTGCCGAGGAGCAGAAGGCGCTCGGCGCCACGCGCTGCGAATCGATCGAGGAGGTGCTGGCGAAATCCGACTTCGTGTCGCTGCACTGCCCGGCCACGCCGGAAACGCGCCATCTCATGAATGCAGAACGCTTCAAGCAGATGAAGCGCTCGGCCATCCTCATCAACACGGCGCGCGGCGACGTGGTCGACGAGAAGGCACTAATCCAGGCGCTGAGGGACGGCACGATCGCCGCCGCCGGGCTCGACGTCTATGAATTCGAGCCGAAGGTCTCGGAGGAGCTGTTGACGCTGGAGAACGTCGTGCTGCTGCCGCACCTCGGCAGCGCCTCGCGGGAAACGCGGGTGGCCATGGGCATGCGGGTGATCGACAACGTCACGGCCTTCTTCGCGGGCAAGGCGCCGGGCGACAGGGTGGCGTAACAGAAGCGCAAGAATCGGATGGCGCGCAGCACCCGCACTCTCCAGATTCAGGCTGGCTCAGAGCATGGAGGGACGAACATGGGATTTCGCGTCACAGGACTGCCGGCCGAACAATTCGCGGGCCTCTTCTCGCTCTCGGACCAGGAACTGGCTGCGCGCGGCGCGGTGCGCCGGATCGCCGACGCCAAGCCGGGCTATCCCTGCCGCGTCAGCCTGACGGACGCCGAGCCGGGGCAAGAGGTGATTCTCACCCACTTCGAGCATCATCCCGTGGATTCCCCGTTCCGTGCCAGCCACGCGATCTACGTTCGCAAAGGCGAGGAAACCTACGAAGCGGTCGACCAAGTGCCGGAGCAGCTGCGCCTCCGCCTGCTGTCCGTGCGCGCCTTCGACGAAAAGGGCATGCTGGTCGGGGCCGATGTGGTCGATGGCAAGCAACTCGAGGGCGTCATCGATCGGCTGTTCGAGGACGATCGCGCGGACTACTTGCACGTCCACTACGCCAAGCCCGGCTGCTACGCCGCCCGCATCGAAAGGGCGTGAGAGCGCACAAGCCCCCCACGGCAACAAGCTGCCGATCCACGGGACGAGACTACTCTCGTTCCTGGATCCCAAGCTCACGCTGCGCATCAGCCAAGGCCTGCGGCTCGACCAGCAGACCTCGTCGCTCGTAGCGACGACGGGTCTTGCTGAAGCGTACGACGACGGCGTAGCGCGCACTCTTCGCCTTGGCGCGGCGCGTGAGCAGCGTATCGCCCGCGGACAGGAACTCGAGATCGTCGAGACCGACGCAGCGTAAGCACGCCGGACCGGGATTCTCCATCGTGAGAAAGTCACTCGTGCCGCCGCACCGGTGGCAGGTCCACGCCGTGTTCAATGGTTGGACCACGACCAGCTCCGGTGCCCGGCTCGCTTTCTCCGCCAAGCGTTCCCGTTTCCTCTCGGAAAGCTCGCGCGAAACCCAATGGGTCCGGTATAGCTGTTCGATCGTGGGGTTCCCGCTCCGGCTGAAACGCAGCATCTGTCGTTGCGGCGTGCGCGCCACATAGTCCGTCTCGCTCCCGAACAACCCCTTTCCGGTCGCCCAGGATCGGAACAGCTTCATGGCTTCAGATATGCGCGGCAGACTGGTCTGAACAGCGCCCTCGAGGCAATCGATCTGCCCCTGCCGCCAGCGTTTCACCGCTCCGGAGTCAAGCCATCCGATCCCAACGAGCACATCGATGGCACTCACGTAGTGCTGGGCCGCGAGCGACGCCTCTGCAGCTTCGGTGACTCGGTCAGCAAGCGTCCTGCGATTCTTCCGACTCATTGCCACATGACAGCATAGGACGTGGATTGACGGCTGAAGCTTCCATCGCACACGGGCTTCGCGGCGGCGTGCACCGGTGGCCCCGCATTCTCCCAACTGCTATGTCACCAACCTGAACCCAACCACGGCAAAGTGGTGATCGAACGTGTATGCAAGCCGAATTCGCGCGCGCTTCATGATCGCAAAGCTGGTGGCATCGACAGCCGAAAGCTTGTGGAGGTCGGCGCGTCGAAAGTATACCCACGACTGTTCCAAATCGCGCAACTCGCAAGGAAGGATTTTTACGGTTCCGGGCCTATAGATGGCCTCTTTCCACGTCAGCGCCACGTCCCGGTTGGCGTTGCGATCGAGAAATGTAAATGTCTCGATGACGACGGGAACGGAGGTATGAAGCTTCGCGCCGGCTCCGTGCAACAGGTCCCATTGCTCTCGCGCAGGCGCATGTAGCGGATCGCGTGACAGCGCAAGGGCGATCCACGCTCCGCTGTCGACGAAAACCGCCTCCCCTTGCCGCATCAGGTCTCGTCGTGAACGCTATCGTGTTCGATGGAGGAGCGCCTCGGCTCACCGTCCCAGATCGCAACCGGTCCCGCGGCCGGCGGCTTGAGCACGACCTTGCGGATCGCATCTCGGACCAGGTCAGCGACGCTGCGCCCGGACCGCGCGGCAGCGTCGCGCAGCGCGTCCAGCTCTTCCTTGCGAAGGTAAATCTGGGTCTTCTCCATATATGTCACTTTAACACCGCTGGTGACATACGTCAAGTTGACCTTCCCAGCCGTCTCATTGCGATACGCCGGCGGCTCCGGAAGCACCGCCGTGCCGACGCCGATAGGCAGCGGGCAATGAGACGACACTAGCCCGGCATCGGACGTACGCAGCGCCACTGTGCAGTTTCCTTGATCCAGTTTCCCTTGTAACGTCACCCCTTCCCCGCCCGCGCCCGCTTCGCCAGCGGGTGATGGTCGCGCACCAGGGTCTTCAGGCGCTCGTCGGCGACGTGGGTGTAGATCTGAGTGGTGGCGATGTCGGCGTGACCGAGCATCTTCTGCACACTGCGCAGGTCGGCGCCGTGGTCGAGCAGGTGGGTGGCGAAGGCGTGGCGCAGGACGTGGGGCGAGACCTTGCGGCGCTCGATGCCGGCGGCCAGCGCGAGCTCCTTCAGCAGCTGGCCCAGGCGCTGGCGCGTGAGATGGCCGCTGTCGCCGTGGGAGGGGAAGAGCCACGATGAGGTGGCATCCTTGCTCCGCTTCTTCAGCTCCACGCTACGCGCGGTGAGCCATGCGTTGGCCGCGGCGCGCGCCGCCTCGTGCAGGGGGATCATGCGCTCCTTGCCGCCCTTGCCGCGCACGACCAGCACGCGCTGATCGCGCATGACGGCGGCGGCCGGAAGGGCGACCAGCTCCGACACGCGCAGGCCGGTGGCATACAGCAGCTCCAGGAGCGTCGCCAGCCGCAGCCCGTCCACGCCTGCCATCTCATGGGCGGCCTCGAGCAGCTGGCCGATCTCGGCCTCGCTGAGCAGTTTCGGCAGCGTTCGGCCCTGGCGCGGCGAATCGATGGCGGCGACGGGATCGTCCTGCCGCAACCCCTCGCCGACGAGGAAGCGGTAGAACTGGCGGATCGCTGACAGCCGGCGCGCGGCTGTGCGCGGCGCCATGCCGGCGCGATCGAGCGTGGCGAGATAGGCGCGCAGCGCGGCCGCATCGGCGGTCGCCAGGTCGACACGGCGGCGGGCGAGAAATCCGGCCAGGTCGGTGAGGTCGCGGGTGTAGGCCTCGACGGTATTGCGCGCCGCGTTGCGCTCGGCGCGCAGCATCTCGATGAAGCTTTCGAGGTGGCGCGACGGCACTCCGCGCGTCATCACAGACCGTTCGCGATCGCGGCCTCGACGGCGAGGCGGCGTGATTCCTCTTCGAGGCCGACGCGGCGCAGCGAGGTGACCGCGCGGGCGAGCCACTCCGGCTCGGCGTCGGCCAGGCCGGTCGCGTTGAGCCCGACCAGCGACAGCAGCACGGTCTCGCCGATGCGGTTCTTCGCCGCCGCCTCGCCGAGGTCGAGCCACAGATTCACGTTCTGCTGCGGCATGGCGGGCTCCGGCGCGTCGGCGGCGAGGGCCACCTGCGGCTCACCGGACGACGTCTCCGGCTGCTGCTCTTGCAGCGCGTCGAACAGGGCGTGCAGGCGCGCGGTCCGGGGATCGTTGGGCGGCAGTCTGGGCATGATCGCCAGCGAGTTGGGGCCGTAGGCCAGCGGGGCGTTACGAGCGAGGACATCGAGCGCCACAAGCTGCGGCGAGGCCGCCGCGATAGCGGGGTCGGTTTGCTGGCCTTGCTGGATCAGGGCGACCCAGGCGCCGGCCTCGCGCAGCTTGCCGCCGGCATAGAGATGGCGGGCGGCGTCGGGAGCGAACCAAGCGAGCTCCGGCGCCGGCGCGATGTCCGCCAGCAGCGGCAGATAGATCTGCAGGCGCGCCCAGTAGTTGGCATCGAGCGTATCGGTCGCCAGCGCCTTCTGGATGAATTTCGCCCGCTGTTGCGGCAGGCCGGCATGCAGGGCGGCCTGATAGAGGATCGCGCGCGTCTCCGACGTATTGCCGACATCCGGCAGGTCGAGGGCGGTATCGAGCGTGCCCGGCTTTGCCGGTTGGGCGGCGTAGGCGGCGGCCAGATGCTGCGGCGACAGCACGCCAGCTGCTGCGGCCGTCTCGGCTGCCGTCAAGCGCTGGTCGGCCGGGGCATCCGGACTCTCGGCGATGAGCGCCAGCATCAGCGGCGGCGGCTCTCGGATGGCGACGGCGGGCGGCGGGACGCCCGCGGCGTGAGCCATCGCGACGTAGAGGGGCGTCACGGCCGGCAGCGAGGGGACCTTTATGTCATGGCTGCCGCCGAGGGCCTCGGCCAGGGCGAAGAAGGCCTCGTCGCCCGCGGCCTGTTCGCGCAGGAGGTCGAGGCCGAGCATCGCCTCGCTGGACTGGCCGGCATGCAGCTGACAGAAGATCGTCGCTTCCTGCCAGAAACTGTCGGCCGGCAGACGCGGAACCGATTCCTGCACCACGGCGCAGGCGCCGTCGAGATCGCCGGCGCGCCAGGACAGCTCCACCAACAGCCGCGCCGAGGCGGCATCACGCTGATCGGCGGGCAGGAGCTTCAGGACGGCCACCGCATCCTCCGCCAGGCCCATGTCGGCCAGTAGCCGGACGCGCGGGGGCAGCAGGCCGGCGCCGCTGCCCTTGCCGGCCGGGGAGGCGGCGTTCGACAGCACGAGCCGGCGCGTCAATTCGGCCAGGATCGGCGATACCGTCGGCTTCAGGAGCGGCAGCAGCCGCTCGACCCGGACGCGGTCGGTGCCGCGCCACATGTCGATGCCGAACCCGCCCTTGTCGGGTTCCAGCGTGCCCGCATAGTCGGCGCCGACGGCCTCGAGGGGGGTGATCTCGAAACCCTGCGGCGCCGCCGGCTGGCCCGTGGTCGTGCCAGCCTCCGGCGCCGCCGGCGGCGCGCCATTGTCGGGGGCCGCCTGCGGCACCAGCTGGACCGGCTTGCCGACCTGCGCCGTGGCGGGCGCCGAAGGCAGGGCGGTCAGGCCCAACAGCCCGAAAACGGCGATCGCCAGCAGTCGAGCCGCGCCCAGGCTGCGCCGTCCGCTACTTCGGTTTGAGCAGTTCATTGGAGATGGTCTTCTCCATCATCATGGTCGGGGGAGACACCTCGTAGAAGGCCGACACCCCCAGCCCGACGACGATCACGACCAGGACGAGCATAAACAGGCTGAAAAAGAATTTCCGCATTGCGCCGCTATTGTGCGTTCACCGACCACGCGCGACCGTCGCTTGAATCAGAAGTCGCCCCGTTGCGACAGCCGCGGCAATTTATGCTAGGTTTCGACTGTGGCGACAATGCGGCACTCTATCGGTGGTAGGGCCGCGATTCAATGAGGAGACTGATCGCAAGTGACAAGGCGATCCCAGACTTGACCATGGCCAATCCGCAGCCCTTGCGCAGTCCCAAGACCGTCGTCTTCGTCGGGCTGATGGGAGTCGGCAAGACCTGCATCGGCCGGCGTCTGGCCCAGCGACTCGACATCCCCTTCGTCGATGCCGACAAGGAGATCGAGGAGGCGGCCGGCTGCAGCATCCCCGACATCTTCGAGCGCCATGGCGAGAAGTATTTCCGCGAGGGCGAGCGGCGGGTCATCCTGCGGCTGCTCGACAACCCCGTCCATGTGCTGTCGACCGGCGGCGGCGCCTTCATGGATCCGCAGACCCGCGCCGCCATCCGCGAGCGCGCGATCTCCCTCTGGCTGCGCGCCGATCTCGACCTCATGCTGCGGCGGGTGTCGCGCCGCAACGACCGCCCGCTGCTGCAGGTGGCCGATCCCCGCGCCAAGCTGCAGGAGCTGATCGATCTGCGCTATCCCGTCTATGCCGAGGCCGATATCACCGTCGACAGCGTGGACGGACCGCCGGACGTGACGCTGGAGCGCGTCGTGGGCGCGCTGGCGGCGCATATCCGGCGCAATGTGGTAGCGGCGCAGTGATCGAACCGGATCGTCTGCGGGTCGAGCTGGGCGCGCGCAGCTACGACATCCTGATCGGGCGCGGCTTGCTGGCGAATGCCGGACGGCATCTGAAGCCCGTGCTGAAGCAGCCGCGCACCGTCGTGCTCACCGACCGCACCGTGGCCGAGCTGCACCTGCCGAGCCTGACGCGCGCCCTCGGCGCCGCCGGGATCGACAGCCATCCCATCATCCTGCCGCCGGGTGAGCAGACCAAGAGCTTCCAACAGCTCGAAGAAGTCATCGACCAGCTGCTGGCCGCGCGCATCGAGCGCGGCTCGACGCTGGTGGCGCTGGGCGGCGGCGTCATCGGCGACCTCGCGGGGTTCGCGGCGGCGATCGTGCTGCGCGGCATCGACTTCGTGCAGATCCCCACGACCCTGCTGGCCCAGGTCGACAGCTCCGTCGGCGGCAAGACCGGCATCGACACGCGCTGGGGCAAGAACCTGGTCGGCAGCTTCCACCAGCCGCGGCTGGTGCTGGCCGACATCGACGTGCTCGCGACCCTGCCGCGCCGACAGCTGCTGGCGGGCTATGCCGAGGTGGTGAAGTATGGCCTCATCAATGACGCCGGCTTCTTCGCCTGGCTCGAGGACCACGGCATGGGCCTGATCGACGGCAGCGAGGCGGCGCGCCAGCAGGCGGTGAAGATCAGTTGCGTCGCCAAGGCCCGCATCGTCGGCGAGGACGAGCGGGAGGCCGGCGCCCGCGCCCTGCTCAATCTGGGACACACCTTCGCCCATGCGCTCGAGGCCGAATGCGGCTATTCCGACGAGCTGCTGCATGGCGAGGCCGTCGCCATCGGCCTGGTCATGGCCTTCGACCTCTCGGCGCGCCTGGGCCTCTGTTCGCCGGACGATGCCGCCCGCGTCGAACGCCATCTCGGCGCCGTCGGCCTGCCGACCGAGCCGACGGCCATCGAGGGCCGCATCTGGGATATCGAGCGCCTGCTCGACCACATGCGTCACGACAAGAAGGTGCAGAGCGGCCGCATCACCTTCGTACTGGCCCGCGCCATCGGCCAGGCCTTCCTCGCCCGCGACGTCGACCTAAGCGAGGTGAGCGGGTTGCTGGAGCAGGCGCTGGCGGCTTGATTCCAGAAACTACACACATATCGATTCTGTAGGGGCGACCGGAAGGTCGCCCGTGCACCGTCACGCTCGATCGACAGGCGACCTGCCGGTCGCCCCTACAACCCTTGTCATGATGCCAACGGTTGACGATATCCGCAGCGTATCGATAGCCTCCGCGCGCTTTCAAGGAGATCATGCATGTCGCCGCTGTCCGCGCCCGTCGAACGAGAACAACTGCACACGCGCCGCTATGAGTTTCATGGCTTTCGGCGCGCCGACGGGCTGTGGGACATCGAGGGCAACATGACGGATACCAAGACGTATGGGTTCGCCAACGAGTGGCGCGGCGAGATCAAGGCGGGCGAGCCGATCCATGACATGTGGATCAGGCTCACCCTCGACGACGAGCTGGTGGTGCAGGACATCGAGGCGAAGACCGCGGGGAGCCCGTTCCAGATCTGCGGCGCCATCACGCCGGCCTACGCCGCCATGAAGGGCCTCAAGGTCGGCAAGGGCTGGAACAAGAGGATCAAGGAGCTGTTCGCCGGTTCGCATGGCTGCACCCATCACACGGAGATGCTGGGCGCCATGGCGACGGTGGCCTACCAGACCATCTTCTCCGCGCGCAACAAGTGGAAGGAGGGCGACGGCGCCTCAAAGCGACCGACCTTCCTCGATACCTGCCACGCCCTCGCCAGCGACGGCGAGATCGTGAAGAAGAACTGGCCGGAGTTCTATACGGGAAGTCAGGAGCGAACCGTCGGATAGCGTCGACGGCGCGCGACCGGCTAGCGCTTGCCGCTCCGCCGGCGCTCGGCCGCCGCGCGGGTTTTCTCGACGGCGATCTTCTGGACCTTCTCCGACGGCGGCACGCCGAGGCGAACCATGGCGTAGAACCCCTCCCATTCCTCGAATTCAGGGTTCGCGCGCGCGTAACGCTCCGCCTCTTCGTCCGTCTGGTCCTTGTACCAGCGATAGAACCGGCGATAGTAATCCTCGCCCGGCCCCATCCGCCAACCGATGGAGAAGCGGTGGAGGTCCGGATATTTCTTCCACGGTGGCATCATCGGGACGCGCGCTCCGCCATCACCGGCTCCTCTCCGAATCCTCCGCCGGCGTCAGCGTCTTCAGCGCCAGCGCGTGAACGCCGGCCTTGAGTTCGTCGGCCAGGATCTCGTAGACACGGCGCTGACGGGCGACGCGCGATTGGCCGTCGAAGGCAGCCGATACGATTTCGACGCGGAAGTGCGATTCGCCGCCGGGGCGGTGGCCGGCGTGGCCCTTGTGCAGCTCCGATTCGTCGACGACCCGTACGCGCGCCGGCTGCAGGGCGGCCGTTAGCTTGCTTTCGATCCTAGCTGCGACGCTCATGCCTAGCGGCCATTCCGGAATGCGGGTTCTGCCCCTTCAATGCAGATGGTAGTGTCGCGGCCCCTTTGCAACAACCGAGCGGCCGCGCCGATCGGCCATGACAACGACGACGGCCCCAGTTTCCCGCTCCGCTCCGCTGACGCACGCCCAGGCCTATGGGCTGCTGGCGCTCGTCGTCTTCGTGTGGGGCGCCAACTGGCCGACCATGAAGATGGGGCTGCACCACATCACGCCGCTGTGGTTCGCGGCGGCGCGCTTCTGGATGGGATCGCTCAGCCTGTTCGCGCTGCTGGCCGTTCAGGGGCGGCTGGCCTTGCCGTCGCGGCGCGATCTGCCGGTGCTGCTGAGCGTCGGGGTGACGCAGATGGCGCTGTTCCAGCCGACCGTGAATTTCGGCCTCAGTCACGTCGCCGCCGGGCGCGCGGCGGTGCTGGTCTACACCACGCCGCTGTGGGTGGTGCCGGGGGCGATGCTGTTCCTGGGCGAGAAGATCGGGGCGCTGAAGTGGGCGGGCGTGGCGCTCGGCGTGGCCGGCATCGCCGTGCTGTTCAATCCGCTCGGCCTCGACTGGACGAACCGGGACGTGGTGATCGGCAGCTTCCTCCTCATGTTCGCCGCCATGCTCTGGAGCCTCGCCGTGCTGCATATCCGCGGCCACAGCTGGCATCTGTCGCCGCTGCAGATGACGCCCTGGCAGCTGCTGTTCGCCGCCGTGCTGGTGACGCCGATGGCGATGATCTTCGAGGGCAATGCCGAGCCCGACTGGTCGCCGCCGCTGATTTACGCGCTCGTCTATAACGGGCCGATCGCCACGGCCTTCGCCTTCTGGGCGGCGACCTCCATCTCGCGGGCGCTGCCGGCAGTGACGAGCTCGCTGTCGTTCCTGGCGGTGCCGGCGATGGGCATCCTGCTCTCGCTGCTGAGCCTGGGCGAGGTGCCGGACCTGTCGCTGCTGGCCGGCTTCGGCCTGATCCTCGGCGGCGTGGTGCTGGTCAACCTCGCGGACTGGCGCGCGGTCAGGTCTTCGCCTCCACGATGATCTGGCCGCCGTCGATGACGAGGGTGGTGCCGGTGATGAAGGCGGCCTCGTCGGAGGCGAGGAAGGCACAGGCCTGGCCGACGTCGCGCGGCGTCCCCAGGCGACCCAGCGGCACCGCCGCTTCCATGGCGCGGACGAACTCGGGCGAGCGGTGCAGCGTCATGCCCTCGGTCAGGATGTTGCCGGGCTCCACGCCGTTGACGGTGATCCCGTAGGGGGCGGCCTCGAGCGCGGCGGCGCGGATGAAGCCGACGATGCCGGCCTTGCTGGCGGAGTAGTGGCCGTGGCCGGGCGCCGTCACGCGCGGGCCGGTGATCGAGGCGGTGAAGACGCAGCGGCCGTAGCGCTGCGCCTGCATCGACCGCAGGCAGGCCTGGAAGGCCAGGAACACGCCCTTGAGGTTGACGGCCAGCACCCGATCCCATTCGGCGGGATCGATGTCGGCGATCAGGGTGAGGGGGAAGATGCCGGCGTTCTGGACGAGGATGTCGACGCGGCCGAAGTGCTTCAGCGTGGCCGCGACCAGCGCCTTGTTGTCGGCCGGGCTGCTGACGTCCATGGGGAAGGCCATCGTCTCCGTCTGCGCCGCCAAGCGCGCGGCGGTGGCCTTGCCTTCGGCCTCCAGGGCGTCGGCGATGACGACCTTGGCACCTTCCTCCGCGAACACCTCGGCGATGCCGGCGCCGATGCCGCGGGCGCTGCCGATTACGATGGCGGTCTTGTCCTTCAGGCGGCCGGTCATTCTCCCTCCCGGAAACATCGATTCTGCAAAACAACCCCATGCATTAAAAAATCATCATTGTTTTTCAATGACATGACTATGTTCACTTCCCGCACACGAGAGAGTGCTGAGAGGTCGCCTTGCGGCGTCGGGAAGCTCGTTTAGAGTGCGTGAATGAAAAAATCATCGGACGCTCCTGAGAAGCCGGCCGCGAAGGTCGTGGACATCTTCACCGACGGGGCCTGCAGCGGCAATCCCGGGCCGGGCGGGTGGGGCGTCATCCTGCGCTATGACGGGGAGGAGAAGGAGCTCCATGGCGGCGAGGCCGCGACCACCAACAACCGCATGGAGCTGATGGCCGCCATCATCGCGCTCGAGAGCCTGAAGCGGCCGGTGAAGGCGCGCCTCCACACCGACAGCCAGTACGTGATGAAGGGCATCACCGAGTGGATCCATGACTGGAAGCGCCGCGGCTGGCGGACGGCCGACAAGAAGCCGGTGAAGAACGTCGATCTCTGGCAGCGGCTGGAGGCGGCGCAGGCGCAGCATGACGTCAAGTGGTTCTGGGTGCGCGGCCATGCCGGCCATGCCGAGAACGAGCGCGCCGACGAACTGGCCCGCCGCGGGATCACCGAGCTGTAGGCGGGGGGCTGCGAAGTGCGCGATACTCTTCAACCAGGGCAACCATCACGGGGCGAAGGGATTGCGGCGATTTACGGCCTGGACGGTGGCGCTGAGTCGGCCTTTCGCACACCGTCCAGCAGGTGCTCGAGGTCGGCCGGCTCACTGTAAGGTTCATGCGCCGCGTAGTGCAGCATGGACATGCCGGGCTTCTGCTCCCGAAACTTCGCGACCTGAGCCTGGGCCTCGGCCGATCGGCCAAGTTGTCCATAGGCCGCCGCGAGATAGGTCGGCGTCCATGCATCCGGGGTGGCGAAGCCGCGGTCCAACGCGGCAACTGCCTCTGCGTAGCGGCGCGCTGCATAGAGGGCCATTCCAAGCGAAGCGAAATACCATGGCGGCGGGTACGGATTGAGGCGGAGGGCAGCGTTGATCTTGTCGATGGCCTCGGTCGATCTTCCTGTGGAGGTCAGCCACCAAGACATCGCGACACTCGCATCCGAGTCGTTGGGGTTCAGCGCGGATGCTCGCTCGAATTGGACGAAGGCATCCGCGAATTTCTTTCCGTGCAGACAGGCGTATCCAAGTACCCAGCAACACAGGCTGTCATTCGGATCCAGCGCCGCCGCCTTCTTCGCCCACGCAAGGGCCTGATCCAAGGCTGGCGCCGACAGATCGTTCCACCAGTCTCTCATGTAGAGCGCGGCCAGGCAGGCATAAGCGGGCGCGAACTGGGGATCGAGTGCGATGGCCTTGTCCAGCATTTCCCGTGCCCTCGGCTCGGCGGTCGTGTCGTATGCGTGGATATAAGCCAGTCCCCGGAGATAGTACTCGTAGGCCGTCAGGTTCTCGGGCCGCTTGCGTCGCGCCGCATGCACGCCGGCATCCGCCATCCGACCTGGCAGCGTCGTGACGATGCTCCGCACGACCTCGTCCTGGATGGCGAAGATCTCCTTCGACTCGCGATCATAGTGGTCGGCCCACAATTTGCTGCCGGATCCTGCATCGCTCAGCTGCGCGGTGATGCGAACAGTGTCGCCGAATCGTCGCACGCTGCCCTCGACGACATAGTGCACGCCCAGTCGTTGCGCAACGTCCGGCGAGTCGAGACGTTGGTCGCGGGAAGCAAAGAACGAATGGTGGGCCACGACGGTCAGCGACCGGAACCGCGACAGCTCGGTGATGATGTCCTCCGTGATGCCGTCGCTGAAATATTGCTGCGACGGGTCGCCGCTCAGATTGCGGAACGGCAGCACGGCGATTGACGGTATCGAGGTCACCGCTGTTGACGACTGAGGTACATCGGCGACCGACGGTGAGGTGTGGGCGCTGCCGGACCGCGCCGTGGACTTATCTCTGATCTGTCGGTGCAGCGCCTCGGTCTCGGCCGACGGCGCGATGTCGAGCTCGCGTCTCAGCGTCGCGCAGCAAACATCATACTGACGCAACGCTGACGCGATGTCGCCCGCGTCGGCGTGGAGGCGCATCAGAATCCGGTAGCCCTCCTCCTGCAACTGGTCGAGCGCCAGCAGTCGTTGCGCGATCGTCATGGCGGTTGCGCCCGTTTCCTGAGCCATCAGCTTTTTCAGGACCGCCACTGCCAGTTCGCGATAGCGCTGCCGCTCGTCCCTGAGCCAGTCATCGAAGGCCGGGTCGTGCACGCCCAGGCCCTCGAGCAAGTCGCCGTCATAGAGCGCGGCGGCGCGGCGTAGCTCGTCCCGACCGTCGTGTGCGGCGAGTCCCTCGAATTGCAGTGCATCCACTCCGACTGCCACCGGATCGACCGATAGAAGATCATGGTGTGCGGTGAGCGGTGCGGGGTGAATGTCGGCGAGCGCGTCGCGAAGCTCGGCCAATGCCTGCCGCAGGCTGTCACGCGCCTGCTTGTCGCCGCGGCCGCTCCACAATAGATCGGCCAGCTTCTCGCGCCCATGCGCCCGGCCGGCGGCCAGCGCCAGATAGGCCAACAAAGCGCGTGTTTTCCTGGCCGCAATCCAGATGACCGGCCCCTCGGCCCGCCGGACCTGAAAACCGCCGAACAGCTTCAATCGCAAAGGCGCGTCAGCCGCCATCGACCCGTTCCTCGTTCTCTTAGGCTCTGAACGGCGCTTATCCGGCGGATTTCACGGTCAATTCATGGGCCGTCCGCCTTTTCCGGAAGGATAGGCATCTTTCTCACGATCCCCAAGCGCGAGATTCACGGGGCGCGGCGCAGGCTGCCGGCCATGAAGGTTACGCGGCAACCGGCAAGCAAGGGAGCGACCACCATGTCCTATCAACTCGTAGACCATGCCGACCTGCCCGACGAAGCACGCTGTCCGGCTTCCGCGCGAGGGAAGCCGGTTCGACGTCGTGCAACTTCCCTTGGGGCGCAGATCAGGCTTCATTCTCTCCAGGGCCTGTTCCGGCATCACGCCGGCTATCTGTCAGGGCGTCGTCAGCCCTCGCCGCTTGAAGAATTCGAGCGGCTGGAGCGGAAGAAGCCCGTTTCCGATGATTTCGAGTTGTGGCGCATGCAACAGCGCGGGCCGAGCGATTGGCTGACGACTAGCATCACCGTCGCATTGGTGTTGTTTGTGCTGTGGGGCTTCGTCGTGCTGATTGTCGGTGAGCCATCGACGGGGCCGCACAGTGAAGTCGTGGCCGAACGCACCGATCGTTAACATGGCAGACTTGCCGAGCCCAACTCGGTCATACCGTCCGCTGAAGGGACCGCTCAGACGCCGCGTGCAGACATTTCATAGACCGGTGATGAAACTCAGGCGCGATCCATCCGTGAAGCGGGAGAAGCGGAACGCGGCTGGGTCGACGAGCGGCGGGCGGCCGGTGACGAGGTCGGCCATGAGGCGGCCGGCACCGGGTCCGATGCCGAAGCCGTGACCGGAGAATCCCGTGGCGATATAGAAGCCCGGCAGAGCGTCGACGCCGGAGATCACCGGAATCGCATCGGGCGTCGCATCGATGAGTCCGGCCCAGCGCTGTCGCACTGTTGCCCCCTGGAAGGCGGGAAAGATTGCTTGAAGATTGCGCAACCCGGCGTCCAGGTCGGGTGTCGATGGCTGGGGATCGAGAATCCGCGCCCGCTCGAACGGCGAGACTTCGTCGAGCCGCCACTGCGCCGGCTGTCGGAATTCCTCGACGAACCGGCGACCCAGGCGAAACCGGGTGCCTCGCCGCTCGGCAGCGGCCAGGGGCAGGAACATCCGGAGGAAGCGGAAGCTGTCGGGAACGATGTCGGCGATGGAGCCGGTTCCGCTGGTGACCGTATAGCCGCCGTCGGCGCGCTTGCGGAACGAGAAGCCCGAACAAAGGGTCGCTCTCTCCGGCCCATCTTTCACCCCGTCGATGCGCATCACGGAGGCGAGGACCTTGAGCTGCGGCAGCGTCAAGCCGAGGTTGCGGCAGAACAGACGCGACCACGCGCCGCCGGCCAGCACGGCGCTGCTGCAGGCAATGCTGCCGCGTTCCGTGACGACACCGGCGACCCGTCCGGCCTTTGTTTCGATGCCCCGCACGGCGCAACCGGTGACGATCGTCGCCCCGAGGCTGCGCGCCCGGCGTGCGAGGGCAGGAACGACTCGCTGCGGTTCGGCGCGTCCATCGCTCGGCGTGTGCAGCGCGCCGAGCCACTGGCCGCCGACCCCGGGGAGGACGCGCCGGATCTCGGCGGCGTCGATCAGCCTGGAATCGAGCTGATATTCCCTGGCGTGATCGAGCCACGCGGTGCGCCGCGCCAACTCGCGTTCGCTGCCGCAGAGATAGACGATGCCCGACCGGGTGAAGCCGAGGTCCAATCCGAACTGATCCTGTAGCCCATCCCAGATCCGCATGGACTCGATCATCAGCGGCAATTCACGGGGATCGCGACCCATTTTTCGGACCCAACCCCAGTTGCGGCTCGACTGCTCGGCGGCCAACGCCCCCTTCTCGCACAGCGCCGCGGAAACGCCCCGCTCGGCCAGCGACATCGCGGTGCTGATCCCTGCGATGCCGCCGCCGATGACGACGACATCGACCGCGCGCGGCAGAGCTTCATCGGTCGCGCAACTCTCAATGGGTGGGCCGGAATAAGCGGGTGCTGGGCCGCCGGCCAGCGGCGCGTTGTGCCGGTTCATTCTTTCGCTGTGTGCCTTTTGGTCACTCGGCACGCCTGACGCCAC
>Ga0137403_10002326_pt1 | contig 23350 bp, 14 predicted proteins | sample CZOMad2_1_16fung_FD_122057 | JGI IMG/M metagenome (GOLD analysis project Ga0137403, IMG submission 122057) | Vadose zone soil fungal communities from Angelo Coast Range Reserve, California, USA - CZOMad2_1_16fungal (Hybrid Assembly) | ecosystem: Environmental > Terrestrial > Soil > Vadose zone...
TAGGTGCTTTTCTCGGCAAGCTCCTCGATCGGGATTCCGCGATACTCAAGAATTCCCTTGTCGCCGTCGATGAACGTAATCCGGCTCTTGCAGGAAGCAGTGTTCATGAAAGCCGGATCATAAGTCATTAACCCAAAGCCATCATCGGCGATTTTGATCTTGCGCAGGTCCAGCGCCTTGATGGTTTCGTTCTCGATCGGCAATTCGTACTGCCTGCCGGTGCGGTTGTCAGTGATGGTCAGAGTGTTGCTGCTCATCGCAATCTCTCACTTTCAAATTCTCTTGTGGTCGTAATGCATGATGTTGCTTTGAATCGTGTCAGAACCGAGAGCGGTAGCGACCGGATCATTACTCAACCTGAGTGGCTGATCCCCTCGCTATCGCTCGGGGTTCTGACACTACGAGTCCTGAACAGCCTTCAAATCGGCGTACTTCAAAATTCTGAAAAAAACTGAACGCCGGCTACTTGACGGGAACTGCATGCGCTTCGGTCTGGCCGCGAAACTGAAATTCGCGCACTTCATTAATTCCGGGGGACACTCGCTCAGTTCGGACGACGAAGCTGCTGAGCTTCTGCCGTTGCACCGGGGTGCAATGGAAAGAAACCACCAGCTTGCTGGCACTCTCGGCATCGCCTTTGTAAACAAACGTGCAGGCTTCTGCGCGCGCCATCGCGGCGTCATCGTGCACAAACAGATACTCGCCTTTGAGTAGGACGCCCTGCAGCCTGACGGGATCATTGAACTGCGTGACCGCCTTTTGCTTCTGGTTGGGGTTCGACGCTTTGCTGACAACAGTGGAACTACTGCTGAGCGCGACGGCAAACAGCAGCGCGAAAAGTAAGAACAGAGTCTTCATAACTATCTCCTCTTCAAATCTGGATTAGGACATGGACCCAAGGGGGTTTGAGCAATGCCCGTGCCGATGGAAATCGAGCACCGAAATTGGGGTAAATTTTCAGCTCGTACGGGTGCCGTGCGCAAACTTTCGCATTTGTCATGTGAAAGGTCGCAGTCGGCAGCCATCCGGTCCTAATAACGCCTTGATTTCAAGTCATGTGTTTAGGGAATGAGCCTTGCTCAGATCGCGAGCGCAGTTCTTGATTTTGATAAGAAGCGAAGGTGGCAATCATGGACGGACTATTACTTCAAACAGTTGAAGGCCTGGGCGAGTTTCCGCTGGCCGGTTCACCCGGTGAAGCGTGGGAGCTGTTGCAGGCGGAAAAAGAAGGTGTCTCGCGTGAGATCCTGGGCCAGGGCCCGCTGCATCATGATCTCATCGATGTGCACGAGATCGAACCATCAGAAGAGTCGGGGCAACAGATTGAATGGCTCCGCCGGGGAAATCTCGAAGAGCGGTTGCGCAACCTTAATGACGCGCAGGATCGCTTGATCGAAGGCGACTATGGCGTCTGCGTCACCTGTGGCGATCAAATCAATGAGCAGCGATTGCTTGCTGATCCGGCCGCCTCGATGTGCTTTGATTGTCAGCGAATCGCAGAAGGAGAGATACTGTGTCGCACGCTCTGACGCCGCCGGTAACCGGCCCGGTGACAATTGCTTCCTCACTCAATGGTCAACTCGGTTCGCCTGGCACCCTCCCGAATCGCTGTAAACAACTCAAGCACATGATCGGCAACACGCCGTTGCTCGCGATTCGTTTTTTGTATCGCGGGAAAGAGCGTGTGATCTATGCCAAGGCCGAGCATCTCAACCTGACCGGCAGCATCAAGGACCGCATGGCCTTTCACATTTTGAAGAAAGCCTACCAGCAAGACCGCATAGATCCGGGCGACACTATTGCAGAGGCGACCAGCGGCAACACCGGAATTTCCTTCGCGGCAATCGGCCGCGCACTGGGACACCAGGTCGTGATCTTCATGCCTGATTGGATGTCGCAGGAACGCGTTTCATTAATCAAGAGTCTGGGAGCGAAAATCATTCCGGTGCGTCGCGATCAAGGTGGTTTCATTGGCAGCATTCGCATGACCGAAGAATTGGCGGAGCACAAACCGCACGTCTTCCTGCCATCACAGTTCGCAAATGAAGCGAACGTCGAAGCACATGAGAAAACGACCGGCCCCGAAATCTGGTGGCAGCTCTATTTTCATTCACTGCGGCCGAACGCATTCATCGCGGGCGTCGGTACCGGCGGAACGATCATGGGCGCCGGAAAATATCTCCGCGAACGCAATCCCGCAATCAAAATTCATCCCCTGCAACCAGCCGAATCACCGACGCTGTCGACGGGTCACAAAGTTGGCCATCATCGCATCCAGGGAATCTCTGATGAGTTCATTCCGTCCATTCTTGATCTGGACCAACTCGACTCAGTGGTGAGCGTGCATGATGGCGATGCGATCTTGATGGCACAGAAACTGGCGGCGGGCTTAGGTCTCGGTGTCGGGATTTCTTCTGGCGCCAATTTTATCGGCGCCTTGATGATTCAGGATGAAATAGGCGGCGATGCGGTAGTCACGACTGTCTTTCCGGATGACAACAAGAAATACCTGACAACCGATCTGCTGCGCGTTGAGCGCGCCCAACCTGATTACCTCACCCCTGAAATTGAGCTGTTAAGCTACGAAGCAATCAAGCGTGTTTGCTATACGTGTTTTGATGGGGAAGAGTGAGGGAATCTTGGTTTGACTTCTCGGTTGGGGTACCCTCACCACAACAGCCAGTTTAGCCATGCAATTACCCAAGTTAACAGCCATCATCGAAAAGGAAGGCAAGTGGTACGTCGCGACTTGTCCAGAGTTGGGCGTTGCCAGTCAGGGCCGGACAAATGACGAGGCTGAGTCGATGCTTCAGGAAGCAGTCGAGTTGCTGCTTGAGGAAGCTGACGATGCGGAAATCAGCCGCAGAGCGGCGAGATGTTTATAGCTACGTGTGACTAGATAGTATTTCCCCAGCTCCTTTAGGAGCGCAATATCCTGACGCCCATAAATGGGCTTTAGTGAATCAATAGCAAGCCGTTCTATAAACATTTCGTGCCTACGGCACTTTGCCAGCAGAAGTCCGTTCTCGATTGACCGTATTGTTTCTTACAAAAAATAGCGCCGCCGAGATCACTCTCTGGCGGCGCTTGGAATTTAACGCAGAGCCTGTGCTTTAGAGCAACGGTCGTTTGCGTGGATTAAGTTTCTCGTGATTGGCCCGGCGAGTCTTCATCATTTCTTCCAGCTTCGCTTTTTGATCGGCCGTCAATACATTCATCATCTGCGTGCGCACGCCTTGTCGCGATTGCATCAATTGCTGTCGCAACTCTTTCGCGCGCGTTTCATCCTGTGCCGTCAGCGTTCCCGCGCGTCGCTTCTCCATTAGTTGCCGCATCTCTTGTCTTTGCGCTTGTGCGCCCTGGCCCTGCGTCTGCCTGATTGAGCGCATCTGCTGCTTTTGCTGATCCGTAAGATTCAGTTGACGAAGCCCACCCATTCTGCCGCGCATGGCGCGTCGCCGCTTCATCATGCGTCGCATGATCATCTGCCGCATCTGGGAGCCAGGTTGTGGCGGCGCGGCCGCATTACTGTTTTGCTGAGTCTGCTGGGCCGGGGCGCTTGCGCCAAACATTAACAGGCCGAGAATTACACCGGCGATTCCAAGTCGAGTTCGAAACATTTGATTACTCCTTATTGAGGGATAATTACCAGGTTACGCGGCTTCCAGGATTTTCGTTCGAGTTTGACGCGCGTTACCTTGGACGCGCGGCGCCCATCACTGGTTTGAGAATTTGGTTGCCGAATTTGGGTGAACGATCTTTGATGGGCCGCAACTGCCGCAGGGTTCGCCACACGATGACCCGCCCTGGCGCTTGGTGACTATCAGTGAGGAGAGGCGCAACCATGCTCTGCGACCGACGTAGATCGAGGCGATCAAAAGTACGATGGCCGCCGCTATAGTTTGTGCATCCAACATTTTTCTGCTCAAACAAATCCGAGCAACCGGCCACCCTGAAACGTCACAAAGGAAGCGACGTACGCGAGTATCATCATGTAGCCGATCATGAAGAGCGGCCAGCGCCACGAATTCGTTTCCCGGCGCACGATCGCGACCGTGGACATGCATTGACAGGCCAGCAGAAAGAAAATCATCAGAGAGATTCCGGTCAGCGGGGTCCAGATTGCTGATCCATCCGCTCGCCTGGCGTTTCGTAATGCCTCGACCAGCGATGAAGATTTGGTGTCGGGATTTTCACCGACGTTATAGACAATGCTGAGCGTGGAAATGATCGTCTCGCGCGCCGCGAACGATGAGATCAAGCCGATACCGATCTTCCAATCGAAACCGAGCGGCCTAATTGCCGGTTCGATAAGACGGCCGGCGCGCCCGGCGAAACTGCTTTCAATTTGCGTCGCCCTCTCCTTTTGGGGGAGGGATGGGGTGGGGGTCTGTGGCGCCTGTAACTCCCTTACCCCTTCCCCCTCTCCCAGCGGGAGAGGGGCGGAGCGCGGGAATGCCGTCAGGGCCCAAAGCAGGATCGAGATCGAGAGAATTACCGTGCCGGCGCGCTTTAGAAAGACTGAACAACGCGTGAACAGCGCGTGCGCCACGTTTCCGATGTCGGGAACGCGATAGGGCGGCAGCTCCATGACAAAAGGTGGCGGCGGCGCATTGAGAATTGTGCGCTTTAAGATCGAGGCAACTATGATTGCGACCGCGACTCCCAGTAGATACATCGCCAGAATGATCACAGCCCCGAGTGAGAGAACGCCCAGCACTGTCCTCCCGGAAAAGAAAGCCGCGATGATTAAGGTGTAAACGGGCAGGCGAGCAGAGCAGCTCATAAACGGCGCGATCATGATCGTGGCGATGCGATCTTTTGGATTCTCGATCGTGCGCGTCGCCATGATCCCCGGAACCGCGCAAGCGAAACTGCTCAGTAGCGGCACAAACGCTTTGCCGTGCAAGCCAAACGCGCGCATCAGGCGGTCCATCAAAAACGCCGCACGGGCCATGTAACCGCTATCCTCGAGTAGCGAAATAAAAAGAAATAGCAAAAGGATCTGAGGCAAAAAGGCTACGACTCCGCCCACCCCCGCGATGATTCCATCGGTCAGTAGATCTGTGAATATTCCAGCCGCCAAATGCGCGCGGATCGTGGCAGCCAAAGCGCTGAACACATTGTCAATCAAGGTCATTGGCAGACTGGCCCAGGAAAAGATCGCCTGGAACACCAGCAGCATCACGAGTAGCAGGATCACCGGCCCGAGAATCTTGTGAGTGACGACGCGATCGATGCGTTCGCTTACGTTCGGCTTGTCTTCGCTGACAGTTTCGACTGTCTCAGAGACGATGCGCTCGATGCGAGCATAGCGCTGGATCAGTTTCGTCTGAGAGCCGGCGGGGGCGCTCTTCTCATTTTCTCCCGCGGGTGAAGAGGGGCGCGTTGAACCAGACTTAAGTAATACCAGCACGGCCCAGGCGAGATCATCCAATCCGCGATGTTGTTTGGCGACCACCGGAACGACCGGGACGCCCAGAGAGGTCCTCAACTTCTCGACGTCGATCTTCACGTTACTTCGCTCTGCCAAATCAACATCGTAAGCGCGATAACGATCGGTTGCTTGGTCTCGATCAATTGCATCGCCAGATACAAATTACGAACTAGATTAGTAGCATCCACCACGACGATGATCGCGTCGGCCACCATGCGCCCACGATCGATCAGCATGTCGCTGGCGATTTTTTCATCAAGCGAAGTAGCGTTCAGGCTATAGAGTCCCGGCAGATCGATTAAGCGCGCCGGCGGCAGATCGGGCGAGATGGTCCATTGGCCGGATTTGCTTTCGACTGTGACGCCGGGATAGTTGGCGACTTTTTGCCTGAGTCCGGTGAGGGAATTGAAGAGACTGGTTTTTCCAGCGTTAGGATTTCCCGCGACGATGATCGTCAATGGTCGAGCGGTCTTCGCATTGGGAAGATACGCAGGCGGATTGATAACGGGAATGTCCAGAATTGCGCTCATAAGAATGATTTGAAGGATGCGGGTTAGTCGAACGGTGCTAGTCTTCGACGGTGACCTGGATCGACCGCGCTTCGGTGCGGCGCAACGCGAGGTGATAATTGTGAATACATATTTGAATCGGATCGCCGAGCGGCGCAGATTTAACGACGCGGACCGGAGCGCCGGACACCAACCCCATCTCCATTAACCGCAGTCCATGCGCGTCAGTCGCCTTAACCGAATGAATGCGGGCCATCACGTCGTGCGGAATTGAATCAAGCGTCATGTTGGTTTTGTCTCGTTTCTCTTCGTTCCGGATCCGGTAATATTGAAATTCATTTTCAATGTCACCAAGCCGGACTTCAGCAATCCGCAAGCCGCAGCCATTTACGCAAAAACCTCAGGAAATCAGTGACTGTCTGCGAATAGCGAGGAAGCTCAGATCGCGCAATCTGCGAGATTCTCCGCAGACGGAAGCAGATTTGCGCACTTTGACGTAACGCCAGCTGTTAGCTTGCGCGCTTAGCGTCTTACTTTGCGATTGACGTGATGCAGTCAGTACCGGGAACGGTAGCGACCGGGTCGCAACTTACCCTTGATCCAGGATCGAGATGACGAAACCCGGTCGCTACCGCTCCCGGTACTGACCTCATCCTCAGAATTGAGACACTACCCTGTAGGCGCAAACTAACAATTTGAGTTACAAGAAAAACAGCGACCTGATCATGGCTTGATGGCGACTTTAAGCACGCCGTCACGCCTGTCACCAAACAGTTGATAGGCTTCCGTAATTTCATCGAGAGGAAAAGTGTGCGTCAACAGCGGAGTGAGATCGACGCGGCCGCGACGAACGACTTCCATTAAGCGGCGCATGCGTTCCTTGCCGCCCGGACAGAGCGTCGTGACGATCCGGTGATCGCCGAGTCCGGCTGAAAATGCGTCGTAAGGCATTTGCAGCTTGCCGGAATAAACACCGAGGCTCGAAAGCGTGCCGCCAGGTCGCAGGCATCGCAAAGCGCTCTCGAATGTCTGCTGAGTACCCAGCGCTTCGATCGTGACGTCGGCGCCATCGCCGGTCAGTTTCTTGACTTCTGAGATCACATCACAAACTCGATAGTCGAGTGCGACATCGGCTCCCATTTGCCGGGACATGCGCAGCCGTTCTTCATCGCCATCGACCGAAACGATCAGCGCAGCACCCATTAACTTCGCGCCCGCGGTTGCGCATAAGCCGATCGGACCCTGAGCAAACACGACTACGGCGTCGCCGATCTTGACCTGGCCCGACTCCGCGCCGCTGAAACCAGTTGAAGCGATATCAGCTAGCAGCACGACCTGCTCGTCCGTTAACTCATCGGGAATTTTTGCGAGGTTCGCCTGCGCGGAGGGCACGAGTAGATACTCAGCTTGCGCGCCATTGATCGTGTTGCCGAATCGCCATCCGCCCAGCGCTTCATATCCTTCGCCGTGGCCGCACTGTGAGAGATGACCCGACAGGCAGGCGCGACATTGGCCGCAGGGCGTGATCGCCCCGACCAGAACGCGATCGCCGACTTTGTATCCCGTTACGCCTTCGCCCAGCTCGTCGATCACGCCGACCGGCTCATGCCCGATCACGAGACCAGGCTGCACCGGATATTCGCCCCGCAGGATGTGCAAATCCGTGCCGCAGATGGTCGTGAGGGTGACGCGAATAACTGCCTGGCCCACGCCCGCATGTGGCCGCTCGATCTCTTCAACTCGGATCTGGTCTTTGCCGTGAAAGACAGTTGCGCGTATTTTTGTCATCTCGAAACTCCTCGCTCTACACACTTATCAAATTACTCGATGTTGATTGGCGCACGATGCGTGCCAACAGAAACTCGATAAAGATCGCCGCTTTCGCAGGCGTTCTCTTAAGAGCTGCGTAGATTTGATTTTTCTTTGCGGACTTTTGCTCAGCAGTAATCGCTAACGCGTGGAAATCAAGTGCTAACCACGAAAATCGCACGAACCAGGAATCACGAAAAGTCACTCGTAAAAACTCAAATGTTCGATACACGTCCTAAGCCCTCATCCCCGACCCTTCTCCCAAAGGAAGAAGGGAGATAAACCTTACAAGGGCAGTCTCAAACGCGCCTCGCACCCATTAACATCGTCACGATTCTCGAGCGTGAGAGCGCCGCCGTGTGCTTCGGCAATCTGGCGAGAGAGCACGAGCCCGATGCCCGAACCTGAAGTTTTGGTGCTAAAAAACGGCACGAAAAGATTGGCGGTATTGGCGAGTCCCAGCCCTTCGTCTTTGACGCATACGATCGCCTGACCGTTCTGCCGGGCCCAGCCGACTTCGACGGCGCCATTTGTTTCGAGCGAGGCATCAACTGCATTACGAATCAGGTTGATCAGCAACTGCTCTAATTGGACTCTGTCAGCGCGGACGACAATATCGGGGCCGTCGAGCACTTTAACCGGCAAGCGCGTCTCAAGCGTGACGACACGTTGGACCAGTTCGCCAATGTTGAGAGGTTCAAAACGAGGTTGTGGCAAGCGCGCCAGTTTTGAATACGATTCAATGAATCGCGCCAGCGAATCAGCGCGCGACGAGATAACTTCCAGACCGCGATGCATGTCTTCCCGCCAATCGGGGGGTCGCGGCTCGCGTTGGACCAAATCAGCGAGACTGCCGGCCACCGACTTGATCGGCGCGAGCGAATTATTCAGCTCGTGACCCAGCACCCGCAGCAGTCGCTGCCACGCGGAACGTTCTTCTTCGCGCAGCGTCTGACTCAAATCAGTCAGCACGAGCAATTGATGCTGCATGCCGCCTTCACGAAATGTGCCGCGACGAATTTCCCAACGCCCCACGCCGCCGGGAAACACCATCTGCATCGTATATGGACCAGTATCATCGTGACCATTGAGACAGGCGGCGAGTCCCAGCTCCTCGCTGGTACGGCCCAACAGCCGCATCGCCGGTTGGGCCAGCAGTTTTTCTCCGGCCCGATTTACCAGGCGCAGTTGCTGGCTGAGATCGAAAGCAAAGACCGCGACATCGATCTCGGACATTACCGTACGCAATAGGGCGGTGGCTTCCAGGGCCCCGAGTCTCTGCCCGCGAAGGGTGGCGCCCAGATCATTTACCTCGAGCATCACCTCGCCCAGAGCATCTCCGGTGGCGGCCCGTCGGCCGCGAATTGAATAATCGCCTTCCCGGATCGCCGCGAGGATATTTGAAAGGGTTTGCAGCGGCCTGACCACGCGGTGCTTAAGATTTACGGATATCGCTAACCAAAAGAAAACGAGGAAAAGATCCACGGTCCATTGGACGCGGCCCGAGTATCCATCGAACCACAGGAGCAAAGCGCACAAGGCGACCCCGGGGAAACCCGCGGCCAGCGCTAACATGGTAACTCTGCCTTCGAATTTAAGATGACTGCCGCGTAAGGCGGGGTCCAGGTGAGAAAATGTCGAGTCCTTCGATGGCTTTAGTGGGGTACTCACGGGTTTTATGATAACCCATACTTCTGTAAGCGCCGGTAGAGTGCGCTGCGACTCAGACCGAGCGCTTCAGCGGCCCGATTGGCATTCCCTTCGAATCGGGCCAGCGCTTTTTTGATCAATAAACATTCGGCGTCTTCGAGGCTCATTTCTTCCAGCCGGGCCGAGACCTGCGCGGCCGGCGTGTTCTGGAGCGCCAGATCCATTGCCGTCACCGTGTTGCCGGAACTCATCAACACTGCTCGCTCAATGATGTGATCCAATTCACGGACATTGCCCGGCCATGAATGCTGGCGCAACGCGTCGAGCGCCTGCAGCGTAAACTCCATGCGGCCGCGGCGATACCGCTCGCTGTGTTGTCGCAGGAAATGATCGGCCAGGGGAGCGATGTCTTCACGTCGGTCGCGCAACGGCGGCAAATGAATCTCGACCGTATTGAGCCGAAAGATCAGGTCCTGGCGAAATTTTCCTTCGGCTACATCGCTCTTCAAATCTGCATTCGTTGCGGACAAGACGCGTACATCCACTCTGCGAGTCTTCGAAGAGCCGACCCGTTCGAACTCGCCCGTCTCCAGCACGCGCAAAAGTTTTGCCTGCAGGTTGAGCGGCACGTTGGAAATCTCATCGAGAAACAGTGTGCCGCCGTCCGCTAATTCAAACCGGCCGATGCGATCGGTCTTCGCATCTGTGAACGCGCCGCGCACATGGCCGAATAACTCGCTTTCGAACAGGCTCTCTGCCAAAGCGCCGGCGTTGACCGATACCAGAGGTTTTCCCGATCGGCTGGAAACCGCATGCAGAGATCGCGCGATGACTTCCTTGCCGGTGCCGTTTTCGCCGGTGATTAAAACATTGGCGTCAGCCGGGCCAATTCGCCGCACTACATTCAAGACAGATTTCATGGCCGGCGATTCCGCAACGATCTGAGGAAGCTTCGCCGCCGCACTGTCATCTCGCAGGGTGAGATTTTCAGCTTCGAGCCGCTGACCGCGCCGGAGCGCCTGGGCCAATTCAATTTGCGTCCGCAGCACGGCGAGCAGACGCGCGTTGTCCCAGGGCTTTTGGATGAAATCACGCGCGCCACGACGCATGGCCTCGACCGCGACATCGACGCTGCCCCAGGCGGTCATGACAACCACGGGCAGCGTGGCATCGATGGCGTGAATCCGCGGAAGCAAATCCAAACCTTCGCTGCCGGAAGTGGTGTCACGCGCATAGTTAAGATCTATCAGGACGAGATCGAAATCCTGCGACTCAACTACTTTCAGAACGGCGGCCGGCGATGACGCGGTTACGATGTCGTAATGTTCACCTTTGAGCAGCAGGCGCAACGCGGCGAGCACGTCAACCTGATCATCAGCGATTAAGATTTTTGGCATCGAAGAGATCGAAAGCACTTATTCAGAACGCAAGGCCACCAGCGGATCCAGCCGTGCGGCCCTTCGCGCGGGCACATAGCACGCAATCAGCGCCACCGCCGCCAGCAAAAATGAAATGAAGAAATATGTTAACGGATCTGTCGGCGTGGTTTCGAAGAGAAATGTCTTCAGCACGCGCGTCAGACCAAAAGCAGCAACCAGACCCAGTCCGATGCCGACCGCAATCAGACGCGCCCCCTGACCCAACACCAATTGCAAAACGTCTGTGGTGCGCGCGCCAAGTGCCACGCGAATACCCACCTCGTGCGTGCGTTGCGCCACGGAATAGGCGACTACGCTAAAAATACCCAGCGTCGCTAATATCAGACTGGCAAACGCAAAACCTGCGATCAGCAGCATATTGAACCGGCGCGGCGCCACCGAGGCATTCAACAACTCACGCATAGTAGCAAGGTCATAGATCGGCAAATCAGGATCGAGAGCGAGGGCCTGGCTGCGAATCGCGGGAACGATTCCGACCGGATCATTCGTGGTCCGTGCGACCAGGGTCACCGCCGGACCTGCGTTCTGAGCAAACGGCAGATATATTTCGGGAACGGTTGGCGAATCCAACCCATCCGCCTTTACGTCTCGTACGATGCCGGCAACTTGCATCCACGGACGTGGCGATTGCGGACCTCCGATCTTAAAGCGCTTGCCAATCGCGCCATCGGCGAAGAACCCGCGGGCAAAAGTTTCGTTGATGATGACTACCGGTGTGGTGGTGTTGGTGTCGTGAGAATCGAAATCCCGTCCCTCAACCAGCGGAATGCCGAGCGTGCGAAAGTAATTCGGAGCCACACTGCGAATGTATGCGTGCGGTGGCCTGCCGGCCGGATCGAAAGCCCGTCCTTCGATCGAGAATGGGGCCCCGAAAGTCACGCCAGTCATTGGTAACGCCGTGGTTAAGCTGGCCGACTCGACCCCCGGCAGCACTTTCACTCGCGAGAGCAGTTGATCGAAAAATTGCAGCTCCGAAGAATTGTCCGCATAGCGCGATGACGGCAACCAGATTCGTGTCGTAAGAACCCGACTGGAATCAAAGCCCGGATTGACCGCCAACAATCGGGCAAAGCTCTTCAGCATGAGACCGGCGCCCACTAACAGGACCAGAGCTGAGGCAATCTCGGCGATCACGAGGGCATTTCTTAAGCGCTGTCCGCGCACGGCCGTGAGCGACTTCGAACCTTCCTTGAGGGCATCGCCAATAACCTTCGAACTTCGCAGGGCCGGCACAATACCAAATAACAGTCCCGTCACTAATGACAAGCCAAATGTGAACATGAGAACGCGAGCGTCCACAGTGATTTCAGTCAGGCGCGGAATCTCGCGAGGGGCGGTGGTAACGAGAACATCGATGCCGCCAATTGCAAGTAACAAACCTAACAAACCGCCGGCCATTGATAACAACAGGCTCTCAACCAGCAGTTGGCGAACGAGTTGTCGCCGGGTAGCTCCGAGCGCGGCCCGAATGGCCATTTCCCGCGATCGCGTAGACGAACGAGCGAGCGACAGGTTGGTCACGTTCGCACAAACAATCAACAGTAAAACGGCTACGACGCCGAGCAGGAGAAAAAGCAGCGGCCGAATATTTCCAACGACTTCGGCCGGCAGCGAAGTGATCGTCACTCGCCATCCGCCATCTTCACCTTTCGGACCGCGATAACTGCGTGGGTACTGTTGTTCGAGGACGCGGCCGACGCGATCCATTTCAACGCCTGCTTGTGAAATCGTAATGCCCGGCTTTAACCGACCGAGCACTTGATAGTTAAGTCGGCTGCGCTCATTCAATTCAGCCGCGCTGAAAACTGCCGGCACCCAAATGTCGACGCGGTCAGCCTCGTTCGCCGCGAACGGAAACTGAAAGTCATTCGGCATTATCCCGACTACTACATAGCTCTGGCCGTCGAGATTCACGACGTGGCTGATCAAACCTAAGTCAGAGTTAAAGCGCGTTCGCCAAAAACGATTGCTCAGGACGGCAACCCGTTCGTGCCCCGCAGAATCGTCGCCCGGAATTATTGTTCGGCCGGCGAGTGGCTGCACGCCCAGGAGTGGGAAGAGGTCGCCTGTCACCCGCGCACCGCTTACCCGTTGCGGCTCGCTAACGCCGGTAAGATTAAATGGCGCGCGCTGAAACGCTGCGAGGTTGGTAAAGACACGATTCTGATTTTTATAGTCCGCGAATTCGGGCGCCGAAGCTCCCAGTCGCATCATATTCAGAGAACCGAAATTCCCCCAGATCATGACCAGCCGATCCGGCTCGTAATACGGCAGCGGTCGTAAAAGCACCGCGTTAACCAAACTAAAAATTGCGACGTTCGATCCGATTCCCAGACCGAGTACCAAAATCGTCACAATGCTAAAACTGTGGGCCTTGATCAGCGCGCGTAAACCTTGTCGGATGTCCTGGACTATGTTCATTTCGATACGTCTCGTCTTTATTAATGAACGAAGAATCCGGCAATCTGCCTGGGCTGCCTATTCGTAGCGCAGTGAATCTACCGGATCGACCTGCGTGGCGCGTCTCCCCGGAATGTAACACGCCAGCAGTGCAACCAGGGTCAGCAACAAAGCAACGCCCGCGAACGTGGCCGGGTCGGTCGGTTTGACACCGAAGAGCATGGTCGCCATCAGCCGGGTGAGACCAAAAGCGCCGAGCAGACCCGCACCGATACCGATGAGCGTCAGCATCATGCCGTGACCCAGGATCATTCGAAAGACATCACGTGGCTGGGCGCCAATCGCCAGGCGGATGCCGATTTCGTGCGTCCGTTGAGTGACCGAGTAAGACATCACGCCGTAGATGCCGACGATTGCCAGGACCAGCGCGATGCCCGCAAAAATGCTGAGCAAGGTCAGGTTCAAACGCTCGGGTGCAACTGACTCTGCACGGATGTCGTTCATTGAACGAATGTTATAGATCGGTTGATCGACGTCGATCACCCTGACTTGTTCGCTCGCTGATTTCAGCAACGTATTTGGATCGCCGGTCGCTCTCAGAATGACTGTCATGCCTGAAGGCGGGGATTGAGCGGCCGCGAGATAACCCTGCACCCGATTTGAATCCTGGCTTAGGCTCTCCATTTTTACGCGGCCAACGACCCCGACGACGGTCAACAAAGGCCCATCGGTACCGCCGCCCAGGCGGATTCGCTTGCCCACCGCTTCTTCGTTGGGCCAATAACGCCGCGCGAATTCCTCATCGATGATGACGACGTTCATTCCGGCCATCAGCTTGCGCGCGTCGTTGAGTTTGCTGAGATCCTGGCCCGATAAAAACGACCGGTCGTCATGATCGTCAAAGAACCTGCCATGCAATAACGGAATGTTCATCGCCCGAAAATAATCAGGCGTGACCGCGCAAGCTTCCATCAGGGGAATCTGGGTCCGTTCAGGCATAGGTTGGCCGTCGACCACAAAAGAAGTTTGCCAACCGTTATTTCCCAGCGGTAAACCCGAGGCGGCAGCCGCGGCTTCGACGCCGGGTAACGTACGAAGATTTTCTGTCAGCCGGCGAAAGAAAGTGGAGCGCTGATCTTCGTTGGCGTATTTTTTCGCCGGCAAAGAAATACTAAAACTCGTCAGGTGTTCATAAGAGAAGCCGGGGTTCACCTGCTGCAAGTGATAGAAACTGCGAATCATTAAACCCGCACCGACTAAGAGGACGAGGGTGGTGGCAACTTCGGCGATCACGAGCGAACTGCGCAGCCACTGCTTACGCGAAGTGCCACGTCCGCTTTCTTTTAGAGTTTCATGGACCCCCACCCGTCCGGCCTGAATTGCCGGCACTAATCCAAAAAGAACGCCAGTCAGAAACGAGACACCGATCGTGAATGACAGCACTCGCCAGTCAAGTGCGATTTCCTTTGAGCGCGGAATTGAGCTGGGACTCATCCAGAGAATGAACTGAATGCCCCAGCGCGCGATCAGCAGACCGAGCACGCCGCCAATCAGTGAAAGCAAAACACTCTCCGTCAGCATCTGCCGCGCGATGCGCCAGCGTCCGGCGCCCATCGCCGCGCGGATTGCCATTTCTTTCTGACGCGCACCGGCGCGCGCCAGCAAAAGGTTGGCGATGTTCGCACAGGCAATCAGCAATACAAAAGCGACCGCGCCGAACAGGACCCAGAGCGTGCCGCGAACATCGCTGACATACGCTTCCAGCATCGGTTGCACGCGAACACTGTCGCCGCCAATCTCGTTCGGATATTGACGATCGAGATTTGCCGCAATGTTCTTCATCTCTGCCTGAGCGGCGGCCAGAGTGACACCGGGTTTCAGACGCGCGATGCCATAAAGACCGGGATGATTTCCCCGGTTCTGCCAGCTTTGCTCACCTGAGAGCTGGCCGACCGGAACCCACATATCGACCCGGCTCGGATATTGAAAATCCTGAGGCAGCACGCCAATCACGGTATAGCTCTTTCCATTCAGCGTGAGCTGTTGATTGATGATGCTTTGATCTCCGCCGAAGCGCCTTTGCCATAAACCATAACCCAGAACTACCACGGGATTGCCGCCCGGTTTGTCTTCATCATTCGTGTACAGTCTTCCAAAAGCCGCGTTGACACGTAATACGGCAAACAGATCGGCAGACACTTGCGCGGTGGGAATGCGTTCAGCATCGCCCCGCCCGGTGAGGTTGTAACTGTTGCGATTATAGACGCCGATCTTTTCAAAAACGTGATTCTGATTTCGCCAATCTGAAAAATTTGGATACGAGATCGAGATGTCGCTCATCGACTTGCTGGTCTCGTTAAGAAAGACCAGCCGGTTGGCGTCATCGTATGGTAGCGGCCGCAACAAGACGGCGTTGACGACGCTGAAGATTGCCGTGTTCGCGCCGATGCCGAGGGCGAGGGCGAGGATCACGATAGAGGTAATACCCGGGTTCTTCAGTAACATCCGAGCGCCATAGCGCATATCCTGCCAAAGACTATGCATTTGATTTCTCCTTCTACTCGTATCTGAGCGCCACCAGCGGATCAACTTTCGTGGCGCGCCGCGCCGGCAGATAACAGGCAAGCAAGGCGGTACCCATTAAGCATACGGTGACGACCGCGAAGGTGGCGAAGTCGTTAGGCTCTACCGCAAACAATAAGCTTCTCATCAAACGAGTCAACGCAAAGGCGCCGCCCAGCCCGAGTATGACTCCGGTGAAAGCCAACGCCAGTCCACCTCGCAAAACCAGTTTGACTACGTCGCCCATCTGGGCGCCGAGCGCCATGCGCACTCCAATTTCCTGTGTGCGTTGCGTGACGGCATAGGACATCACGCCATAGACTCCGACCGCCGCCAGCACCAGCGCCAGCGCAGAAAAGATTGTCAGCAACAACATATTGAAACGGCGCGCCGCGAACGAGGCGGCGGAAACTTCTTCCATTGTTTCGACCCGGGTGACGGGAAGCCGTGAGTCAACTTTCCAAATCTGTTGCTTGATTGCCGCGGTCATCGAAGCAGGATCAGATTGAGTCCGAGCCACGATCGTCATCCAGCGCTTCCAGGCGTTTGCCTGCGGATAAGGTGAATACAGACCTGGTTGTTCCGGCAGATCCAGGCCAAAGTGTTTGACGTCGCCGACGACCCCGACAATTGTGATCCATTCTATTTGCGGATTGCGCACAAAGCGTAGGCGTTTGCCGAGCGGATCTTCGTTGGGAAAGTATTGGCGCACCAGCGCGTCGTTCGCGATGCCTACCAGCGGCGCGTGATCTTCAAAGTCCTGCGGACCAAAGTCGCGCCCGGAACGAAGCGGGATCTGCATCGTGCGAAAGTAGTCACCCATGATGCTGCGAGTTTCGACGCTCGGCTCATCACCGGGTGCAATTGGCGGGCGGCCATCGATCACAAAATCGTGATTCAGCGAATCGCCGCTCAGCGGTAATTCACTAACCATCGCGGCTTTTACGCCCGGCAAGGTGTCAATCGCGGCGAGCGTCTGTTTGCGAAAGCGCGTCTGCGGATCGACCTCACGGTAATCTGCTTCCGGAAGTTCCACGCGCATAGTTAACAGATGATCGGTCTTGAAGCCGGGGTCGACGCTGCGCAACTTCCAAAACGTTTTGACCAGAAGGCCGGCACCAACCAACAGGATCAAAGCAATCGCCAACTCGCCGATCACAAACATGCTGCGCAGTCTTTGCTGCGCGCCGCCCAGCGTGGCGCTGCGACCACCGTCTTTCAAACTTTCATTAATCCCCCGTCGCGAGGCGGTCCAGGCGGGTACCAGACCAAACACAATTCCGGTCAACAGCGACAGACCAAAAGTAAAAACAAGCACGCGCCAATCCACGTGAATTTCCTCGAGACGCGGCAAGTTCGCGGGCTTGAGAGCAACTAGCAAACTGGTTCCCCACCACGCCAGAATGACCGCTGCCGCTCCACCGGCCAAAGAAACCAAAACGCTTTCGGTCAGTAATTGGCGAATCAGCCGCCAGCGGCCGGCGCCGAGCGCCGTGCGAATTACCAGCTCGCGTTCACGTTCAGCCGCACGGGTCAAAAGCAAATTTGCAAAATTCGCGCAGGCTATAATCAAAACCAGACTGACGGCGGCGAATAGAATCAGCAGCAACGTCCGCGAGTCGCCGACGATTCGCTCGTGTAAAGGAATCAACACCGTGTTTCGATTTTTGTTGTCGGCCGGATACTCTGTGGCCAGTTGCCGATCGATTAGCTGCATCTCTGCGGTGGCTTGTTCTACGGTCGCACCGGGAGCGAGGCGGCCATAGGTGTGAAGGAAGTGCACGCCACGAAAGTTTGCGGCGACGGGGTTCGAAACCTTCACCGCGGTCCAGGCTTCAGCGTTGTCGCGCGGAGAAACGAATCCGGCCGGCATCACTCCAACGATGGTGTAGGCATTGCCGCTCAAAGGAATCGTCTTGCCGACAATTTGCTGATCACCGCCGAACTGGCGCTGCCATAACGCGTGGCTCAGCACGACCAGGTATGGCGCGCCGGCTTTGTTGTCGGCAGCCATTAGGTAACGGCCGCGCTCAGGCTTGACGTCGAACACATCGAAGTAGCCGCCGGTAACCTGTCCGATCCGGATCTGGATCGGTTCGGAACCAGCCGTGTAAGCCAGTGGCTGAAGAACTTCGCCTCCGAGTCTCGCAAACGCACGACTGCGCTGTTCGACGTCGGCCAGATCAGGCGCCGATTGATTCGACCTGATCGTCACGATCCGGTCAGGCGCATCGTAGGGCAAAGGTCGTAAGAGCACTGAATTAATAACGCTGAACATGGCTGTGTTGGCGCCAATGCCGAGCGCCAGGGTGACTACCGCCACAGCCGTGAACGATGGACGCTTTAGCAGACTTCGAATGCCGTAGCGGATGTCTTTGAATAAGCTGTTCACTTTGTCCCTCCTCGTTCTGAACTGCGTGCTCACAGGTTAGGGTGAGACTGGAGCGCAACCGTCCCGGTTGCCGCGTTGTCTCTACGACGAGTAAATGCAAGCGAGGACGCTTGCGCTCCAGTCGCGACCGGTACTGTTCACTCGTACCGCAGCGCTGCCAGGGGATCGACTTTCGTCGCGCGTCGCGCGGGCAGGTAACAGGCCAGCAGAGCTATTAAGAACAGTGCTCCTGCTACCACTGCATACGTCGAGGCGTCGTTAGCCGAAACCTCGAACAGCAGGCTTTGCAGTAATCGCATCAGGATATAGGCCCCCAGCGATCCAATGGCAATGCCTGCCAAGGCGATAATCAAACCCTGCTTCAAAATCAATTTTAGAATGTCGGAAGCGCGCGCCCCGAGGGCCATGCGCACGCCGATGTAATGAGTTTGCTGACTGACTGAGTAAGAAACAACTCCATAGATCCCGATCGAAGAAAGCAACAACGCCAATCCCGCGAAGACGCCAATCAGCGTGGCCGGGAACCGACGCATGAACGCCGCCGGAGAGCTGGCTATCAACTCAGGCATCGCCTGCACATTGAAGATCGCCGCGGCCGGCTCCAGGTTGCGAATTTCGTTTCGAATTGAGCCCGCTAAAGTTGCCGGATCGGTACTGGTGCGAACAACGAGATTCGCAAAGGGCGAGGCGTTCTGTCGAAAAGGGTAATAGATGACCGGTCTGATTTCCTGATCCAGTCCGGTGATCTTCACATCAGCCACGACTCCCACAATCGAAATCGGCGGCGCTTCAACGCCTGCATATTTCAAACGGCGGCCGACAGGATCTCGTCCGGAAAAGATTCGGTCAGCCATCGTCTTGCCGATGATGACGACCTGCTGACCATTAGCATTGTCACTTGTGTCGAACATGCGCCCGGAAATCATGGGCACGCCCAGCGCGTGAAAATAATCTTCGCTGACGGTGCGGATGTTCGCTTCCAATTCCTGTCCTGGTGGCGGAATGGGATCGCCCTCGACGTTGACCCGCGTTGTGTTACCGGCCTGGAGTGGCAGGATGTTGACTGTACCTGCCCCGGCGACGCCAGGTAGCGCCTGGACATGTTGCTGCAATTGATCCTGAAAGTTTATCTGGCTGTTTGCGTCGGCGTACTTCGCAGCGGGCAGCACGATGGTCATCGTGAGCACGTTCGCAGGATTGAATCCCGGATCCGTCTTGAGGACGCGGACCAGACTTTTCAAAAGCATTCCCGCGCCGACCAGCAGCACTACGGCCAGCGCGATTTCGGTCATCACCAAACCACTCCGCAAACGCTGGCTGACGCCGCCGCTGGTGTTGCGCCCACCTTCTTTCAGTACGCCACTTAGTTCCAATCGCGAGGACTGTAACGCCGGAGCGAGTCCAAAAATGATTCCCGTTAGCACCGAAAGACCAAATGAAAACGCGAGCATGCGCACGTCGATCTTGAGCGTTTGCAGAAACGGCAAGGCGCTGATCTGATTTGGGGGCAGCATACTGACGAGTGCCGTCGTGCCCCAATACGCGAGTAACAATCCAACCACGCCGCCGGCTAATGAAAGCAAAACTGACTCAGTCAGTAGTTGCCGGACGACGCGCCAACGGCTGGCGCCCAGCGCAACTCGAATCCCAACTTCTTTTTGCCGGGTGAGTGATCGCGTCAGTAAAAGGTTAGCGACATTTGCGCAGGCAATGAGCAGTACGAAGCCAACAGCTCCCAACAGAATCATCAGGATGGGTTTGACTTGTCCGACCACCTGTTCCTGCAACGGAATTAGCTTGAGTGCAGTCCCCGCGTGGGAATCTTTGTATTGCTGCTCGATGCGGCTGGTGATCAGGCTCAACTCGGCATGGGCCTGGGCCGCAGTCACGCCAGGTTTCAGGCGAGCTATCAGATTGGTCCCATGCATGAAGCGGCGCGTTAGTTGGTTCTGCGTTGGTTGATACGGCAGCCATAGGTCGGCCGGCCTCATCGCAAACTGAAAACTTTGCGGCAACACACCAATTACCGTGTAGCTAACGCCGGCGAGATCTATTTGTTGTCCAACTATTCCTTCGCTGCCGCCAAATCGTCGCTGCCAAAGTCCATAGCTCAAGACGGCGACGTGTGGGCCGCCCTGATTGTCTTCGCCGGTTTGAAACGCGCGGCCACGGATGGGGTCCACTCCGAGAACAGAAAAGAAATTTGCTGAAACAAGCGGAGCAAAGACTCTCTCTGATTCGCCATTGCCGTTGAGAATTGTTCCGCCGCCGGTATAGGCCGCAATGTCACACACTTTGTTTTGCAGATAGTCCTGATAATCCGGGTACGAGAACTCGCGCTGATCAAATTCTTTCTGCGGGGTGCGCTCCCACATGTGATAAAGGCTCTCCGGTGATCTGTACGGCAGCCCCTTGATCACCGCGGCGTCAACCACGGTGAAGATTGCGGTGCTCGACCCGATGCCGAGGGCCAGGGTCATGACCGCAATCAAAGTGAAGCCAGGTTTCCTGGCCATTGTGCGAACTGCATATCGCAAATCCTGAATTAGTTTTCTCATCGATTTCCCATTTCATTTGACAAAGAATTGATTCATTTGCTCATTGATTCATTGAATCAATTTGCGGAACGAACAATGAATCAATGATTCAATGAAACAAATGATTCAATGATTGATTCCATCTGCAAGATCGAAAACTATCCACGCTCTTCACTCATGTCTAAGCGCCACCAGCGGCTCGACTCTGCTGGCCCGCAAAGCCGGCAGCAAACATGCCAACCAGGCTGAGAGTAGTAACAAGAGAAACACCGCGCCGAACGCGCGCACGTCCAGAGCGGCAACTCCGTACAAAGTTGATTGCATGGCCCGGCCAACCAGATAAGCGCCGCCGAGCCCGATCAGCCCGCCGATGACCGCCAGGACCGTGCCTTCTTTTAAGACCAAACCTATGACTTTCGGTCGTTGAGCTCCGAGTGCAATCCGCACTCCAAATTCGTGACTGCGTTGCGCGACACCGAAAGCCATCACCCCATAGATACCGACCGCGGCCAGCAGCAGACCCAGCGCGCCAAAACTCGCAAACAACACGACGCTAAAACGATCGATAGCCAAAGACTCGCTGACCATCTCATCAATTGTCCTGACGCCGGCGAGCGGCAGATCCGGATCCACTGAATTAACTGCCGCCCCGACGCTCCTGATTACTGATTTTGGATCGCCGTCAGTTCTGAGAACCATTGAAACTCGCGGCCACGGGCTCTGCCAGAACGGAACGTCTATCTCGGCATTGTCTTCACGAACTCCGGCGCCCCGGATGTCGTGAAACACGCCGACGATCTGCCATTCGACGGGTTTAGCGGGCGGCGCTCCCGGTCGCTGTACATCCATCAAAATCTTCTGAGTAAGCGGATCGGCTCCGCGCAAAAAACGGTTAACAAAGAATTCATTGACCATGGCGACGCGCGGACTCGCGTCGGTATCATGCTCATCAATGCTCCGGCCCTTCGTCACGCGAATGCCGAGGGTGTCTACATATCCCGGGGTTACCATTTGGATCGGAGAGCCGGAACGTTCCGCAGGATTGGCCACCGGCTGTCCGACAATGGTGAACCGCACGTCGTAGCCTGAACCCCCGGCCGGAACACCCGTCATCGCCGCGACGCTTCTTACTCCCGGTACGGCCCCGATCTGATCGAGCATTTGACGGTAATAGGATTTCATCTCTTCCGGCGATTTGAGACGCTGATCGGGCACCGGTAAGCGAAATGAAAGAACATGGTCGGTGCGAATGCCGAGATCGATCCGGGTCAAGTTCCAGAAGCTCTTGAGCGCGAGCCCGCCGCTTGCTAACAGAATCAAGGCCAGCGAAAACTCAGCGATCACCAGGACGCGGCGAGCACTGCGTCTGGCCCCGCCAGAGCCAGTTCGCCCGCCCAACTTGAGCACTTCATTAAGGTCGAGCCGGGTGGCTTGCAACGCCGGAGCTGATCCAAACAGCAAGCCCGCGATCACAGTAATCGCAATCGTGAAAAGCAGAACCGGAATACTGATTCTGATATCTGCCTCGGAAGGCAACATCGTCCCAACCGGCGGCATGACCATTCCGATCAGATCAATAATTGTTCTCGCAAACAGAACGCCGAGTGATCCGCCAAGCACGGCCAGGACCAGACTCTCAGTTAGAAATTGAGCGAACAGACGGCCCCGTGATGCGCCCAACGCGGCCCTCAACGCGACTTCTCGCTGGCGCGAGGTGCCGCGGGCCAACAAGAGATTTGCCACGTTCACGCAGGCGATCAATAAGAGCAGACCAACCGCGCCCATCAGCATCCAGAGATTCCGCCGCGTCGCGTCGGTGAGAAAATCAAGATGCAACGGCTCGACGCTCACTCCGCGGACGATGTTCGAGCCTGGATGTTCGCTTTGTAACTGCTGGGCTATGCCACTCATCTCTGCCTGAGCCTGGCCCACCGAGACGCCGTCTTTCAAACGACCCATTATCAGAACAGGCCGCGGACTCTGATCGATTCGTTCTCGTTGAATTACCAGCGGTACCCACAATTGTGAGTTGAAGCGATCGTGTATGCCGGGCGGCAAAATACCGACGACCGTATAAAGCTCTCCGCTCATCTGGATCTCTCTGCCGAGGAGAGTTCGGTCCTCCGCAAAATGGCGGCTCCATAATCGGTGGCTGAGTATGACCTCATGATCCCTGCCGGGCTGTCCCTCTTCAGGCAGGAAATCCCGCCCCAACATATCGACGTTGACAACCGCGACGATTTTGGCCAGCGCGACATCGGTGCGGCAGCTGAAGGCAAATGAGCCGAGCAACATCTGCTCTTCGGCGTCAAAGGCCGCGAAGGCGATCGTCCGTTTCGCGCGATGCTCGGCCGACCCGAAGCGACGGGCGGCTTCGAGCAAGACGGCCACCCCGGAGGCATTGTCGGACGCTCCGGGGCAAATCTTCCCTTTGCGATCTTTGCCGAGGTGATCGTAATGAGCGGAAAGCAGCACGATCTCGCCGGCAACATTCGCGTCGGAGCCGGGCAGGATTGCCACCAGGTTTTTACCTAGCCCAAAGGAAAGTTGGTAGTTTTTTGCGCCGCCCCAGGGTTGGAGCGCGGTGGTCTTGAATTCCTTCTCGATATATATCC
>Ga0137403_10002327_pt1 | contig 23346 bp, 19 predicted proteins | sample CZOMad2_1_16fung_FD_122057 | JGI IMG/M metagenome (GOLD analysis project Ga0137403, IMG submission 122057) | Vadose zone soil fungal communities from Angelo Coast Range Reserve, California, USA - CZOMad2_1_16fungal (Hybrid Assembly) | ecosystem: Environmental > Terrestrial > Soil > Vadose zone...
CAGGCTAAGGAATACGGAATCATAGACGATATCATCTATAAGACGAGATAAAGGTATGATCGGGGTTCGCCCGATCAATTTCCGATCAGTCTCGGCGCGAAACGATCTGTCCCGCCGACCCGGCAACGGGGCATTGGAGCGGGAGAGAGAGAGTTAACGAAGGAGTAAAGCCGAGTGAAAAACAGGACGGGTACCGAGGAGATGTTGCGCTGTTCGTTCTGCCACAAATCGCAGGACGCAGTGGCCAAGCTTATTTCATCCCCCAGCGATTATCCCAGGGCCTATATTTGCGACGAGTGCGTGGCGGTCTGCAATTCCATCCTGGAAGATGATCGCACGGCTACGCCTCCCACCACCACCCCGAATCAACTGCCCAAGCCGCAGGAAGTAAAGAGCTTCCTCGACGAATACGTGATCGGCCAGGAGCAGACCAAGAAAAAGCTGGCGGTGGCGGTTTACAACCATTACAAGCGGATTTACATGAACCGGCAGCGTGCTGGCGACGGCGTCGAACTGGCCAAGTCGAACATCATGCTGATCGGCCCGACGGGCACCGGCAAGACCCTGCTGGCCCAGACCCTGGCCCGCATGCTCGATGTGCCTTTCGCCATCGTGGACGCCACCACACTGACCGAGGCCGGCTACGTTGGCGAGGATGTCGAGAACATCATCCTCAAGCTGTTGCAGGCGGCCGACGGCGACGTAGGACGCGCCCAGACTGGCATCATCTACATCGACGAAGTCGATAAAATTGGACGAAAAGACGAGAACCCATCCATCACTCGCGATGTTTCCGGCGAAGGTGTGCAGCAAGCCCTGCTGAAAATCCTCGAAGGCACGATCGCCAATGTGCCACCTCAGGGCGGACGCAAGCATCCACATCAGGAATTCACCCCCGTGGACACGACGAACATCCTATTCATTTGCGGCGGAGCTTTTGTCGGTCTGGAAAAAATCATCGGACGGCGTGTGGGCAAGAAATCGTTGGGCTTTAAGGTTGGAACTGAAGAGGGCGAACCGGAGGAGACTCCAGCCGCTAACCGCAAGCGGAATTTCGAGATGTTGAGCGACATACAGCCCGAAGATCTAATCAAATTTGGTCTGATTCCAGAGTTCGTGGGCCGTCTCCCGGTGGTGGGCGTGCTCGAGGATCTGGATGAGTTCGCCCTGATCGAAATCCTGACTCGGCCGAAAAACGCCATTATCAAGCAATACCAGCGCTTGTTCGAATTCGAAAATGTACGCCTCAAATTCAGCGATGAGGCCCTGAAAGCCATCTCGCGGCAGGCCATGGCCCGGAAGGTGGGCGCCCGCGGATTGCGTATGATTCTGGAGGAGTTAATGCTCGATCTCATGTACCATCTCCCCAGTCAGAAGAAGGTCAAGGAGTTCGAGGTCACACGGGAAATGGTCGAGAAGCGCAACGTTACGCTCGCAATGATGGATAAGGCGGGGTAAACTAAGCGTCCGTCGGGTTCGGGTTAGAGTTAAGCTTCAAGCCAGGAGCCAGGAGCCAAAAGCGTAGGAGCCAGAAGCTACCAGCTACGAACGCAACTCGGGTGTTCGGGAGAATAAGTGAGCATAGTCAAGGAAAAATTCGAGACCAAAAAACTTCCCATGATGCCCATCCGTGACGTGGTCATCTTTCCCTACATGATGACTCCGTTTGTTGTAGGACGGGAATCAAGCGTTCGCGCCCTCGAAGAGGCACTGGCGGCCGACAAGAAAATCTTTCTGGCCACCCAGCACGACGCCAGTATCGATGAACCCAAGCCCAATGAGATCTACCAGGTAGGCACGATCGTCAACATCGTGCAGAGCCTCAAGTTGCCCGACGGCAATATCAAAGTTCTGGTCGAGGGCATCGAACGTGGCAAAGTTCTCCAGATCAGCGAGAGCGAAGGCTACATGCAGGTTTCGGTTCGCGTAGCCCGCTACGCGACGGAGACCAACCCGCAAATCGAGACCGGCATGCAGCGGGTCACGGCGCTGTTCGAGCAGTACGTAAAGCTGTGCCAGTCGCTGAACTACGAGACCATGATCGCGGCCGTACGCATGGAAGATCCGGCCAAACTGACCGACACCATCGCCGCCAACTTGCAGCTTTCCATCGAAGAAAAGCAGGAACTGCTGGAAATATTCGATCCCGGCGAGCGCCTGACCCGGATCGGCGACGTCCTCGACATCGAAATAGAAAAGCTGAACATGGATCGCACCATCCAGTCGCGGGTCAAGCGGCAGATGGAGCGTGCCCAGAAAGAGTATTACCTCAACGAGAAGATCAAAGCCATCCAGAAGGAACTGGGCCGGGGCGAGAAGAGCGAGTTCGATGAACTGAAGAAGAAGATCGAAGCCGCCGGCATGCCCAAAGAAGTGCGCGACAAGGCGGTGCAGGAGCTGAAGAAGCTCGAAGCCATGCCGCCTATGTCTGCCGAATCGACAGTCTCGCGAAATTACCTGGACTGGCTCCTGGCGGTTCCATGGAAGAAGCGTTCCAAGGAAATTCGCAACATCAGCCGCGCCGAGAAAGTCCTGAACGAAGATCACTACGGCCTGGAGAAGATCAAAGACCGCATCCTTGAGTTCCTCGCGGTTCGGCAACTGGTAAAGAATCCTAAAGGCTCCATCCTGTGTTTCGTCGGACCTCCTGGCGTGGGCAAGACTTCGCTGGGCATGTCGATCGCGAAAGCCACCGGACGGAAGTTTGTCCGCATGTCGCTGGGCGGGGTGCGTGACGAAGCTGAAGTCCGCGGTCATCGCCGTACCTACATAGGCGCTCTGCCTGGACAGATTATCCAGATGATGAAGAAAGCCGGCACCAAGAACCCGGTCTTCATGCTGGACGAAGTCGACAAGATGTCCATGGATTTCCGCGGCGATCCGTCAGCCGCGCTGCTCGAAGTGCTCGATCCCGAACAGAATTTCATGTTCGTCGACCACTACCTCGACGTCGAATACGACCTCTCGCAAGTCTTCTTCATCGCTACTGCCAACGTCATGCACACCATTCCTCCCGCGTTGCAAGACCGGATGGAAGTGCTGCGTCTGCACGGCTACACCGAGCAGGAAAAGGTCGAAATCGCCAAGCAATTTCTGGTCAAGAAGCAGTTGCTCCAGGCGGGACTGACCGACAAGAACCTGAAATTCAGCGACGATGCCATCACCTCCCTGATTCGCTCTTACACTCGCGAAGCTGGAGTGCGCAATCTGGAGCGTGAGATCGGCAACGTCTGCCGCAAGGTCGCGCGCAAAGTGGTGAAGGAAGGCGAGACTTATAGCGCTGCCATCACCCAGGAAAACGTCAACGACTTCCTGGGCGTGATCAAATTCCGCGACACGCTGGCCCACGAGAAAAGCGAAGTCGGCCTGGTCACTGGCTTGGCTTGGACTGAAGTCGGTGGGTCGATTCTGAGCACTGAAGCCACGGTGGTGGACGGCAAAGGCAAACTGACGCTGACCGGGAAACTGGGCGACGTCATGCAGGAATCAGCGCAAGCGGCCATGTCGTACATCCGGTCCCGTGCCCATCGCCTGGGTCTGCAGCGCGACTTCTACCGCTCCCTCGATATCCACGTGCACGTTCCGGAAGGCGCGATCCCCAAAGATGGCCCGTCAGCGGGCATCACGATCGCCACAGCGATTGCCAGCGCCCTGAGCAAGATTCCTGTGCGCCGCGATCTGGCCATGACCGGCGAGATTACATTGCGCGGCAAGGTATTGCCTATCGGCGGGCTGAAAGAAAAATTGCTGGCCGCCCACCGCGCTGGACTCTTCGAAGTGATCCTGCCGCAGGACAACGAGAAAGATGTAGCCGAAGTGCCGGAGAACCTGCGCACTGCGATGAAGATGCATTTCGTCGAGACCATGGACCAAGTGCTGAGCGTGGCGCTGGAGCGACCCCTGCCGGAAATCAGCGAAGAGGCGGTGCAACCAATTGCCCCCATTGGGCCTCCGCCTGCGGAGAGCCCAGCCGCGCATCAGTAAATCGACAACACCTTTTCCAGCAAGGCCCGGGCAAGCGGGCTTTTTGCCGCCCGGGAGGGTTTCCTTTGCAAAGGACGCAAAGGAAACTCCCTCACTTGACGTCCCAATTCTGGTCATCGCCTTCTTCAGATAAAATGCTGGCAGGGTATTCGTGTGGAACGGAATCCTGAGCCCGAAGCCCCCAGAAGCCGCCTGCGCGGCGGAGCCAGTCTGATTGTTGCGGCGGCGCTCGTCTTCATCCTGCTGGTCTGGCTGCCCGCTTATCGCTGGTTCCTTCTCGGCAGCCTCGGCATCGGCGTCGTGGTCGCGGCCATACTTCATTTCTGGAACAAATACAAACCAGTTAAGGCGGAAGACGTTGAGAACAAGCGGCCGCTTGGGTTGGGATGAGTACGGCGCAAAGTAGCGGCCAAGTGCTGAAACGGCCTGCCCGGGAAAATCTGCATCCTCCAATCTCTCATTTTTGCGGCCGCTCCGCTTGCAACTTTCGGCACGAAACAGCAAACTGATGCATGCGTGTTTTGGCCCGATTTATGATGTCGGTGAGCGATCCCAGCCAATTCCCTGCTCCGGTCTTGCCCGAAGTCGCATTCCTGGGGCGGTCGAATGTGGGCAAGTCGAGTGTCATCAATTCGCTCCTGGCAAATAAGATAGCCAAGACAAGTTCCACGCCCGGCCGCACCCGCGCAATTAACTTCTTTGAGGTCCGCTGGCCGGGAAAACCCGAACCGGAACTGATCTTCACCGACCTGCCGGGCTATGGCTATGCGAAAATCTCGCGGGAAATCTCGCAACAGTGGCCGAGTTTCATTGATCCCTATTTGAAAGACCGTCCCTGTCTGGCATTGTGCGTCGCGCTGATCGACGTGAATGTGCCGCCGCAATCGGCCGACCGCCAGCTGCTGGATTTTCTCTCCAGCATCAAGCGTCCCACATTGATTGTGGCTACCAAGAGCGACCGCCTTTCGGGTAACCGGCTGCACAATACGCTTCAGGCTCTGGCCCGGGAATACCCGGAGAGTCGTATCCTACCTTACTCCGCGAAGACGGGAGCAGGACGTCAGGAACTCTGGCAGGAAATTCGAGAGCAAACTGCGGACTTCGGACCTCAGACGTCAGACCTCGGACCTCAGACCTCAGTCTCTTAGACTGCCCGACTCCCGGACTTGGGTGTACACTTTACCTGAGTTCGACCGGAAGCGAAGCCGTGAAGCGCCTCTTCTCTTTCTTGCTGGCGACCTGCCTGGTCGTCACTCTCACCGGCTGCGGAAACATCTTCATCCGTGGTGCCATTAACCCCAGCACGGCCAGCGTCAGTGGTATGGTCAGCGTTGTGCAGCTCAGTGCTGTCATCGGGGATGGTGGAAGCACGGTACAAGTCACCTTTGTCACCTTCCTGCAGGACGGCACCTCATCCACCATTGGCTTTTGCGGCGACGAGCGCAGCCGGTTTCCCGTGCAGGAAAGCATCCGAGCTAACTTCACTCCCGGACAAAGCTGCGCCAGCATCGTCACGATTGTCATCACTTAAAACCGGCGTCAGACTTGATTTCTGAGTCATCGGCCGTCAGTCGTCGGTCGTCAGCAAATGCCTCCGCGCCATTCTTGCTGAAGACTGACGACCGACGACTTTGCTTCATTACCTTGGTGATCTAGGGGCTGGTTACACACCCGGCTACAGTTGCCTCATGACACTTTCATCCATGGTGCTGTCACGCGATTTTCAGGAGATCAGTGTTCTCGAGTGCATTCTCGGTGGTCTGCACATCGGAGTCGAGGTGGAGTCGGAGCCGGAGCGCGCCCGGATCAAGCTGGCCAAGTCAAAGATTGATGCGCTCATCATTGACTGCGATCTGTGCGGAGCTTCCAGTTTCCTGCAAGGGTTACAGGACGGCACGATTCGTAACGCCGTACCGCTCATCATCGTCAGCGGTTCTGGCGGACGTAAGCACCTCGAGTCCAAGGGTGCATCGTTCGTCTTCGAAAAACCCATCTCGGTGGAGCAGGCTGTCCATACTCTGTCGGCGGCGCGCAACATGATCCTGGATGAGAGGCTTCGTTATCATCGCGCAACACTGGATGTTCCCGTATCTTTGATCGGCGGATCCAAAAGCCGTCAGCGTGCACATCTCCAGAACCTCAGCCAAGGCGGCGTCGGAGTCCGTTTGCAAGACCCACAACAGGCTAGTGGCACCGTGAACGTAAACTTCACCCTTCCGGGCACCAAGCTGGCGATGAAGTTTCAGGGAGAAGTAGCGTGGAAGGACAAGCAGGGCAACGCGGGCATTCGCTTCGTGGAAGCCACCCCGACCATGAAGCGGGAGCTGCAACTCTGGCTCGAGCGACAGTACTTCACACATTAGAGCGGGCGTCGGACGGCGGACCTCAGCTCAATCCAGGTGTGAATACGCCGCGAGAGGCTTAGACCCCGAAGCCCGAGGTCTGAAGTCCGAAGTCAGACGTCCGGAGTCCGAACTTAGCGAAATCGGGGCCTGTCCTCGGCCGGCATTTCATTCCCGTCACATTCCTCAGTGAGACCCGCGAGCCAATCGCCGGGGGTGCCGCCCATCCAGAAAAGAAACAGAAACCGGTACAGCACGGCGAAGACCGCAGCCACTCCGAGTCCCATGGCCAGTGCCAATGGCCACGCCGGAACCACTCCAACTATCGCCATGCAGATCAGTGCAAAGAGCAACACGGCAGAGAGCAGGATCAATCCGTCCACCAGCCGCGAAAGAACCTGCGCTGAAATCGCGATTGGAAGCCATGGCAGATGCACTGTATGTTGCCCTTTGGCTTTTTCGCCCCGCCGAGCGGTGCTGGCTTTTGGTTCCAGGCGAATCGCCGGCCGGGCTCCCGAGGAAAATTGCAGTTCAGCGGCCTCCTGGCCGCTCTTACCGTAGAGGAGTGTGGAATCGCCAGCGGAGTGCTGGGCCGAGGCCATGAGTTGCACGAAAATCCATTCCTTCAACAGCCGTCCGGAACGCTGCGAAAGAGTCAGAAATTCCACGCCGGCCTGTCCCACGGGGTCAACCCACGCTACTCGTCCCGTGGCTTCGACGCGCACTCGCGGGTTTGCGAGCTCGAAGCGCAGAAAGACTTGCTGATGTACGAGGAGAGGAGCAGCCGCCTGAATCGCAATGCCCGAGTCGCCCAGATTGCGAATGATGCCGCCGTTAGTCTGGTCCAGATTGACGTAAGCCAGGCTTTGAACCTGGTGGCGATAGTGACGCCGCCGGCCGAGCGGTGTAAGACCACCTGCATTCGGCATGTGCGCCACGCGAAAATCCATGGCGAAATTCTAGCCAAGGGCGCGGAAGCGTCTCAGTACCGACGTTGGTTCAACGACGGCTGGTTGAAACAGCGTGGTTCAACGAATATTGTCTCGGGGCCTCAGGAAGCGGGCCTCTCTTCCTGAGGATAAACTTCTCCCTGGTGGGCGCGGTCCCATGCGATCAAACCATTGATGTCATAGCGGTAAGGCCCGTAGGCGCAAAACGCCTTCTCGTCGAAAAGACGTTTGATACCACAACCCATGCAAACCTGGTAAGAATACCCGTGGGCGCGGACAGGCCAGCTCATCTTGCTATGCCAGCACCCCCGCAAAAGCACGACGGCGGCGCCGGTCAGTCCCGTAGCGGTAACGCCCAAAGGCCAAAGCCAGCGCGATTTCCTCTTCTTCGATTCATCTGCCACAGCCTGGTAAACTCCTCTATTTCAGAAGGATACGCCTAAATCGCTGCCGAGTGCAACATTCTGCGGTCTCGCCCCGGTCCAACCTGCCCAAATCACACACCCTTCGACCGAGACCTTGCGTGCGCACTCAATATTGCGATCAGGGCAAATCCACTGTAACTTAAAAGCTGTCAAGTCGGCGATCCCCCAATGGCCGTACCGGATCTGTGGACGTGTAAGTCTTGATTCGAGAAGCGTTTCTCTCGCCCAGCCGTTGCGGCTGAGGAAAAATAATCCACAGGAATTCCGCTGCGTAGATGAGCGCTAATCCACACAACGCGAACCTCGGGTTACCGGACAACGCATTGCCGAACGAGGCTGTGCCGAACGAGGCTGTGCCGAACGACGCTTCGCCGAACCCGGCCGTGCCCAACAGCGACTTGGCAGAGAATGCTTTGCCGGGCAACGAATCGCCGGACCACGAGCCCATCGACGATGGTACAGCGCGACCAAGGATTGCTATCGCCCCTGTCGCTGCCGCACCAGTCGACCACGTGCCAGGACACGAAGCTTTGCAAGCCCTGCTTGCGTTTTCCAGCCTGCACGAGCAGCTGCGCCAGCGACGTGCCCTCGAGAAGCATGGCGTACCCCTGAACGCCGACGTGTGGCAGCTCGAGCAATTCGTGCTCGATGAAGTGTTGCAACTGGTAGCGGAACGGGCTCTCACACTTACGGGTGCCGACGGCATCGCCATTGCCATGGCTGAGGGCAACGCAATTGTTTGCCGGGCCTCAGCTGGAACTATCGCTCCCGAATCGGGCGCGCGCCTGGATCCGAAATCAGGATTTTCTGGGGCCTGCCTGCGCACCGGTGGAATCGTACGCTGTGATGATTCGGAAAACGATCCCCGGGTGAATGTGCAAGTCTGTCGTCTTCTGGGCACACGCTCGATCGTGGCTGTGCCGATTGCATCCGCACATGGCACGATTGGCCTGCTGGAAGCCTTTTCCGCCGAGCCGCACGGCTTTAACGACAGCGACGTTCGCAGTTTGAACCTGCTCGCCGAACTGATTCTCTCCGCCATGAAGCCGGAGGAAGAAAACCGGCTGGCCGAGATCTCACAACGGTTGGTGGCTGGAGAGTCAACCGGAACTCCGGCGCCCAGCGTTCAGAATCCGGAAAGCGCTGCGCCGGCAGAGATCTCCGGCGTGAAAGAAAACGCCGGAGCCGCAGAACCGCAGAGTACTCCGGAGATTTTTCAGGAGTACGGAAAGAAACAGAATTTCACCGCCGTCCTCGCTGTGATTGTTCTACTGGTGGCCCTGGTCCTGGCTCTGGGAGCCGCAGTGTGGTGGAAGTTCCGCAACTCGCCCGCGGCGAAACCGCGGACCCCTGCATCGGTTGCCGCACCTTCTGCAGCTGTGGACAAGGAACCCGGGCCAGCGCCTCCAGTACCTGTTGTTGAAGATGAAGCGCCCGCTGGCGCGGACGAAAAGCATTCCGCGCGGACCCTGGTCACCGGCATATGGCATGTCTCATCTGACGACTCCAGTACCGTGATCATCGATATGCAGGGCGAAGTTCAATACGAAGCCCACCGCCTGAGTTCTCCGGAGCGGATTTACATTGACCTGCGCGATACCTCGCTGGCGCCGGGCATGTTCGGCAAGACGATCGAGATCGGCGACGCACGCCTGGCGCGAGTTCGTATCGCGCAACCGACCAAGGGCATAAGCCGGGTGGTGCTTGAGACCACGGGAGCTTCCGACTTTTCGGTCAGCGTGCGGTCGAACCCTTATAGGCTGGTGGTTGAAATCCGGAAAGCCGGTCAATCCGAGCACGGTGGCGCGCTGGCTAATTTGCCCAAGACCACTGCGCTCGAGGCGCAGCCCGAGTTGGCCCCTGCGCCTGCGGTCAAGGCTGAGAACAAGCCGGCTGGCCGGCTGCGGGCACGCGTGCCCAAGTTCCGTTTGGCGCTTGATGCCGGGCACGGAGGCTGGGACCTCGGAACCGTAGGACGCAAAGGTTTGATGGAGAAAGACCTGGTATTGGACGTAGTGCGCCGTCTGGGAAAATTGGTCGAAGACCGTCTCGGCGCCGAGGTTATTTACACCCGCCAGGATGACACTTATCTTCCCCTGGAAAAACGCACCGAGATTGCCAACCTGGCCCAGGCGGACCTCTTCGTTTCAGTCCACGCCAATTACAGCGATGATTCCGCCGCACGCGGCGCTGAGACTTACTACACCAACACCTACTCCTCGGTGCGGGCGCGCACTTCCGCCGCCGATGCAGAAGGCTCAACCACTGAGAACGTAAATTGGACCAATGTAGACATTCGCGAAAAGGTGCAAAAGTCGCGCCGCTTTGCCGCCGCGGTCCAGCAGGCTCTCTACGGCGTTCTGGCAAGCCAGATTCCCGACATACGCAATCGCGGCGTGAAAAGGGCCTCGTACGTGGTGCTCACCGGAACTTCGATGCCGGCCATTCTGGCGGAAGTGTCCTTCGTCAGCAGCCCGGCGGATGAAGCCAAATTGAAGAGCTCAAGCTATCGCGACAAAATCGCAGAGGGACTGCTCAAAGGAATTGCGCAGTACGCCGCCACCTCACGTAACGTGAATCTCGCCAGCGCGGCCGGCAAGCATTCAGGGTTATAACTAAGACAGTAGCGTCGGCGCCGGCGCTATTTTGCCACACCGCCCTAGGGCACAGGCTCAGCGTTCTTTAGCGCCTCGTTCAGACCCTGGCTGCTTCTCAGATTGCCGCCCTCGATCACGCGCCAGCCATCATCGTAGTGCGCGAAACCAACGGTCGAATTGTATTCCGTGCCCTTGGCGTAGAGGGCTGCACCCACCTCGTTCACGGCGGCCCATCTCCACTGAAAATCAACATCCGCAAAATTCCCATTTTTGCGGATTCCACTCAACCCCAGTAGTTCTCTCTGGACCACCGGTACGCTGATGTATTGCGAGGTCGCTGCCGTCGCAGCCACCCAGTCCCGTAGCGCGTCCACGCCAAGCGGCGTGATCACTACGTCCCAGCATGGCGCCACGCCCAGGTCGGGCGTACAGGGAGCGGTCGAACCGGTGATCCAGCCGTGCCGACGCAGCACCAGGTATTCCGGAGACGTGTAGTCCTTGTTGGAGATGACTCCGGTGCGTAGCCAGAACAACTGCGTGGTCTTGAAGGTTTCGGAGCCTGCGATGAGGTCGGTGGCCAGCCGCCGCGTGAGGAAGTCGCGGGGCGAGCAGGCAACGGCTAAACCCAGCAGCGCAAAAACCAGGCAGCGGCTGAGTTTGAACTGTCTCCACTTTCTTGTGCGAGGCGTCATGCTGAGCTTGCGAAGCATCTGGCGTGAAGAGGATATGCAGTGGGCCGGGCAAGTGGCAGAGTCCGCGCGAGGTCCTTCGAGACTAAAGTTTCTCAGGATGACGCCGTTGGCGGGATTCGTCGAAACCGAGCCACCCGCGAAAATGAAGGCCGTCTGCCGTGGTCGCATCCTAGCTGGGAATTGTAACCAAATCCGAGCTTTTGCGCGGCAAGAAAGGACGATCCGCAATTTGCCCTGCAAATCTGGCAGCCCAACGGCCCGGAATCGCAGTCTGACAAGAAGGACACTTCCCCTCAGGAGTCACGCGGTAGTTCCGCACAAAATACCCGCTCCGTTTGATCAGAATTTCGCCGCACTGGTGACAGCGCGTGTCTTCAAGGTCGCCCACACTGCCGGGCAAGTTCCCGGCATAGACGTATCGCAGGCCCGCCTTCCTGCCAATCTCGGCCGCGCGCCGGAGGTCCGTCGGGCAGGTGTTTTCAGGATCATCCATTTTGTAGTCTTTGTGAAAGGCGGTCACATGCCACGGGATATCGGGAGAAACGCCGGCCAGAAAATCGGTCAGCCCTTTAAGTTCGTGGTCTCCATCATTGAAGCCCGGGATCAGCAAGGTCACGATCTCCAGCCATACTCCCATCTTGTGCAAGCTCCGAATCGTCTCGAGAATCGGGCCGATGCGTCCGCCCAGTTCGTGATAGTGACGATCGTCGAAACTCTTGAGATCCACTTTGTAGAGATCGACCCACGGTCGGATGTATTCCAGCACCTGTGGCGTCCCGTTTCCATTGGACACAAAACCAGTGACGAGGCCGGCAGCTCGGGCGTGCTTGAATATCTCGACCGCCCATTCCGCTGTGATCAGGGGCTCGTTGTAGGTGCTGACCAGAACTCTTGCCCCCTGACGTATAGCATCCTGCACCAGGGCCTCCGGCGAGGCCTGCAGCGGGGCCGACACGGCGTCCGGATCACGCAGCGCCTGGGAGGTCACCCAGTTCTGGCAATACCCGCAGTGCAGATCGCAGCCCAGCATTCCGAAACTGTAAGCCAAAGCGCCGGGGTAGGCATGGAAGAAAGGCTTCTTCTCGATGGGATCGCACTGCACCCCGCCCACATATCCCCAAGGCACGTAGAGCGTGCCCGCCTGGTTGTAGCGTACCTTGCAAACTCCGGGTTGACCGTCGGGGATGGGACAGCAATGACCGCAGGCGTAGCAGCGCACCCGGTTGCGATCGAGTTTCTCGTACAAGGCACCTTCACGGGCGTTCTGGTAAACGATGTCGCGAAGGGTAGGCACGGAAAACCTCTGGGTTTATTGTAGACCGCTAGGGCGATGCAGGAGGATGGCTGGCGAAATTGCTCAGCCAGTCGTTAGCCTGCTGTTGCGCTGCCAGCACCTGGCTCCGGCTCATGCGGGAGGCGAGAACGGCAACCCGGTATTTGCTGGCCTGATCTCCGCCGGCCTGGGCCAGTACGGACCAATAGTAGGCCTTGGTCAAATCCTGCGGCACGCCCCTGCCGGCCCAGTAGTACGCACCCAAAGTCGCCTGGGCCAGGATGTGTCCCTGCTCCGCCGCCAGCGTGAACCAGCGCACTGCTTCGGTGTAGTCCTGTTTGACCTCTTCGCCGGTAGCATAGCGCGCGCCTAAAGAGAACTGCGCTGCTGGATCACCCTGTTCCGCCACCTTACGCAGGCTGGCCAGGTCGGTAACGTTGGGAGGCAGACCGGGAGATTTGGCTACGGACGCCTGTGGGGGCTGAGCGTGAGCGCGAGAGGGGGGCCGCTCCGAAGAGCGCATTGTGCTGGAGACCCAGGGCGCGATCAGCCAGAGGAGAGCAAAAATAAAGGTACCGATCGCGGCAACAAAAAGAGCCTTGGCCAGGCTTGGCTGCGATGACCGCGCCTTCGAACTAACCTGGGTCGGAACAGCTTGAATCGAACTCGGCTGAGCCGAAGCATGCTGGGTCAAATCATGCTGGGCTGAATCGCGCTGGACCGAATCAGGTGGGCTCGAAGGCTTGGTTCGGGCAACGGGACGTTCGGTGTCTGCAATTGCCGCCTTGGCCGCGGGCGGCTTCTCGATGCGAGCCGGGCGCTCCGGCGGCAGAGGCGTCACCTTTATCGTGGAAGGGGCCTGGACTTTGGCAGGGTGGGCCTCCTCAGGATATCCGATGACGGGACGAATGTTTCCCATCAACTGTTGGAGCGCGCCGATGTCGTCGGCGTTAAAAGCGTAAGGCTGAGGTGAAAATACTTCCAGGAGTCCTGCCACCCTGCTCCCCTGCCGAATCGGCACCGCGACCAGGGAGCGAATGCCGAGAGATCTGCAGCCCGCCCGATCCACGCGATCGTCGGTCTCGGAATCATCGCAGCGCAAGGAGCGGCCGGTGCGAACACATTCCCCGGAAAATCCTGAACCTACCTGAAGCCGGGAGCCTACGGGCGGAGCGTCATCGCCCGCACTGGCCACGCAAATCATCTCGCTGACGTTGCCCTCGGACAGGGCGATAGCAGCCCCCGTGGCGCGGGTAACGGCCAGCGCCCGCTCGGCAATCGACTGTAGCTCGGGTTCGCGATCGAACCGGTTCGGCTCCACTTCGCTGTTTCTCTCTGTCACTCTTTCCCTGGCGAAACTGTCGCTCGTCCCAATGGAGTACATCGCCTCGGCGCTACTTAGCGCTTCGGCCCCCGTCGCAGCGCCGTCATTGCCAGAAATCACGCCGGTTCCGGAAACAAACTCACCCTTCGGCATAGTATGCGATGGAGGCAGCACCTTGGAAGCACTCTTCCACCTATCCTCATCGGCCGATGTGGCGCTGGCATGATCGAACGCGGTAAGGACATTCACGAACAGCCATTCCTTAAGCCGGTCCAGAGACTCCCCCGAGAGCTGGGCAAAACGAATTCCCGCCCGTCCCGAAGACTCCGACCAGACAACCTGCCCGGTGGTGACGATCGACGAGCTGGTTTCCGAAAGGTCCAGGCACAGGCTCAGAGTGCGTTCGACCTCCAATGGAGATGAGGTCTGGATGGTCATTCCGTCTTCGCTGATATCGAGAATCTCACTCAGATCGGGTGCGTCTGCCGGCGCTGCATTCAAGCGCGCGTACGCAGGACTATGCGCCCTGTGGCGCATGGTTTGACGGCGCTCACTTGCAGGTCGGGATTGCCGGGGATTTCCGGCGAGCTTTGAAGCGGTGGGCTCCATACCAAAGTTCTTAACATATTAACCTAGACCGGCCACGGGCGGACGCAGCCCTCCAACCCGGAAGTGCAGCCCCACGAGCAAGGTGGCGTTTAGGCAGTCTGGCGGAGGGGCGAGAGGCGGGAGAGGGCAGCAACCATCACGCTCGAAAGAAGCTGCATGGTCGCGACATCGCGCTCAGCGAAGGCATGCGGCGCGGCGGAGAAGACTTCGAAGACACCGAGAGTTCTGCGGAAATGGCGCAGCGGCGCAGCCAGGATCGACCGCACTCCCAGGCGCTGGCAGACCGCCACGTCCACATGAGGATCGTCCTGCGCATCATGGCAGAGTACGACCTGGCCGGTGCGTACGCAGTCGGCCGAAATCCCGGAATCGGACTGGAGACGAACGCCCAGGTCCGGTGCGGTGCGCCCGGCGCGGGCACGGCACACCATTTCGTCGCCCTTGCGCAGGGCGATCGCTGCCCCGCTTGCGCCGGTGAGAGATTTCGCCCGCTCGGCGATCAGGCTGATAGCAGGCTCCAGGTCAACGTCCGCGGGAAATGATACCGGCGCCGCAGCAGCCGGCAGAATTGCAGGCTGGTTTGACCGCCTGACATGGCTCCTCCCGGGAGCCAGCGAAGCGAAGGATACCGGCAGGTGATCTTCCATGACCGGTAGTGTAGTGACGGGCACGGTGCGAATCAGGTCGTGGACCAGGCGATCGAGCTCGGCGTCCGCAATCAGATGAGCTGTTTGCTGCCGACGCAGCGATCCACCGAGCACTCGCGACAGGCTGATAAGCGCCTGGCTTCCGCACGCCAGACAGTGTGGAGTGTTATTTTCGCTGATCAATTCGCAAGCCACGCAAAACACCGCAGTTTGCAGACCGAGAAAATGAGCGTCGCGCGCCTTGAACCAATCCATCTTGCAGTCGTTCTCCTGCTCTAACGCGAACTACGAAACTAAACGGAGCTGCGACCTGCAAGAAGTGACGCAATTGGTTCAGCCTGTGGATAACGTGCGCATTGGCAAATGAAAAAGGGTTCACATCGGCCGGCGGGGCGGCCGATTCGGAGCATCGCCTGTAGCACCACCCCCGGCGCCCGCCGCTAGTGCTTCGTCTCTCCAGCGCCCGCGAGTGGTACTGTCAAATCGCCAGAGCCCAATCGGCGATGGAAAAAATCAAATACCAGTCCGTAGAGCTGGTAGGCCAGCTCGGGGTCGTAGCGAATGCCCTCATCGCGCATGAAGGCGTGAGCGCCGTTCACCTCGTGCCAGCTGAACTTCGCATTCACCTCGTTCAACCGGGCCAGCACGGTCATCCGGCCTTCCAGTGGGATATGCGGGTCTTGCCGGCCCCATATCATCAGCAACTCACCCTTGATGTCCTTGGCGCGCAGCAGCGAATCGTCCTTCATTCCCTTGCCCAGGCTGCCTTTGTGGATGTCGGTCGCATAAAAGCACGCGGTCCCGGCCACGTCGGAATTCATGGCGGCGCGGAATGCGAGGTGACCACCGATGCAGATCCCCATGGCTCCCAGTCGACCGGTGCAGTCAGGACGCGACTTGAGATGGTCGAGTACCGCGCGTGCGTCCGCGTCGAAGCTCGCCAGCTCTTTGGTGGTCTTCAATACATTACCGCGATCGGCTCCGGCCTGGTCATAGGCCAGCACCGTCCCGGCCGCCTCAAACTCGTGATAAATCTCGGGGACCGCGACGATGTATCCATGCCCCGCCACCATCGCCGCAGTCCTCCGGATCGGCCCAGTCACCTGAAAAATCTCGGTGTAGAAAACAATTCCGGGATACGTGCCTGGCGCTGCTGGCCGGACAATGTGCGTCTGCATGGGTCCGCACGGGGTAGAAAGTTCCACTCGTTCGTTGTCGATCACGATCATTGTGGCTTGCTCCGTTTGATCCGCTCTATGGTCGAGCCTCAAAGATCATGTTGAATGGCGTCTGGGTCGCCCGCCGAAAATGCTTCAAGCCACCGGCGGTGACTACATCCCGAAGCCGTTTTTCTCCCGCCTGCGCGCCCAGCGCCAGACCTACTTCCTGAGACAGCGAAGCTGGAGTGCAGATCAGCGTCGAGGCCCCGTAGAATGCCCGCCCGACCGGGTTCAGATTCTCTTCAATCTTGTCTCCGGCGAAAGGCTCGACGATCATCCAGGTTCCGTCGCTTTTCAATGTGCTGCGAACATGGGCAGACGCGCCGACCGGATCGCCCATATCGTGCAGGCAATCGAAAAACGTTACGAAGTCGTAGTTTTCCCCCGGATAGTCTTTCGCCCTTGCGACCTTGAATTCGATGCGATCAGCGACGCCGGCATCCTGGGCTCGTTGCTTGGCCGTTTCAATTGACTTGTCGTGATAGTCGAAGCCGAAAAATTTAGATTTGGGAAAAGACTTCGCCATCAGGACGGTCGAGGCGCCCAAGCCGCAGCCGACGTCCGCTACCGTTGCTCCGCGCTCCAGCTTTTCTTTAACTCCTTCGAGAGCCGGAATCCAAGAGCTGATCAGGTTGGCCGCATATCCTGGACGGAAAAACCGCTCAGTTCCGACGAACAGCTCAGGGTGATGCTCGTGCCAACCCAATCCTTCCCCGGTTTTGAATCGCTCGGTGACCTGCTCTTGCGCCTTGACCGCCGCCAGGGCCGCCTGGAACATGCCGGGCAGAAATGCCGGGCTATTTTCGTCCGCAAGGGTGAAGGCTTGTTCTTCGCTCAGAGAGAATTTGCCCGCCTGGCTGTCATACGTGATGTACCCACCGGCCGCTTGATTGCACAGCCATTCACGCACGTAGCGCTCGGCCGTCCCGGTTCGCTTGGCCAGCTCTGTGGGAGTTTGAGGCCCGCCCGCGGCAAGAACTTTGTATAAACCCAGCTTGTCGCCGACTCGCACCAGCGCAGCGTGAAAGGTCGCGCCGAAATCCACTACCGCTTTGCCCAGCAGGTCGTTTAGCTTGTCCGGATTGATGCTCATGTAATGAAACCTCCTTCGTTTCAAACGGGGTCGGCTCAGGAATTTGAGAGCATTATAAGCGTTGAAAACGCTGATATGTCAGAACCACGTAAAACCCTCGGGTTCATTTCTGAGATGGCCTGCTCAAGAACCGTCGGTGGGTCAGTCTCGGAGCAGTGAGCCTAGGGCAGCGCTAACGAAGCAGGCATAAGTTAACCGAAGCGACGATCGGCGACGCGCAGAAAAAATGGCAAGGCGGAGACGTGCTGCGTCAGCGACGCTGAGCACAGGCGCTGGAGAAAACTTGAATTGAGTTGCTCTACACGGACAAAGTGAAAGGCGGAAAAGCAGCTCAGCAGCTGCAAGCGAATACGCCGGGTCCTGAGTTTTCCGGACCTCCAAACCCGGACCTGCCAGGAAGTACACAGACTCTGAAAAGGGAAACACTAGAGTAAGACTGGAAGAGAGGGAAACCGGGACAGGTATATAGAAGTCGGATGACTAATACGGCGGCAGTTTATAGTTCACCAACCCGGAAAACTGCAGAAAGAGCCGCCACAGGAATCGGGAGTTGTTCACCAAATATCTCTTCCAGAGGCGCGCGGGCTCCTGGCAGAGACGGTGGAACCACTGCAGTCCCGCTTTCTTGACCCAGTCTGGCGCGTCTTTCAAGCGGCCGGTGTGAATGTCAAAGGCCGCGCCCACGCCGATCATGACGCCAAAGGGGAGCCGGGAAATAAATTCGGACATGAAACGCTCCTGCTTGGGAGTGCTGAGACCCACCCAGATAATGTCGGGCCGGACCCGAGCCATGACGTCCTCCACTTCCGCTTGTTCGTTGGCGAGGAGCGGACGGAAGGGTGGAGTAAACGTGCCCACGATCTTGATACCCGGGAACCATTTTTCCAGGTTGTTCTTCAACTCCTCGGCAACGCCCGGCTTTCCTCCGTAGAGAAAATGAGTAAACCTTTTTTCTACCGACCGGCGGCACAACTCCGACATAAGGTCGGGACCGAAGACACGGCTGATCTGGCCAAGACCCTGCGCCCTCCCCACCCAGACCGTCGGCATGCCGTCGGGAATAACCAGCAAGGCCCGGTCTAGTATTTCCCGGAATTCAGGGTCGCGATGGGCCTCCATAACGCCATGGACGCCGGTGACGCACACGTAGCCCCGCTGCCTTTCGACGATGGCCGACTCGATCAGGTCAACCGCACGCGGAAGGTCGACGGCGTGGACTCCCACACCCAGAACATTCGCGCGCGCTTCTTTAGTCGGCGCTGTGACTAGCGTACTTGAGAGAGACACGACCCGCTTTCCTTAGTTCGCTTTCGATCCACTTGTAAGTCGTTTGCAGGCCCGCTTCCAGTGGAATGGACGGTTCCCATCCCAGGACTTTCGCCAGACGCGTGTTGTCGCTGTTCCGCCCACGCACGCCCTGGGGTTTGGTGCGATCGTGGCGCTTGACCAGGCGTTTGCCGGCGATCTTACCAACCAGGTCCACCAGAGCATTGATCGAAATCAAGCGGTTGGTGCCGAGATTCAGCGGCTCCCGATAGTCGGAGGCCATCAAGCGCAACATTCCCTCCAGGCAGTCCTCCACATACATAAAGGAACGAGTTTGTTCTCCGTCCCCCCAAACCTCGATCTCACCTCCGTCGCTGGCCAACGCAACCTTGCGCGAGACCGCCGCCGGAACTTTTTCTTTCCCGCCTTCGTAGGTGCCCAGCGGACCATAGACATTGTGAAAGCGGACAATGCGGGTTTCAAACCCGTAGTCATGCCAGTAGTAACGGCATAGTTCCTCGCTGAAAAGCTTCTCCCATCCGTAGCCCGGTTCAGGATCGGCCGGGTATGCATCTTCTTCGCGCAACGGAGTAACCTCGCTGGCCTTCTGCTTGCCGCCCGCGTACACGCAGGCGGAAGAGGAAAACAGAAACCGGCGTACGCCGTTCAGGCGGCTGGCCTCGAGCATATGCGAATTGATCAGGACGTTGTTACGCGCGATGTCGGCGAGCGAAGCGGTAATGTAGCCGATGCCTCCCATGTCGGCCGCGAGATTGAAGACCTGATCGATGCCGCCGCGGGTAGCCTGCAGACAATTGTCGTACTTGCGCAGGTCCAATTGCTCGAATTCATCGGCAACGCTGGATTCGTATTCCGGCAGTTTGATGTCTGCTCCGCGCACCCAGTGGCCTTCGGCTTTGAGTCGCTTGATAAGATGGTGGCCTATAAAGCCGCCCGCGCCGGTTACGAGTATGCGAGTTGTCACGATGCTCCTTTAACTTCTAATTATTAACCAAGACCCTGGTTTGTGCCTGACGGTATAGGCCGCACGATAGGGCGTATCCGGTTCAGCACTCCCCCGGGCGTCAGACTTCAGCGTGAAGTCACTGTTTTCCGTGGTCCACCAACCCTTCAAAGTTATCATCTCCCACGAGACGCGGCCAACGCGACGATCTGAGAGATGGCGTTTGCTGCTGCCGCCGCCTTGTCAAGCACCCACACCCTTATTTTGCATCAGCCGGAAGCCCGCTTTTTGTGCGTCGTTGAAAAACATCTTTACTGTCTCGAGCGAGTATTCGTCTAAGTCTTTCCCCACCAACTGGAGCTTCTTCAATACATCGTGTGTGACCGTGATTACCTGACAGCCAATTGCATCCGCCTGAAAGATGTTCAACAACTCACGAGGACTGGCCCAAATGAGTTCGATCTGGGGATACTTACGCAATATTCGCACGGCCTCGGCCATGTGCGGTACGGGGTCGCGTCCGGTGTCGGCCACCCGGCCAGCGAAGACCGAGATGTAGGAGGGCGGCCCCTCGCGCAGACACTCGGCGACTCCCCGTACCTGCTGCGCAACGGCGAGATCACGCCGGCGGGAGCGGACCGCAAGTTCGTGCCGCGCGAAGGCCGCGTCGTCGGCCGCATCGACATCCACGACATCGGGCTCGGAGACGTCGATGGCGCGCGACGGCCGATCTTCGTCAACACACAGTATGGCTGCCTGGCGACCCTTAGCGAAACCGCAAGTTTTCGGCCGCTGTGGCGGCCAAAATTCCTGACCGCCTTGGTGCCGGAGGATCGGTGCCACCTGAACGGCTTGGCGATGGATGGCGCCCGTCCCGCCTTTGTGAGCGCGGTGAGCCGCTCGGACGTTGCCGATGGCTGGCGCGAGCGCCGGCACGACGGCGGCGTCGTGATCGATGTGACGAGCAGCGAGATCGTGGCCAGCGGCTTTTCGATGCCGCATTCGCCGCGACTCTACGACGGCAAGCTTTGGCTGCTGAATTCCGGCGCCGGCGAATTCGGCACCGTCGATCCGGCCGATGGCACGTTCACGCCGGTCTGTTTTTGTCCGGGCTACGCGCGGGGCCTTGCCTTCATCGGCCGCCACGCCGTCATTGGATTGTCGCGTCCGCGCCACGGCCAGACCTTTTCCGGGCTGGCGCTCGACGACCGTCTGGCGGAAAAGGACGCTGCCGCGCGTTGTGGTGTGCTGGTTGTCAACATCGACACTGGCAACATCCTCGAATGGTTGCGCTTCGAACACTCAATCGACGAACTTTATGATGTTGCAATTTTACCGCGCGTGCGCGCCGCCGAGGCGATTGGGTTCAAATCCGACGACATCCAGCGCGAGATCACAATTGAGTGAGCGGACGCGACCAACAGCCGCAGGCAGAAGAAATTCCGTTTCTAATCCAAAAGAATTCCGCCTCTGATCCAGCAGACCGGGGTTGCCTTGCGTAAGGGAATTTGCTTATACGGTATCTAGGTGGTGGACAGACTTCCGTCTGACGATTGGGGTGTGCGTTTTTTTCGACGGAGGGAGTCTTTGACATGGCGATGTTCCGCAACGGGACCGGTTCACCTTTACCCGTAGGCACAAACCCGGTTTCCAACGCCACCGCTGATCTGGACGGCGACGGCGATCACCCCAAAAGCCAAGAGACGGTTGTTATTGCTGTCGAACGGCGCCGTGAAGTCGCTCAGGGGCGTAATTATGAAGAGCTGCCAACGCTTACCGAATTGGGGCGGTAATTGCGACAGGCTGGCGATGTACTCCTGACCCCCATGCGAAAACGAAAACAGATCCTCGTTTTGACGTGGCCGCGAGCCGAAGGCGATCGCCGGTAATTCATCGGGAAGAGAGCTGATGTGCTGGAGCTCTACTCGACCATTTTCGTTGGTATAGGTCGTTGCGAGCTTTGAATTGGCGAGGACGCCACCGCGGCTGTCGAGGATGTAGCAAAGGGTTCCGGGGCTAATTTTGTGCTCGGAAAGGGATTCGGAGAAACCATTTAGGGTGATATCGGCCGCGGCAACGCCGGCTATTTTTCCGTCCGCGTAAAAGGGGGCGGCTACGGTAAATCCGATCAATTCCAGCGCGGCAAAAACATCGGGGTCGGTGATGACCAGCGACCCTTGCTCGACGGCCATCCGGTACCAGAGTCGCCGTCGCGGATCGTAGCTCGTCGCCTGTTCGGAGCGCCCGAGTTCCATCTCGTTTGCATCGAGGAATACATAGCGGTCGATGGGCGTCGGCCCGCTCGGAGGATCGATCCAGCGAAAGGCGTACCGCACTCCCTCTGGCGGCAACTTACCCTGAATTTCAACAGCGGGGTTGATCTGCCGAGCCTGTCGGAACGATCCGTCGGCTATTCCGACATAGGCGCTGACGATTTTGTCGCTGTGGCGCTGGATGCTGAACAGATATTTGAGCGATCGGTTGTCGGAATAAAAATCCGGTTGTTGGTCTCCGACGACCGCAGCGCTGCGAACCAGCGACTTGATCGGATCGAACGCGTTTCTGATGCTTTCCACCGCATCGGTGCGGAACCGCTCAAGAAGTTCCGTGGCCGTCGATCGAGCAATCCTGTCGTTCGACAGGTAGCTTACGATGATGATCGTCGAGAAGACCGGCACCGTGAGAAGCACGAACATCGTCAAGATGCTCGGCCGCAGCCGCACGTCCCTGATGAATGGCAGCTTCATGTAGGGGTAGTGGCCGAACGCGATGATCGCGTTGCTGTCGGGAAGGCCAGCCAACAATGCGCCCAAGAAGGCACAAGAAGCATAGCGGCTCAGATCTCCAAAGGTGCAGCTTATGTTCCATCGCTTGCCGTGTCGCGGCAACAGGATTTCCGCTTTCGGCCGGATGGTTCGATCTTCAACTGCAATACCTAATCAAATATCAAGAAATTACGGCCTCCGAGCATCGAATCCGTCGCTCGCCGCCTTGCTCTGATTGTTCCGAAAAATTGACAGGTCGGCAGGAAGCGCCCTAGCCTTCACCAACCCTGATGCAGGAGATCGCCATGCCTCCCGACGGAACCGTAACCATCACCCAAAGCCCTGAAGATCTCCGTGCCAAGGTGAAGGCGCAGGTGGTCGACGCAAGGCCAAGCTTCTTCAAACTGGAAGCCCAGCTTCCGCGTCAGGGGCGGACCGACACGCCGGTCGCCGCCTCGGACAAGATGTGGGTCGTGCTGAAGACCTATGCGGCAGACGGCGAGAACGGTCTGCATGCCCATCCGAACGAGGACCACACCTTTGTCGTCCTGCAGGGCAAAGCGACATTCTATGGGCCAAACGACGAGACCCGCACGATCGGTAAACACCAAGGCGTGCTTTTGCCGCACGGCACCTTCTACTGGTTCAAGGCAACGAGCGAGGAGCCATTGGTGATGGTGCGCGTCGGCGCTGCCGCGTTCGACGGGATCGACCGTCACGGCCGCATCAACCCCGATGGCAGCGAAATGCGGGGTGACTCGGTCGAGAACAAGCAAGTGGAATTGATCATGTCCGACCGCTGGTTCCGCTAGACCGCGGAAACCAGCCATTTCGGCGGTCTCGCTATGCGTATGCCGCAGGGCGGTCTCCCCGTGAAATGGATTGTCGCCGCCGCGATGGGCGTCCTGATTCAACCCTGTTTCTCTCAGGTGTCCGTCTATCCCCTCGCACCACGCGAGCTTGAAACGGTACGGGTCAAGGTTCCGCTTGGTGACTTGGGACAGGGGCTGAATGGACTGCCGGCTAGCTACGATGATCGCGGCACAACCCTGACAGTGGTAAATAACAAGATCACCGTGTCCTTGCTAATGGCCTCGAATGAAAATGGCTTACCCGCTGCGCTGGACTGGCCCCTAGGACAACTGCCACCGGGCGCATACGAGGTTGAGGTCGTAAAGCGCTCAACGAACCATGT
>Ga0137403_10002328_pt1 | contig 23340 bp, 24 predicted proteins | sample CZOMad2_1_16fung_FD_122057 | JGI IMG/M metagenome (GOLD analysis project Ga0137403, IMG submission 122057) | Vadose zone soil fungal communities from Angelo Coast Range Reserve, California, USA - CZOMad2_1_16fungal (Hybrid Assembly) | ecosystem: Environmental > Terrestrial > Soil > Vadose zone...
GAGCTGAAGAAACGGGCGATTCCGTTCGATTTTCAGGATCACGAAATTTCGCACTCGATCTACTTTCGCGACCTCGACGGTCACCAGATCGAGATCACAACTTACGAGCTGTAGGCGTCCGCTGCGGTGGCGCTTCTTAACCTAGGCGTTCGCTTCCGCCAAGGCGGGTTGCACAACTGGCTCCGCCCACTTGCCGTGCTCGCGAATCAAATCTTTTAGCCGGTCGACTGCTTCTGCTTCCGGGATATTAAATTTTACCGCCTGCTTCCCGACATAAAGATTCACCTTGCCCGGTGCGCCTCCGACATAGCCGAAATCGGCGTCCGCCATTTCACCGGGCCCGTTTACGATGCAGCCCATGATTGCGATTTTGACTCCTTTTAAATGCACGGTCGCCGCTTTGATTCGGGCGGTCGTGGTTTGCAGATTAAACAAGGTGCGGCCACAACTGGGGCAGGCGACATAATCGGTCTTGAAAATGCGCGCACCCGCCGCCTGCAAAATGTTGTAACTCAAACGCAGCGATTGTCCGGGGGCTTCTTCGCCTTGCACCAAAATCGCGTCGCCAATTCCATCGCAAAGCAGGGAACCAATGTTGGTGGAGGCGATGAGGAGGGTGTGAAGAAATGACGAATGACGAATGGTCCGAGCCGGACTGGCGTTGAATGACGAAGGAATGACGAAATCCGAACTACTTTTCGTCATTTGAGCATTCGAAATTGTTTCGTCATTCAACGCCAGTCCGGCTCGGACCATTCGTGCTTCGTCATTTGCCGCGGAGTGGTTCAGTACATCTTTGAGCAAGATCGGATGCCGCGATTGTAACTTCGCCGCCAGCAAGCGAAACGCCGCGATCATCGGCAGATCGACCCCATCCATTACCGTGACAAGTTCCGTCTTTTCCGAATCGTTCACGCGCGCAATGGCTTCGTCATCGCGGGGATCGAGTTCTTTGACGTCGGCGTTTTCAAAAACGATCTCTGGCTTGTAATCGCCCATCTTGTCGATCTTGTGCGCGATTTTTTCATGCTGCTCTTTGCGAATGACAACGCGCACAAGTTCGTCGCCGCCGACTGGCACGCCTTCGCGCTCCAACTTCTTCGTCGTGCGCCGTTGATAGGAGAACGGATCGAAGGAAATTTCTGACCTCTGATCGCTGACGTCTGATCTCTGCGAAGTTGCGGGCGACACGCCCGCCGCTACAGAATCCACCAGCGCCTTGGCCACCGGTATTTCATGAATGCTGTCTTCCGTTAACGAGACGCGGATGGTGTCGCCAATCCCATCCGCCAGTAGCGAGCCAATTCCGATCGCACTCTTGATCCGCGCGTCTTCGCCTTCGCCGGCTTCGGTCACGCCAAGGTGGATCGGATAATTCCAATCCGCTCCTTCTTCACTTAATCGCGCGACCAGCAGACGATAGGCCGCGATCATTACTTTCGGGTTGCTCGACTTCATCGAAAAGATGAATGCGTGATAATCGAAATCGCGTGCGATCCGGGCGAACTCGAGTGCGCTTTCCACCATCCCAAGCGGGGTGTCGCCGTAACGATTCATGATTCGATCGGAGAGCGAACCATGGTTTGTTCCGATTCGCATCGCGATCCCGCGCTCTTGGCAAAGTTCCACCAACGGCGCAAAACGCTGCCGAATTCTCGTTAGTTCCGCCGCATACTGCTCGTCACTATACTCGATGATCTTGAACTTCTTCGAATCGGCGTAATTACCCGGGTTGATTCGCACCTTATCGACCCACTTCGCTGCTTCCATCGCGGCCTCCGGTTTGAAGTGAATGTCGGCCACGATCGGCACATCGCACCCGCGTTCACGCAGCCCCCGCACAATATGTTGCAAGTTGGCCGCATCTTTCACGGTCGGCGCCGTGATGCGCACGATCTCGCAGCCTGCCTCCGCCAACTCGATCGTCTGCGCGATGGAAGCCTCCGTGTCCATCGTGTCGCAGGTAATCATCGATTGCACGCGAATAGGATTGTCGCCGCCCACGCCAACATTCCCAACGCGCACCTGGCGCGAGACACGCCGATGATAGGAAAACGGATCCGCGCAGTAATTCATTGCTTGGGCTCGACCTGGACCGCCGTTCCGTAACAAAGCACCTCGGTTACGCCTTGCATGATCTCGGTTGCGTCATAGCGCAAACCAATGATGGCGTTCGCGCCCAGTTGCTGCGCATGCTGCAGACAAAGCTCGAGCGCGTGCTGGCGTGTTTTCTCACAGAGCTCGGTCAGAATGGTGATGTTGCCCCCGACCAGGGTCTGCAATCCCGCGCCAATCGTTCCGAAAATTGAGCGCGATCGCACAATGATGCCGCGCACCACTCCGAAATTCTTCACGATCCGGTAACCATCCAGTTCAAACGCCGTGGTTGTCATCGCTGGGTTCATACCGGCAATTTAGGCACGGTTCAGCCTGGCCGCACCGGAGTTTTACCGATCGGAGGCAGAACTGTTCTTGGGGGTGAATTTCGGGCCGGCCCGCCCAAACAAGTCCTGCACATCAAAGAAGGCGATGTAGACCATGAATCCGATGATGACGACGGCGCAGGCCGTTTGCACGATCTCTAGGACACGTGCGTTGACCGGACGCCGGCGCAATGCTTCCACGATCGCGAGAGCGATGTGCCCGCCGTCCAGCACCGGCATCGGAATCAAATTCAGCAAGGCAAGGTTAACATTAAGAATAACACTGAACCACAACGCCATCAGCCAGCCGTCCCGATTTTCGAACATCAAATAATAAACCCGCAACATCATGACCGGCCCGCTCATGTGCTGGAGTCTTACATCCGACTTGGGCGAGGCAATGGCGCCGAGGGTATTGACCACAGCCAGGGTCGCGGCGCGGATTTGTTCCAGTGGTGTCGGATATGCGCGCGTTAATCTTCCATAGGTATCGAGGACAATTCCATAATTGTCTTCCCAGGAAATACCAATGCGCGGGTATTGGTCGCCCTGCGGCACCTCCGGAGTAATGTTCAAGTCGGACTTCTTTCCGTCCCGCAGGACCGAGAAGACTACCGGCTGACCGCCATGATGCCTGATGTATTCTGAGGCTGCAGCGGTGCTCTTCATCGGAATCTGATCGATAGCGAGAACAACGTCCCCCTTTCGCAAACCCGCTCGCGCCGCGGGGCTATCCTGTGACACTTCCCCAACGACGAGCGGACCCGGCTCAAATGGCACCGTCACATCCGCGCCGTTCCGCTTCAGGTTTAACTGAATGGGCGTGGACGGATTTTCGCGCAAAAAATCATCAATCCCGTTAATATGATAAAGCGGTTTGCCGTTGATCCCGACGATCAAATCGTTCGCTTGTATTCCGGCCTCCGCCGCGGGGCTGTCCGGCAAGACCCGCGCGACCAATGGCGTCTCGGCCGGAACAATTTCGATCTGCCGTAACCCCTTCCGCTGCCACCAGGCGCGCGTTTGCGGAATTATCGGTTTTGCCTCCACCGTGATTAAGCGCGTCTCCCCGTCTACGTTTCGCTCGACCGTGATCGGAATGGTTTCGTCTTCACTGCGGACAATGCGCCAGCTGGTTGAGTCTTCGCTCATGCCACCGAAACGAGTGACCGCGTGCCCGTCTACCGAAATGATCTTGTCGCCCGCCTTGAGACCAGCTTGGGCCGCGGGCCCGTCGGGAACTACATACCCGATAATCGTGGTCGCTTCCGATTCGCTGACCGGTCGCCCCACCGTCCAGATGACGATCGCAAAAACGACAGCAAGCAGGAAACTAAAAAGTGGACCGGCGAAGGCGACGATGATTTTGTCGAACGCCGAAATCTTCGGTAACTGCGCGCGATCGACGTCCGCTTTGCCCTCGATCATGTCCATGGGGGCAAGCTGTGGTAGTGCGACGAATCCGCCGAACGGCAGAGAACCAAGGGAGTACTCGACACCGTTGATCGTTTTTTTCCAAATCGGTTTGCCGAACCAGACGCCAAATTTTTCGATATAAAGGCCACGCCAGCGTGCGGCTAAAAAATGGCCAAGCTCGTGCACGATGATGAGCAGATTGAAAAGAGCCAGGACCTCGAAAATGATGAGGATGACGCGCGCGATGTGCAGGATCATGATGGAAACGTCAATCGTGATTCGTGAATGGTAATTCGAGTTGGGCGCCGGCGGTTCCGATGTAACGCTTTACCGATTCAACGTCTTAGCGTGCCTTCCTGCTTCCGCGCGCGCCCAGTGGTCAGCCCTCAATATCTCATCGAGATCGGGTTGTGCAACGGACTCGTGCGCGTCCATCACCTGCTCAACTGTTTGCCAGATTTGGGGGAAACTCATGCGTTTCTCGAGAAAAGCTGAGACCGCAATTTCATTGGCCGCGTTCAAAACAGCGGGAAGCGTACCGCCGGTTTCCCCGGCGCGCCGGGCCAGGCCGAGCGCGGGGAAATCATCGTAGCGCGGCCGCGCAAACTTCAGTTCCGCCAGTTTTCCAAAATCGAGCGGTGGCAGCGAATTTGGCACACGATCCGGCCAGGTGATGGCGTATTGAATCGGGAAACACATGTTGGAGTGCGACAATTGCGCCAGCACCGAGCCATCGGCGAATTCGACCATCGAATGGACAATGCTTTGCGGATGGATCACTACTTCCACCTGCGCCATTCCCACTCCAAATAACCAATGCGCCTCAATCATTTCCAGTCCCTTATTAAATAACGTGGCCGAATCGATCGTGATCTTCTGCCCCATGTTCCAAGTCGGATGTTTGAGCGCTTCTTCCACCGTAATTCCCGAAAACTTCTCGGCCGGCGTTTCCCGAAAGGGACCGCCGCTGGCGGTGAGAATAATTCGGCGAATGTCGGTCGACTGAAATGTGGGAGCGGCCTCAGCGCTGCGACTGTTCGGGCCACTAGGGCCCCGCCCACCTTGAAGACATTGAAAAATTGCGTTGTGCTCGCTATCAACCGGCAACACCTCTACTCCTTTTTCGCGCGCTTTCCGCATCACAATCTCGCCCGCCATCACTAAAATCTCCTTGCTGGCAACGGCCAGATCTTTCCCCGCTTCGATTGCAGCCAGCGCGGGACGCAAACCACCGGTCCCAACAATTGCGACCAAAACCATGTCGCTCACGACTGTCGAGGCAATCTCACGGAGGCCCGTTTCGCCCGCAAAAATCTCCGGCTCATACTTTAGGTTTGCGCGCAACTCGCTGAGTTTTGTCTCATCGACGATGCAAACTGCGGCCGGTCGCAATTCGTTGGCTTGTGCCGCGAGCTCACGCGCCTTCGAGTTCGCCGCGATGCCGACAATTTCCACGCGCTCAGGAATGTCGCGTGCAACTTTCGCAGCGCTTTCGCCGATGGAGCCGGTGGCGCCAAGAACGACAACCCGCTTTCGTTTCATATGAAGACTTCGCAACGAAGTTCTGCGGTATCACTCATCTGAAAGTCACGGAACTCGCACCACCAGGCGCAGATAAAAGAACAGTAGCGGCGCGGTAAAAAGTAAACTGTCGACCAGGTCGAGTGCTCCACCAATGCCCGGTAACAATCTTCCGGAATCTTTCACCCCGGTGCTTCGCTTGATGATCGATTCTGCCAGATCGCCGATCACCGCCGAGAAACCAAGCAGCAGTCCCAAAATGGTGGCATGGGTCCAGTTCAACGCGGAGAGATGTCCGGGCATCAGTTTGAAAAGCGCCAGACTCGCTAGCAGCGAAAATCCCATCGCACCAAAAAATCCTTCCCATGTTTTCTTTGGACTGATGTGTGGAATCAGCGGATGCCGCCCGATGACACTGCCGGTAAGGTACGCGCCCATGTCGCTGAACTTCGTGACCGCAATTAGATACAGGCAGTAAAATTGCCCCATGATCGCCCCTGTGTCCGACCGCGGTACGACATAAAGAATTTTGGTCATGAAATTGAAGAGCCAGAGGACGTAGAGCAGGCCAAAGAGGGTGTAGGCCATTGCCTGGAGGGGTTCGTCCTCGCGTAAACGCGCAAACATCTGGCGCGTGATCACGGTCAGCAAAAACAATAACAACACTGCCGTCTCAAACTCGTAGGAATTCGCCAGTCCAAAATGGGAAAAGTAATAAAAGCTCCCGCAGAGCATGGCTACACCGCAAATCATCGCTGTAAGCTTGAAATTCGGTAGCCCGCGCTGATCGAGCATGCCGTAGAATTCCCAGAGCGAGATCAGACCGAAGGCACTGATCAAGCCCCAAAACGCCAGCTCGAAGCCGGAAAAAGCAATGAGCAACGCAACTGTCCAGAGGATGATCGTGCTGGTGAATCGCAGAATAAAAACAGCGCGCGGCGTCGCCGGTTTCTTTCCTATTTCTTGCGTCTCGGCCGTTGCGGACATGGAACCCCATCATCCGAATGAAGAGGGAAAATGTCCACAGGCATTCCACCACCGGGTGAGCTCGTCGCGATCCTTTCGCTTTCGCGTCCAATGACGACTTTTGCTGATTCCTGTTTTCCTCATTTCCTGATTTCGCCTAGATTTAGGTCGCGATGCAAAAAACGATGCAGGCAATCGTGAAAGCCAAACCCGAACCGGGCCTGTGGCTCGAACAAGTCCCTGTGCCTGAAGTTGGCCCGGACGATGTGCTGATCCGAACGAAGAAGGCCTCAATCTGCGGCACCGATATTCACATTTACAACTGGGATGATTGGGCGCAGAAGACCATTCCTGTGCCGATGACCATCGGCCATGAATTCGTCGGCGAGATCGTGTCGGTTGGAACAAATGTGCGCGGGTTTGCGCAAGGCGATCTCGTCGTGGGGGAAGGTCACATCACTTGCGGGCATTGCCGGAATTGTCTCGCCGGCCGCCGCCACCTCTGCCCGAATACACTGGGCGTCGGCGTTAATCGCCCCGGAGCCTGGGCCGAGTTTGTCTCTGTCCCAGCGAGCAACGCGTGGCATGCCGATCCTTCCATTTCGCTCGATGTCCTTTCCTGTTTTGATCCGCTAGGAAACGCTGTGCACACCGCCCTCACTTTCGATCTGGTCGGTGAGGACGTGCTCATTACCGGCGCGGGGCCGATCGGTTGCATGGCCATTCCAATTTGCCGACATGCCGGCGCACGCCACATCGTCATAACCGACGTCAATCCCTATCGTCTCGATCTCGCCCGGAAAATGGGTGCGACGTTGGCGCTCGATGTACGCACGGAAAAATTAGCGGATGCGATGACGCAGCTCGGAATGAGGGAAGGCTTCGATGTTTGCCTGGAGATGTCGGGTAACCCCAAAGCTTTCGCAGATATTCTCCCGAGTATGTTTTACGGCGGCAAAATCGCGCTCCTCGGGATCATGCCATCAACCGCGTCGATCGATTGGAATGTCGTCGTCTTTCATAGCCTGACGCTGCAAGGAATCTACGGACGCGAAATGTTCGAGACCTGGTACAAAATGACCTCCCTGATCCAGAGCGGTGTGGATATTTCACCTGTCATCACCCATCACTTTCCATTTCAACAATTCAAAGAAGCCATCGAGCTCGCCAAGTCCGGCAACTCTGGAAAGATCGTGCTGGATTTTGCTACGTTGTCATCCTGAGCGAAGTCGAAGGATCTCTTACTATGTCTCAGTCAGAGATAGAGATTCCTCGACTCCGCTTCGCTGCGCTCGGAATGACAGAGGAGGGAAAGCGAATTACCGCAATTGCGCCGCCGCTTCTTCGTTGCCTTGAAGCTCGAGCACCATGCGGCGGATATGCTTGTAATCCTGATGCCGCTCCAAAAAGCGCAAGCTTTCCTCTGAGTCGCCCCATTTTAGAATCTGCATCGGCTCTTCCCGCGCGCCCCACGCGTTCATCTCCGCCTGGGTAGCCATGTAGAGGTCGATGGTGTTGCGTCCAGCCAATGCCCAGCCGTAGTCGTCCACGCGATAAATCTGACCGGTTGAAAGTAATCGGAATGTCGTGCCCATCGGCCAGCGCGACCAGTCCGCTGCCGCACTTCCAATCTTCGGGGGCTGTGGCTTACCTTTCACCACCACGCGTTTCCCCCGCACAACTTTCACCGTTCGCGTCGTTGTCGTAGTTGTTGTGGTGGTCGCACGCGTTGCCTTGCGCACCGTTGGTTTTGGTTCCTCATCGTTCATCGAGAATGGCTGAGGCGCCGGCGTGTAGGAAACAACCCTGTAGTCGCCTTCAATCTCTAAGGGAAGACGAGTGTTTTCAGCCCGATGAATCGGCGGCCCCGCTGCCTGCAACTGGCCCCCAAGTGCATTGTGATCGGAAAACTGCAGATGGTCCGACTCAGTATGGGTATAAGCGGTCGTGCGCACGGTTTGGAAATTGGATTTTACTAGCGGGGGCTCGTAGGCCGGGAGCGGGCGCACACCTGTCGTGCCGCAGGAGGAGAGAAGAATCGTCCCGATTGCGGAGAGGGCGATAACGATGGCGAACCGGAGGTATTTCAAGGGTGAATGCGGGGTTATTAACAGATTATTCACAAGCCGCGCAACCGAAATTTCCGTCGCGGACCGATGGCCGCCGGCTTTGCACTCTGCTTGGTTCGCGCAAGATTGCCGCATGCTCGCCGAATTTGATCAGCAACTCGCGAAGACACTCGATGAAATCAAAGCGCAAGGCCTTTACAAAACTGAGCGGATTATCACCACGCCGCAGGATGCGCATATTGCCGTCGCCGGCGGCAAGCGCGTTCTCAATTTATGCGCAAACAATTACCTCGGCCTGGCCGATCACCCCGCGCTTATCGCCGCGGCCAAGGAAGCGCTTGATACTCACGGTTTCGGCATGGCGAGCGTGCGTTTCATTTGCGGCACCCAGGACATTCACAAGGAGTTGGAAAGCGCGCTGACAAAATTTCTCGGGACCGAGGAAACGATTCTTTATCCCAGTGCCTTCGACGCCAACGGCGGGCTATTCGAAACCATTTTGACGGATAAGGATGCAGTGATCTCCGATGAATTAAATCACGCGTCAATCATAGATGGCATTCGGCTCTGCAAGGCTCAACGTTTTCGTTACAAGCATAACGACATGGCCGATCTGGAAGCGAAGTTAAGCGAGGCGAGCAACGCCAAAGTGAAACTGATCGCGACCGACGGTTGCTTCTCGATGGACGGAACCATCGCCGAGCTAAAATCTATCTGTGATCTGGCCGACAAGTATGGGGCGCTGGTGATGATTGATGATGCGCACGCGACGGGTTTTCTAGGCAAGAGAGGGCGTGGCACGCATGAATACCGCGATGTCATGGGTAGAATCGATATCATCACTGGCACGCTGGGGAAGGCGCTTGGCGGCGCCAGTGGTGGATTTACCAGCGCACGGCAGCACATCGTTGAGTTATTGCGGCAACGATCACGCCCGTATCTTTTCTCCAACAGCATCGCGCCCCATATTGTGGCCGCGACTCTTACAGCCCTCGAGCTTCTGACTGGATCAACCGAGTTACGCGACAAGCTTGAAGCGAACACGAAATATTTTCGCAAGGCCCTAACGGAACGTGGACTCACGATCAAGCCCGGGGTCCATCCAATCGTTCCAATTATGATCGGCGATGCGGCGAAGTCGCAAAAGTTTGCCGCCCGCATGCTGGAGAAAGGGGTTTACGTTATCGGCTTCTTCTATCCGGTGGTGCCACATGGCACGGCGCGGGTGCGGACGCAGGTAAGCGCAGCGCATTCCCGCGAAGACTTGGAGTTCGCCGTCGATGCCTTCGCGAAGACCAACGAGGAGCTGAAGTAGCTGTAGCGGCAGCCGTGTCGGCTGCAAAAATCGAGGTTGCGGGCGGCACGCCCGCCACTACAGAAGCAACGATGCTTTACATGGTAATCGAGCGCTTCAAGAATGCGCCCGCGATTTACCAACGATTACGCGAAAAAGGACGAATGATGCCGGATGGTCTCGAGTATGTTTCCAGTTGGATCGATCACGATTTCAAAGTCTGCTATCAACTAATGCAGACGAATGATTTCGCGCTCTTCGATCGCTGGACGCGCAACTGGAGCGATCTGATGGAATTCGAAATCGTGCCGGTCCGGTCTTCTGCGGAAGCGTCAGTAATTATTGCCCAAGAAAACGAGTTACAAGATTAACGGGTTAACACGTTGAAAAGGTGCCCGCGGGTTTTAACGATTTAACTGTTTAACCTTTTTTCGAATTCCGTTCCCTTTCGTCGATCGCCAGGTATTCGTCCCGTGGCGGGCTGAAGGTATCGAGCACGCGTGTATTCTCGATCGTTTCAACGCCGTGCGGAATGTTGCTGGCGAGATAAAAGACGTCCCCGGTGGCGAGTTCGTGCGGCGTGCCTTCGACGATCAGTCGCATTCGTCCGGAAAGAATATGGACAATTTGCTCTTGCGAATGCTGATGCTCAGGCATGCGGCTTCCCGCAGCCAGCTCGGCCACCATTTGATACATGGTGCGGCCGTGGGCGTGTGTTCGCCGCCTGATGCCGGGACAAATTTCGATCCAAGGATTTTCCTGTTTCATAATATGTTTAATTGCCGCGCTGGTGGAGCGCGATGCTCGAACCTACCCAGGTCTTGTCTTTGTTGAAGTCGACTCCCATCATTTTGCCCTGGCTCATCCGCACCAGATTATTAACGAGAATTGGGTCGGATTCGTTATCCGGCCAGACAAACATCATTCGGATTTCCGCCTTGGATTTAGGGCCCTCCGGCGTCGGAACAAATTCCGCGTATTGAACTTTCTCTTGCAGAATCCACTCGTGCGAATTTGTCAATGCCGTTAGCTTTTCCCGGGTCGGCTCCATATCGACACCCAGGCCGGCAAAGGAGTAGAGCGGCTTCAGGACGAAATCGCCGGTCGATTCGGCAGCCGGAAATTCATCGGCAAAAAATGCCCGCGCGGTATGCGCGCTTTTCAAGAATGGCAACGAATGTTTGCTGATCCGGAAATACCAGTTTGGATGACCAACCCAGACAAGGTCGAGCTCTTCTTGAAAGCTGAATGGTAGTTTCAAATCCGGTCGTCTTAGCAGCTCATCAAAAATCACGCGATTATAGATGCGTTCAATCCGCACTTCGCGTCCCGCGCGTTGATAAAACAATTGCCGTCCACGTTTCGCAATGTCAGTGAGCGAGACGGGCGGAATACCGAGAAGCGATTCGGTGCAGGCGAAATCTACCCGTGTCTTCTGTTTCGCCGGGTCGATCTCGAGCAAAACCACATTTTCCGGTCGGGAGTCGCCCAGCATGGTTCTGCGCAAGAGTTTAAGATAATCGTCATCATCTATTCCGCCGAAGGACGAGGTCCAGTCTCGCGGGATCGCCGGAAAAGCTTTGCGCATGCAGCCGAGGAGGAGGAATTGAAAACCGAACAGGCTGGGAAACGCCTGCAATTCGATCAAGCGCGGAACAAGCCGATTGCCCACCGTGCAAATTCCGAAATCCACCACCAGAAAGTTCGGATGCCCGGTTTCATTCGGTACCTCCAAGCCGGAGGGAATGGCGGTGGCAGCGTGGCGCGCAAATTCCGCTGTGCGCGTTTTTGCTACAATCTCGTTAGCCGCGCCTACCACCTCATCACAAAATTCGCGCGTCAAAAAAATCGGTGTTTCCGAAATCCGGAAATCGGCTGGCCACTTCTCGGTTTCGTTTACGCAGCGCAAGAGGCCGGCATACTTCTCGGGGCTGAAGTCGGAGTTGAAGCGTGCGCGAAGTTCGGGATGCATTGCTTTGAAATGGCGAACGACGAATGTCTAACGACGAAGGAATGACGAAATCCGAATAATGCAAAAGCGTTGCATCTGCTCCTTCGTCATTGATGAATTCGGATTTCTTTCGTCATTCGTCATTCGTGCTTCGTCCTGGGCGCCAGCAGGTCTCCGCCAGATCACGCACGACACCAGCTCCGCCAAAATCACACTAAAAACTTCCCATCCCGCATTACTTGCGCGCCGTCGAACCAGATGTCGAAATCGCGCCCTACACAATCGATATGCGTTTTCGAAAGCCAGTTCGCGCCGGTGTGCTCGGCGTACGGATGACCAAAGGCGAGGTGAACGCCGGGAATTTTTTCGTCTTGTAAAATGTTACCAATTACATGGGTGCAAGCGGTGTTTGTGCCAATGGCAAATTCGCCCACTCGGTTGCTATTCTCATCGGTGCTGGTGTAGCCACGAAATTCCTCGAGCAACTTTTTGTTCTCCGATCGCATTGATCGGATGCGGCTGTTTTCCACTTCGACAGTGAGGGGCGCGGCGGCCAGATCACCATATTTCGCACAAAGATAATCGCCCACCACGCCATCTATAACGAAGGTGCCGTTGCAGTTTTTCGGGGAAGTGAAAATTTCGCCTCCCGGAAGATTGCCCCATTTCTCAGGCGTGATCAGCCCACTTGTCTTCAACCATTTTAGTTTTGGAGAAAACTCCGCTTCAAATTCCGTCCCGTGTGGCGTTTGGCAGCGGATGCGTTCAGTTTTGCGGGCGCGCTCGACCAGACGCTGGCTCAGCACATCAACCGCAATGAAATCGGCGCGCATTCCTTCAACCATGATCTGCTGGTTGATGTTGACCATGTGGCCATGACGAATGTGATTTTTATTTATCACCGCGGTCATCTCGATGCGGGAACCAAGTTCACCGGTCAAAGTTCGCGCCGCAAAGATTGAGACCTGCGATTGTGCCAGATCATCCAGAATGATCTTCGGCATACGAGTGAGCGGGCGCTCCGTGTAATTTTCCAAAACGAAAACGGCGTGAGCGGCGCCCACTTCTTCCACTTCCGCCTGCAACGCCGCCGCGATCTCGGCCGTCGCTTCGTCCGTGATAATCGTGATGCGCTCGCTTGGTTGCAACCGGAGGCAAACGCGGATGGCATTACGCGCACCCGGAGCTAATTCGGCGTCGATGATATCGGTGGTTAGTCGATCCGGCATGAGCGTTCACAGTTGCCCGGGAAGGGCCGCTGAGCAACCTACTCCATCTCAAAAATGCGCGTGCGAACAGGTTTTGCCACACCAGCCGGCGATGCCTTCGCGGATGATGATTGGCAGCATGGCAAGAGCCGCAATTGGATCGGCCCACCACCAGCCCAGAGCGGCGTTGAGTGCGAGACCGAGAAGTAATATCACCGAGAGATAAGCGCAGATGTCGCTCTGATGAGAGTCAGCATGAAGAGCATTGCTGTTCAGCCGTACAGCGACGCGACGCTTCGCTCGCGCCAAAAGAGGCATGACAACGACACACGCTCCCGCATAGAGGATGCCGAAATAAGTGACGCGCGGTGCTTCGTGTCTTAGCAAGTCCGCTGAGGCGTCAATCGCGATGTAGGCGGCAAGCGCAAAAAAGCAGGCGCCGACCAATCGATGGGCCGCACGATCGCGATCAATCGAGCCTTCCGCCAGCCACCATAATAGGACGCAGCTCGAGGCTACTTCTATAATTGAATCGGCCCCGAATCCAATCAAAGCAACGCTGCCGGCGAGTATGCCGACGGTAACGCCGATAATCGCTTCCAGCGACGTCCAGGTGATACTGAGGTATTCCACCCGGCGACCGGCACGCGTTTGCAGGACGCGATCCAGCTCCTCGGTCATGACGGTTTCCTGCACCAGCGAACTTAATGCGATTATCCTGCCGTGCTGTCTCGAAAAATCTTCGCCCCACGCTCGGTGGAGCGCGGGAGTGGGTGACGGGAAAGGTTCGGAGCGGCATCACCGCCATCGCGGTGATCTCACAGCTCAGGCCGGAAATCTATTAATGACTCGGGCGGCGACTTTCAAAGTCGCCTTCTTTCTGATAACTCTCGGCCTTTCAACCAGCTCGCTCGGATTTTTCAGCTAACGACAATTGTTCAAGTAGCTTTACATCGTCCACTTTCCACCTGCCATCTATCTTTACCAGGTAAACATTCAACGCGTGCTGACCAAAGAGACGACCGCTTAGTCCAATTCGCACGGTCGCGCCCCGGCGATCGCTCGTAACCTTCTCAACCGACAGTTTGGCATCGAAGCCCTGCGCATCCATAAGCGGGCTGGTCTCCAGCTCGGAGCGCATGTTATCGAGACTCGCCAGAAAATTGTCGGTTACGAATTCTTTGAGCTCAGCTCGTTTTTGCTCCAGCGGGTTAACTCCACTCTTCAGCTCGCGCAGATACCAGCCATAGGCATTGCGAACCGTGTCAGCCGGGTTCGGCCCGCGCTGGCAGCCGGCTAGGAGTGTGCACGTCGCGATAATTAGCGATAGCGTCTTCCGGGGCAGCCCGAACATTACGGCGCAATGCGATCAGTCAGAGTATCAGTGTGGAAGGCGCTGTACTGGCGAAAAGCAAACCAGCCGCCCTCATTTTTGTTAGATTGGGTCACATTGTTCATATCGTTCGTGGCAAAGTCCTGCCACGAGTTGTACCGAACAACGCTTAGAAAAGTCCACGGGGCACCTTCGAGATGCTGCATAAGCACGGTTCCGGCAGAAGTGTCGCTGGGACGATTCGGTGGCGCTGATAGTATCTTCTCCAAATCGTCACGATGTCCTGACGTGGGCCGAAAGACCGAGACGACGTAAACCGATCCTCTGCTCTTGCTCTTGGCGTCATCGGAAATAGCCATCGCCTTGGTGAATTCTTCCCACGACGGTCCGTTCACGAACGTATCGTTATGCCAGTCGCTCACGTCGCGCATGGCCGCAGGGACCTGAAACGGCGTGGCATCGACCGTCGCCTTGGCGCCCATATGTGTGATCAGGCAATAATCCCACGCATCGCCTTCCTGATGGCGCAGAAGAATAAAATGCCCCGGCATCGGGTCTTTCGGATTTGGTGTTTTCAGCATTTCCGCCAACTGAACGGCCTTCCCGGCGGCAGCTTTGCCAAAGTAAACGTGATAAACATCGCTACGTGCCGGAGCCGACGAAGCCGCCGCTGACAGCTTTTCACTAGGCGAGCTTTGCGCCCAAACAAGCGCAAGCGGGCATAGAGCAGCTACTGCAACACTCAATAAGCGAACAATTAATTTCATTTCGAATTTCTTTCAGTTGAGGTTAGGAAAGCCCGTCCGAATTCAACGCCAATGCGGCCGGCCATATTCAAGTAAGCCTACTCGCTTACTGTTGGCGAAGGCTAGGCGCTGGCGCAGGATACCGTCAAAGGTTTTTTCTCAGTCGCTGAATTTTACCTCGTCAATCTTCCAGGCGCCTTCCTGGAAAAGCACCTTCACCTCAAATTGGCGGTCACCGAGTTTTCGGCCTGTGAGAATTACGCCCAGCTTCGACATTGTTTTCCCGACATAATAGTTGCTAACGGCAACATTCTTTCCCCATTCCGGATCAACCTCCTGGGCGTTGAGGAAAAAATCGCCGTCCAAGCCACCCGGGCCTTTCGGCATTTTGTTGATGCGGCTGAGTAGGCCTTCCGTGACAAATTTCCGCATTTGTTCCCGTTCTTTTTCGAGCGGCCGACCACCATTCACGACCTCATGCACGTACCATGCGTAAAAATTGCGAACCGCCTCCGCCGGGTTTTTCTCTGGCCAGACTGCGCGACTCGGAGTGATAAAAGTAAGAGCGACGAGAACGGCAACGCACACGTATTTCATTTTCGAGAATCGCTGTAAGGCCGCCATTTTCATTGCGATCGTGTGGGGCTCACCTCCTTTGTCGCAGCAAATGTTCGACGCAATAAAGACCGATCGTTAGCCCAGCACAGACGGGAAGGAAAACGAAAGGGATCCGCATAATTGCATCGATGGTAAAGTGGCAACATACCCCGAAGCTAATTAGTTCAAGCGATACGGCCATTCCAATCCAATAAACTATGTTCAACAGCTTTTCATGGAAGCTACGCGAAGTGTCTGGATCGCTGTCGTCGCCCACTCAAAGCCACCCCTCCGCCCTGTGCTCGCCGTACCTGGGGATAGTCGCAGAAGGGGGGCCGCACACAAAAAAGCGCGGCCGAAATGGCGATGGCGAGATGGTATTCCAAGGATGCACAACGATGCGACATCTAACGAGAATAAGATATTGCATCTCGAGGTTCGTTAGAGATGACAAAAAGCAAGAGCTGTTTCGGCTTCGGCCGACATCCCAGATCGATGAAATGTGAAGCATAAAACGAGAACCGTGAATTGAACGCGAGCAAAGTACGGCTAGGACTATGAATGGGAGTTTCGCTTGCGAAAACGGAGTCCGTTTCGTTCTATCCCGGTATGGCGCGGGTGCTGCAAACGATTGCGAAGATGGATGCGCACCATCGGTTGCTTCTTGGATTTATCGTGGCCGCGCTCGTCGGGCTGGCTTTGCGGACGCAGGCGCTGTGGATGGTGTCGCTCGCCACTTATGATGCCTTTGCCTTCGTCATCCTCGGTTTAATCTGGGTGACCGTCACGCTCACTCCGCTGGAGCAAATCCGGGCGGTGGCACAACGACAGGACGTCGGACGCACAGTCATTTTCATCTTTGTTATCATTGTGGCCTGCGCAGCTCTTTTTGCGGTCGCATTTCTGATTCGCAGCGGCAAACCGGAGGAGCGGCACCTTCTTTCGATTCATTTGTTGCTCGCTCTCGCCACGATAGTGCTGTCGTGGCTGCTGATGCACGCCGTATTCGGACTGCGTTACGCCCACAGATTTTATGACGACAGCGCAACTAACGCAGAAAAACACGCCGGTGGCCTGAACTTTCCCGAGGACGATTTGCCGGACTACCGCGACTTCGCGTATTTCTCGTTCGTCATCGGCATGACCTGCCAGGTTTCAGATGTGGATGTTACATCGCGCGAAATGCGGCGGCTGGTGCTGTTGCACGGGATCTTGTCGTTTGGGTTCAACACCGTGATTCTGGCGCTCACCATCAATACGGTTTCGAGTTTCCTTTGAGCCACCGGGTGCGGAATGTGCATGAAACACGCCCAGTACACCAGAGCGTGAGTAAAGCAGACTGCAGTCGCTCTGTGAATATTGGCGGGTAAAAAATCCTATCTTGCCGGAGCGCTCCACTGGCATAGGCGATGCTCGGAATAAGAGACAATTTCGTGAAGGTCCTCAAAAAAATTCTTCTGCTCGATCACAAGACACGCGTCACTCAAACGCTCCGCCGCGCTCTTGAAAGTGCGGGCAAGTATTCCATCCGCGAAGAACACGATGCCGCTTTCGCTGTTCATGCCGCCCGTTGGTTTCGGCCCGATCTAATCATGGTCGATCTCACCAACGCCGCTAGTGACGGAGAAATCATTGCCCGGCAACTTCAGAAAGATCGCGATCTTTGTCATGTTCCGTTGCTTTGTTTGAGCAACTTTGTTTCGGAACGGCAATTCATGTCCGCCGGAATCGTACGCGGCTACAGCTTCCTGGCTGTGCCGGTGAAAATCGAGCAGCTCCTGTGCGCCGTTGAGCATCTGCTCTTCGGCAAAGACTAAATAATTAACCGCGGATTACGCGGATCACTTCTCATTAATACCGGCCTTTAGGCCGGTGCTTACCTCATCCATCGCAACGAAAGCCGTTAAAACGGCTCTCCCTCGTCGGCGACAATCACCGGCCTGAAGGCCGGTGTTAATGAGATAACCGATAATAATTACCCCTCGATCTGTTCCTTATAAGCCGCTGCGCTCAGCAGATTTTTGAGATCGTCGGGATTGTCGATTTTGAGCGCAAAAATCCAGCCTTCGCCGAATGGATCAGTGTTGATCAGAGCAGGGTTATTGGTTAGCGCATTGTTTGCTTCCACCACGGTTCCTTTGACGGGCGCGTAAATGTCGCTCGCGGCCTTGACCGATTCCACCACCGCCACCGGCGCTTTTGCTTCCACATTCGTGCCGACTTTGGGCAGTTCGACAAAAACAACATCGGTCAACTCAGCTTGAGCATGGTCTGTGATGCCGACGCGGACATTGTCGCCTTCGCGCCGAATCCATTCATGACTTTTTGTGTAAAGGAGATTGTCGGGAACGTTCATGATTGTTTTTTGTAAAGGGGTTTCTTTTCGATCGTCGCCGGAAATTTTTGTCCGCGAATTTCCACTTCCAACCGCGTCCCGATCCTCGCGGACGCGGTCAAGACATACCCCATGCCGATGCCGATGTTCAAGCTCGGCGAAAGCGTACCGCTACTAATTTCCCCAACCCGTGCGCCGTTGTTCAAAAGCGAATAGTGCGGGCGCGGCGGCGGACCTTTTCCATTCATCTTGAATGCGATGAGTCGCTGACGTGCGCCGTTTGCTTTCGTTTGCAGCAATTTTTCGCGCCCGGGGAAATTTGGTTTCTCGAGATCGACGAAAAAGCCGAGCCCGGCCTCGATCGGATTGCGTTCGGCGGAGAGATCAGAACCGTTGAGCGGGTAACACATTTCCAATCGCAAAGTATCGCGCGCTCCCAGACCGCACGGTTTTGCGCCAAATCTGGCGCCGCGTTCCAAAACAAAAGTCCAGAACTTCGCCGCGTCACTCGCGCGGAAAAAAGCCTCCACGCCATCTTCACCGGTGTAACCGGTGCGCGCGATCGAAACCGGCATTTCTAAAATAACCAAATCGATGATGTGATTTCGCGCCGGGAGCTCGACACTCTGCCCCAACAAGTCATGAAAAAGATCGACCACGCGCGGTCCTTGAATAGCGACGCCGCCAAAATCCGCGCTGCGATTTTTCAGCATCGTGCCATCTTGCCGATGCCTTTCCAACCAGGCAAAATCTTCCTCAATCTTCGAAGCATTAACGACGAGGAGAAATTCCGACTGGCCGATTCGATAGAGAATTAAATCATCAATGACGCCGCCGTTATCATTGAGAAGAAAAGTGTATTGCCCCTGACCGACGTCCAAGTTCGCTACATTATTGGTCAGCATGCGGTTGAGCCAGTCACGCGCATCATTTCCCGAGACGATGAACTGTCCCATGTGCGAAATATCGAACATGCCGATTGCGTTTCGTACGGTCTGATGTTCATCCACGATGCTGCTGTATTGCACCGGCATGAGCCAGCCGCCGAAGGGAACCATTCGTGCGCCAAGCCGCACGTGTTCCTGGTAAAGCGGCGTCTTTTTCTCGGCGAGTTCGCTCACGCGAGCATCCTAGACTTCGAGGAAAGTGACGCAAGCATCGGAACACAAGCTTTTAGCTTGTGCGGCCAGCGGGGCTTTCAGCCGGCTGAAGGAAAACAGGTCTGGAGACCTGTTTAGCGCACAGACTTGAAGCCCGTGTTCCTGGCCGGCGCTTGGGCGAAACCGTCGCTACCTTGAAAACGCAAACTGCGGCCTTTACTCTCCCGGAATTATGACGTTGCTCGACAAACTCGAACGGCGGATCGGTTTTCTCGCCGTTCCCGGCTTGCTCCGTTACGTCGGTTTCCTTACCGCGCTCGTCTTCGTCCTCGAGAAAGTGAATCCGGGTTATCTCCGATTGCTCGATCTCGATCCTGTTGCAGTCATGCACGGCGAAGTCTGGCGACTGATCACTTATATTTTCATTCCGCAAATGGCGAGCATGCTGCCATTACCCGATTGGGTTAACGTCGCTTTTTACATTCTCTTTCTTTGGTGGATGGGCAACGGGCTCGAATCAGCCTGGGGTGCGTTCAAGCTAACCATTTTTTATTTGGTCGGGATGATCGGCACGACCATCGCAGCCTTTTTCTTTGGTGCCGCTTTTTCAAATTTGATGCTGACCACTTCGCTTTTTTTCGCTTTCGCCCGTTTTTATCCTGATCTCGTCATCTATTTCGCCTACATCCTGCCGATGAAAGTGAAATGGATCGCCTGGTTTTCGGCTGCCGTTTTGCTTCTGCAAATCGTTGTCGGTTCGATGCAATTTCGCGCCGCGGCGATTTGTGCGATGGCGAATTACTTGATCTTCTTCGGTCCCGGTATCGTGCGTGACGCTCGCCAGCGCCGTGATGTGACCACCCGCCGCCGCCGTTACGAAATGCAAACACGCGAAGCTGAAGCGGAGGCACTGCATCGTTGCGCGATTTGCGGGGCGACGGAAGTGACGGATCCAAATCTCGAGTTTCGGGTGGCGCGCAACGGCGAAGAATATTGTCTGCCGCATTTGAGCCAGGCGAAGGCGACAACCTAGGTGGATCGACTGCCCTTCGATAAACTCAGGACTACTCGAGACCGGTATCATTCAATTGCTCGAATCGGGAAACTCGGGTAGCGACAGGCAGCATGATTGAGCGGCGCCAGGAGTTCGCGAGCGACAATACCGCGGGCCTTTGCCCGGAAGCGGGCGCTGCGCTTCAGGACGCGAATGCCGGCGCAGCGGCAGCTTACGGTGATGATCAATGGACTCAGCGCCTGTGTGATCGCGTCCGCGAACTTTTTGAAATCGATTGCGACGTTTTTGTCGTCTCCAATGGGACGGCCGCCAACGCGCTCGCGCTGGCACAACTTTGCCAGCCATTTCACAGTGTCATCTGTCACGAGTACGCGCATATCGACAACGACGAATGCGGCGCGTGCGAATTTTACACAGGTGGATCCAAACTGATTCCAACGCCCGGCACGAAGGGGAAGATTGATTTGCGCGAAGTGGAAGCGGCCCTGACCCGCCAACACGAATTACATTCGCACAAGCCGCGCGTAATCAGTCTCGCGCAGGCGACGGAAGTGGGAACGGTCTATGTTCCTGATGAGGTTCGCGAGATTTCAGCATTCGCAAACAAGCGCGGGATGTTTTTGCATATGGACGGTGCGCGTTTCGCGAATGCGATCACGACACTTCGATGCGCACCGAAGGAAATCACGTGGCGAGCCGGCGTGGAAGTCCTTTGCTTCGGCGGAACGAAGAACGGTCTGGCAGCGGGTGAGCTGGTCGTTTTCTTCAACAAAGAGCGCAGCGCCGATTTCGGTTATCGGGTAAAGCAGGGCGGACATCTCGCCTCGAAAATGCGCTTTTTGGCGGCGCCCTGCCTCGCCTTGTTAGCGGATGAAGTCTGGCTGAAAAACGCGCGGCAGGCGAATGAGGCGGCGCTCAAATTGGCCAACGGCCTGCGCAGTTGTGGAGCTGAAATTGTGTTTCCGGTTGAATCAAACGCGGTATTTTCTCGTCTCGATGCGATGGTTGCGCAGAACATACGCGAGCGCGGATGGGATTTTTACAAATTCATCGAGCCGGACATTTATCGTTTGATGTGCGCGTGGTCAGCAACGGAGGACGCGATCTCGGCGTTCCTTTCCGATTTCAAGGCGGCGAGAAGTTGCGCGTCCGCAGCGCGCTGATATACATCGTACGATGATTCGTGGCGCCGCACTCACTTTTCTTCTGACTCTTACCGTTTTCGGTTGCCGCACGGCGGAAAATGTGGCCTCGACTTCCGCGGCAGTTGTCACGGCTCCGGTCCACTTATTCCGGCACGGCGAGCACTCGAACACAGAGACGACAGTTTACGAAGGGCAACCGGTGGAGGCCATGCCTCCGCAGCCGACGGCAACGCCTTTGCGATCGCCGCAGACGGTAACATCCTCGAGCACCACTTCGCCACTATCCCAGCAAGACGAAACGCGACCATCAACTGCAGTCACGCCACGGCCGAGCGCGACGCCGCGGAGTTCCTCGTCAAATAGCGCAGCACAATTCCCGGTCGCGAAGCCTGTTCCCGGGAAACCTGGGTACGTTTTCAGTCCTTACGACCCCAACGGCGGTTATGTCGATGTGACGGGCTACCAATCTGGGAGCAAGGTCAAGGATCCCTACTCGCAGAAGATCTTCCTCGTTCCTTGACGCTGCCCGGGCGAGTTAATCCGGTAGCCGCCGTTTCGGCCTGATTGGCTGTCCAGGCGGAAGCAGGACTTGCGCATGCTCGTTTAGACTGCTTGCGGCAATGCTGGCGACGCAGATTTGCGAAGAAAAGTATGATAACTCCAGAATATCTGCCATAGCGCGTGTTAAATTCCACTCGTATCTCTTCGCATACTTCGTGCTTTTATGCTGATTATGGGATTTACTCTCTTCCGGCTGCCCCGGCCGTATCCCATGCCCAGGAGAGCCTTTGCACTGCTGCAATTGCTCTCAATTCTGATTCTTTTGGCCGTTTTCGCGCTGGTTGCCCGCCGTGCAAATGGCTACGCGCTGGAGGGGAGTAGCTGGCCGGCCGGAACTATCGTGACTTTCCAGATGGGCCTCGGTTCTGCAGGGCGCACGCTCATTGATGGCAATACTTCATGGGATAGTGCGGCAGCGCCAGCACTCGCGGCGTGGAACAACGTCATGGCCCGGTTGCAATATAATGGCAATGTAGCCAGTCCTCGCGTTTCCTCCGGTGACGGCGTCAACGCGATCGTCTTCTCCGACACCGTATTCGGCCAAAGGTTTGGATCAGGCACGCTGGCAGTGACGTCCTGGCGTTCTTCCGGTAGCAGTATTATCGAGGCGGACGTTCTCTTTAACAGAAATCAATCGTTCGACTCGTATCGGGGTCCGCTGCGTTTTGGCTCGAACAGGTTGGCCATTGGCGATATCCGCCGTGTTCTTATTCATGAGCTCGGCCACGCGCTGGGTCTGGATCACCCAGATGATTATGGCCAACACGTGGATGCGATTATGAATTCGATGACGAGCAATCGCGAGACGCTCTCAAGTGATGACATCGCGGGGGCGCAAGCGCTCTATGGAGCCCCGACCCCCCTGGCGGTGCCGGAGGCTACGCCAACTCCGCTCTACGACTTCAACGGCGACGGGGAGCCCGATTATCTTCTTTACAATGTCAGCACGCGCCAGACAGCGGTCTGGTACTTGAACAACAATGCTTTTGTCGCCGGCACCTACGCTCCCACTCTTCCGGCTGGTTGGAGAGTAGTTGGTGTGGCGGACTTTAATGGCGATAGCCAGCCCGATTACTTGCTCTTCAATGCCAGCACACGCCAAACAGCGATCTGGTATTTGTCGGGAGCAACCTTTATTGGCGTGGCTTATGGCCCGAGCCTTCCCAGTGGTTGGGAGTTGGTGACGGTGTCCGATTTCAACGCCGACAACAAACCCGACTATTTGCTTTACAACGCCGGCACGCGCCAAACCGCGATTTGGTACCTAAACAACAATATGTTTATGGGTGGCGCTTTTGCTCCAACCCTTCCAGCTAATTGGAGAGTAGTTGGGGTTGCGGACTTCAACCGCGACGGCGAGGCCGATTATCTTCTTTACAATGCAAGCACGCGCCAAACGGCGATCTGGTACTTGTCCGGCCCTACTTTAATTAGCGGCGCATATGGGCCGATGATTGCAAGCGGCTATACTTTGATAGGAGCGGCCGATTTCAACGCGGACGGCAAGCCCGATTACGTGCTTTATGGTCCGAGCGTCCAGGGAACCACCCTCTGGTATCTCGACAACAATGTCTTCACCGGCAGCGCCAATGGTCCAACGCTTCCGGCTGGCTGGAGCTTGACTCAGCGTTGAGCAAACGAACACAGACTTCAGCTCTGG
>Ga0137403_10002329_pt1 | contig 23322 bp, 22 predicted proteins | sample CZOMad2_1_16fung_FD_122057 | JGI IMG/M metagenome (GOLD analysis project Ga0137403, IMG submission 122057) | Vadose zone soil fungal communities from Angelo Coast Range Reserve, California, USA - CZOMad2_1_16fungal (Hybrid Assembly) | ecosystem: Environmental > Terrestrial > Soil > Vadose zone...
GAGGGATTCGGGATGCTCCCGGAGGCGATTGCGGCCGGCCCGCCGACGGCTTCCAAGCCGAAATGCCCCCCTCCTGACCTCCCCCCTGATCCAACCCTCCCCCTCCCAGGGGGGAGGGACCCACCGCCCGGACCGCTCGGAGCCAAAGTTAGCGGCTATGGGGGCCGGGGGAGGGGCCGGGGGTGAGGGCCTGCCCGCGGATGCGCTAGGATCGCGGGCCTGTGGACAACGCCGCCCGTCATGCCCGCCGGTGGGCCGCCCTGGCGGCCGGCGCCGTTGCCCTACTCACTCGGCTGCCCTTCGCCGCTCGGCGGCTGTGGGACCATGACTCGATCCAGTTCGCGCTCGGGGTGGAACGCTACGACCTGGCCGCCCACCACCCCCACCCCCCCGGCTACCCGCTCTACATCGGCCTCCTGAAGCTCCTCGCCGCCCTGGGCGTCGACCCGCTCCACGGCATGGTGGGGATGGCTATCCTCGCCGCGGGGCTGGGCGCGGCGTTCCTTGTGCTTCTGGTCCCCGAGCTGATCGAGGAGGCCGGCGTGGCCGCCGACGACCCCGGGCTCGTCCCGGGCCTCTTCGCCGCCGCCCTCTTCATCTTCAATCCCCTGCTCTGGTTCTACGGCGAGCTGCCGCTCCTCTACGCCGTCGAGGGGGGCCTCACGGTCGTCGTGGCCTGGGCCGCCTGGCGGATGGCGGAGAGCCGGGGTCACTTCCTCGGCGCCTGCGCCCTCTTCGCCCTGGTGGGGGGACTCCGGCAGTCGACCATGGTCCTCCTGGCGCCGCTCTTCCTCTATGGCGTCTGGCGTACCTTCCGGCGCGGCCGGCTCACCTGGGGGCTCTTCCTCGGCGGCGCCGTCCTGGGAGGGGCTCTCGTTCTCGCCTGGTTCGTGCCGCTCTGCCTCCTGGCCGGCGGCTACGGCGCCTACCGGCGGATCAGCGCCGAGCACTTCGCGACCCTCCTGCCCCAGACCTCGATCCTCTACGGCGCCGGCTGGGGCGCCCTGGAGCACAACCTCACGGTGCTGGCCAAATGGGCGATCCAGGGAGTCCTCCCGGGGGTGGCCGCCCTCGCGGTCCTCTTCGCCATCGCGCCTTCGAGCATCCGAGCAGGGCTCCGGCTCCTCCGGGCCCGCGCGCCGTTCCTCGCCGCCTGGGCTCTCCCGCCCATGCTCTTCTTCGCCCTCTTCCATCTCACCAAGGCGGGCTACACCCTCGTCCACCTGCCGGCCCTGCTGGTGGTGCTGGCGCTCCTCGCCTCCCCCGGCCTGGCGGTGCCCGAGGGCCGCGCCAGGGTCGCCCGGATCGCCGCCTTCCTGGTCGCGATCGGGCTCGGCGCCGGCCTCTTTCTCTTCGGCGCCGACCGGGAGCCGACGCAGAGCCGGCTCTGGTTCCCCTTGCGCCACGAGTGGAACCGCGGGTCGATCGCCACCTACGAACGGGAGCTCGACGAGACGATCGCCACCGTCCGCCAGTACCCGCCGGAGTCGACCGTGCTGGTGGCGGTCGAGCTCTCGGGGACCGGCTCGGCCGGTGCCCAGGGCTTCCTCTACTCCTGGCACCGGCACCTGCAGTGGTATCTGCCCGAGTACCTGGTGGTCCAGGCGGTACCGGAGGAGGACTTCGCCCTGGTCGCCCGCGGCCACGAGCCGTTCCAGAAGGAGCTCTCCCAGGTCACCCTGCCGGCGACCACCGAGCGGCTGCTCTTCGTCCTCTCCGGACCGACCGGCGACCGGCTCCCCCTGGGGCTCGGCGCGGTCGGCACCCACGGCAAGAATTTCTATCTCACCACCGTCCCCTTCGGGGGGCGCCGCCAGCTGGGGCCGCTCGTTTTCATCTCGCCGCCGAAGCCGGCGCGCCGGAAGGCGGCTTGACGGGCCGGCACTTCGCCGGCACAATGCAGACCGATTCCCATGGACGACGAGGCGAAGAAAGGCCCCGGCAAGCCCGGGAGCGCGGAGGATGCCGAGGAGATCGACATCCCGCTCGAGGGCAGCCTGACCGACTGGCGGAGCTCCCTCCCCGCCCTCTACAGTCTCGAACAACCGGTCCTCTGCGGCCACTGCCGGCAGGAGATCGACCGGCTCTACGTCGTCCGCCTCTATCGCTCCAAGGTCAACTTCGTTTCCTCCCTGCCGCGGAGCGGCCGTGTCCTCATCTGCCCGCACTGCCGGACCATCGTCCCCGGCGAGTTGGGCGGAGTGCTCTAAACCCAGGAGGTCGAAGATGAAGAAGATCGTGCTGCCCCTGCTCCTCGCGAGCGTCACCCTGGCCTCCCCGGCCGCGGCCAAGGTCACCCGCTTCCTGACCGGCAACCCGGCTGACGTCGTCGTCTCGCTCACCGGACCGGCCCACGACTTCGGCGGCGGGGGCACCGACGTGGGCGCCGCCATCCAGTGGATGATCGATCAGGTGCGCGGCTGCACCAGCTGCTCGACCAAGGTCGACGTGGTGGTCCTACGCTCGACCGGGACGGACGGCTACAACGACTTCATCTTCGCCATGAACGGCGTCGACTCGGTCGAGACCCTGGTCATCACCAAGCCGGCGGACGCCAACGCGGCCGACGTCGAGACCACGGTCAAGAACGCCGAGGTGGTCTTCTTCGCCGGCGGCGACCAGTGCGACTACGTGACCAACTTCAAGGGCACCCGGGTGGAGACCGCCGTCGAGTCGGTCTATGCCCGCGGCGGCGGCGTTGGCGGCACCAGCGCCGGCCTCGCCATCCAGGGCGACTTCGTCTACGACGCCTGCTCGGGGAGCGTCACCTCGGCCCAGGCCCTGGCCGACCCCTTCGACAGACGGGTGACCTTCACCTACGACTTCTTCCACTGGGCGAACCTCACCAACACGATCACCGACGACCACCTCGTGCCCCGCGACCGGATGGGCCGGACCATGGCCTTCTTGGCGCGCCAGATCCAGGACGGCAAGGCGGCGAGCCCGCTCGCCATCGCGGTCAACGAGGCGACGTCGGTGGTGGTCGACAAGAACGGCCGGGCGACGGTGATGGGGGACGGTCCGGCCTACTTTGTGCTCGGCGACCACCTGCCCGAGGTCTGCCGGCCCAAGACCCCGCTCACCTTCTCCAACTTCAAGATCTGGAAGGTCCTGCCGGGCGGGACGTTCGACCTGCGGAACCGGCCGACGAGCGGCTACTACCTGAGGAGCGTCGCCAACGGCGTGATCAACGCCGATCCCTACTGAGCCTCGGCGCGCCGGCAGCGATAGGCGGCCGCGGTCACCACGGCGACCGCCGCGAGGTTCAGGGCGAGGGGGAGGGGGGCCGAGGGGAGCGGATCGCGGCCGAAGAGGTGGGTCGAGTAGGCGAGGAGGGCGCCCAGCGCGAGGAGAGCGAGGGCGGCGGGGGAGCGCGCCAGGTGGCGGTCGACGATCTTCGCCACCAGCCAGAAGAAGACCGCGAATGCCGGGGCCATGAGGCGGTCCGGGTCGCGCGCCCAGACCGTGCTCGCGGCGATCAGGGCGAGAAGGAGGAGCCGCCATTTGCCCCCGGCGAAGACCTCGCGGGTGGTCTCCGGGAAGACCAGCGGTAGGGTCAGGAACGGCACGAACGACCACACCAGCCGCCCGGCCCAGACCTCGGCGTAGGTTGCATAGACCACGTGGCGGGCGAGGGCGCCCGGATAGTAGGCGAGCCCCCCCGTTTCCGGCCCGGGCGCGACCGGGACCAGGAGGCGGACGAGGACGAAGGCGGCGATCCCGGGGAGAACGGCGAGGGCCCAGCGCCCCATCTCCTCCCGCCAGCGGCGATTCTCCAGGAGAAAGACGAGGGAGACGGGGACGAGAAGGAGCGCCGTCTCGCGCGCCAAAGCGCCGGCCAGGAGGGCGAGGGCGAAGACCCCCCAGCGCCGCCGCGGCAGCGCCCAGAGCAGGGCGAGGTAGGCGGGGAGGACGAGCAGGTCGTCGAGTTGGAAGGGGTTCCAGACCAGACAGCCGAAGAGCGGCCAGTTGAGGGGGAAGAAGACCGCCGTCCAGGCCGCGGCCCGCCGTCCGATCCCCTCGCTCTGGAGATAGCCGAAGAGGGCGACCGCGAGCCCGGTCCCCACCACCAGGGAGAGAATCCGGAAGGCCACCGGGCCGGCGAGCGGCAGGAGGCCCGCGAGATAGGGACCGAGAAGCCGGTAGGCGAAAGGCGCCGGAACCCCCCGGGCGAGCCCGGGCACCGCCGCCGCCATGGCCAGATACCCATGCAAGTCCCAGGAGGCGGCCATGGGGGAGCGCGGGTCGACCTGCCCATAGCCCAGGATGGCGCCGAGGGAGAGGCCGGCCACGAGGAGTGATATTCTTTGCGGGCTCAGATGAGATCCGATGGTACTCCAAAACAGGTCGGAGACTCCGCCATGAGACTTTTGCGTCCCTTGCTCCGCTCCCGGTGGCTCCTGCTGTCGCTGCTCTTCTGCCTGATCCCTGGGACTCCAGCGGCCCGAGCGGAGAATCGCTGCGACGCCGCCGACCGCGAGTTGTTCTCCAAGGTGCCGTCGTGGTCGGAGCTGCGGGAGTGGCACGCGAAGTATCCCGACTGCGACGATGGCGCGCTCTCGGAAGGGGTGTCCGACGACGTGGTGATCTCTCTGGCGAAGAAGTGGCAGGATCTGCCCAAGCTCGAGAGTCAGATCAAGCGGCACCCTGACTTCAAGGACTTCGTGCTCGGGCACATCGATGCCACGACCGACTGGGATGACCTCCAGGCCGTTCTCGACAACGCGACCCAGCGCTGTCCCAAACGCTCGTCGGCTCTCTGTGCCTCGATTGCGGAAGCGGCGCGAAAAGCCCGCGATGAAGCCAAGCAAAACGCGGGGACTCCGGGCTGAGAAGTTGCCGGGCATACGTACGGCATGCTATTCTTATCCGTATGCAAGCCCCCATCAAGAAGCACGTCGCGGAACGGCGCCCCACCCGGGAGGGTAAGGTCCGGAAGGAATTTTGGCTGGATCCTGAAGCCTTGCGCCGCGCACAGACGATCCTGGGTACGGCCACCGAACGCGAAACCGTCGAAGTGGCACTCGACATGATTGCGTTCCGTCGCGAGCTCCTCGACGGCACCCGAGCGCTCTCCGGCCTCCAGATCGACTCGATCCGATAGGCGCCGGAGGTGCGGAAGTACGTTCTGGACTCGAACTGTTACATCGATGCAGCCCGAGAGCCGGTCGCTCACGCCGCCCTCGAAGCCTTTACCGCCCGGGAGGCCCCTCGGCTGTATCTCAGCGCGGTGGTTGCATCCGAGCTCCGGGCTGGCGTTCGGTCTTCCCGCGACCGGCGCCAACTGGAAGAGCGCGTCCTGGCGCCGTTTTTCCGGCGGGGCCGTGTCCTGACTCCTTCCGCCGCTGCGTGGGACGCCCTGGGTCTGACGCTCTCTCAGCTGCGTGCGGAGGGTAGCCTCGATCTCGCTACGGTGCCGCGAGGTTTCGCCTTCGACGTGCTCATCGCCTTCAGCTGCCGCGAAGCCGGAGCCGTACTTGTAACCCGTAATGCCCGCGACATGGAGCGAATCCGCTCGGTGTTCAAGTTCGACTTCGTCGCGCCGTTTCCCGCTGGCGTCTAGGGTGTGGAGCGGCGCCCCTACCCCCGCAGAAAGAACGCCAGCTCCTCCAGATTGATCCGCAGATCGACGTTCTTGGGCGGCACCCCCGCCCGCCGCTTCACCCGCACGGGGGCGAAGTTCAATACCCACGACCCGCAGGTAGTAGAAGCCCCAGCCTGGGGGGATCGCCTGGCGCCTCGTGTGGCGGCACCTCGCGTGACGACGGAGATCAGCCTTGACGTGTATGCATCGATCGGCCATACTCATGCACATGAGGACCACCCTGATCCTGGATGACGAGCTGGTCGCGAAGGCGAAGCAGCTCTCGGGGCTGCGGGAGAAGACGGCCGTCGTGCATGCCGGTTTGCAGGCCCTGATCGCGCGTGAGAGCGCCCTTCGGTTGGCCGCCCTCGGTGGCTCCGAGCCGCAGATCCGTGCGGTGCGCCGGCAACGGTCCCAGAGCAGTTCCACTCCGTGATCCTGGCCGACACGTCGGTCTGGATCGACCACCTTCGGCTGAAGGATCTCCGTCTCGCCGGCCTGCTGGCCGAAGCACAGGTCTGTTGTCACCCATTCGTCATCGGTGAGCTGGCGCTCGGAAATCTGCGGCGTGGCTCGGAAGTCCTTGGGCTGCTCGCCAACCTGCCGCAGATGGCGCCTGCGGCGCACGCCGAAGTCCTCGGCTTCGTCGAGGAGCAGGCGCTCGCGGGGAGCGGCCTGGGGTGGGTCGACGTTCATCTCCTCTGCGCTGCCGCCCGCGACCGCACGCCGCTCTGGACCTTCGACCGGCGGTTGGCCGAGGCCGCAATGCGGCTTGGGCTGCGCGCACGGTATAATCAACGAGCTTGCAGCCGGAGCGATCATGCCAGAGCCAGCCAGACCCGAGACCGACGCCCTCACGAAGGCGCTACAAGAACAGGGCGACGGAGAAGCGCACGACCGTGGGCTGATCGTCGAGCGTCTCGGCTGGACTCCCGATCAGCGCCTGGAGGCGAACGCTTCCTTCGTCCGCCTCTACCTGAGCATCCGCCCGGAAGGCCCGCTGATTCGCGAATGAGATGACTCCCCTTCAGGCCGACGAGATTTTCGCCTGTCTGCGGCGCCATGGTGTCCGCTATGTCCTCATCGGCGGCCTCGCCGCTGTCCTTCACGGCTCACCTCTTCCAACTCTCGATGTGGACATCTGCCCTTCCAGCGAGCCTGACAATCTCAAGCGACTTGCGTCAGCGCTCGCAGAGTTCGAGGCGCGCATCCGCACCCCTGACACTGCGGAAGGGGTCCGTTTCCCTTTCGACGCAGGCTTTCTCGCCAACCTGCTGCTCCTGAACCTCGTAACTCGCTATGGAGACCTGGATCTCTCGTTTCGGCCAGCAGGTACGGAAGGCTTCAGTGAGCTTGCTCCCCGCTCGCTCACGGTGGAGATCCGCGGCTTGCCGGTAGCCGTTGCAACGCTCGAAGACGTGATTCGCTCCAAGGAGGCTGCAAACCGACCCAAGGACCAAAGGGCCCTTCCGATCCTGCGTCAGCTTCTGGACGAGATCAGAAGGCGGGACGCCTGATTTTTGGCTGGCCTCCACGCACTCTACTCCCGTAGAAAGAACGCCAGCTCCTCCAGATTGATCCGCAGGTCGACGTTCTTGAGCGGCACCCCCGCCCGCCGCTTGACCCGCACCGGGGCGAAGTTCAACACCCCACGGATGCCGGCGTCGGCGAGGGCGTCGTAGTTCTCCTGCGCCGCCTCGGCGGGAACGGCTAAAACGCCGATCTCCGCTCCCGACTCGGGGACCACCTGGGCGAGCTCGCCGCTGGGGCGGACGGTGAAGCCGCCGATCTTCCTCCCCACCACACGGGGATCGTTGTCCACCCCGGCCACGACGTGGAAGGAGCCGTAGTTGAATCCCAGGTAGCGGGCGAGCGCGCAGCCGAGGTTTCCCATGCCGACGATCACCAGGGCGTGCCGGCGGTCGAGCCCGAGGAGCGAGTTCAGGTGCTCGGCCAGGAGATCCACCTCGTAGCCGACGCCGCGGATGCCGAACTCGCCGAACTGCGCGAGATCCTTGCGGATCTGGGTCGCCGAGAGGTGATAGCGCCGCGCCAGCTCCTGGGAGGAGATGCGCTGGATGCCCTGCTCCTGGAGGTGGCGCAGGCAGCGCAGGTAGAAGGAGAGCCGGTTTAAGGTGAGCGGCGAGACTTCTTCGTGCTCGGACATCGTTGCATCAACGAAACGGCGAGGCCGCGAGCAGCCAGGAGAGGAGGCGGGTGGGCCAGATCCCCACCGCCAGGGTCCCCGCCGCCGCGATCACCGCCGCGGCGCGGCCCCAGCCGTCGAGCAGCAGCCCCTCGGAAGCCTGTGCCTCGCTCTTCATGTAGAGGGTGTAGACGACCCGCAGATAGTAGAAGACTCCCACCAGGCTGGCCAGCACGCCCACCACCGCGAGACCCACCAGGCCGTCGCCCACGGCGTCCAGGAAGACCAGGTACTTGCCGAGGAAGCCCAGGGTGGGCGGGATGCCACCCAGGGACAGCATGCAGACGGTGAGGCAGACCCCGGGCACCGGGTAGCGGTACCCCAAACCGGCGAGGTCGGCGATGGCGTGCTGCTCGTCCGGCTTGGTGTAGAGCATCCCGACGATGGTGAAGGCCCCGGCGTTCATCAGCGTGTAGGCGAGGAGGTAGACGATCACCGGCGTCAGCGACTCGCGGTTGAGCACCACCAGGGCGAGGAGCAGGTAGCCCATGTGGGCGATGCCGGAGTAGGCGAGCATCCGCTTGATGTCGCGCTGCGCCAGGGCGAGAAGGTTGCCCGCCACCATCGAGAGGACCGAGAGGAGGGCGACCATCTTCGACCACTTGGCGCCGGAGGCGCCGCCCAGCGCCGCCACTTCGAGGAGGCGGAAGAGCACCATGGCGGCCGAGGCCTTGGGCGCCACCGAGAGGAAGGCGACGAAGGGCGACGGCGCCCCCTGGTAGGTGTCGGGCGCCCAGGCGTGGAAGGGCACGACGCTCATCTTGAAGCCGAAGCCGGCGACGAGGAGCAGGAGCCCTAGACTCGCCGTCACCGGCATCCCCGAGGTGCGCAGGGCGCTGCCGATCTCCGCGAAGCGGGTGCTGCCGGTCGCGCCGTAGACCAGGGCGAGGCCGTAGAGCACGAAGGCGGAGACGAAGGCGCCCATCAGGAAGTACTTGATCGCCGCCTCGGTCCCCACCCGCACCCGCCGGTTGTAGGCGGCGAGGGCGTAGAGACAGAGGGAGAGGGTCTCGAGCGCCAGGAAGACGGTCAGCAGCTCGGTCGCCCGCAGCATGAGGAGGAGACCGGTGGCGCACCAGAGGAGGAGCGCGTGGTACTCGCCGGAGAGGATGCGCTCCCGCTGGAGATAGCCCTGCGAGGCGAGGAGCGAGAGGAAGGTGGCGAGGAGGACGACGAGAGAGAGCGCCCGGGTGGCGCCGGTCGACTCCAGCAGGTGGTTGCAGCTCGTCCCGTAGGGGATCTCGGTCACCGCCCAGGCGGCGACGGCGGTGACGAGGAGGGCGATGCCGGTGAAGCCGCGCCGCAGGGAGGGGCCGAAGGCGTCGAGGAGGAGGAGGAGGATTCCGCCGAGGACGAGCACGACCTCCGGGAAGAGGCTCTGGAGATCGTTCGGGCTCATCGCCCCACCTCCGCCAGCCGCTCGACGAGCGGCCGCACCTCGGGCGCTCCCGGCGGCGCCTCGACGAGCCGCGCCTTGTAGTCGGCGAGCAGGTGGTTCAAGGCCGGGCGGCTGGGCGCCAGGAAGGTGTTCGGCGCCACGCCGATCCAGAGCATGAAGACGCATAGGGGAACGAGCGTCCACACCTCGCGCGCCGAAAGGTCAGCAAGCCCGCGGTTCTCGTCCTTGGTGAGCGACCCCCAGATCGTCTGCTGCAGCATCTTCAGCAGGTAGATGGCGGCGAGCACGACGCCGAAGGTGGCGACGGCGGCCGGCCAGCCGAGGGCGCGGAAGCTGCCGAGGAGGATCAAGAACTCGCCGGCGAAGCCGTTCAGGAGCGGCAGGCCGACCGAGGCGAGCGTCGAGAAGACGAGGAAGAAGGCGAAGACCGGCATCACCTTGGCGAGCCCGCCGAATTCCGCGAACTGCTTGGTGTGCCGGCGGTCGTAGAGCATGCCGACGAGGAGGAAGAGGGCGCCGGTCGAGAGACCATGGTTGATCATCTGGAGGAGCGCCCCCTGCCAGGCCAGGGTGTCGGCGGCGAGGAGGCCGAGCATGACGAACCCTAAGTGGGCGATCGAGGAGTAGGCGACCAGCTTCTTCATGTCGACCTGCGCCCAGGCGACGAGGGCGCCGTAGAGGATGCCGACCAGGGCGCAGGCGACGAGGAGCGGCCGCGCCGCGAGCGAGGCGCGCGGGAAGAGCGGCAGGGCGAAGCGCAGGAAGCCGTAGGTGCCGAGCTTCAGCATGACGCCGGCGAGGATCACCGAGCCGCCGGTCGGCGCCTCGACATGCGCGTCGGGCAGCCAGGTGTGGAGGGGGAACATCGGCACCTTGATGGCGAAGGTCAGGGCGAAGGCGCCGAAGAGCAGGATCTCCGTATGGAGCGGCAGGTTGAGCCGCAGGAGGTCGGCGTAGGCGAAGCTCCAGGCCCCGGTCAGGCGGTGGAAGGTGAAGCCCATCCAAAGGACGGCGATCAGCATCAGCAGGCTGCCGGCCATGGTGAAGAGGAAGAACTTGACCGCCGCGTAGATCCGCCGCTCGCCGCCCCAGATGCCGATCAGGAGGTACATGGGGACCAGCATCACTTCCCAGAAGACGTAGAAGAGGAAGAGATCGGCGGCCAAAAGCGCGCCCAAAAGGCCGGTCGTCAGGAGGAGGAGAGCGGCGCCGAAGGCCCGCCAGTGCCGCTCGATGCCGCGGAACGAGCCCAGGACGACGAGCGGCAGGAGGAGCACGGTCAGGAGGACGAGCGGCATCGAGATACCGTCCGCCGCCAGCTGGTAGCGGATGCCGTAGGAGGGGATCCAGCTCCAGGCGCCGTCCCCGGCGCCGGCGGCGGTGAGGCTCGGTCCGAAGGCGCCGGGATTGGCGGGGTGCCCGGCGACGTAGAGGAGCCCGAGCGCTAGCTCGACCAGCCCGGCGACGAAGGTGTAGACCTTGACCGCCTTCACCGCCTCGCGGCGGAAGAAGAGCAGCGGCAGGCAGGCCGCCGCCGGGAAGAAGACCAGGCGGGTCAGGGTGTTGCCGAGGGCCAGCTGGAGGAAGTCGTCCATGGTTTCGAGTCGGCCGGCCTAGGAGAGGGTCATCCACCAGAAGAGCAGGAGGATGCCCAGGAAGAAGTAGAGCGAGTAGTTGCGGATGTTGCCGGTGGTGGTCAGGCGGCCGGCGTGGCCGGTCAGGTCGGCGGCGAAGGCCCCCGCCTTGATCAGGCCGTCGATCACCCCGTTGTCGACCACCTTCCAGAGGATCACCCGGGAGGTCCAGGCGAGCGGCCGGACGATCAGCCGGTCGTAGATCTCGTCGACCCAGTACTTGTTGGCGAGCACCCGCTGGACTCCCGGATGGCCCCCCTCCCAGGCGGCGCCGTTCTCGGCCCCCCGGGCGCCACCGTAGATCCGCCAGGCGAGATAGATGCCGGCGAGGGCGACGACGATCGCCAGGCCCATGAGGCCGAATTCGCCGCCGCGTCCGAGCTCGGGCTCGACCCGCTTGTGCCCGGCGATCTCGTAGACCGTGGGCAGGAGGAAGCGCTGGAAGCGATCCCAGCCGGGGATGAAGGTGATCCCCACCCAGCCGGAGACGACGGCGCCGATGGCGAGGAGGACGAGCGGCACGGTCATCGACGGCGGCGACTCGTGCAGGTGATGGCGCTGTTCTTCCGTTCCGCGGAACTCGCCGTAGAAGGTGAGGAAGACGGCGCGGAACATGTAGAAGGCGGTGAGGAGCGCGGTCAGCAGGCCGACGAAGTAGAGCGCCCACTGGTGGCTTCCCGCGGCGGCGGCGAGGATCGCGTCCTTGCTGAAGAAGCCGGAGAGGCCGGGAACGCCGGCGATCGCCAGGGCGCCGATCCCGAAGGTCGCCCAGGTGATCGGCAGGGCTTTTTTCAAGCCGCCCATCTTCCGCATGTCCTGCTCGCCGCCCATGGCATGGATCACCGAGCCTGAGCCCAGGAAAAGGAGGGCCTTGAAGAAGGCGTGGGTCATCAGGTGGAAGATCGAGACCGAGTAGGCGCCGAGGCCGGCGGCCAGGAACATGTAGCCGAGCTGCGACACGGTCGAGTAGGCGAGGACCTTCTTGATGTCGGTCTGCGCCAGGCCGATGGTGGCGGCGAAGAGCGCCGTGGCCGCACCGATCACCGCGACGAAGCCGGAGACCCCCGGCGCCAGCTGGTAGAGGACGTTGGTGCGCGCCACCATGTAGACCCCGGCGGTCACCATGGTCGCGGCGTGGATCAGGGCCGAGACCGGGGTCGGCCCGGCCATGGCGTCGGGCAGCCAGACGTAGAGCGGGATCTGGGCGCTCTTGCCCATGGCGCCGACGAAGAAGCAGAGGGCGACGAAGGCGGCGAGCGACATCCCCAACCAGGAGGGCGCCAGGGCGCTCGACGGGTCGGCGGCGATCTGGTCAAAGAGCTTCTTGTAGTCGAGCGTCCCGAACTTGGCGAACAGGGCGAACATGCCGACCAAAAAGGCGAAGTCGCCGATCCGGTTGACGATGAACGCCTTCTTACCGGCGTAGGGCGGGAACTCCTGGTCGTAGTAGAAGCCGATCAGGAGGTAGGAGCAGAGCCCCACCCCCTCCCAGCCGAAGAACATCACCAGGTAGTTGTTCCCCAGGATGAGGAGGAGCATGGCTCCCATGAAGAGGTTGAGGTAGGCGAAGTAGCGCCGGTACCCCTCCTCGTGCCCCATGTAGCCCGCCGAGTAGACGTGGATCAGGAAGCCGACGAAGGTGACGACGAAGAGCATCACCGCCGACAGCGGGTCGAGCAGGAAGGCGAAGTCGACGTTCAGATCTCCGGTCGTCCAGTGGTACACCATCGCTTCGACGTGCCGCTGCTCGAGCGGCAGCCCATTGAATTGCCAGAGGCAGACCAGGGCGAGGACGAGCGAAGCGAGCGGCGCTCCGAGGCCGATCAGGGTGATCAGCGATTTGGGTGCGCGTCGTCCCACCGCACCGTTGAGCACCGCGCCCGCAAAGGGCAGGAGCGGGATGAGCCAGAGCAGATCGCGGATCAGGTCCATGCGGGGGCTACCAGCGCATCAGGTTCATGCGGTTGACGTCGATGGTCCGCCGCTGGCGGTAGATGGCGATGAACAAGGCAAGGCCCACCGCGGCCTCGGCCGCCGCCACCGCGAGGACGAAGAGGACGACGAGCTGGCCGGTGCGCGCGTTCCACAGCCGCGAGTAGGCGACCAGGGCGAGGTTCGCCGCGTTGAGCATCAGTTCGATCGAGAGGAAGATGGAGATGCCGTTTCGCCGCGTCAGCGCGCCGGCGGCGCCGATGGCGAAGAGCAGCGCCGAGAGCAGCAGGTACCAGGAGATCGGGATCATGGCTTCCTCTCCTGAGAGGTGGCGTTCAGCTCGTCGGTGTCGGGCCGGCGGGCGAGGACCGTGGCCGCGATCACCGCCACCAGGAGCAGGAGGCCGACGATCTCGAACGGCAGCAGGTACTCGGCGAAGAGATCCCCGGCGAGGCCCTTGAGCGACACCAGCTGCTCGGTGAGCGGCTGCTGCGAGGCTTGACCGTAGCTGCGCCAGAGGAGCATGCCGGCCATGCCGCTGAACACCGCCGCGGCGAGGATCGCGGCCCAGCGCTGGACCGGCTGGCCGGGCTGCGGTGTCTCCTCGCGGGTGATGTTCAGGAGCATGAGGACGAAGAGGAAGAGGACGACGATGGCGCCGGCATAGACGAGGATCTGAAGGGTGGCGATGAACGGCGCTCCCAGGAGCACGAAGAGGACGGCGGTCGAGAACAGGGTGAGGACCAGGCCCATCGTCGCGTAGACCGGGTTCTTGTGCGCCACGACGACGCCGGCCGAGGCCACGGCGAGGAAGGCGAAGAGGAGGAAGACCGCGGTTTCCATCTAGAGCTTCCCCGCGATCGTGAGCGCCGCCACGAGGATGAGGTTGAAGATGGCGATCGGCAGGAGGACCTTCCAGCCCAGCCGCATCAGCTGGTCGTAGCGGAAGCGCGGGAAGCTCCAGCGCACCCAGACGTAGATGCCGAGACAGACCGCGACCTTGGCGACGAGGACGGCGAGGCCGACGATCGCTCCGGTCCAGCCGGAGAGGTCCACCCCCGGCAGGCTCCAGCCGCCGAAATAGAGGGTCACCCCGAGGGCGGAGAGCGAGGTCATCGCGATGTACTCCGCCATGAAGAAGGTGGCGAAGCGCATGGCGCTGTACTCGGTGTGGAAGCCGGCGATGAGCTCCGACTCGGCCTCCGGCAGGTCGAACGGCAGCCGGTTGGTCTCGGCGAAGGAGGCGACCAGGAAGACCATGAAGCCGAGGAACTGCGGCAGGAAGTTCCAGATGTGGGCGCGCTGGTAGGCGACGATGTCGGCGAGGCGGAACGAGCCCACCGGGATGACCACGGCGACGACCGAGAGGGTGAGCGCCAGCTCGTAGCTGATGAGCTGCGCCGAGGCGCGGATCGACCCCAGGAGCGAGAACTTGTTGTTCGAGGCGTAGCCGGCCATCACCACGCCGTAGACGCCCAGGCTCGCCAGGGCGAGGAAGAGGAGCACGCCGGCGTCGGCGTCGGCCACCACCAGGTGGATGAGATGGCTGCCCACCTGGAGGTCGGGACCGAAGGGGACGACCGAGAAGGTGGTGAGCGCCGGGAGGAGCGCCAGGACCGGCGCCGCCAGGTAGAGCGGCACGTCGGCCGCGGTCGGCGTCACGTCCTCCTTGAAGACGAACTTCGCGGCGTCGGCCAGGGCCTGGAAGAGCCCCAGCGGTCCCAGCCGGTTGGGGCCGGGGCGGTCCTGGATGAAGGCGCTGCCGCGGCGCTCGACCCAGACCATGACCGGCACTACGTTGAGCAGCAGCCCCAGAGCGAGGGCCATCTTGACCAGGGTGGCGAGGAAGTCGGCGCTCATGGCGTCAGGGATGGAGCGGGGCGCCGGTCGCCGGCAGGTCGGCGAGAGCGAGGCCGGCGAAGGCCGGCACGTCCTCGGCTAGGTGGGCGAAGACCTCTTCGGGGGTGAGGCCGGAGAGGCTCGCGTCGAAGCGGGCGAGGAGCTCCGAGAGCACCTCGACCCCCGGGCGCACCAGGCCGGGCGGCGGGAAGGCGGGGGTGAAGCGCTGCACCCGCCCCTCGACGTTGACGAAGCTCCCCGTCTTCTCGGCGTGGGTGGCGAGGGGGAGCGCCAGGTCCGCCGCCTTGGCGAGCGGCGAGTCCGCCCAGCCGAAGACGATCAGGGTGCGGGCCTGCCGCAAACGGGCGACCGTGGCCTCGTCCCAGGCCGCCTTGCCGAAGTCGCTGTCGGCCACCACCAGCAGCGCGCAGCGGGCGGCGCCGTCGCCTTCCAGGAGGTCCTTGGCATTCATTCCAGAGGCGCCGGGGACGAGCCCCGCAAGCTCCGCGCCGCGCCGGTTGGGGGCCGCCTCGCGGCCGGTGATACCGCCCTTCAGGTTCGGGATGTGCCACTCCGGTCCGAGGTCGACCGCCACCGCGCGGTGAGGCGTCCCCAGGCGGTCCGCCAGCTCGGCGAAGAGATGCGCCTCCTCGGTGGTCAGGAAGCCCGAGCCGAGGATGGCGATCGCTCCCTCGGCGGGAGCGCTGCCGGAGCGCGCGAAGCCGTCGTCGACGCCGCGCAGCTTCTTGTAGGCGGCGTCCAGGGCTTCCTTCCAGGAAACCGGAACGCTTCTCCCGCCCTCGCCGCGCAAGCGCGGGGCGGTCAGCCGGGGCACCGTCTTGTAGCGCTCGAAGCTGGCGCGGCCGTAGTCGCACATCCAGTAGTCGTTGACCTCGGGGTTGGCGCGCGGCTTGTAGCGCTTGATGTTCCCCCGCCGGTGCTCGATCGTGACGTTGCACCCCACCTCGCAGCCGGTGCAGAGCGAGGGCTTTTTCTCCAGGTAGAAGACGCGCTCGGCGAAACGGAAGCGGGTCGAGGTGAGAGCCCCCACCGGGCAGACGTCGACGACGCAGGTGGCGAGCGGATTCGACAGCTCCTTGCCGGGGAAGGTGCCGATCTCGGTCCGCGCGCCGCGGTTGAAGAAGCCGAGCTCGCCGGTCTTCGCGATCTCGTTGGTGAAGCGGACGCAGCGCGTGCACTGGATGCAGCGGTTCATGTTGAGGACGACGTTGGCCCCCAGGGGGATGCGCTCGCGCCCCGGGTAGGTCCGTTTGTCCTCGAACTGGAAGCGGGAGAAGGCGACGCCGTGCTTGAACGAGTAGTCCTGGAGGCCGCACTCGCCGGCCTGATCGCAGATCGGGCAGTCGAGCGGATGGTTGATGAGGAGGAACTCCATCATCCCCTTGACCGCTTCCTTCACCTCCGGGGTGTCGGTGCGCACCACCATGCCGTCCTTCTCGACCTGGGTCGAGCAGGCGGCCTGGAGCTTCGGCATCTTGCGGCCGCCCATCTCGACCTCGACCAGGCACATGCGGCACTGGCCGACGACCGAGAGGCGCGGGTGGTAGCAGTAGTGGGGGATCTGGACCCCGACCAGGAGACCCGCCTCGATGACGTTGGTCCCGACGGGCACCTCGACAGTGCGATCGTTGATGGTGACTTTGGGCACGGTCTTTAGGCTCCCTCGGCGAAGAAACGCCGCTCCGGGAAGGGGCAGCCATGCTCCGCGATGTGGCGGTCGACCTCGGGGCGGAAGGTCTTGATCAGCGAACGGACGGGGCCGATCGCCGCGTCGCCCAGAGCGCAGAGCGAGTTGCCGCCGACGTTGCCGGAAACCGCCATCAGGAGGTCGGGGTCGCCCGGCCGGCCCTCGCCGTGCTCGATGCGCGAAAGCAGCAGCTCCATCCAGTTCGTCCCCTCGCGACAGGGGGTGCACTGGCCGCACGATTCGTGGTTGAAGAACTTGGCGAGGCGCGCCGCGGCGCGGACCAGGCAGGTCTGGTCGTCCATGACGATCACCGCCGCCGAGCCCAGCATGCTGCCGGCCTTGGCCACGGTGTCGAAGTCCATCTTGATGTCGATCGAGGAGGCCGGCAGCATGGGGGCCGAGGCGCCGCCGGGGATGAAGGCCTTGAGCGTGCCGCCCTTCCACATCCCGCCGCAGCCGTCGAGCATCTCGCGGAAGCTGATGCCGATCGGATATTCGTAGGTCCCCGGCCGTTCGACGTGGCCCGAGATGGCGTAGAGCTTGGGGCCGGTGTTCTTCTCGTCGGTGCCGATCGACTTGAACCAGTCGGCGCCGCGGATCAGGATATGCGGCACGTTGCAGAGCGTCTCGACGTTGTTGATGACCGTCGGGGCGCCGAAGGCGCCGACCACCGCCGGGAACGGCGGCTTGACCCGGGGCTGGCCGCGCTTGCCTTCGAGCGACTCGAGCATCCCGGTCTCCTCGCCGCAGATGTAGGCTCCGGCGCCCCGATGGAGCCACATGTCGAGCTTGAAACCAGAATCCATGGCGCTGCCGCCCAGGATCCCCGCATCGCGCGCCTCTTGGAGCGCCTGTTCGAGGATCGCCGCCGACTTGGTGTACTCGCCGCGGATGTAGATGTAGCAGGTCTCGGCCTGCACCGCCCAGCAGCAGATGGCGCAGCCCTCGATCAGCTGGTGCGGATCGTTCTCCATCAGCAGCCGGTCCTTGAAGGTGCCGGGCTCCGACTCGTCGGCGTTACAGACCAGGTAGCGGGCCTTGTCCTTGTTCTTGCGATCGGGGATGAAGCTCCACTTCATGCCGGCCGCGAATCCGGCGCCGCCGCGGCCGCGCAGGCCCGACTTCTTGACCTCCTCGATGACCGCGTCGGGGTCCATCTTGAGCGCCTTGGCGAGCCCCTCGTAGCCGCCGAGCTGCTTGTAGCCGGCGAGGGTCAGCGCCTCCTTCCTGCCGACGTTCCGAGTGAGCACCGGTTCGAAGGACGGCATCAGGGAAGGCCTTTCACGATGCGGCGCGCCCGCTCAGGGCTGAGGTTCTCGTGGTACTCGTCGTCGATCATCATCATCGGCGCGGTGTCGCACGAGCCCAGGCATTCGAAGTGGATGTAGGAGCAGCGGCCGTCCGGAGTCACTTCGTCCTCGTCGACCTTGAGCTCGCTTTTCAGGGTCTCCATGATCTCCGTCGAGCCGCGCAGCTGGCAGGAGAGGTTGGTGCAGACCCGGATGCGGTGCCGGCCGACCGGTTTCTGGTGGTAGAGGTCGTAGAAGGTGACGACGCCGTAGACCGTGGCCGCGGGCAGCCCGAGCTCGGCGGCGACGGCGGCGATCGCCGCGTCCGGCAGCCAGCCGTCCCAGTGGCGCTGGGCGATGTGGAGCGCCGGCAGGAGGACCGCGAGGGTCGTCGGGTAGCGCGGGCGCAGGGCGTCGATCTCCTTGCGCGCCGCCTCCGGCAGACGCGGCCGGTCGGCAACCAGGGTCGGGGTCCCGGCCGAGAACTCCTCGCCGGTGGGGGAGATCGTCTTGCCGGGCTCGCTCATGGCTGTTCCCTCAGCAGCCGGGGCTCGCCGGAGTGGCCCACGGCGCGGCTCTTCGCTCCCAGGTCGAGCCCGCCCTTCTTCCAGATGTACACGTAGCCCACGAGGATCAGGAAGATGAAGACCATGACCGCCCAGAAGAGCGGCCACCCCTGCTCGCGCACGACGAGCGCCCAGGGATAGAGGAAGGCGGCCTCCAGGTCGAAGACGATGAAGTCGATGGCGACGAGGAAGAAGACGATCGAGAGGCGCTTGTGCGACAGGTCGAGGAGCGGCATGCCGGACTCGATCGCCGTCCCCTTGACCCGGCCGCCGGTCTGCCGACCGAGGAGCTGGGAGAGGGCGAGGATGGTGACCCCGAGGAGGATGGCGACCCCCAGGGTCAGGAGAACCGGGTAGTACTGCTCGGGCAACGGAGCCTCCTCAAGCGTCAAGGCCTTCGACCGCAAACGAGACTGGAGTGCCGGCGCAATCGACCCGCGTTCCCTCGGGCACGGGGCATGCATCCTCACGAGGACAACCGCCGGAGCCCAGAGAGAAGTCCGGGCTAGTGAAGGATGTCACAAGCTCCGTTCGGATACAAGACGCCCCCGCTGGGGGCGGGACCGCAGCAAGGGAGGTCGGTGAGCGATGGCGCGGTTTGAACTTGTTACAAACTTGTGGCAGGGGCTGGCGGTCGGTGTCGACCGTCCGGAGGTGACTTCGGTGGCCGGCCGGTTCGGCTATGCCCTGACCGTGGACGTGGAGGAGTGGTACCACACCTGCCAGGTCCCGGGGTACGTCCACCCGGAGCGCCGGCCAATCCTGCGGACCGAGCTGGACCGCCTGCTCCCCGAGCTCCTGGAGCGCTTGGCCCGGGCGCGGCGGCAGGCGACCTTCTTCGTCCTCGGGGAGGTGGCCGAGCGCCTGCCCCGGCGGGTGCGGGAGATCGCCGACGCCGGCCACGAGGTGGCGAGCCACGGTTATCTCCATCTGCGGGCGGGGGAGCGCTCGCCGGCCGAGTTCGCCCGCGACGTGCGGCGGGCCAAGGCGCTCCTCGAAGACCTCGTGGGCCTGCCGGTCGCCGGCTATCGCGCCCCCGAGTGGTCCTTGCGCAACCTCGGCAACAGCCGTCTCCCCCTGGTGCAGGAGGCCGGCTACCGCTACGACAGCTCGCTCGCCCCCTACCCGCTGGCCGGCCGGCCGGACAACCCGCGCCTGGCGGCCCGGCTCACCTGGCCAGGCCCGGGCGCCGGCCGGGAGCTCCTGGAGTTCCCACCCCTCTCGATCGGCGGCCCCCTGCGCCTGCCGGCAGGCAGCTGGACCGGCCGCCTCGTCCGCCCGCAGTGGATCGCGAGAGCCGCCGCCGCCCATCACTCCAGGGGAGGCCTCCCGGTCTTCGTCGTCCACCCCTGGGAGCTGACCGGCTGCGTCACCCCCGGCCGCCTGACCGGCCTCGCCCGCTTCGTCCACGAGACCGGCCGCCTGGGCTACGTCCCCCGCTTCGAGGAGCTGCTCGCCGCCCTCCCCTGGAGCGCCCTCCAGACCGCCGCCGGCCTCGACTTCGCGGTTCCGGGTCGCAAGGAGGCGCGGGAGACGAGGGAGATGGCGGTGGCGCCGGCGATTTTCGGCGGGCATGCCGGGCAGGGGGCGCGGCGGGCGGGGTAGATGGCGCCAGCCGTCCCGGGCCCGCCCAACCGACTCTATGTGAGGGAGAGGCGCGCGGGGTCGCTGGCCGCGACGGGGCGGGTCTGGCTGGCCTTCGTCCTCACCTGGCTCGGCGGCTTCGTGGACACGGTGGGCGCGCTCGTCCTCCTCCGCGTCCTGGTCGCCAACATGAGCGGCAACACCATCCATCTAGGGATCGGTCTCGCCGAGCGGCGATGGGGGGAGACCCTGCCGCGCGCCCTCGTCTTCCCGTCCTTCCTCCTGGGCCTCATGGTCAGCCGGCTCCTGCTCCACGTCGCCAGGCGGCGCGCCATCCTCCGGGTGGCGTCCTGGCTCTTTGGGCTGGAGGCGCTGCTCCTCCTCGTTTTTCTGCTCCTGGGCGGCGGTGGGGTGGGGGAGAAAGAGACTGTCCTCCCCACCGCCCGCTTCTGCCTCCTGCTCGCCCTCCCGGCGCTCGCCATGGGTCTCCAGAACGCGACCCTGACCCACTTCGGCCCCTTGACCGTGCGCACCACCCACGTCACCGGCAACCTCGTCCACTTCGCCGAGGACTGCGCCGACATCCTCCTCGCCCTCCACGACCGGACCCGCGGCCGAAAGGGCGCCTCGCTCGCCCAAGCCTTCGCCGAGATTCGCCGCGAGCCCACCTACCGGCAGGCGATTCTCCTGGGTACGGTCTGGCTCTCCTACCTGGTCGGGGCGTTCACCGGCGCGCTCCTCACCCTGCGCTGGGGGCTCGTCGCCCTCGCCCTGCCGATCGCGGCGCTGGCGCTCCTGGTGGTGGCGGATCTGCTGTCGCCGCTGCTGCGGTTCGAGGCGGTGAAGCCGCCGGGGGGGTAGGAAAGGTCGTAAATAGAGGCGCGACCGTCGTCAAAGCTCCTCGAAGGCTCTCCGGACGGTATGAACCGTCGTCGGCGTGCATCCAAACCTCTCTGGCCGCCATCGAAACCCCGCCGGACGGCGTCCGAGCCCCTCAAAACGGCTCCGAACCACCTCCAAAGTGCGCGGAACTCCCGTAAAACCTCCGCGAAACGTCGTAAAACTACTTTCTCTCGCTGCGAAAACTGTTTTGCGCGACTTTTTGGCACTTTTACGGCGAGCATTTAAGTTTTTACGTGGCCCAAATGGAGTTTTGAGGCCATGTATTTAAGTTTTTACGGTGCCATTTCGAGTTTTGAGGCCGCGTATTTCAGTTTTGACAGCGACAAAAACAGTTTTGGAGGGGTATGTTTAAGTTTTTACGGCGACATCTTGGACTTTTGCGGTGTTTTGGGCGGCGTTTCAGTTTCTCGTGGAGGACCCGGGGCGAGGATGCGGCGGGAGAGGGGGCCGGAGGCGGCCCCGAAGACCGCCTCCGGGCGGAGTGGGAGAGCAGAGGGGCATCAGCCTTGCTGAACCTTCGTAACCGGTGGCCGGAGGCGGTAGAGACGGCCCTCGCGCCAGGCCAAGCCTGGGAAGGGAGGAAGGATGAAGTAAGAGCCTGAAACTCTTCGACGTGGACTCAGTAGGTCCGAATCCTACCCGGCAAGGGCTAGCCACCCACCGGAAGCGAGTCTTGCGTCGCGTCGGGGTAACTCGGCGCTTCGAAGCGTAGACAGCAAGTGCGCGGGCCGTGGTCATCAGCCTCGAGAGACTGTAACGGGGAGCCGACGTCGTGGGCTGCGCGGAAGGCAACATCTCTGACGCCGGATGGCTTGGCGGCAGGGGTCCCCCGGGGTATCAGCCCAGGGCATGTGCACAAAGAGGGTCGCCCAGGAACCTGGGAGAACCCTGGTATCTCCGCGGTCGAATCCCGGCTGGGCTCCGGGAGACCAAAGTCCAGGCCTACAGAAAGAGGGCGTCCGCACCCTGTGGGAGCGAAACAGCGGGCGTAGCCGCGGTACCGCCAAGCGAAGGAAACGAAGCGCGGCGGGATGGAGTCAGGGTGTCGTAGCACCCCAAAAGTACCGAGGAAGCGGGGGAACCATCCCGAGGGACCCCGTGGAGGGAAGGGGGGTGTCGGGTCACGGAATCGTTGGAGGGAAAGATGACAGGGTCGCCGAACCTTGAGACAGTCTCAACGAGACTTCAACGGATAGCACAACTGGCGAGGGAAGATCCTGAGCGGTCCTTTTTGAGCCTGACTCACCACATCGACGTGGACCTTCTGCGAGAAGCCTACCGCCGGACGCGCAAGGATGGCGCCCCGGGGGTGGACGGTCAGACGGCGGCGGACTACCAGGAGAACCTGGAGGAGAATCTCCAGAGCCTGCTGGACCGCCTCAAGTCGGGCCGCTACCAAGCGCCGCCGGTTCGCCGGGCCTACATCCCGAAAGGGAGTGACCCGTCGAAGAAGCGGCCGATCGGGATGCCGACCTTCGAGGACAAAGTCCTGCAGAGGGGAGTCGCGATGGTGCTGGAAGCCGTGTACGAGCAGGACTTCTTGGACTGCTCGTACGGATTCCGCCCCAAGCGATCGGCGCATCAGGCGATCTGGAAGCTCTGGCAAGGCCTTACCGAGATGAGAGGGGGCTGGGTCGTGGAGGCCGACATCGAGGGTTTCTACGACAATCTGGATCGCAGCCAGCTTCGGGATTTCCTGGACCGGAGGGTGCGCGACGGGGTGATTCGCCGCGTCCTCGACAAGTGGCTGAAGGCGGGAGTGCTGGAAGGTGGAACCCTCAGCCATCCTTTGACTGGAACACCGCAGGGAGGAGTCATCTCTCCGCTGCAGTCGAACATCTATCTTCACGAGGTACTGGACACGTGGTTTGAGGCGGTGGTGAAGCCCCGGCTGCAAGGGGAAGCGTTTCTGATCCGCTTTGCCGATGACTTCATGCTGGTCTTCCAAGAGGAGAGGGATGCTCGGCGGGTGCTGGAGGTCCTGCCAAAGCGATTTGGCAAGTACGGGCTGAGCCTCCACCCCGACAAGACCCGTCTGGTGCGTTTCGAACCCCCCAGCCCCCAGGAGGGGCCGGGGAAGACGCCCGGAGAGCCCAAGAGTTTCGACTTTCTGGGCTTCACCCACTTCTGGGAGAGGTCGCGGCGGGGCACTTGGATGGTCAAGCGCAAGACGGCTTCCGACCGGATTACCCGGTTCCTGCGGCGAATCAGTCGGTGGTGTCAGGACAACCGGCACGCCCCCATGGTCTGGCAACAAAGACAGCTTCTCAGCAAGCTGCGCGGGCACAGCGGGTACTACGGGATCACCGGAAACTCGAAGTCGCTCAGCAGCGTGCATCACTGGGTCAAGAGGCTCTGGCTCAAGTGGCTCAGTCGCCGCTCGCGAACCTCCACCTTGACCTGGGAGCGGTTCAACCTTCTTCTGAAGCGTTACCCGCTGCCCAACCTGAGGATCTGTAAGGTTGCCTGACCCTCGCGTAGCGAAACCGTGGCCTGAAGAACCGTATGCGGGAATTCCGCACGTACGGGTCTGTGGGGGGCCTGGGTGGGCAACCACCCAGGTCTACCCGGCCACCGTAGAACAGATCTTCTGACCCAACCCACTGTACGATGCCGAAGGAATGAAAGTGTAATTATCACGGAACGTCAGCATCAACATGTCTTGGCCAGTGGACAGT
>Ga0137403_10002330_pt1 | contig 23321 bp, 16 predicted proteins | sample CZOMad2_1_16fung_FD_122057 | JGI IMG/M metagenome (GOLD analysis project Ga0137403, IMG submission 122057) | Vadose zone soil fungal communities from Angelo Coast Range Reserve, California, USA - CZOMad2_1_16fungal (Hybrid Assembly) | ecosystem: Environmental > Terrestrial > Soil > Vadose zone...
GAGCGGGGCGAGCTGGAATTCGACAAACTCGCGGCTGTAGAGGGTGGCCTCCTTGTACTGCAGGCAACAACGGTCGTTCTTCGCTTCGTATTCCGCGCGCTCGAGCACGCCGCGCTCGATCAGGAACTGCGCCCACTCGTAGTCGCTGTCCCCCGAGAGCAGCGTGTTGTCCAGATCGAAGAGCGCCAGGTCCAAGTCCTCGTCCTCTCGCCTCAACGCTTTGCGGCGTCGAGCAGGCCTAGCGCTTCTTTCAGCAGGGGCCGCGTGATCGGGCGCTTGCGTTGCAGCGAATACCTGTCGACCGCGTCGAGCGCGGCGATCTGCGTGCCCATGTCGCGGTCGAAGTGCGTAAGGAGGTAGCGGACCAGCTCGGCGTCGAGCGCGATTCCGCGTCCCGCGGCGTGCGCGTAAAGGGCCGCGGCCTTGTCCTCGTCGCTCAAGGGATGCAGCTGCAGCACGATTCCCGAAGCGAGGCGCGAGCGCAGATCCGCCCGCAGGGCGAGCCGCGCGGGCGGCGCTTCGCCGCTCGCGGCGAGCGCTCCGCCTGCGCCGCGCATCCGGTTGCACAGGTCGAAGAGGGCGATCTGTCCCGGATCGTCGAGGCGCGCGACATCGTCGACCGCGGCGGCTTCGAGTCCGGCGGCGCGGCTCCAGTCGGCGTTCGACGCTCGCATGTACGCAGCGGCGCGCGTCGCCCCGGCCGCCCCGGCGAAGGCGCGCAGGAGATGCGTCTTGCCGCTGCCGCCCGGACCCCAGAGAAAGACGAAGCGCTCGCCGTCCTCGAGCGCCTCCTTGAGCGCCTTGAGCGCCGCGCCGTTTTTCCCCGGAGAAAAATTCTCCAGCGTGGGCGGCGGGGGCGGGGCGAGCTCGAGCAGGAGTTGTTGCATCGATCCATGCCGCCTCAGGCGGCCGGCGGGCATTTCAATTAAAATTCGGGGGCGAAAACACGCCACTTTATCTGCAACCCCCAGTCTTGACCAGCAAGAAGCCGATCACTTACCGCGACGCCGGAGTGGACATCGATGCCGGCGACGCGCTGGTCGAGGCGATCAAGCCCTTCGCGAAGAGGACGCTGCGGCCGGAAGTGCTCGCCGGGATCGGAGGGTTCGGCGCGCTTTTCGAGGTCTCCAGGAAATTTCGCGAGCCGGTGCTGGTATCGGGGACCGACGGCGTCGGCACCAAGTTGAAGCTCGCGTTCCAGCTCGGAGTGCACGACACGGTCGGCATCGACCTCGTGGCGATGAGCGTCAACGACATCCTCACGCAGGGCGCGGAACCGCTCTTCTTTCTCGACTATTTCGCCTGCGGCAAGCTCGACGTCGCGGTCGCCACGGAGGTCGTCAAAGGCATCGCTTGGGGTTGCGAGCGCGCGGGCTGCGCGCTCATCGGCGGGGAGACAGCCGAGATGCCGGGAATGTACGCGGAGGGGGAATACGACCTCGCCGGATTTGCCGTCGGTGTGGTCGAGAAGAGCGCGATCGTCGACGGCCGCGACATCGGGCCCGGCGACGCAGTCCTCGGGCTCGCAGCCAGCGGCGCGCATTCCAACGGCTACTCGCTCATCCGCAAGATTCTCGAACGCGCCAAGCCACCGCGCGGGGTCGACCTCCTTGAGCCTACACGCATCTACGTCAAGCCCGTTCTCAAGCTTCTGGAATCAGTGCCCGTGAAGGGCCTGGCCCATATCACGGGAGGAGGCCTGATCGGCAACGTGCCGCGCATTCTTCCGGAAAGGACGAGAGCCGTCCTCGAGAAGGCCTCCTGGCCGCGACCCGCGGTCTTCGAGTGGCTGCAGCGCGAAGGCAAGATCGCCGAAGGCGAGATGCATCGCGTGTTCAATTGCGGCATCGGCATGGCGCTCGTGGTCGCCGCGAACGACGCCGATGCGGCAATCCGCGTCCTTTCCAACGCCGGTGAAACCGTGTTCCGCATCGGCCGCATCGAGGCGCGCAAAGCCGCCGAGCCGCAGGTGTCGATGACCCAAAGGTAGGAAGCGTGGAGCAAAAGCTGCGACCGCAAAAATGACCGGATGAAGAGGATCACATGGTAACCACCTCGTCGGGCTCGATGATCTTCACGATATGGGTCGCGCTCACCGTTCTTGGCACCGCTCAATCCGCGCGCGCCCAGCCTGTAGCTCCCGGTTGTGTAAGCGACCGGTCCGGCACCCCCCAGTGCCCGCCACCTGGGGGAGGATGCATCAAGGATCTGCACGGGGAGGTCAGATGCTCGCCGCCCGACGGTGGCATCCTCCTCGACCGGTATCGGGAAGCCGTATGCGGGCCTGGCCAGTGCATCGCCGCGAAATTCACCGGCGAGATTCTCTGTTCCAGCGTCCCAAGGGGATACGCGGCATTGAATACATATGGTGACCCCGTCTGCACGCAAGGCTGCGTCCCGGCTTCGGCGAATGCGTGCGTCGGTCCTTCAAAATAAGGCCGCGGCGTCCAACGGCACATCCGAAAGCGGAGAATGGAAAAGCGCATCGAGCGGATCATCCAGGCCGTAGCGGGCGTCGCGCTGGCGATCGGCTGCCTGATGGTGCTCAAGCCCTTCCTCGCCGCGCTGCTGTCGGCGGCGATCCTGTGCTTCTCGACCTGGCCGCTCTACAGCGTGATCGAGCGCAGGCTCGGAGGCCGGCGCACGCTCGCCGCGCTCGCCATGACGCTGCTCATGGTCGTGGTGCTGGTGTTGCCCCTCGCGCTGATCGCGGGGTCTTACGTGGACGACGTCCCCCAGCTGGCCGAAAGACTGCGCGACGCGCTCGCCGAGGGACTGCCGATGCCCCCCGGCTGGGTCGCCTCGATCCCGCTGGTGGGCGATTCGCTCGACGCCGGCTGGCGCGAGATAGCAGGCAGCAAGGCAGCGCTCGCGGAAGTGCTGAAGCGGATCGCGCTGCCGGCGCGCGCGGTGCTGGTGCAGGCCGGCATCATCGTCGGCGAAGGAGCGCTGCAGTTCACCCTGATCGCCTTCATCGGATTCTTCTTCTACCGCGACGGCGCGGCGCTGGCGCGCGCCCTGCGCAACGGCCTCGAGCGCGTCGCCGGCAATGTCGCCGGCCGTCTGCTCGAGATCGTCGGCGGCACCATCAACGGCGTGATGATCGGCATCGTCGGCACGGGCCTCGCCCAGGGCCTGGCGGCGGTCATCGGGTTCCTCATCGCGGGCGTGCCCGGCGCGCTGATGCTCGGCTTCCTCACCGCGTTCCTCTCCATCCTTCCGGCGGGACCGCCCCTGATCTGGATCGGCGCCACGATCTGGCTGTTCTTCCAGGGCATGCCCGGCTGGGCGGTGTTCATGGCGTTGTGGGGGTTCTTCATCGTGAGCGGCATCGACAATGTCGTGAAGCCCCTGCTCATCAGCCGCGGCTCGAGTCTGCCGTTCGTGCTGGTGCTGCTCGGAGTGCTCGGCGGGATACTCGCATTCGGCTTCGTCGGCATCTTCCTCGGCCCGGTGCTGCTCGCGGTCGGCTTCAGGTTCGTGCGCCGCTGGGCGGCGGCGCGAACCGACGAGGCCGCTGCGGAAAAGACAAAAATGTAATCGAGCGGTCAGCCGGAGCTTGGAAAACTGTATAGTCGTGGAACAAGGTATCCGAAGGACATTAGCCTCTCGTGCAGTGGATCGATCGCGTCCTGGCTGAATGACGCAACGCGAGACTCAGTCGCCGTGGAGCCCGCTGCGAAACACCCTGTTTCGCAACCTCTGGATTGCGTCTATCGTCTCCAACCTCGGCACCTGGATGCACGACGTCGGCGCCGGTTGGCTGATGACTTCGCTTTCCTCGTCGCCGTCGATGGTGGCGCTCGTGGAAGCTGCGGACAGCCTTCCCGTGATGCTGCTCGCGATGCCCGCGGGCGCTCTCGCCGACATCGTCGACCGCCGGCGCCTGCTGATCGGCGTCCAGATCTATTTCCTCTTCGTCGTCTCCGCGCTGGCGATGTTGACGTGGCTCGAACTGACGACCCCCTGGGCGCTTTTGGGTTTCACCTTCGCGGTCGCCGTCGGCACGGCGCTCGCGATGCCGGCGTGGGCGGCGGTCATCCCGGAGCTCGTCCCCAGGGACGAGCTGCAGCCGGCCATCGCGCTGAACAGCATCGCCATCAACGTCTCGCGCGCCATCGGGCCGGCGATCGCGGGCGTTCTCGTCGCCGCAGTGGGCGCGTGGCTGGTGTTCGCGCTGAACGCCCTTTCGTGCATCGGCATTCTCGTGGTGCTGTACGGGTGGCGGCACGAGCGCCGCAAGAGCTCGCTGCCCGCGGAGCGCTTTGTGAGCGCGATTCGCGTGGGCATGCGCTTCATCACGCACACGCGCGCGTTGCAGGGCGTGCTCGTTCGCGGCGTCGGATTCTTCCTGTTCGCGAGCGCGACGTGGTCGCTTTTTCCGTTGATCGTGCGCAAGGAGCTCGGGCGCGGCCCGGAGGTCTACGGCGTCCTGCTGGCGTGTATCGGAGTCGGCGCGGTTGCCGGCGCCATGGTCCTGCCACGGGTACGCACGAAGGTCTCGCGCGACGCGCTGGTTGCGGGCGCAAGCGCGCTGTACGCGCTCTCCGCCCTGGCCCTCGCGCACATGCAGAACCTCGCGCTCCTCATGGTGGCGATGCTGGCCACGGGCGTAGCCTGGATCTCGATTCTCTCGGCGCTGCAAGTCTCCGCCCAGTTGACGCTGCCCGAATGGGTGCGCGCCCGGGGGCTCGCCGCATTCATCGTCGTGTTCATGGGCGGGATGGGGCTCGGCAGCGTTCTGTGGGGGCAGGTCGCGACGGCGATCGGAATTCCATCCGCCTTGACGGCGGCCGCGGCAGGAATGGTGGCCGCCGTCGCATTGACCTGGAGATTCAAGCTCGGCCATCACCAGATGCTCGACTTCACGCCGTCGATGGCCTGGGCGCCACCGGTGCTGGCCGAGAATCCGGAGCCCGAGAGCGGCCCGGTCATGGTGACGATCGAGTACCGGGTCGACCCTGCCAAGCGCGCCGAATTCGTCGCGGCGATGCAGGAAGTGGGCGAAATGCGGCGGCGCAACGGCGCCTATTACTGGGAGCTCTATCACGAGTCCGCCAATCCCGCGAAATTCGTGGAGATATTCATGGACGAATCGTGGATCGAGCACCTGCGACAACACGAGCGCGTCAGCGTCGCCGACCGGGAGATTCAACGGCGGGCGAAGCAGTACCTGATTGCGGGCTACGAGGTGAAATCGAAACACTGGCTCGCTGACCGCGAATCTTAGAAGATCGTGGCGCCCCCCATGGAGTGGGCCGCAATATCGAGCCTGCAACGGCGGTGTCGTTCTAGGGCCGCCCTGAACCCCTTCCGATTACGCCCTTGTAATCGGCTCGACAGATTCCGGCAATGGGTGCGCTGCTACAGTTGATCACTACCGGAATTGCCCAAAGGAATCTCGTTCATGCGCCGCATTGCCCTCTTATCAGTGGTGCTCGCCGTGCTCGGCGCCTGCGCGCAGGCGAAGCAGCCTGCTCCACCGCCGCAACCGGAAGTAACGGTGGTGACGGTCCACAAGGAGCCGGTGCCGGTCACGACCGAACTTCCGGGACGCACATCTGCCTACCTCGTGGCACAGGTGCGCGCTCGGGTCGACGGCATCGTGCTCAATCGCGAATTCAAGGAAGGCAGCGACGTAAGAGCCAACCAGCGGCTTTACCAGATCGATCCCGCGCCGTATCGCGCGGCGCTGGGCAGCGCCACCGCCGCGGCACAGAAGGCGCAAGCCGGCGTAGTCTCGACCACGGCGCTCGCCGAGCGCTACAAGATCCTTCTGGCAGGCGACGGCGTCAGCAAGCAGGACTACGACAACGCGGTCGCCGCGCAGGGGCAGGCCGCCGCCGACCTGGCCGCGGCAAAGGCAGCTGTCCAGCAGGCAACAATCCAACTCGGGTATACCGACGTGGTGTCGCCGATCACGGGCAGGATCGGCCCTTCGCTCGTGACCCCCGGCGCCTATGTGCAGGCGAGCGCCGCAACGCCGATGGCGACGGTGCAGCAGATGGACCCGATCTACGTGGATCTGAACCAGTCGAGCGTCGAAGGGCTGCAGCTTCGCCGCGACGTGGCGAGCGGCCGACTGAAAGTGAACGGCGCCGAGGGACCCAAAGTGACCCTTCTTCTCGAAGACGGCACCCGGTATCCGCTCGCCGGGAACCTGGAATTTACCGACATCACCGTCGATCCGAACACGGGCTCGGTCACCGTGCGCGCAGTCTTTCCGAATCCCGATCGCATTCTGCTGCCGGGGATGTTCGTGCGCGCGCGCATAGAAGAGGGCGTGAACGATAGTGCGCTGCTCGTCCCCCAGATCGGGGTTACGCACGACGGGAAGGGGCAGGCGACCGCACTGATCGTAGATCGCGAAAACAAGGTCGCGCAGCGGGTTCTCCAGGCGACTCGTACGCTCGGCGACACATGGGTCGTCGAGGGCGGGTTGTCGGAGGGCGAGCGCGTGATTGTTGCCGGCGTGCAGAAAGTACAGCCCGGAATGACGGTGCGCGCAATGGAAGCGCCCGTCAAGACCGCGTCGGCGCAATAAGCCATGGCGAAATTCTTCATCGATCGGCCGATTTTCGCGATTGTCATCGCGATCCTGATCATGCTGGCCGGGGGCTTGTCGATCGCGACGCTGCCGATCGAGCAGGTGCCCCCCATCGCGCCGCCTACGGTCCAGATCGGCACCAGTTATCCCGGCGCCTCGGCGCAGACGGTCGAGAATACCGTCGTGCAGGTGATCGAGCAGCAGATGAGCGGCATCGACCACCTGATGTATCTCGACTCGCAGAGCGACGACACCGGCCAGTCCACCACCACGCTGACTTTCGCGCCGGGGACCGATCCGGACATCGCGCAGGTCCAGGTGCAGAACAAGCTGCAGCTCGCCGTGCCGCTGCTCCCGGCGCAGGTACAGCAATCGGGAATCCGGGTCACGAAGTCGACGAATTCCTTCCTGATGGTGATCGGATTCGTCTCGGCAAACAACAGCATGTCGAAATTCGACATCGCGAACTATGTCGTATCGAACGTCGTGGACCCGATCAGCCGCATCGACGGCGTCGGCAACATGAACGTGTTCGGCACGCAGTACGCGATGCGCATCTGGCTCGATCCCACCAAGCTCTCGAGCTACGCGTTCACGCCGCTCGACGTCACCGCCGCCATCCAGGGCCAGAACGTCCAGGTCTCCGGCGGCCAGCTCGGCGGAACGCCGGCGCCGACTGCGCAACAACTGAACGCGACGATCACCGAGGCGACGCTGCTGCGCACTCCCGAGGAATTCGGCGCGATCCTGCTCAAGGTGCTCCCGGACGGCTCGCAGGTAAGGCTGCGCGACGTTGCACGCGTGGAGCTCGGCGCAGAGAGCTTCAATGTGGACAACAAGTACAACGGCCAGCCTGCCTCGGGCATCGGGATCCAGCTCGCCACCGGCGCCAATGCGCTAGCCACCGCAAACGCGATCCGGGCGCGCATCGATCAGTTGACCAAATACTTTCCGCCAGGCCTGAAGGTCGTCTATCCGAACGACACGACGCCGTTCATCAAAATCTCGATCACCGAGGTAGTCAAGACGCTGTTCGAGGGCATCGCGCTCGTTTTCCTGGTGATGTACCTCTTCCTTCAGAACTTCCGCGCGACCCTCATCCCGACGATCGCCATACCGGTCGTGCTGCTCGGCACCTTCGGCGCGATGGCGGCGCTCGGCTTCACCATCAACACGCTCTCCATGTTCGGCATGGTGCTGGCGATCGGCCTTCTCGTGGACGACGCCATCGTGGTAGTGGAGAACGTCGAGCGCGTGATGACCGAGGAAGGGTTGCCGCCACGCGAGGCCACGCGCAAGGCGATGGGGCAGATCAGCGGCGCGCTGGTCGGCGTCGCGATGGTGCTGTCGGCGGTATTCGTCCCGGTGTCGTTTTCCGGCGGCTCGGTGGGCGCGATCTACCGCGAGTTCGCGCTGACCATAGTCGCGGCGATGCTGCTATCGGTGTTCGTCGCCCTCACGCTCACGCCCGCGCTCTGCGCCACGATCCTCAAGCCGGGAGACGCCCACGCCGGTGAAGGACGATTTGCGCGCTGGTTCAACGCTTCCTTCGAGTACGGGCGGAACAAGTACCTGGGAGGCGTGCGGAATATCATCGCGCGCGCCGGGCGCTGGTTTGCGATTTATGCCGCCATTCTCTTCGCGGTTGGATTCCTGTTCGTGCGTCTGCCGGCCTCCTTCGTCCCGACGGAGGATCAGGGCTATTTCTTCGTGCAGGTGCAAACCCCGCCGGGCGCCACGCAGCCCCGTACCCAGGCCGCCCTGGACGACGTGAGCCAATACCTGCTGCACGACGAGGCGCGCATGGTCGACGCCACTTTCCAGGTGAACGGAAACAACTCCGCGGGGCGCGGCCAGACCCAGGGCCAGGTTTTCGTGCGGCTCAAGGACTGGAGCCAGCGCAGCTCCGCGGACCTGACGGCGCAGGCGCTGGTGGACCGCTTGAACAGGCACTTCGCTTCCTACAAAGACGCGACGATCCTGGCCTTCAATCCGCCGCCGATCCGCGGGCTCGGGACGGCTGCCGGCTTCGATCTCATGCTGGAAGACGTCGGCGGCGTCGGTCACGAGGCGCTGATGCAGGCGCGCAACCAGCTCCTCGCCATGGCGAGGCAGGATCCCGGCATTGCGCAGGCCAGGGCCAACGGCCTCGACGACAACCCCACCTTCAAGATCGACATCGACCGGGAAAAGGCGAGCGTTCTCGGCGTTTCCCTGACCGACGTCGACCAGACGTTCTCGGTCCTGTGGGGCTCGCGCTTCATCAACAACTTCATCGACACCGACAACCGCATCAAGAAGGTGTACGTGCAGGCGGATGCGCCGTTCCGCATGAACCCGGAGGACCTCACGTACATCTACGTGCGCAACGCCAAGGGCGGCATGGTTCCCTTCTCCTCGGTCGCAAAGGGATCGTGGACCTACGGCCCGCCCAAGCTCGAGCGCTACAACGGGGTGCCGGCCGTGGAAATCCAGGGCGCGGCTGCGCCGGGACAGAGCACCGGCCAGGCCATGGCGGCGATGGAGCGCCTCGCGCAGAAGCTGCCCGCCGGCATAGGCCACGAATGGACCGGCATCTCGCTGCAGCAGATCCAGGCAGGCACGCAGGCGCCGTACTTCTACGCGCTGTCGGTGATCGTCGTCTTTCTCAGCCTCGCCGCGCTCTACGAGAGCTGGTCGATCCCGATCTCGGTCATCCTCGTGGTGCCGCTCGGCGTGCTGGGCGCGCTCGCCGCGGCTACCGCGTTCGGCATGTCGGACGACGTCTACTTCCAGGTCGGGCTCCTCACCACGATCGGCCTTTCTGCGAAGAACGCGATCCTGATCGTCGAGTTCGCGCGCGAGCTACACGCGCAGGGGCGATCGGTGATGGAGGCGGCGATCGAGGCTGCGCACATGAGGCTGCGGCCCATCGTCATGACTTCGCTTGCCTTCGGACTGGGTGTTCTGCCCCTCGCGCTCGCCAGGGGCGCGGGCTCCGCCAGCCAGCACGCCATCGGCATCGGTGTGCTGGGGGGCGTGCTGAGCGCCACGTTCCTCGCCGTCTTCCTGATACCCATGTTCCACGTCGTGGTGAGCGAAAAACTCTCCAGGGACAAAGTCGTTCGCCAGGAGGCAGTGGCGTGAGGAACTCTCTTTCCGCACTCATCGCCGTAGCTTGCTTGGCCTCCTGCACGACGCTGGAGCCAACTTACGAGCGGCCGTCTGCTCCGGCACCCACCCGTTTCCCGGACGGTGCGGCGTACAAGGACGGCGGCAATACGAACTCGACGCCCGCTTCGCAGATCGGCTGGCGCGACTTCCTCGTCGATCCGCGACTGCAGCGGCTCGTCGAGATAGCGCTGCAGAACAATCGCGATCTGCGCGTGGCGGCACTCAACGTGCGCCAGGTGCAGGCGCAGTACCGCATCCAGCGCTCGGCCTTGTTGCCGTCGGTTGCGGCGTTCGCGGACGAATCGGCCGCGCGCACGCCGGGAAAGACGCCTGAAGCGGCACATATCTATTCCGCGGGAGTCGCGGCGGCCTGGGAGATCGACTTCTTCGGGCGCTTGCGGAGCCTGAGCGAGGCCGCGCTCCAGCAATATTTCGCCAGCGTGGAAGCAAGGCAGGCAGCGGAAATTCTGCTGGTATCCGAGGTGGCGGACCAGTATCTGACGATGCTGGCGCTGGACGAGCAGCTCGCGGTGACCCGCCAGACGCTCGCCACAGCCGAGGCCTCGTACAAGATCGTCAAGCTTCAGTTTGATACCGGCACGGCTCCGGAACTCGCCCTCCGACAGGCTCAATCGGTGGTGGAACTGGCGAACGCCAACCTCGCCGCTCAAATACGCGGACGCGCGCAATCGGAAAACGCGCTCGTCCTGCTGCTGGGTCAAGCGCTGCCTCCGGACCTGCCGCCGATGATCCGGCTCGGCGAGCAGCGGATCCTCGCCGACATTCCGGCCGGGCTGCCCTCAGACCTGCTCGAGCGCCGCCCGGACATTCTCCAGGCCGAGGCGCTGCTGCGCTCGGAGAACGCCGACATCGGTGCGGCGCGAGCGGCATTTTTCCCGAGCATCAGCCTCACCGGCGACCTCGGGAGCTCGAGCGCGACGCTGGGCGGCCTGTTCGGGGCCGGCTCGTACGCGTGGACGTTCGCTCCGTCAATCACGCTGCCCATTTTCGAGGGCGGAGCTCTGCAGGCAAACCTGGATGCTGCCAGGATCCGCAAGGACATCGGCGTTGCGCAGTACGAAAAAGCCATCCAGACGGCGTTCCGCGAAGTGGCGGACGGGCTCGCCGCGCGCGGCACCTACGACGATCAGCTCGCCGCGCAGGAGCGCTACACGGCCACGCAGCGCCGCAGCCTGGAGCTCGCGGAGTTTCGCTATCGGAACGGTGTCGACAGCTACCTCAACGTGCTAACCGCGCAAACCGGGCTTTACGACGCCCAGCAGGCGCTCGTCACTACGCGTCTGCAGCGCCTCACCAGCCTCGTCGATCTTTATCGAACGCTGGGCGGCGGATGGATCGAGCGCACCGGCGACCAGCCGCGCGCGGCCGATGCTTGAATATCCAGCGGATGATGGTGTTATTCGCCCTCTGAAAACCTTCGGCGGATGGATGTGGGGCGGCAGTGATGAAGCCGCTGCAATCCGACCAGGGACCGAAGACCGGCTTGAGCAGGGACTGCCGCCGGTACGTTACAAAAAAGTAATTTGCAGGTCAGATTCCCGTCCGGGGCCAAGTCCTAGAGTGACGGTACATCAAGGGCGCCGGCAATCCAAGTGCTCTGGATGCTTACTTAACTTTCTTAACTTTTTAAATTGGAGAATGCCATGAAGACGCTTAAAGCAGTTGCCGTACTCGCGCTGTCCGCGGCGAGCCTGTCTGCCTTTGCACTGACCAATGCCGACCGCTACGGCGAGGCTGCAAGCCCCGCCGCCGCCGAACGCACCATCGTCATCGGCCAGAACACCCGCTCGGTGAACGTTAACCACGGAGAAGTCGTGAAGTTCGTGGCGAACGGCCAGGAATTCACCTGGGACTTCGACGGCGTGCCGCAAGCCTTCGATCTGAAGCAAGTCGCCCCGCAAGGCGCCATCGACCATGACGTGCGCGTCTATATCGCGACCACGCCGATGGACGGCGGTTTCGGCGACTGATCGCCGGACGCGGTGTAGAATGAAAAGGCGTCGAAGTCTCGGCGCCTTTTTCTCTCTTTTTCTTCCGCTCCGACCATGCGCATCCTCATAGTCGAAGACGAGCCCAAGACGGCGGCCTACGCGAAAAAGGGGCTGACCGAGCACGGCTTCGTCGTCGATGTCGCGGCGAATGGGGTCGACGGCCAGCATCTGGCCCTGTCGTCCGACTACGACCTGGTGGTTCTCGACATCATGCTCCCCGGCGTCGACGGTTGGACGGTGCTGCGCGAGATCCGCGACAAGAAGCAGACGCCGGTTCTGTTTCTCACGGCACGCGACGACGTCGCCGACAGAGTCAGGGGCCTTGAGCTCGGCGCAGACGACTATCTGGTCAAGCCCTTCGCGTTCTCCGAGCTGCTCGCGCGAGTCCGCTCGGTGCTGCGGCGCGGACCGAAGCAAACCAGCGCCAATCTGAAGATTGGCGACCTTGAAATCGAGCCGCGCAGGCGCAGGGTTTTCCGGGGAGACAAGAAGATCGATCTCACCGCAAAGGAATTCGCGCTGCTCGACTACCTCGTGCGCAATGTCGGGGAGGTGGTGTCGCGTACGCTCATCGCCGAGCACGTCTGGGACATGAACTTCGACAGCGACACCAACGTCGTCGACGTCGCGATGCGGCGGTTGCGCGCCAAGGTCGACGATCCGTTCGAGGTGAAGCTTATCCGCACCATCCGCGGCGTGGGCTACGTGCTCGAGGAGCCTGCGGCATGACGGGCGGGCCGAAGGCGCTCCTTCACTGGCTGGCTCGGCGGCGCAAGTCGCTCACCTGGCAGATCAGCTTTTGGGTCGCGCTCATCTCGTTCCTGGTCATCGGGGCGATGGGATTCAGCATCGACCGCATGCTCGCGGGCGAGCTGCTCGAAGCGAACGACGTCCTGCTGCTCGGCAACATGAGCCTGCTGCGCAACCGGCTGGCGCGTCTCGGCCCCGCGGAGGCGGTCCTCACCAGTCCCCGGTTCGTCGACGAAGCCGGGATGGGATACCGGAAGCTCGCTCTTGCGGTGCTCGACGAGGACCGCCGTATTCTCGGGGCTTCGAGCGAGTTCAATATCCCCGTTTCGGCGTTGCCTCAGAAGGCAATCCCCATGGAAGCGCTTCCGCAGAGCGTGGACAATGCTTCGGCGGGCGAGCTGCGCAAGCGCTTCGGCGGGCTGAGCCGCCAGTGGACCGCGCCCGACGGACGCTGGTATCAGGTACTGCTCGCGCGCCTGCCGCTCGCTTCCGGCGCGAACGATCAACCTTCCTCCGTACTGATCGCGCTCTCGTACGATCGCTCGCTGCCGCGCGAGCTGCTCGCGCGCTACCGCAAGGGCCTGATCGAAACGCTGATCGCGAGCGTGCTCGCCGCCGCGGCGCTGGGCGTGTGGGCCGTGCGCACGGTGCTTAAGCGCGCGAGGCGCATCGCCGCGACCGCAGGCCGCATCAGTGCGAGCGCCCTGAACCAGCGGCTCTCCCTGGACGACACGCCCGAGGAGTTCCTCGAGTCGACGCTCGCGTTCAACCACATGCTCGACCGGCTGGAAGACTCGTTCAAGCGCCTCTCGGAGTTCTCCTCAGACCTGGCGCACGATCTGCGCACGCCGATCAACAACCTGCTGGGAGAGGCGCAGGTGGCGCTGTCGCGTCCGCGCGACGCGTCCGAGTATCGCGCGGTGCTCGAGTCCGCGGTCGAGGAGTACGAGCGGCTGTCGCGCATGATCGAGAACATGCTGTTCCTCGCGCGCGCCGACAACGCGCAGGCGCGGATCGAGCCGCAATGGATCGACTTGCGCAACGCGCTGGAAAAGATCCTCTCCTACTACGAGCTGCTGGCGGAGGAGCGCAACATCCGCCTCGCGCTCGAGGTGCGTTCCGAGAACGGCAAGAAGGCGCGCGGCTGGGCGGACGAGCTGATGCTCAACCGCGCCGTGGGGAACCTTCTCTCCAACGCGCTACGCCATGGCCCAAGGGACTGCACGGTTACTGTGAGGGCGTTCGGGCGCGCCGACGGGTCGGCCGAGGTCGAGGTTGCGAACCCCGGCGCGGGGATCGAGCGCGAGCATCTGCCCCGCATCTTCGACCGGTTCTACCGCCCCTGCAGCTCGCGCGAGGGCTCCTCGGCCGGATCGGGGCTGGGTCTCGCGATCGTGAAATCGATCGCCGAGCTGCACGGCGGCAAGGTGGGCGTGAGGAGCGAGCCGGGCCGCGAAACCTCTTTCACCCTGAGCCTTCCGGCCGCCGGCAGGGCCTGAACGCTACTCGCGCACCTCGTTTCGCATGCGGTAGGCCTGGTCGAGCTCGGCGCGCGCCGCTTCGACCGCCGCGGTCGCGGCCCGCTGGCGCGCGAAGTACGCCTCGGTGAGGCGGCTGGTGGTTCCGCCGGCGTTCCCCAGTCGCTCGCCGGGCAGCGGCTCGAACGCCTGCTGCTGGCGCTCCAGGGCGTCCCTGAGCGCCTGGTCGGCGGCCTTGATCCGGGCGTCGGCCGAGTCGAGCGCCGCTGTTCTGCGCTCGGTGCGTTCGTCGATCGCGGCCGGGCGTTGCGGCCGCTCCCCGCGTCCGGTTTCGGCCTGGACAGGCGTCGGGACGAGCTCGAATTGTCCGATCAGCTTCGCTCCCTGCACGGGCGAGTCGGAGTAGATTACCTTGCCGTCGGGGCGCTGGTACTTGTATACGGTCTCGGCGGCCGCGGAGGCCATGCTTGCCGCCAGGACGAGCGCAACTATGCCATTGATCGTGGTCATGAAAGTCCCCGAGCCGGCGCCATCTTCATTGGATCGCGAAAGTCGGTGGGAGTTTTCGGAACGAGCCCCGAATTTGGCATTCGCGCGCGGGCGCCGATGGTAGAATTTTCCCGGCCAGAGTTTTCCGCAATGCCGAATCCCGCCTTCGTCCATCTTAGGCTCCACAGCGAGTTCTCCATCACCGACGGCATCGTTCGCATCGACGAGGCCGTCGAGCGCGCGGCCGCGGACGGCATGCCGGCGCTCGCGATCACCGACCTCGCCAACGTCTTCGGCATGGTCAAATTCTACAAGGCCGCGCGCTCGGGCGGCGTGAAGCCGATCATCGGCTGCGACGTCTGGGTCACCAACGAATCCGAGCGCGACAAGCCGCACCGGCTGCTGCTGCTCGCACAGTCGCGCGCTGGCTACCTCAGACTCTCGGAGCTCCTGTCGCGTGCGTGGCTCGAGAACCAGCACCGCGGCCGGGCGGAGATGAGGAAAAGCTGGTTCGCGGATGGTAGCGAAGGATTGATCGCGCTCTCCGGCGGGATTCAGGGTGACGTCGGTGCCGCGCTCCTCCAGGATCCGGTCCGCGCCAGGCAGGCCGCGTCGGACTGGATGCGGTTCTTTCCCGGCCGCTATTACCTGGAAGTGCAGCGCGCCGGCGCCCCGCAGACCGAGCACTACATCGAGGCCGCGCTGCGGCTGGCCGGTGAGTGCTCGCTGCCGGTGGTCGCGACCCATCCGGTGCAGTTCCTGCGGCCCGAGGACTTCGCGGCGCACGAGGCGCGGGTGTGCATCGCGGAAGGGCACGTGCTCGGCGACCGGCGCCGCCCGCGTCTCTTCACCCGCGAAAGCTATTTCCTGAGCCAGGCGGAAATGACGAAACTGTTCGCCGACCTGCCCGAAGCGCTCGCGAACTCGGTCGAAATAGCCCGGCGCTGCAACCTGTCGCTGGAGCTGGGCAAGTCTAAGCTGCCGGTCTTTCCGACGCCGGCGGGCATGTCGCTCGAGGACTATCTCCGGAAACAGGCCCAGGATGGGCTAGTCCGCCGGCTCGACGCTCTCTACGGAGCCAATGCCGACGTGCAGCGGAAGGAAAGATACAACCTCAGGCTGGAATCGGAGCTGAAGACGATCATCAAGATGGGCTTCGCGGGCTATTTTCTCATCGTCGCCGACTTCATCAACTGGGCGAAGTCGAACGGCGTGCCGGTCGGGCCCGGCCGCGGCTCGGGCGCGGGGTCGCTGGTCGCGTATTCGCTGGGCATCACCGATCTCGATCCGTTGCGCTACGACCTCCTGTTCGAGCGCTTCCTCAACCCGGAGCGCGTGTCGATGCCCGATTTCGACATCGACTTCTGCGAGCGCGGCCGCGATCGCGTCATCGAGTACGTGAAGCAGAAGTACGGCGCGCAGTCGGTTTCGCAGATCGCCACTTTCGGCACGATGGCGGCGCGCGCGGTGGTGCGCGACGTCGGCCGGGTGATGGAGTGGAGCTACACCCGCACCGACGAGCTCGCGAAGCTCATTCCTTTCCAGCCGGGCAAGCGCATCACCCTCCAGGACGCACGCGGCATGGAGCCGCGCCTGGCCGAGCGGGAAAAGAACGAGGAGGAGACGCGCGAGCTGCTGGCGCTCGCCGGGCAGCTCGAGGGCCTCGCGCGCAACGTCGGCATGCACGCCGGGGGCGTGCTGATCGCGCCGGGCAAGCTCACCGATTTCTGTCCCTTGTACGCGGCGCAAGGGACCGAGAGCACGATCTCGCAGTTCGACATGAAGGACGTCGAGCGCATCGGCCTGGTGAAGTTCGACTTCCTCGGCCTGACAACGCTCACCGTCCTCGACTGGGCGGCGCAGTCGATCCGGGCTATGGGCAAGGCCGACTTCGCGCTGGAGAAGATCCCGCTCGACGATTCTGCCGCGTACGCCGTATTTTCCAACGCCAACACCACCGCGATATTCCAGTTCGAATCGCGCGGCATGCGCGACCTGGTGAAGCGGGCGCGTCCGGATCGCTTCGAGGACATCATCGCGCTGGTCGCCCTGTACCGTCCGGGGCCGATGGAGCTGATTCCGGAGTTCGTCGAGCGCAAGAACGGCAAGCGCGTCGAGTACCTCGACCCGCGCCTCGAGTCGATCCTCAAGCCCACCTACGGGATCATGGTGTACCAGGAGCAGGTGATGCAGATCGCGCAGGTGATGGGGGGCTATTCGCTCGGCGGCGCGGACCTGCTGCGCCGCGCGATGGGCAAGAAGGACGCGAAGGAAATGGCGCAGCAGCGCGACATCTTCGTCGCCGGCGCCGAGAAGAACAAGCTGCCGCGCGCGAAAGCGATCCTCCTTTTCGATCTCATGGAGAAGTTCGCGGGCTACGGCTTCAACAAGTCGCACGCGGCCGCGTACGCGCTCATCGCCTACCAGACCGCATACCTGAAGGCGCACCATCCTGCGGCCTTCATGGCGGCCAACCTTTCGGCGGTGATGGACGATACCGATAAGGTGCACCAGTTTCACGAGGACGCGCTGGCGAACGGCCTGAAGGTGCTCGCGCCCGACGTGAACTCGGGCGAGTACCGCTTCGAACCGGTCGACGCGAAGACGATACGCTACGGCCTGGGCGGGGTGAAGGGCACCGGCGAGTCGGCGATCGCCGCGATCCTTCAGGCGCGCAAGGACGGCGGAGCATTCCGCGATCTCTTCGATTTCTGCACGCGCGTGGACAAGCGCGCGGTCAACCGGCGCGTGGTCGAGGCGCTGGTTCGCGCCGGCGCCTTTGATTTCCTCGACGACGGCGCGGGGGTGCATCGCGCTAGCCTGCTTGCTTCGGTCGGTGTCGCCCTTGAGGCGGCGGGGCAGGCCGAGCGCAACGCGCTGCAGACGAGCCTCTTCGGCGGGGATCAGGGAGCGCAGCACAAGCCCGCGCTCATCGCCGCTCCCCGGTGGACCGACGCGCAGCGCCTGCGCGAGGAGAAAATCGCGGTCGGTTTCTATCTCTCGGGCCATCCCTTCGCCGAGCACCGCGCCGAGATCGGCAAATTCGTGAAGGCGAACCTGCGCGCCGTCTCGGCCTCGGTGGAAGCCGAGGGCATGCGCACCCAGCTCATGGCCGGCGTGGTCGAATCGATACGCTTCCAGCGGACCCAGCAGGGCCGCATGGTGATCGTGAACCTGTCCGACGGCACCGCCACCCTGGAGCTCACTGTATACAACGAGGTGTTCGACCAGTACCGGGACCTGGTGAAGGAAGACGTCATCATCGTCGTCGAGGCCAAGGTACGAAGCGTGCGCCGCTCGGTCGGCGAGGAAGGCGAGGCCGTGTTCACCCGCATCAACGCCGAGCGGATCTACGATTTGGCCGGCGCGCGCAGCCGCTTCGCGCGCGCGGTGCGCCTGTCGATGAACGGCCAGGCCTCGAGCGCGGGCGCCGCCTCATCGGCGAAGCTGAAAACCCTGCTCGAGCCCTACCGCAACGGGCATTGCTCGGTAGAGGTGCGCTACCGCAACGGCGGCGCGAGCGTGGAGATGCAGCTCGGGGACAACTGGCGGGTCAACCTGGACGACGCGCTGATGCAGTCGCTGAACGAGTGGCTGAAGCCGGAGAATGTGGAGGTGGTGTATACGTAGATCGTGGGAGTTCATCCTCCTGTCGCCTACGCCGGTCTGTCGAGCTTCCCCAGGCGCCCCCTGAAGTAGTCCCTCCAGCTCTCGGGCAGGCCCGCTGTCCGCGTCGCGAGCATCAGCATTTCCCTATTTTTCGAGTCTTTGGCATAGAGACGCACGATGTCGGCGACGGTAAGGGTGTCCGCTGGGCTAGGATTCACGTGAATGGGATCGCCCGCGTTGACCTCACCCTCGCGCGTCACGGACAGGTAGAACCCCGTGCGGCCGCTCCTGAGGAACCGCTTGACGATGTCGGGGCGGCCGAAGCGCAGGGCGAGCTTGAAGCAGGGCAGGCGCGGCTGGGTAACGGCGAATTCGGCCGATCCGATCCGCAGGCGGTCGCCGATGCGGAACTCTTCCGACAGCCCTGTGGTCGTAAAATTCTCGCCGAACGCGCCCGGCCGGAGCTCGACGCCCGGCAGCTCGCGGCGCCAGTACTCGTAGTGCTCGGCGGGATAGACGTAGACGGCCTTGTCGGCGCCGCCGTGGACGGACAGGTCGGACTGCCGGTCGCCGTCGATGTTGAGCCTTGAGACGCGAACCGGGCCGCTCACGGGTTCCTTCCAGATGGAAGTCGTGACTTTGTTCCCGTCCCAGGTGAGGTCTCTGGGAAGGCCCGCGTTGATCGAGACGAGTTTCATTGTCATGCTCATTTTACGGTCGCACGCTATAGTTTTATCCTTACATCGAATGACGACATCATGAACTTGCTGCGCCTCCTCCCGATGGTCGCCGCCGCCGCGGCGCTCGCGGCCGGCTGCACGACGAAACCGGTCGCACCGTCCCCGGGCGCCCCGTCCCGACTTGCCCTGTTCTCGGACTGGAAACCCGGCGAGCCCGTCCCCACCGGGTGGAACAAGTGGACCATGTCGCGGCTGAAGGGCAGCAGCCAGTACCAGCTCGTTCAGGACGGCGGGTCGACCGTGCTCAAGGGGCGTGCACGGGCGTCGGCCTCCGGCCTGCTTCACGACATCGACCTCGACGTCCGCGACGCGCCGATCCTCTCGTGGCGCTGGAAGGTGATGGACCTCGCGCCCTCCGAGGAGAGTCCCGACGACTCGCCGGTGCGGGTCCTGGTCAACTTTGACGGAGACTACTCGAAGATCCCGTTCGGCGATCGAGTGTTCTACGACGAGTTCCGCCTCTTTACCGGAAATCGACTGCCTTATGCCGGGGTGATGTACATCTGGGGCAGCAAGACGCCGAAGGACGGGGAGGTGCGCAACAAGTACACCTCGCGCATCAAGATGATCGCGGTCGAAAGCGGGAGGGAGAAGCTCGGGCAGTGGCTCACGGAGTCGCGCAACGTCGAGGAGGATTTCCGACGTCTCTTCGGCGAAGAGCCCGGCAAGGTCGTTTCGGTCGGCATCATGACCGAGGCCGAGGTGAGCGATCGCGCGCTCGAGGCGTATTACGGCGACATCGGGTTCCACGCCTGCGGAGCCGGAGCTCCCTGCGTCGTGGCGTGCAACTGCCGCTAGCTAGATGAACGGCAGGTAGCGCGACGTTCCGAAATTCCCCACGTTGGGCAGGATGAGCGGCACGTCCGTGTCGCTCACGCCGAGCCAGCGCGCAAAAGTCGCCGCGTACTGGTCGACCGCGAGGCCGGGAATCATGCTTCCCTGCCCGACGTCGACGCTCGTACCGAAGGTCGTCGGTATGAAGCTTCCGTACACTTCGCCGCCCAGCACCGACCCTCCGACGACGAAGTGGTGCGAACCCCAGCCGTGGTCCGACCCGTCGCCGTTCGAAGTAAGGGTGCGGCCGAAGTCCGATGCCGTGAACACCGTGACCTGGTCCTGGATGCTCATCTGCACGAGCCAGGCGTAAAAGGCGTTGACCGCGGCGTTCACTTGATTCATCCGGTCGACGTGCTGGGTCAGGAGGAAATCGTGGCTGTCGAATCCGCCGATGCTCACGAAGAAAACCTGGCGGGAGGTTCCGAGGGTTCCCCTCGCGGCGATGATGCGGGCGACGACGCTGAGCTGCGACGCGAGGCCGTTGTTCGCGGGGATCGCCGGAACCAGGGTCGACGCCGCGGGCAGGGCGGTGCGCAGCTGATCGTTTGCGGTGATCGAGCGGTTGGTGATCACGCCGATCTCGTCCTCGACCAGATTCGCGCCGGCGGTCGAACGGGTGAGCAGGCTGCGATACCCGGCTGAGGCGCTGGTCGAGCCGAAGAGGTTGCCGGTGATGCTCGAGATCGATATCGCGCCGCTCGAGCTCACCTGGTACTGGAGCACGCTGTTGCCGGAAAGGTAGACGGCGCTCCCAGAGGCGGAGATACAGGTGAACAGCGCGTTTGTGTTCTGCCCGGCAAGGATGTCGCCGACCCGGCCGCCCCAGCCCAGGCGCGCGCCTTCTCCGGCGGCATGGTCCGCCTGCCACGCGGTTTGCTGGTCGTTGTGCGAAAAGAGCTTGGGCGGCAGCGGCACCGAGCGGTTGTTGTATTGCGTCTTGGTCGTCGGAGTCACGAGCGGCCCGACGTTGGCGACCACGGCGAGCTTGCCCTGATCCCAGAGAGTCTTGAAGCCGGTCAGCGACGGGTGGAAGGCGAACTGGCGCCCTCCCTGCGACGCGACGGCGGCGGTGGCGGTCGGGGTCAGCTGATCGCGCGCGATCGCAATCGAGTCGCGTGCGGCGAAGTACTGGTCGTAGGACGGCTGGTCGTAGGGAATGAAGGTATTGCTGTGGTCGTTCCCGCCGTTGAGAAACAGGCAGACGATCGCCCGGTACGCCGGGGCGGCCTGGGCCGAGGCGGCGCCGATCGCGGCGAGGTTGAGGGCAAGAGGGCTTGCCGCGCCGGCGAGCGACACCAGCGAGGCGGTCTTGAGGAACTGGCGGCGAGAGGCGCGCGTGGTCATGGGGACGCTCCGGATTTCACTTCTGCACGAGGTAGTCGGACGACGACAGCGTGAAGAGCACCGCGAGGTTCACGCGGTTCTGGCGCGCAGTCGTCTGGTTGGTCGCGGGGATGGTCACCGAGTTGACCGCGTTGCGGATCAGGTTCCGCGTGTCGGCGCTCATCATCCCGGCGGTGAGCAGCAGGTCGACGCGATCGATGAGCGCGTCCGCGTTGTCGGCGAGGGCTCGCTCCGCTGTGTAGTCCGGCTGAATGTCGCGCGGGCTCCCCGACCCCAGGCCGTTCGGGACCGCCGAGCGCATGAAGTTCGAGTAGCCGACCACCGAGGTCTCGAGCACGATCTGCATCTCGGGCGCGACCAGACCTGCCGCAGCGATCGGCGTGTTGGGCGGCACGTACCCCGGGCGGTAGAAGTTGAACACACTGGGCGAGCGCATCGCCGACTGCCCGAGCGAAGTGGTCGGGTCGTCGGTGACGCCGAGCAGGAAATTCCCGGAACCCGAGCGCGCGTTGAAGGCGCGCATCCAGTGCGCGCCCCGCAGGATGGGCTCGCGCACCTTGCCGAAGGAGGGGTCGCCGAGCCGTACCGCGGTGCGCGCCTCGTGGTCCAGCAGGACCGCCGCGATGGTCGCGCGCAGATCCCCGCGCTGTCCGCTGCCTGCGCTCCAGCTGCCGGAGGTGAAGCGTCCGGAATCGAAGATCTGGGCGACGCGCGCGACGTACGCCGGCGTGGGGTTGCTGGTCACGAAGCGCTGGATGAGCTGCCGCCCGATGAAGGGGCCGACGTTCGGATGGCTCGCGATCTCGTCGAGCGCGGTGCGCAGGTCGCCGTCCGGGTCCGGCGTCCCGCCGGCCGGGATCACCGCGTTCAAGAAGCGCTTTTCGGAAACCGAGTGGAACTGCGGGTAGCCCTGCATGGGCAGCACCTCGCGGTTCGGGTCCTGGGTGCCGCCACCGTTGAATCGCGTGCCGGACTTGTCCGGGCCCGCCCAGCTGAACCCCGTGAACACGCGCGACAGGCCGACGATGTCGTTGCTGTCGTAGGTCTCCACGGGCTGCCCGGCGACGAGCTTGGGCGTGCCGTCGGGGTTGAGCTCGAGCAGGCCGATCGAGAAGAGCTGCATCACCTCGCGCGCGTAGTTCTGATCGGGGATGCGGTTCTTCGCCGGATCCTCCTTCTGGTTCCGCAGGTGCGAGAGGTAGAGCCCCATCATCGGGTTCAGCGTGACGTCGTCGAGGAGCTTGCGATAGCCTCCGAAGCAGTCGCGGCCGAGCATGTCGAGGTACGCGGCGACCCCGCGGCGGAAGCCCGCGACGTTCGGGTCCTGCAGGGAGATGACGAAGATCTGCGAGAGCGCGAACGCCATCCGCCGGCGCAGCTGGTCCTGTCCCGTCGCGGACAGCCTCCAGAACGTGTTCATCACGTTGTCGTCGCTCAGGCTCTGCCCCGCGGGCAGGCTCGCGGTCACCGCGTTGATGTAGGTCTCGTGCGAGCCGCCGGGCATGAAGAACTGGTCCTCGAGCCAGGCGCTGTAGCCGTAGGTCTTCAGCTTGGTAATCTCGGCGTCGGTCGCGCCGAACGAGGCCTGGTTCAGGAAGCGTGCGGCCTCGGCCGCGGTCGGCAGCGCATACTCCGAGGGCGGCACGCTCGCGAGATCGACTCCGCTGCCCTCCGGGGCGCTGACGGTGATGTTCGTGGGGGACTTGGAGCAGGCGCCGAGCAGGCAGCCGGCCAGTGCTGCGGCGAGGAGCGAAGCGTGGAGGCTAGCCGGGCCCCGCGCGGTGGCATGTCGCGACATATCTTGCCCCCTCGATGTAGTGGCCTCCCCTTAGTCACCCAATCCAGGCAGAAACGGGCTGATTATCCTTCGCCCGTGGAAATCGTAGTGCGACTAATTAACGCTGCGAGCGGAGATCCGGGAGCTGCCCGATCTGTTTGGGAATTTTGACCCACGGTCGCTTCTCTCGAAGCGGCCGTGGTGTCGTGCGGAAACGACAACGCTGGCGTTACGCGGCCTTCTTGCGGTTCTTTTCCAGCCAGCCTTCGACCAGGGCGACCGTCTGGTCGAGCACGTCCGAGCGCAGGCCCTTCTGCGCGGCGATAGTCTTGACCAGCAGGTCGACGCGCTCGATGTTGGGCGCGCCGTTGGCGAGCGCGCGCGCCGCCGATGACGGGCTTCCGAGCGAGAGCGCCGCGTTGGCGTATTTTTCGAAGGGCACGAGGTCGCTCTCCTTCGCGCCGAGCGACACGCACAGCTTCACCACCCAGTTATATATCGCGCGCGAGGCCGCGAGGTCGCTGTGGACCGCCTCCTTGATGGGGCGCACGCTGTCCTTCAGCACGCAGCGGTAGTTGCCGGCGA
>Ga0137403_10002331_pt1 | contig 23319 bp, 22 predicted proteins | sample CZOMad2_1_16fung_FD_122057 | JGI IMG/M metagenome (GOLD analysis project Ga0137403, IMG submission 122057) | Vadose zone soil fungal communities from Angelo Coast Range Reserve, California, USA - CZOMad2_1_16fungal (Hybrid Assembly) | ecosystem: Environmental > Terrestrial > Soil > Vadose zone...
ATGTTCGATCCGCTCCGGAGTGATCCGCGCTTCCAAAAGCTTGCCGCGTCGCCTGCGCCGAAGTAGGTGGCAACTTCCGGACGAAAGAGTGTTGCTCTAAGTGGCACCGGGGTAATCTTGCTCGATGCCCAACGAACCAAATCCACTCTCCGATCGGATTCATATCGAGCAGCTCGAAGTTTCCACGCGTATCGGAGTCCCGGAAGAAGAACGCGCCAATCCGCAACGGTTAACTGTCAACATCTCGTTTTGGCCGCATCAGCAGGTGCGCGATCTGGCGGACAAAATCGATCAGACTGTGAATTATTCGGCTGTGGCCGAAGAGACGAAAACTTTTGTGCGTAATCAATCGGTTAATCTGATCGAGACGTTGGCCGATTGGCTTGCAACGCATTTACTGAAAACTTTTCCGATACAGAAAGTGACGGTGGAAGTGAGGAAGTTCCCTCTGCAGGACGCGAAATACGTCTCCGCGACAGTAACACGCACTGCATCCGTCGGGTGACGATGCGCAAAGGAAGATTCAGCAAGCCCGTATCTTTGACGTTAGGCGTGCACTCGCAAATCGACAGGCGACGGGGGCGCCGTCACCCGACAATATCGCGGCGCAGATTCAGCGCTGGCGCTCGGAATCTGGAGCTCACAGATGAATCCGTCTGAGAATTCAGTTGCGTTTGGTGCACCTGGAATTGAGGCGCGCTGGACTTCAAGTGCGAAAGAAGGCGTCGGCACGGCTTACCATACAAGTTGCCGTGTGTGGTTCACCCTCAGTCACGGAATCATCAATGAGGTTTACTATCCGAACATAGACCAGCCGAACACGCGCGACTTTCAGTTTCTCATCAGCGACGGAGAAACGTTTTGCCACGAGGAAAAACGCGACCTCAATCATCTGATCGATTACCCGGAGCGCGATTGCCTCTTTTACCGGCTCACGAATTCGGAACCCCTCGGGCGCTACCGCCTCGTCAAACACGTGCTGACGGATCCGCACCGGTCGGTATTGCTCGTGCGTACAAAACTCGAAGTGTTCGATGAATCGTGGCGCGGCAAGTTGCGCCTCTACGCGTTGTTGGCGCCGCACCTCGCCCGTTTTGGCGCCGGCAACTCCGGATGGTGTTCTCAAATTGGCGACAACAAACTGATCCATGCGCAGCGGCACGACGTGCACCTGCTGATGGGATGTAGCAGCGGTTTCTCACGGCGATCCGTCGGCTATGTCGGCTTCAGCGATGGTTGGCAGGACCTTATGCACAACTTCAAAATGGATTGGGAATTTGAGGCAGCCGAAAACGGCAACATCGCGTTGACCGCGGAGATCGATCTGCCGAACAGCGGCGAATTCACAGTCGCGGTTGCGCTTGGTCGAAGTTACCAGAGCGCGGCCACGAAGTTGTTCCAATCGTTGGCCGAGCCATTTGAGTCAAAGCGCGGGGCGTATGTTCGTCAATGGCAACGCGCAGTCGTGGATCCCAAATTCGATCTTAGCGGCGACACGTCTGATGCAGGCGGAATGTATCGGCTGAGCCGATGCGTGTTGCTGGCGCATGAAGACAAAGTTTTTCAAGGCGCAATCGTCGCCTCACTGAGCATTCCGTGGGGCGAAACCAAAAGCGATCAAGATCTGGGCGGCTATCATCTCGTATGGACCCGGGACCTCGTGCACAGCGCGACAGCGCTCCTTGCTACGGGTCAAGCGGCCACGCCGCTGCGCGCATTGATCTGGCTGGCGGCGATTCAGTGGTCGGACGGCGCGTTTCCGCAAAACAGCTGGATTGATGGGACCCCCTATTGGTCGGGGTTGCAGCTCGATCAACTTGCTTTCCCGATATTGCTGGCGTGGCGCTTGCATAAGCATGAGGCCCTTGGGTTGTTCAGTCCCCGCGCGATGATTGTGCGCGCCGCGGCGCGCCTAATTCTGCAAGGCCCAGTTACCGCTCAGGAACGTTGGGAGGAAAACGCGGGCTATTCGCCTTCGACGCTCGCTGTTGTGATTGCCGCTCTCGCCTGCGCCGCGGAGTGGGCCAAAGAACGCGGCGAAACCGAAGTTGCAGATTTTATTTTGGCGTATGCCGACTGGGTGACAGCGCACATTGAAGAATGGACCGTGACAACAAACGGTGAACTGATCGAAGGATTTCCTCGTCATTATATCCGCGTCAATCCGACCGACTCGAATGCACCCGATCCGCACGCCGATCCCAACACGACAATGATTCAACTGGCTAACGGCGGGGGACTTCACCCGGCGCGAAATGTAGTCGGCGGCGATTTTCTTCATCTGGTGCGATTCGGTATTCGCGACGCAAACGATCCGACTGTGCGGGACTCAATCGAAGTTATTGATCGCGTGCTAAAACATGATCTGCCGGACGGCCCGGGCTGGCGTCGCTACAATCATGATGGATACGGCCAGAAAGATGACGGCAGCGCTTTCGATGGAACGGGCGTAGGCCGTTGCTGGCCGATCTTAACGGGAGAACGCGGCCATTACGAACTCGCTGCCGGGCGCGACCCAAAGCAGTTCATCGCAGCGATGGAAAACTTTGCGAATCAGGGCGGCATGATCACCGAACAGTTGTGGGACGGACCTGACTTGTCTGCCACGGGAGGAACTCGCAGTGGCGAGCCGGGTGGCCGTATGAGACGCGGTTGTCCAACCGGCGCGGCGATGCCTCTTTGCTGGTCGCACGCTGAATATGTTTCGCTCGTGCGCAGCCGTCGCGACGGCGTCTGCTTTGATCGCGTTGAACCAGCATTCGAACGCTACGTATTGGATCCGGTGCAAACCGATTACGAGATTTGGTCTACTCGCCATCCGCTCCACCGCGTACCTCGAGGAAAGATTTTGCGGATTATTCTCGGTGCGGCTGCAATTATCGCCTGGTCAGCAAATGATTGGGCGCGCACTGAGAAATTGGACACTACTCATCAGACCAAACTGGACCTTTGGTTCGCAGATTTTCCAACCGCAGACTGGCCGCGCGGATCCGTGTTTGCCTTTACTTTTTTTTGGCACCGTGATCAGCGTTGGGAAGGCCGGAACTGGCAGGTGAACATTTTATGAAAGGACTCGAACTAGCGGACTGGTAGACCAGTCATGGCGCCCGAAATTCTTCCTGTCATTTACCTGGCGCGTCATGGGGAGACCGCCTGGAGCGTCACCGGCCAGCATACGGGTCTTACCGATTTGCCGTTGATCGAGCGCGGCGAACGCAACGCCAAAAGACTGGGGGAGCGCCTGGCCGGATTGCTTTTCGCGCAGGTTTTCACCAGCCCATTACAACGCGCCGTTCGAACCTGCGAACTGGCGGGGTTTGGGGCGGCAGCCGAAGTAAATCCCAATCTGGTCGAGTGGAATTACGGCGATTACGAAGGTCTCCGCACCTCTGCAATTCGCGCGAAGCGACCCGAATGGGAATTGTTTCGCGATGGTTGTCCAAACGGGGAATCGCCGGAACAGGTTGGCGCCCGGGCCGATCGTGTTCTCAGTCGCGTGCGCGCCGTCAAAGGCGATGTGCTGATTTTTTCCAGCGGACATTTCCTGCGAGTGTTCGCCGCACGCTGGCTTGGGCTCGAGCCTGCTGCCGGAAAACTGTTTATGTTGGACGTAGCAAGTCTGAGTACGCTTGGCTACGAACATGACCTGTGTCAGCCAGTGATTCGGTTTTGGAATGACACTCGGCACGCGGGCGAATGAGTGGTACAGAAATCTAAGAATCGGCGCTACCTGAGCATTCGCTTTTCTGCCCCACGTTCATAACCTTTCCGGATGAAAGAGCACGCGTGGGAAACCATCTCGAGCGAGCGGCACTTTGCGAATGCGCATCTCGACGTCGTGACCGATCAGGTCCGAACGCCATCGGGAAGCCAGCCGCACACATGGACGATCGTGCATCGCAAAGGGGCGGTGGTTGTCGCGCCGATGAGGCACGACGGTAAAATTATTCTCATTCGCCAGGAACGCATCCCGATTCGCCAGGCAATCTGGGAAATGCCGTCAGGTCAAATTGACGATCACAACGCTGATCAGCAAGAGATTAAGAACGTCGCATTGCGAGAGCTGCGCGAAGAAACCGGTTACGAACTGGCCGAAGACGGCGAGCTCATTCCGTTGGGCCATTATTTTTCATCGCCGGGTTTCACAGATGAGCGCGGTTATTTATTCCTGGCGCATTCAGTTCAGCCGTGTAAAGAGGCTCCGGCCCGGGACGAAGCGGAATCGATTCTCGATTGCCGCGAGTTTACTGTGGAGGAAATTCGCCGCATGATCGCGGAGAACGAAATTCGCGACGCCAACACACTAGGCATTTGCGCGGCGCTCGCAGCGCGCGGTCTTCTGCCGCTCGGGCCGCGTTGACTCCTCCCATCCATGGCGCTGCGAGACATCTTTAAATTTCGCGACCTTCCGGACAGCGAAACGTCGAAGCCGTTTCTCGAACATCTCGAAGACTTGCGGTGGACCATTGTCAAGATGGCGCTCACGCTTGGCGTCGCGATGATTGTTTGCTTCGCGTTTCGATCGGCCCTTGTGCGGATCTTGCAGGCGCCGCTGCGGGATGTTGGTTCACAAATTGGAACGCTCAAGGCTCTCGGCATTACTGATTCAATCGTGATCTCGTTTCACCTCGCGTTTTATGCGGGCATCGTTCTCTCCTTTCCGCTGCTGCTTTATTTTGTGGCGGAATTTGTTTTGCCGGCGCTTACCGCAGTGGAGAGACGCTTTTTGTTTCCGGCGATCGGCGTCAGCTTCGCGTTATTTTTGCTCGGCATAACCATTTGTTATTTTTGGCTGCTGCCGAAAACGATTCTGTTTTTCTTTCGCGACACCGAATCGCTGGGCTGGGCGCCGACTTGGACTGTGCAGCAGTATTATTCTTTTGTGACGCGATTCACCATCGGTTTTGGTCTGGCATTCGAATTGCCGGTGGTGGTGCTGGCGCTGGTTCGGTTTGGATTGATCACCTACAAGTTTATGGCGCGTACCCGGCCGTATGCGGTGGTGCTGATCTTTATCATGGCGACAATCATCACGCCTACGCCAGACATCCTGACATTGATCGCAATGGCGCTGCCGATGTGCCTGCTTTACGAAAGCTGCATCTGGATTGCGTGGCTCATGGAGCGTCGCCGCCTAAAACGGATCGCCAGTTAACCACGTGCACAAACCGATCTACGAAGTTCTCTTCGGCGCGTTTGCGTTTGTGCTTGGCGCTGTAGTCGGGTCGTTCTTGAACGTTTGTATTTATCGGTGGCCTGTTGAGCTTTCAATTAACCGACCCCGCCGCTCTTTTTGCCCGAACTGCAAGCAACCGATTCCGTGGCAGCACAATCTGCCGTTGATCAGCTGGCTCGTGCTTCGCGGCCGCTGCGCAAATTGCGGCGCCAAAATCTCGTTTCGCTATTTCGCCGTGGAACTGGTCACCGCGCTTCTTTTTCTGGCGATCTGGGAAAGCTTCTCATCGCAGGTTGCAATCGCGTACTGGGTTTTTGTTTCGTTCCTCATCATAGGAACATTTATCGATTTCGAACATTTCATTATTCCAGACCGGGTAACGATCGGCGGAGTAATCGCTGGCGTCGCTTTCAGTGTGGCTGTCCCCGCTTTGATGGGGACGAATTCCCGCATTGCGGCGGGCCTTCGCGCTTTGCTCGCAGCGGCGCTTGGCTACGTGATCCTTTTGATCGTGTTGGAAGCGGGCAAAATCGCTTTTGGGCGAAAACGGATTCGATTCGATGCGCCGACGCCGTTCACCTGGACAAAACGGGGGGATGACGCTGATTTCGTCGTGGGCGCTGAAGAAAGTCTGTGGAGCGATTATTTTGCGCGCGAAAAAGATCGGCTGTTGCTCACGTGCGATGAAGTCCGGATCGATCACCACGCGTATGGAAATGTAACCCTGGACTTTCGCTACGATCGCATCACGGCCGAAGGCCACGTGATGATGCTGGATGATGTGACGCAGATTTCCGGTGTAGCACGTGAACTGGTGATTCCGCGAGAGGCGATGGGCCGCGGCGACCTAAAATTCCTGGCGGCGATTGGCGCTTTTCTCGGCTGGCGCGCGGTCTTGTTTAGCCTTTTCGCTGGTTCGCTGCTCGGTTCTGTCGTCGGATTGATCACACTCGTCGTTGGAAAACCTGTTTGGTCAGCCAAACTGCCCTTCGGACCTTATCTCGCGTTTGGCGCGGTCACCTGGATGTTTTTTGGCGAGATATTTCTGCGCTGGTACACAACGCTGCTCAGCCCGTAGATTGCTTACCTCCTGCTCTTATTCCTATTCTTCTCCTGCTCTTTGCCGAATCGATAGCTCGCTGGCTCTTCAAAGATCCGCACGTCCGAATTTGCGCGGATCAATCCGAACAGCATTGACACGATCCTCACGAGCATTGCCTTGCCATCGTGGATTTCGTCCGCGTCGATGAATCTTTTGGCGACCATCACATCCAGACATGCAGCTAATTCCAATGCCGAACCACGGGCGTTATCGAAGAATCGGCACCGATCAGGCGAGGTAAATTTTCCGTTCCCTTCCGCTATGTTCAAAGGAACCGAAGTCGAGGCGCGCGGTCCAGTTGATTGCGAACGGATGCACTTGCGGGCAGTCGGTCCAAAAGTGGAATCGTCCATGTGATGAACTCAAGGGACGCTTGGTACACTTCCAGTTTTTCATGGTCGAGTGACGCGCGCATGGAAAAGCGAAAAGATTGGGAATAGGAATAGGACTAGGATGAAGATTAAGATTTACCCGCGCCCTACCACGCTTCTGTTGGGACGGTCGCTGAAGCCTGCTTTGCAGGTACTGCTGCGCGTCCCCGCAATATCAATCCCAAGTTGATCAGCTCACATTTCCACCAGCGCAGCAATCCGCGGCGAATCTGTTTGTGAATTCGGATATCCGGAACAAATCCATCATACAGCTCGCGCCAGCCGGCGTTTCTTTTTCCGTAATAACCAGTTGCCCATCTGCGATTCGCCAACGCGACTAGACGTCGGCTATAAAAAGTCATCGCGTTGCGAGCCAATCTGCCGCCGATGCCTGAGAAGGGCAGGTTGAGAAATCCACATTCCGGATCATGATAAACACCGCATACGAGACCGAGATAATAACTGCTCACATCGAGAAGGAGCGCAGCCGACATCAGTTCGGCGTCCCCCATGTAGTAGTATTTGTCCTTGTACAGACTCTCAAACCAATAACGGTAGGTGATGGGGTATTGCTGGTTGTAATAACGAAGCTGCTCGGTGACGTCTTCACCGGCCAGGCTGTGCGCCAGCAAATCGGCTACATAGTAAGAGGTGTAGGAACAAAAATCCAAACCGGGACTGTAAAGTGGATCGATGAAACCGGCGGCGTCGCCGACTGCAGCCCAGCCGTCGCCGCAAACTTTTTCGCTGTGATATGGCAACATAGACAAGGCGTGCACGTCGCCTTCGATCACGCGTGCTGCCCCAAAAATCTCGCGGCCAACCGGATTGCCGAGGATGTGGGCGTGCAATCGTTGGCCGAGACTCGGTCCTTCCGGGAGCTTGAAGATGCGACTGTCGTAAACGATGCCGGCGCTGACGTCGCCTCCTTGCAATGGAATAATCCAGACCCACCAGCCGCGCCCGAACAGATGGTTCGTGGCCCATTCGCGCGCAGTGCGACAGCCATTAGCGTATTCGGGAAAACGTTGTCGCCATTCGTAGCTGTCCCATTCCTTCACGCCGCTGAAGCGTGCCCAGACAGCGTTGATGGGGTGCTCGGTATTCGGACGAAGATGTCCGAGTTTTCGCGCGAGCATCGTCGCGCGCCCGGTAGCGTCGATGATCCAACGCGTGCCAGCGCTGCATTCGCTACCATTGACGGCGGCGCTGACCCGTTGGCCATTCACACTGTTCAACTCGAGATTTGTTACTTTCGCCGGCCGCCATAGCTCGCAACCCGCTTGCACCGCGAGATCGAGCATGTGTGAATCAAGTTTTGCCCGGTCTACTTGAAACCCAGGCAATCTGCTCTGATAACGTGTGCCGACCTCGACGCAATCATCAAAGGGTTGATCAGGGCGATTCGAGAACCACAGGCGCAAACCCTGCTTGGCCAATTGATGATGACCAAGGTAATGGGTGAGACCCAAAATGCGCGTCATGTAACAACTGCTCACTTCCGTTGTCGACTCGCCGACTTTGCGATCGAACTCGGCTGTTTTTTCGATGATCAGGACCCGAGCCTCGGGTCGTTTGCGTTTGAGCACGAGCGCCGTCGCCGCGCCGGAAAAGGCGCCACCGATGATTGCGACATCGTAGTCGAGGTTCATAGGCTACAGAGAGAAAATGGACTTTGGAGCGCGCAAAGGCAATCAGTTCCGGTCGAGATGGTATTGTAGCGAACGACGTTGTCCGTTCCCCTGGGAAGGCAACGGCTTTCCGTACAGAACTCGTCTCGCCCACAACAAATGATTTTCACAAACGCGCATTTAATTTTTCCCGATGGAATTCGCGACGGGTTGGAAGTCGTCGTGGTTGACGGAAAAATCGCCGCAATTCGCGAGCAGACTCGTGCGCGCAGGAAAGAGGTTGTCGACGTTGGCGGCAATTATCTCGCGCCCGGTTTCATCGATCTTCACGTGCACGGCGCGCTCGGCCGCGACAGCATGGAAGCCTCCTCCGAAGCATTTGATGCGGTTTGCGATTATCATGCGAGCGGCGGTACCACGTCGCTTCTGCTGACAACCGCGACAGCGCCGATACAGAGCATTGTCGATGTTTTAAACGCGGTGCGTGATTACGGTCGTCGGGCGCGAGCGCCGGGCGCGCCGCGCGGACAAATTGCGGGTGTCCACGTGGAAGGCCCGTTCATCTCGAAAACGAAACGTGGTGCGCAGCGCGAAGAATTCATTCAGGACCCATCACCAGTTGGTGTGCAGCAGTTGCTCGACCATGCCGATGTGATTAGACGCGTCACGATTGCGCCCGAACTGCCGGGAGCGCTCGAGGCGATCGAAAATTTCCACACGCGCGGAATCAGCGTAAGCGGTGGCCACAGCGATGCGTGGGACGAACACGCCCGCGCCGCATTCGAGAGTGGCATGCGTAGTGTAACGCACACATTAAATTGCATGTCCTCGGCGCGACGCCGCGGAGTCTATCGAATCGGCGGTTTGCTAGAGTTCGCTTTGAGTGAACCGCAGATTTGTTGCGAACTGATCGCCGACGGCCATCACGTTTCGCTGACGTTGATGAAGATGTTGTATCGCGCGAAAGGTCCCGATGGAATTTGTCTCGTGACGGATGCAACTGCGGGAGCCGGGTTACCGGATGGATCGCGGTTTTCGCTTTTTGGCAATGATTGTGTTGTGGAAGCGGGCGTGTGTTTGCTGGCTGACCGCTCAGCGCTTGCAGGTAGCGCCTCGCGCATGGTCGATCTCGTACGAACGATGCTAAGAAAGGTTAATGTTCCGCTGCATGAAGCCGTCGCAATGGCGACACAAAATCCCGCACGCGCGATCGGCCTCGAAACAAAAGGCCGATTGGCGGTCGGAGCGGATGCAGATGTTGTCGTTCTCTCGCCGGAATTAGAAGTGCTGCGAACATTTAACGGCGGCGAGGAAATGTTGGTTAGAGAGAAATCGGAGGCGTGAAGACGATCGTTCGTTCGATCTTGCGACCTGGCGAACGCTAGCTAGCCAATAATGCGAACGTATCATGATCTGCTCCGTAGGCTTGATCTGAGCATCGCGATTATATTCGGCCGGACGGTTGGACGGATCAAAGGTAGCGCGATTAACGGAGCGATGTTCGAAGTCGAAATGGAGGGCATTGTTCCCGCGGTTCCATGTGTAAATGACATGCAGGGTTACATTTCCCGCGCTGCCTTCTTCGAGCTTCGCTCGCTCGAACGTCATGCCATTCGCGCTGAAATGACCGAATGGGGTTGCGCTCTTCAGCAGATCGTATTCGCCCGCAACGATGACCAGTTGTTTAGACCGTAGGTTCGTCTTTGGCGGAAGAGCGAAGCTGGTGAATAGGACTGAACCGGCTGGATAACCTGTGGCCGCTTCTTTGGTTACTCCGGCCGGCCGGCAAATACGAAACCTGTGCACACGATCGAAATATGCGAAGGCATACTCCGACGGACATGTTGCTGTTTCCGTGCTGGATCAGCGGGAGGGCACGCAAAGACATTTCATGCGACAAGCTCATCGGAGCCCGAATGACGACAACAGCCAGCGTGTTTAGATCGATAACAGGAATTCAGCGACATCTAGCGCGGCGCGGGGCCGGCTGAGCTTTGCGATGTTCGCCGCCCATTCGCGCCATTGTTTTGCGTTGTCGGCGAACGTGCGTTGAATTTGTGCGACGACCTCCGGCGGTGAAAGGGCGATCGCGCCCGAGTTCGTTTCGACAATCAATCGAGCATTGCCTTCCTCCTGACCGGCCACGACGTGATTGATGATCATCGGACAACGCGCGGCGATCGTTTCCTGCACCGTGGCGCCTCCGGCTTTCCCAATGAGCAAATGGCTTTCGTGCAGCATGCGGGGAAGTTCATCGGTCCAGCCAACGATGTTTACTGGGCGACCGTCTGCTGCTGCTTCGATCGCCGGCCGGAGTTTATCAGCACGGCCAATCGTCACGGTAAGATCGACGCCAAGCTCCGCCAGTCGTCGTACCAGATCCGGCGCACCGCGGGTAGCGGCGTGAATCATATACAACACACGGCGGCTGGCGTTATTGGAGGGCAACACTCGATTCGACGCCGCTAAGTCAGAAAATTTTGGGCTTACAGGAAATCCAAACACCTTGATTTTTTGCGGCGCGACTCCCACTGCTCGTAAAACGGCGGCGCTCTGTTCGTTGGCAACAAGGAAATAATCGGCGGTGCAGTGATACCAGGCCGCGTTGATGGTGATCGAATCGGTGACAACCACCACACTCTTGCAGGGCCGAACACGGTCAGGATTCTCTTCTGCAATTTCTCGCAGCACATTCGGATACGCCGGGAAAGTGCAAATCACCACGTCAGGTTGAAATCGGTCCAGCAACGCGGCGAAATGCTCTTTTAGCTGGGAGAATCGCGCGAATTGGTTATCGAAATCCTTTTTGCGATCGAGCCATCGATAAACAGCTCCCCAGGCATGCGGCGCGAAATTAACTAGCCCGAGATAGCTTCTTCGGACGAGCTCGTTGATGGGTCCATAAGCTTCGGCGAACAAATCGCGCAATTCTACGTCGGCCCCCTCCAGTGCGACGCGGGCCAGGCCGTCGCGAACACCTCGCGCGGCGCTATTGTGACCCTCTCCGAAGCTGGCAGTGAGAATCAGGATTCTTTTTTTCACAGTTTGTCAGAAGGCGCGTGTTCTCCGTACTCTTATTGTTTTTCACGGTTCGTCCTCCAGAGTCGTTCTGAGTAGCAAGAGCCCGAGTAAACCTGGAATAGAGATAAGAGTAGGAGCAGGAATTAGAAGAAATGGCGGAGTTTTTCAACAAGCCGTCAACCCGATTCCAAGGCAACGCAACCGGCGCGAAAGCATTTGGACTTTAATGGATATTTACGCGCGGCAACGTAAACTCAGCCGGAGATGAAATATCTCGTATTCATCTGGCGCGTTGTGCGCCGGCTGGTTTGGGAAACAGCGACTGATCAGACGACCGGCCTGGCTGCCCAGATGGCTTATCTGCTTCTTTTTGCGCTAGCTCCCGGGTCATTGTTTCTCTGGCATCTGCTGGGTCTGTTCGGTACCGATCCGAGCACGTTGCATCGGATGTTCCTTCTCTTGAAGAGCTTCATGCCGCCGGACCCGAAAGTGCAGGACATTCTGGATTCTGCGATGGCCAATGTGGTCGTAACAGGCTCGAGCGGTCTGCTTGCCAACGCAGGCATCATTCTCGGCATTTATTTTGGGACGGTTTTCATCGCAACGATCTCAAGGGCCCTTAGCCACACGTACGGGATGCGGGAAGATCCGCATTGGTGGTCCAAGTATGTCATCTCATTTTTCATGATTTTCTGGTTTGGGATCGTGATCGTGTTTTGCTTCAACGCGATTGTTTTTGGTGAACGCCTGGCGGGTCTTGCGGAAGTCAATTTTCAGCTGGGCTTTCCGCTGCAGGCATGGATTGCGACGTTGAATTTGCCTTTTACTTTTGTGGCGCTGGTCATTCTCGCGCTCGCGCTGTACCTCCTAACGCCGGAGAATTATTTGACGATTCGTCAGGCGTTGCCGGGCGCGATTTTCTTTTCGGTCGGCTGGATCATCGCGACAAAACTTTTTCAGCTCTATGTGGCAAGATATGATCGCTACAACCCGACATATCTTGCGCTGGCGTCCATCGTTGTGCTGCTCACCTGGATGTACCTGACTTGTCTCCTGCTGTTGCTGGGAGGCAAATTGAACGCAATCCTTCGGCGGGAACGCGAAAGAATGCGCCGGGCTGCGCCTCTCGCACCTGAGCCTGCCGCGCGCGCGGCGTGAATACGAAGCAGACGTAACAAACGTTACAAATGCAATCGAGCTGGACTTATTGCCCGTTGTAAATCTTTTTAAGTTTTTTAACGATTCCGTTGACTCGCGAAAGTCTTCGGAGTTGATCGCATCGCGCGCTCTGTTACGCTCCGTCGCAGTGGTGCGCTTCCGCATTTGGCTCGCAACTGCGCTCGCCCTCGGCGCAATCGTCACAGGTCTCGTTCGCGCGCAAGTCAATGAAGAGCAAAAAAGCCGGCGTGATGAATCGGAGTCAAATAAGATAAGCGCCTCATCTCCCAAACCAAAAAAATCGCCGACTCCCAAAGCAAAAACGGCAACCAGTAAATCGGCGAAGAGGCATCGAGCTTCGGACGCTTCTGTGACTCCCAAAAAATCGCCGAGTCCAAGCGCCGAACGCAAAACAAGCAAAGAAAGCCCTGGCGACGAGGAAGAGGAGCCCGTTGCATCGCCAACGCCCCACGAAACACCCGAGTCCAGCGCGTCATCGAAATCAAAGCGGGGGCACACGCCCACACCCAAGCCGAAAGCGGCGAAAAAGAAATTCCGCACGAAAGAAACTACGGGCAAAAGCAAGAAAACTGCGAAACTCAAACACGCGCCTGAAGAAGAGGAAACACCGAAGCCCGCAAAAACGCCTGCCGCTCGCCCAGAACCGCGCAGCGCGTCATCAGAAATGTCACCTCCACCGCTGAGGGCGGTTGCCGTTCCTACGCCAACTTCAGCGCCCCAACCAAAAACTCCCCGTGCTGCTCCAGCCGGCGAGCGAGCGCAGGTTGTGATCGAAAAGTCCGGTGTCGAGGAAGACGAAGGGTTCGAGCCTCCACCGTCGCCACCGCCGCGGAGATTCGGTTTCTGGCCATGGTCTCGCCAATCAACGAGCTATCGCTATCTCACGCGGTCAGTCATCGAAGCAATCCGGCGCGCTCCGGTGAAACGCCGTCGCTGGCAATTCATTGTCGTGCATAACAGCGGGACACGGCAGGGAAACGCGCGTGTTTTTGATTACTACCATCGGCATGTCCGCCGGATGCAGAATGGTCTCGCCTATCATTTCGTGATTGGCAATGGCACGTCGACAGGCAATGGCCAGATCGAAGTGGGCGATCGGTGGCGGCGTCAGATCAACGGCGGCCATGTGCATAGCGATTATTTGAACAACATTTCGCTCGGCATTTGCCTCGTCGGCGATTTTAATCGCGATCAACCAACGCGCGCGCAGCTCGACGCGTGCGAAGAACTCATCCGCTACCTGCGAGAACGCTGCGGCAAAGTCGACAGGGGTAATATCCCCGTGCGGCCGCATCGTGAAATGAATCCACCACGCTGGGCGACGGATTGCCCGGGAGACGCCTTCCCGTACTCGTGGTTTCGCAGGTTTTAAGAACTCGCACGTCACGTACCTGTCATGGCGAGCGTACTCGAGACATCTCTAATTCTTCAGGGAGACAGCTAAAGATTCCTCGACTTCGCTCGGAATGACAAAAGGCATCACTTACGTTCCGCGACCATCAAGTTGGCTTCCTTGTAGTTCCAACGGTAACCGAATCCGAAATCAAGCGGCGGCGGAGTGCTTTGTTGGAAAAGCTCCTGCAGTCGCGGCTGGTAATGTTGTTTGAACAGCTCAAGCGGACCTAGATAGACACCGAATAGACGCAGGCTCCATTTATTCGGGTCAAAGTTCGCAACGGGAATTCCGGCATCGTCCTGCACGATTAGATTGCTATGTTCGAGAATGAAATTGCGAATTGTGCCGAAACCATTCTCGAACATCAGATATGAGGATGATTTGAGAAAGCTCGAGCCGACGCCCAATCGTTGGCAAAACTTCAAGAAGCCGGGAGTCGCCTTGATGCCGCCATCGGAAATGTCAGTGGTGAAATAGTACATCGTTTGCGGCTCGCCGGATTGATTGTCCGTGTACTTGATCCGCACCCCGGAGATACTGCCGCCTTTCTTTCCTGGCGCGGCCTCTTCAAACGCCCCGCTGGCGCTGAGAGAACCGAGCGTCACATTCGTGATCGATTTATCTGCGCGCGCGAGGAACGTGTAGAGAATCGGCAACACGCCATTGAGGTTCTGCACGTGCAAATCAATCTTCATGTCTCTGGTGATAAAGTACGTCGTGTTCAGTGAGGATTTCAGTGCGTTCTCGAGATTTCCTAACGCGCCGGACAGATTCCCGATGCGCAACGGATCGGGCGGCGGGCCCAGAGCTTCCTTCCCGCAAAGCACGTATACGGCAGCCTTGGGAAAAAATTGATCGACGTACAGAAAATCCGGCCCGCTGAACATGTAAAACACTGCCGGGGTTGGTTGCAGCGATCGTGGAAGGTACGTCTGTTGCCAGGAGTGAAGTTTTTCGAGCTGTCGGAGATTTAGCTTTGAGAATTGCTCTTCGAAAAACGCGGCGTGTTCCTGCCATGCCGGGTTGTGCGTGAGCGGCGCGAGCGGCGAACCTGCTGGCACCGGCATTCCCGCAAGAAAACGCGCCACATCATTGGGACCGGCAGCCACCGGCAGGGCACGCGGCGCGATTTCGGGATTCCCCTGCGCGTACACGCTAAGTCCGCTTACCAGACCGATAATGATGGACACCGCCGTCCGAGTGTTGCGTCGGAACATAGCGATTTTGCCAGTGCGCTTAGCCGACATGTTGTCCACGGCGTGAGCGCCAGCGGGTTTCAGACCCGCAGGGTGCGTAGGCCGGAGGTCGATGTTGCGGTCCCGTTTCATGACGAGTGCCTGGGCCGTCTTCTCGCGCAAAAATAGATGAGCAAACCCAAAAGCGCTGTGCCCAAGCCAGCAAGGGATTCCGCGGTATGCCAGCGCAGCAGATAGAACATCATCCATATCGTGATTATTGAAAAGACAACAGGCGGCAGCGGGTACAACCAAACCCGATAAGGGCGCTTGATTTCTGGATGCGTGAAGCGGAGCACGATTACCCCCAGGACAGCAAGCAGCGAGCAGATCAACAAACTGAATTGAGTGTAACGGACGACGTCTTCGAACCTGCGAGTGAGCAAGAGCAGATTCACGATAATCAGTTGCAGGGCGATTGCGTTGCTCGGGATGCCATGCCTGTTTTTCCGGCCAAGCAGTCGCAACAGCCAATGGTCTTCGCCCATCGACATGGTGACGCGCGGTCCGATCCACGTCATTGAGCTGATCGCCGAAACTAACCCGAGACATATGACTGCGCCGGCAATTCGCCCGCCGTTTGCGCCAAAAATGTGTTTGCCTGCGATCAATGCTACTTCGAGTTGACCGTTCAATTCCTGAGCAGGCGTGGTGGCGAGGAATATCGCATTAACCAGCACATAAACCACGATCACCACGCCTGTGCCGACGAGCAGCGAGCGCGGCACATTTTTTTCCGGCTGCTTAATTTCTCCGGTGATGTAAACCGCTGCGTTCCACCCGGAATAAGAATACATCACGTAAACCAGCGCCACTGCAAAGGACGCGCCGAAGATCGATGTCGTGTCACCGCGCGCAGGGAAAAAATCGATTGGCTGCTTCGGGTGAACGAAAACGCCCGCGATAATTAGCGCAGCAATCAGGAGCAATTTTATGAGCGTCGAAAGATTTTGGAACGCACTACCGACTTGCAAACTCTTGAAATGAAATAGCGCGACCAGCCAGACAACCGCAAACGAGAGCAAGACCGGTGAGCCAAAGTCGAGCACGCCATTCAGGTATTTGCCAAAGGCCATCGCGGCGAGTGCGATCGGCGCGGCAAATCCTACTGTCGCGGATACGAATCCGCCCATGAACCCGAGCGCGGGGTGATAAATCTGGGACAGAAAATTATACTCACCTCCGGAACGCGGAAGCGCGGCGCTGAGTTCGCCATAACAAAGGGCGCCACAAAGCGCTGCGACTCCACCGACAACCCAGAGCATCAGCAGAACGAACCCCGAGTGAATGTCGGCCAATTGAAATCCAAGACTAGTGAAGATGCCGGTGCCAATAATGTTTGCGATAACGATGGAACATGCGGTGAGAAGGCCGACGCGGCGCGGGGACGCTATCCGTTCCGCAATGGAATGTTCGGCGACAGTGTTCATCGGAGTACCGACAATCGCCAAATCAGCGGGATCCGCGAATTGTTTAGGATTTGCGGTGGACTTCATATTGGCGACGGGCTGACGCCGTAGAGTTCAAACCCTTCAGATTAATGAATTTGTCAGAAGTCATTCCCGGCATCACTTTGAAAGCGGCATGAACCCATCTCCCAAGCTGTCCGTTGAAACAGCCACCCAACTCGCGGTCTTTCTTGCAAATCGTCCCGGCGCTCTTGCGCGCGTGTGTGAGGCGCTAGCCAAAGCCGGAGTGAACATTCATGCGCTGGCTACTTCCGACACTGTCGATCATACGGTGGTGCGGATGGTTGTAAGCGATCCCACTAAGGCCCTCATGCTCCTGGGCGAAGCCGGCGTGCTCGCGATCGAGACCGAAGTGCTTACGATCGAAACTACGAGCCAGCCTGGCGTCTTGGCTAAAATCGCAGAGCGCCTCGCGGAGGCGGAAGTCAACATCGAATACGCTTATCTTGCCGGCAGTCGCGGAGCTGAAAAAGGGTTAATTATTCTGCGGCCATCAGATGTGGAAAAAGCCAGGCGCGTTCTGCAGGAGCTCTAGCGGGATCGTCCAAAGCGGCGGAGCACCGCCGCACTCCAAGACGCAAGCGACAAACGGAGCTTGAAACCACGGCTACGTTTTGGAGTGCGGCGCTGCTGCGCCGCTTTCAATCTGAAGCGGGGCACTCTGGACGTCCAATCCGCTGTTCATGATTGCCAATGCTGACTCGATGCCGGATAAATGCGCGGCGCGTTTATGACCACGGTAAGGACCTTCCTCGGTTATCCATATCCGTTGGGAGCAACGTGGATGGGTAATGGCGTGAACTTCGCCATTTTTTCCGAGAACGCGACCGGTGTTGAGCTTTGCTTATTCGAGAATACGGAGATGACCGAAGAAAACATTCGTATTCCTGTCACGGAACGTACCGATCAGGTGTGGCACGTCTTTCTGCCCGATGTGCGGCCTGGACAATTGTACGGTTTTCGCGTGTCCGGCCCGTATGATCCAGAGCGCGGGTTGCGGTTTAACAGCTCGAAACTCCTGCTCGACCCGTATGCGAAAGCTATTGCCGGAGAAGTGAGCTGGGCAGATGAAATGTTCGGTTACGTCATCGGCGACAAGAAAGAGGATTTGACGCAAGATTTCCGCGATGACGCGTGGGGCGTGCCGAAATCGGTGGTCATCGACACGCAATTCGATTGGCAGGGCGACCGTAAACCCAGCGTGCCATTGGATAGGTCCGTGATCTACGAGGTGCATGCGAAGGGTTTCAGCAAACTTTGGCCCAATGTGCCGGAGGAGTTGCGAGGCACCTATGCAGCGCTCGGCAGCCCGGTGGCCATTGATTATTTGAAAAAACTTGGCGTGACTGCGATCGAGCTGTTGCCTGTCCACGCGCACATTGACGACAAAACCTTAGTCGACCGTGGTCTGACGAATTACTGGGGCTACAACACGATCGGATTTTTTGCGCCGCACGCGCAGTACTCCAGCAGCGGACAAATGGGGGAACAGGTGTCCGAGTTCAAAAGGATGGTGCGCAATCTGCACGTGGCGGGGATCGAAGTGATTCTCGATGTGGTCTACAATCACACGGCAGAAGGGAATCATCTCGGTCCCACGCTTTGCTTCCGTGGGATCGACAACATCGCTTACTACCGGTTGCGCCCGGAGAATCCGCGCTTCTATCTGGATTTCACCGGCACGGGCAACACCTTCAATCTGCTCAATCCTCGGACGCTGCAATTGGTAACCGACAGTCTGCGCTACTGGGTGGAGGACATGCACGTCGACGGATTTCGTTTCGATCTCGCGCCGGCCCTCGTGCGCAATCGCGAGGGGGTAAACATGCTGCATCCCTTCCTCCAGGTCACCCAGCAGGACCCGATCCTTTCGCAGGTAAAACTAATCGCGGAACCGTGGGACGTGGGCGAGGGCGGGTATCAAGTCGGGAATTTTCCGGCGCCTTGGTCGGAATGGAACGGCAAATATCGCGATGCGGTTCGCAGTTTTTGGAAGGGCGATGAGGGGCGTATTGGCGAGATGGGATACCGGCTCGCCGGAAGTCCAGACTTGTATCAACACAATGGCCGACGCCCATACGCCAGCATCAATTTCGTCACCGCGCATGATGGTTTCACGCTGAATGACCTGGTCAGCTACAACGAAAAGCACAACGAGGCGAACGGTGACGGCAACAATGACGGCGACAACAACAATCTATCGTGGAACTGCGGCGTGGAAGGTCCAACCGATGACCCGCAGATCAACGCCCTACGCGAACGGCAGCGACGAAATTTTCTGACTACACTCTTTCTTTCTCAAGGCGTTCCGATGCTCACTGGCGGAGACGAGTGGGGAAGAACCCAGAAGGGCAACAACAACGCTTATTGTCAGGATAATGAGATCAGTTGGTTCGATTGGACGCGTGACGAAAAGCAGAACCACTTTCTCGACTTCACGCGAAAGCTGATTTGGTTTCGCGAGGCGCATCCGGTATTTCGCCGTCCAAAATTTCTTCAGGGCCGCCGGATACGCGGTTCCGAGATTCGCGATGTGATGTGGTTTAATCCCGGCGGCTCCGAGATGACTGATGAAGAATGGGCGTCGCCGTTTGTTCGCTGTCTTGGCATGCTGCTAAGCGGCGATACGAACGATATCCTCAATTTCGAGGGCGAACCCATCCGCGATGACACATTTCTGCTGCTGATTAATGCTCATTACGAATCGATACCCTTTGTGCTACCCGGCCAGGAGAATCTTGAGTGGCAATTGATTCTCGACACGATTGATCCCGACGGGTTTTTGGTAGAGCCAAAAAAATTCGCGTCCGGCGATGACGTCGATCTTGGCGGGCGCGCTTGCTGTTTGCTTCAACTGGTGAAGGGCGCGCAAGCCAAGGCCCGCGAGGAATCGTGGAGAAAACGCCGCGTGGAGTTTCCCCAGCTCACTGCGGAGGAAGAACGAGCACGCCGCAGATAACGAGCGCTGCCGAGCAGGCGCGAATTTGCCGGGGCGTGTGTGTACCCCGGACAGGCGTGACGCCCGTTCGACTACACTCAGGGCAGGCAGTTCGCTCTCCCTGAACAGAAATTCAGGCAACGCATTCTTGTTGCGGGAAACGAATTAGTTTATAGAGATACAAAGCGCGTGCTATTATGCGCGGCCAATCTTTTGGTCGGCGATTTGCCCATGACACCGAGTTCTATTGTGATCGTCACTGATCGAGGCGGTTTAAAAGCATATCGGGTGAATGAGACGCCAACGCGCGGACCGAGCCTGCAACTAGTACAGGCTTTCAACATCACCGACGCGCACGGGAGACTGGTCGATAAGGTGAGCGATTTTGCCGGACGCTTTCCGGTGAGCGACGGCGCGGGAGGGCATCACGGCGCAGCTTCCATTGCGGAACGGACGCAGATCGAGACGGAAACCGATCGCCGCATTCAGAAAGAGCTCGCCGATCAAATTACAAAGATTGTTTCGCGCAACGGAAAGGAAGGTTGGTCGTTTGCTGCGCCGGCTGAAATTCACGCGGCGATTGTTGATCTTTTGCCTCCCGCGGTACGCGACCGGATCGTCGAGCATGTGAAATCGGATTTGGTAAAAGTGGAATCGGCGAAATTGATCTCGCGGTTTCGTTCGTTGCAGCAAATCCCCTGAGGCGACGCTCGAGTATCGGAATATTTTTGTTCCCTGAACGCTCGAAGGCTCGTTAGTATCTAATTAATCATGCAACTGCCTGTTAAGATCTCCTACCGGGGTCTGGAAAAATCTGACCAGATCGACAATCTCGTATTGGAATATGCGGCGCGACTTGAAAAATTTTGCGATCACATCAACCGCTGCAATGTGGCGATCGAGCAAACCAATCACACGCATCAAAAAGGAAATCCGTACCGGTGCCGCATCGATGTGACTGTGGCGCGCGGCCACGAGGTGGTCGCTGATGAAAGACAAATGGACAACGGCACGCACCAGTCGCTCAACAAGGTGATTCACGACGCGTTCAAAACGATGGAGCGCGAGTTGCGCCGCGTCGTGGACAAGCAAAGACGCGACGTAAAGACGCACGCCGACGCCCGTTCGCCGAAATAATTGTGGCGGAGTTTGTTCGTCGCCGCCAATTAGGTACGGGCGATTGATCTCAATCGTCCGTGCCTTTGTTTCACTTGGTCCTGTCGCGCCGCTTACGATCACGAGCGCAGCGCTAGTCAGCCAAAGCCAATAGCCCGCGCCGTAGCCGATGATTTTCGCATAGGTCGACGCCTCGTTCGCAGCGATGGTGTGGCGAAAAAGAAACGCGACCATCAAGGCTGAAGCTACAATTCCGAGCAACAGCGCGATCTTATTCTTTCCGGCTAAAGAAAATACCCAGGCGGCAAGCAACACTGGATTAGCCAGCCACTCGAAGATTCCATAAAAGACTCCGATCAGACCAATCAATAGTAAATACCAACCGGGAGGCCATACCTTGGGATTGTGCCCATCGGTATAGAAACACTTCTGCGTCAGCGACGCCGCGAAAACGATGACGCTGAGGAGCGTAATGATTTTAGGGAGTCGCATCACAAGATGGAGATCGAGGATAATTACGATGCCGCGCGAACAGAAGCGGTATTTCGAACGGAGAACGCGGACAAGAACTCTACTGATCTCGCAAATTCAGCGCCGCAGAATTCTTCTGACCAAAAATAATCTGCGTTAATTTGCGTAATCTGCGGACGAATTAGCTTTTCTTCGCGTACTTTTCGGCGCCGAGAAAATGCAATGACACATACGGCTCATCGCCAATGACCCAACTGTCGTGGGGAATCGGCGGAATGTAGAAAAGCTCGCCAGCGCGTAACTCGACCACGCGCCCATCATCGAAGGCAGCTGTCGCAGCGCCGGAGAGCACTAGTCCAACGTGTTCAACGTTGCATCGGGTCGCACCTACGTCCGGCCCGACATGCTCGCTCCATTTCCAGCCTGGCTCATAGATGGCGCGACCAATCGTCATTCCGCCGAGATGCACAACCTCGAAGCGACCTTTTTGTAGAATCCGAACTTCGTCCGGTTCCTCGAACGATTTCAGAATCACAGCTATTTGCTCGTTGCTCATGCGTGACTCTACATCGAAAACTCTCTCGTGAATCAAAGGCGGCTCTTCGCCTTCCGCAAAGGAATTTGCATCATTGGTGGGTTGGGAAGAGCGCTTCGAGACCAGGCGATTTACTGTCGGCAAGATAAACGTAACCGGTAAATCGGGGGTAATTGTCAGGATCAGATTGCCAGCGGTAGGTAGCATCGTACTCTTTGCCGTCGAAACGAAAATGCATTCTTAGCACGGCAATACGATCAGCGCCCGCCACGGTATCGAATCGAGCTATGCATTTCTCAGTCTTGCCCTCGATCGTCCGAGTAACCTGTAGAACCCCTCTCTCGCCTCGAAGTGTGACATGTCCCGTATAAGTCGCAGTCGAATCGGGCTTGCGCACGACGAGGTCATATTGTCCAGACATGTAGCCACGCAGGAACTCCTCATCGATTGGCTCGGCGTTCGCATCGGCTCCGAAGGCAGAGTGAAGACCGACGAAGAAAATTGTCGCGAAGATTACGACGAATGCTCTCACGGATTCCAAGCAGACCAAACTCACCCACCCAACTACTTGAAGCAAAATGTCTGATTCGTCCTCACGGGCAAGTGGCTGGGTCGCCTCCATTGATTTTCAGCTGGCCTGCAGTTGCTTGCACATTATGTCACCGGGCCGCTGATGCCACAGACACGGCCCAAGTACTCTCCAGCCCAGGCGTGAATACCACGCCTGCTTGTCGAGCGTGAACAGATAAAGAGTCTGTATCCCTCGCGACCGAGCCGCGTCCTCAACGGTGGCACATAGTGCGGCGCCAATACCGCGGCGACGAAACTGCGAGCCGACAAATACTCCGCCGAGCCAGGGAGTCAGGTCTTCGCGCCCCTCAAGATCATGCATGCGAAGAGCGGCAGTTCCGAGAAGTTGTCCATTCGCATGTGCAACCCATGCAATCGGCAACTCATCTCGATTCATGTGGGCCTTTAGTTTTTTGATTCGAGCCTGAGGGGTTTCTTCGCCAAGAATGGAATCCCACTGCTCAAACAGCCACTGCGCCAATTGCGGGATGTATTCGCGTGCTCAATCAGGTAGCTAATCCGAACTCCACGCATACAGATTCAATGTTCGGCCTAGCGTATAAGGCTCATGAGCGCGAGCGCCAGCCAGCTTCGCGTGCAGCGGTTGGTTAGGCCCACATTTACACGACGGTTCAAAGACCATCGTCGCTAGTAATTATTCCATCACGAGAGAAACGAAGTCCTTCTGCCTGAAGTTTGACGAATTTCATCTGCTTCTCGTCAATCTTCCATGCGGTCACTGCTGGAAGCATTTCAACACCAGCTTCATTCTTAAGCACACCAATCGCTGTGCCCGGGACATTGTGGCCGTTTAATTGGCACGAACCAATAAATTGGGGTGAGTCCTTTGAATGTTTTGGAAATTTCAGCACGTCTCGCACGACATCGTGATCTTCGAGAAGGACGTACTCGTCTCCACAGATTCGCCAGGATATTAAGAATAAACGGTCTGAGATCTCTGTACCCCCTAGATCTTTAAGCCCTAAGTCTTTGTGCCTCTCTTCAATGACAACCGTCCTCTCATTTCGCATCGTGCGGCCGAGCAGAGCTTTTCGAACGTCAGATCCACAGTGAACCGAATCAAAACCGTCTGCATTGCAAATGCTGCT
>Ga0137403_10002332_pt1 | contig 23318 bp, 17 predicted proteins | sample CZOMad2_1_16fung_FD_122057 | JGI IMG/M metagenome (GOLD analysis project Ga0137403, IMG submission 122057) | Vadose zone soil fungal communities from Angelo Coast Range Reserve, California, USA - CZOMad2_1_16fungal (Hybrid Assembly) | ecosystem: Environmental > Terrestrial > Soil > Vadose zone...
GCCTGACGGCGGAGCCGATCTCGGCCGAAGAGGCGTTCCGCATCGGGCTCGTCAACCGCATCGTTCCCGCCGGGCAGGCGCTGGCCGCCGCCCGCGAGATCGCCGGAAAGATTCTCGCGAACGGGCCGCTCGCGGTCGCCTACACCATGGAAGCCATCCATCACGGCCTCGACAGCTTTGATAGGATCGATCTCACAAACGATAACGTTTGAGCCCATACCGCGCGCGCGCAACGCCACGCCTTTGCCACACCAACCATAACCGACTACAACCAGGTTGCGGCCGGCCAACAAAATATTCGTCGCGCGAATGATGCCGTCCAGCGTCGATTGGCCAGTGCCGTAACGATTGTCAAAGAAGTGCTTGGTCTGTGCGTCGTTGACGGCGATCGACGGGAACGTGAGCACGCCCGCTTTCTGCATGGCCTGGAGGCGCACGATGCCGGTCGTGGTTTCTTCAGTGCTGCCGATCAGGTTGTTCTTGAGGTCCGGCCTTTCCTTGATCATCGTGGCCACGACATCCGATCCGTCATCGATAATAATTTGCGGAGCGAAATCCAGAGCGGCCTGGACGTGACGACGATAAGTGTCCGTCGTTTCACCCTTCATGGCGCAAACCGGAATACCGTAATCGGCAACCAGCGAAGCTGCTACGTCGTCCTGTGTGGAAAGGGGATTGGACGCAATCAGCAAAGACTCAGCCCCGCCGGCTTGCAGGGCTCGGGCGAGATTTGCAGTCTCAGTCGTGATGTGGGCGCAGGCAACCAGGCGCACGCCTTTCAAAGGCTGTTCATTCGCGAAGCGCTCTCTGATCAGACGCAGGACGGGCATCTCGCGCTCGGCCCAGTCGATGCGTTTCTTACCCTGGGGCGCCAGGGAAATGTCTTTTATGTCGTGTTCAATTGCGGGCATTGCTGTACTCATCTTTTTAAAATTCTTCCTTCTGTGAAATGAAAGTTTGGAGTTCGGCTCTTCCTTTGCACCTTTCGGCTTTCTTTGCGCCTTTGCGTGAACCTAGTCTTGAAGCAGTTTCACGCAAAGGCTAAGGAAAAACTTGAGTCGCAAAGAAGAGCAACCTGTGCTTTCTTAAACCCCGGCCGCAGCTCGCAAAGCATCTGCTTTGTCAGTTTGTTCCCAGGTGAATCCATCTCCGGTGCGGCCGAAGTGACCATAGGACGCGGTTGCCTTGTAAATCGGCCGGCGCAGATTCAGGCCTTCGATGATCCCTTTTGGTGTCAGCGGAAAGTGTTCGCGGACCAGATCGGAAAGGGCCGCTTCACTAATTCGGCCGGTGCCTCTGGTTTCAATGCGAACCGAGACAGGGTCGGCGACGCCGATAGCATAGGCGAGTTGCACTTCGCATTGATCAGCCAGCTTGGCCGCGACAATGTTCTTGGCGATGTAGCGGGCCATGTAGGCCGCCGAACGATCAACCTTGGTCGGGTCCTTGCCAGAGAACGCGCCGCCACCATGTGGCGCATAGCCACCGTAGGTGTCGACAATGATCTTGCGGCCGGTCAATCCGGAATCACCTTGTGGTCCGCCAGTAACAAAGCGGCCGGTGGGGTTGATGTGATACTTCGTTTGATCGTCGAGCAGCTCGCCGGACACTGTGTGTCTGATAACGTGTTCGAGAATCTCAGAGCGAAGCTGGTCATTGCCGACGTCCGGGGCGTGCTGCGACGAGATGACGACGGCGTCGACGCGGAACGGGCGGCCGTCGCGATACTCAACGGTAACCTGGGACTTGCCGTCGGGGCGTAAATAAGGGAGCTGGCCGGACTTTCTTACTTCAGAAAGCTTCAGGGCCAACTGGTGCGCCAGTTGAATCGGGAGCGGCATTAACTCGGGCGTTTCGTTGCAAGCAAACCCGAACATCAATCCCTGGTCGCCGGCGCCGCCCGGGTCCACGCCCATCGCGATGTCCGGGGACTGCCGGTGAATCGCCGACAGGACGCTGCAGGTGTCACAGTCAAAGCCGTACTTGGCGCGGTCATAGCCAATCTCGCGAATCGTCTCGCGAGCAACGTCTGCATAGTCGACCATGGCTTTGGTGGTAATCTCGCCCGCCACGATCACCATGCCGGTGGTGAGCAGGGTCTCGCACGCGACGCGCGACGTCGGGTCCTGGGTCAGGGCGGCGTCAAGGATTGCGTCCGATATCTGATCGGCAATTTTGTCGGGATGGCCCTCAGTGACTGATTCAGATGTAAATAAGACTCCGCGATGGTTGTTATCCAATTCAAACTCCTCCAATAAAAGCGTACGTGCTTACGGGCGACACTAATGTGAAATCAAAAGACCGCGTACGATAGCAGCCCACTAAAACGGGTGTCAAGCGACCTGCAGCCGCGGAAGCCGCGAAAAACCTTCAAATCCGCCCCACAGCGCCCTCCGTCATGGACTCATGGACTCATGGACATAATATGTGTTATCAGACGCACCCGGGCATGCGACGGGTTGTCGAGAGGTTAAGGCTGTCCTCGGGTTAGGTAAAAGTAATAACAACCGTCAAGTGAAACTGCTTCCCTATCAATTCGCAAGGCAGGTAATGTGTTTTACTTGATCATCTCTTGTGCGGTGGTCTCGCAACACTCGGTTCAGGCACTAGGCACGTCTTGGGTTAGCAGACGCCTCGCCGATTGACGAAATTCCTCTGAACGCGCTTGGTTACGTTCGGCCTTGCGTTCCCTTGCGAGTTCTGCCTCACCTCTGGGAATTCTCAACTCGCAAGACAGACCCTATATTTCATCAAGCAAACGCCGGAGTTTTGCGTCTTCACCTGTGACAAGCTTGAAGCTGAAGGCTCGTACGTTTGAAGATCATCTGGGTTTACATTCACTGCTTCAACCATTGCTTCAACCTTGAAACCTCGCTTCGGATATCGTATTGTCTTGCGCTACCACGTCGTAATGTAAGCGCGAGGTACCTCATGAGAGTACGCCGACTAGGATTCATAGGGTTTACAAGCGCTTTACTTATTGCTGGCAGCTATCCTGTTAGGGCTCAAACTCCGAGCTACTACATTACATCCAAGTTCAATCTAGAGTCTCTCGACGCCTCTAAGGGCATCGTGGGACAACGGAACTGGAACAACCAACGGTGGGAACTCCGGGAAATCGGCGACGGCGTCTATGCAATTAGTCTTTATGGGTCGTTATACCTGACTGTAGTTTCAGGCAGGCAACTTGGCGTTACACTTAGCGGAAAAGGCGATCTGGGGCCTAATCGGAGGTGGCAATTGTTTTTGAACAGAGATAGTTCATATTCGATTGCATCGGAAGATAGGCGCGCGTGCTTGGACGTCGGATTGCCACCGTTTGTAGAAGGCACCCCAGTTCTGTACGAACCGTGCGATAACAGTGAAACTCAGAAATGGTGGTTCGAATCAGCTGGCTCCAAAGTATCCGTTTACACGGGTATAGCCCCCGATGCGTTTCCATTCTCGTCGGCCAAGCAGGGCATGACTGCATGGACATGGGCGGCTTCACTTGAAATGCTCTTAAGCTACTATGGTGCATCCCAAAGCCAGACCAAAATAATCCAGCGCAGCTTCGCGGTAGACGACGTCGCAGAGATTCCTCAGCTTGCAGATGAATCTTCGACACAGAATCTCCGGGGTTTCGCGACGTTAACAACTCGCTTAAACAACTGGGACGTCGGAACAGAAAAGTCACCCAACTCACTCAAGGCATTAGTCTTGAAGAACGCACCCAGTTCCTCCTACCTAATTGCTTACTTGGACAGGGCTCGACCAATTATGGCAGCTCTGCACATCGGCTCTGATCGGGTGATGTTGATTATCGGTGCTACCTATTCAGATACAGTGAGGACCGTTATCGTGGAAGATCCGCTGTACGGACCACGCCAGTATCCAGCAACGGCGTTTTTCAATTCGATGATCGCTTATTGGGAACTAGATCTGGAACGAGCACTCACTTACAGTGAGCTTGAAAGTTCCTTGGCTGCAATATTAAATGAGACAGCTGAGCAATTTCGATCAGAGATTTCAAGGATTCCCGCTCGCCGAGTTACTGATCCCAATGGCAAGTCGAGAACAGTCTATAGCTTTAGCTCTATGAGAAAGGCTCTCGTGAATAGCAAAACTAACCTGATGGCGGAACTTGATCAACCGGAATTTGCGGGCCTTAAGGCGTATGTGAGCAAATCATTTCCAATAGCACAAGTTACAACCTCGCAGGATTCGATAATAAGAGAACCTATGTTACGCACGCAGCTTTCACATCGGTTTCTTGACCAGCAAGTCGAAGAGACGGAATTCAAAAAAATCATCGCAGGTGTTGAAGAATTTTTTTCTAAGCTCAGTCAGAACAAGAAATCGGTTAATTTGGAAGTTCAGAGTTTGCCCGATGGGGCGACATTCGTATTCACTGCGGAAGGAGGCAATAGTCGAACGAATGACACAAACGCACGTATCACAAATATCTTTAGGGGACTGTATACTTTTCGACTCTCTAAAGAGGGTTATCGCACGATCTCACGCGAGGTAAACCTTGTGGATGAAGCGGCAAATACCATTGTATGCAAGATATATGCGTCTCAAGCTGGATCCTGTGTCCTCAAATGAGATTACGGCCGTCTTCACCGCAGTTGCCGACTTCGCTTGCCAGACGGCTAGTCCGATATGTTTTGGGATTTGGCGTCGGCGTATCAGTGGGCCTTGCTCCTTATCTTGGACTCTTCCGCGTGCCGTTCTTTGTGCCGCTACTGAACCTCATTCCGGAATCTATTCAGAATACAGCGATCCCTTTGTCTGCCGCCCTCATGGGTACTGTAGCAGTCGTAGTTCAGTGGTTCGCGCGCGACAGAATGTCTCGGGTATTGCTTAGAAAATCGTTTAAGCGAACGCTTTTCATAATTGGAATGTCTTTCATCGTTCTATTGATCCTGCACACCATGGTTGTTGTCTCAGTACCAATATTGGGCGGCCAGGACTCAGTCAGTTTTATCGTAGGGTTTACGCGGCCTCAAAAGCCACCTTGTCCTGCTGAGGTATCGGACTCTGATTGTATTAAGCGCATCACATTAGATCCGTCGGCTATCGAGTCTTTTTGGGGTGATAGAGCGGTAAGGCTGGCAACTCTCAGTCTCATTCTGGCTTACTTGGCCTTTACAGGTTCGTTCGGCTCGCTGATAGGGTTAGTTTTGCTAAAGGAGAATTCGACACACAAGAAGAGTCCTTTGGCTTCGATTGGCTCGAAAGGGGTTGGGTTGAAGGTCCGGACCAAGCGTTAAGTCTCACACCGGCAGGCGTTCGCGAAGTCGAGAATCCTGGCTTGAATCGTGAAGTGGGTGTCAAATATGAAACCCACTTTCACGCTTCGTTTCAAGGAGGGTTCAACCAAGGACCCGGAGGAACTCAGCATATTAATATCCAGAATGTAAGAATGAGTTTGACGATGCCATTTACAAGCTGCTCAAGGGAGTCGAGGACTCGACTGAGCTATCTGCCGTAGAAAAAATGACTCTTGCGGGTGATATAAAGACGGTTCAGCAACTAGGGCAAATCGAGAAGACACTAGAGGTGGTTGAGGCCGCTAACGCAAAGAATTGACGGGGTGAGCTCAGTGATCTTATCCACTGCCGACATTGTTTCACTCGGTATGGTGGTTTTTCCTATCATTAGCTCGGTTTGGAATGTAAGTTCATACTTCTAGGAGCACATCACCGTGAGGCAGTGCCTCACGGCATTTCATATTCTGCATAAACCGCTCCGAGCGACATGAAGCTCTCCAACCTGTCTAACGATTCCTCGTCGTCGAAGTAGTCTTTAAACGCGTAAATCGATTTCCCCGACACGCGCAACCGAGGTATCAAGCAATCAGAATAGCGCTGGCGTCAAGTGGAATACTGTCACTGACTTCTAACGCTCCCAGAAAATACGGTAGAAATCCAAACTCGAAAGATAGACGCTTAGCGCACTCCAGGCTAATGTTCCCGATGCAGATGACGAAGACGTTTTGAGTCACACATTTGATTGCGTTGAGAGGGAGAAAGCATCTCCATGACCTTCCTAATGACGGAACCCAAGCAGCCGATGTCGCGAGATATTTTGACTCAGAGTAGGTCCAAGTTCGCTGTAGTAGGTCACCTCGGCACTCCATTGCATGTCGCTGCAATAGCAGATCCCCGGTTCGGATTGCTGTCTCAAAGTCACCGTGAGAGATCATTGTGCGAAGCACGGTGTCCCCTATCTCATAGCCGTCGATGTAATCGAGACTCTCGCGCTTCAAGGCTGAAATGTAAAGCTACTTTCATTGGATCTTTTGCTTCCCTTCTCCAAGCCGCTCATGTGTTTGGCACGCGCCCCCCCGGATAGTAGGTGATCGCGGGCTTGCTTTTCTTTGAGCTTGATAATTGCGCCGGAATTCGGGTCGGTTGCGACATGGGTGTGTAATGCGGCGGCCGGCCGAGTGCACAGATAATTGTTCAAGGTGTCGTTCGCTGACTATTAGACGTCCTCCGAAGCGGGTGCATTTCCGTAGTCGACTTCTTCTTTAGCTGGTGTGTTCATTCTATTGATCATCTTGTGAAGTGCTGAACGATCAAACTTTAGGCGCCGCGCAGCCTGGATCATGTGCCCGTCCATTCGATTCTTGACTGATTCGATTAGGCTGCTGCGGACGCGACAGGAAAACTCCTCGAGGCCCTCGCCAGCCAGAAGAATGCTACAGGAATCGGGGAGAATGATCGTGTCAGCGTCCAGGTTTCTAAAGCGAGTTAGCTCGGCGCGAACATGAGCGGCGCTGATCTTCTGAGGGCCAACATCGCAAGCGAGCCGCGCGACGACGTTTTGTAACTGTCGTATATTGCCTGGCCAGTTGTAAGACGAAAGTTCGCTGAGAGCGCGTTCTTCTATTTGCAACGGTGCGGTCCCTCCCGCCTTGGTGTGCTCGGCGACTAGCTGCCGGCAGACGAGTTCCCGAATGTCATCGGGTCGTGCGCGTAACGGTGGGACGTCAAGTTCCAGTACGGCAATGCGGTAATAAAGGTCTTCACGAAAGATACCTGCTCTTACCATTCGCTGAAGGTTGCGTGACGAAGCGGTGAGGAGGCGGACGTTGCACTGAATGTCTTTGGTGCCTCCAAGTCGCCGTATTTTCTGCTGGTCGATTGCCTTGAGAAGTTTGGCTTGGAGTTCAGGTTTAAGTTCGCCAATTTCGTCGAGAAAGAGGGTGCCGTTCTCCGCGACTTCAAAGAGGCCTTTCTTCCGACCGGCCGCTCCCGTAAAAGCGCCTTTCTCAAAACCGAATAGTTCGCTTTCAATCAGGGCATCTGGTAAAGCGGCGCAATTAACGTCGACAAAGCAAGCGGTTGTGCGCGGGCTGCGATGGTGAATGATCTGGGCGACAGTTGTTTTGCCAGTTCCAGACTCACCGGTGATTAATACTGGATGATTTGAACGCGCTGCACGCGTTATATCCTCATCGAGACGCCGCATGATCGGGTTTGATCCATATAATGTTGCTTCTGATGTCATGGCGAGTGTCTTCGTCTGTTTCATGTTAGACAACTGCATTGTTTGCTCCTCCAACGTTTGCGTCCCGCAGTCGAGACGGGACATGTTCACAATTTCCTTGCGGAGGCGATTTGGTCAGTGAAGCGGTTCGATTTGGAATTCCGCCTCGATGCGGACGTCGATGGCCGGTGCGAATTGGCTTTCCGCGTCCAGTGGTCACTTCACGGACGAGATCGATGCCAGAAAGGTCACACTTCTTTAATGCTGTATCGGCCATCGTTTCTGATGACTTGAAAAGCAACCCCAACGCGCCGGGGGCTCGCGGCTTCCAAGTATGTAGTGAAAAAATGTTGTGGCTTGGATTTTCAATGATCCAATATGGCAATCGCGTCCACTTCAAGTGACCAAGGTTGAAAGAATAGAATCCTTTTCTGTGAAGACCGGTAGTTAGCAACCGGCATTCGTCGAGCACGCCTAAACACTCGCCTATGAATATCCGAACCATGAATTGTCGCGGTATCTTGAACTCAGGCGGAGTTAGGGGGAGTCGTAATTCGGGAGCAAACATCCGGTTGCGCCTACGATACGACGAAAGGAGCTTGTAGGGCTGGTCAACATTTTCCCAGTACATTCTCCATAGAAGGAACATGTTCGCGTACGCACAGATCGTTCCGCTATTCAGGAATACTCCAGAGTGCGATCGTGCGAGGCCGGCTACGGTCTTAATGCAGTCCAAGTGAGGTCTTAATGAGTGTCTTAGTTGTCGGCGTATCGATTTGTAAATGCTGAATAACTCTCTATTGAGATCGCCAAGGACTGGTCGGCCGCAATGTTCCGAATGCACCCTAGACGCGAGATTTCCATTTGTCGCAGGGCGCGCGCGGTCTTCATGTTGTATGCATGTATGTTCTTTGATTGATGGCGATGATAAGGTCTTGTCTTGACCCACTTGAAGGGTCTCTGTCCAGTAGCCAGAGAACTTGGACAAGCGCCGGGCCTTCCAGGGATGCGAGGCGCCATCGTAGATCCACGCAGTAATCGGGTAATGGATCACCTTCATCTCAGCTCTACGTAACAACACCTCCGCAAGGTCTTTCAATCGACCGATTCCCTGAATGAATGCATCGTCAGCATTTGCGTTCGGATAGCTAATTAGATTTTCGCGCCCAGTGCAATTGCGGCACCCGAGTTGTGGAGCGAAAGGCACTGACTCAATTGTGTAGGGAAGGTTCTCCGTCTGGCAGTAGTCACAGCGCAAGGTGAGTGGTTCATCGTGAATTGGGCATTTCCTAAGGAGCCATGTCTGATAAATAGATGAGTGGAAATTTAACTTGATGCACGACGGGCAGAATCTGAGGTAGCGACTGGTCAGAATCTCGTGCTCCCCTTCCCTCAAGAACGGCACTACAGTTCCCAGTCGAAGCCGGTCGTGATCCACGTTGAGAATCCGTGACAGTAAGAGAGGGTCGATGCCTCCGAACGTTCGGAGGTCTGACCGTCTCGCACACTTCCATTGTGCTGAGGACCACAGTTTTGCGTTGGTTTGGCCGAGATTTTCACGTATCTCTTTCAAGCTTGCCGCGTTCAAGAATGCCAACTTCCGCAGCAGCGACCATAGAGATTCGTACGCGGCAAATCCACCCGTTGCGCCAGCAGATGCCAGTATTTTGTGTGTCACTGTCGTTCATTATCGTCTTCCGTCTGCGAATATCGGTCGGCAGCGACATATCCTGACTTCTCAACGCAGTCCTTCCACATTCTCATTGAAAGGGTTGGCTTCACCTCGAAGCTGGTGTGGTTCTTCAGCATGGTCTCGACAGACCTGCAGAAGTACTGCATCGGGATCTCCAGCGTCCCAGGCAAACAATAGTTCTCTTTCGTTTCCTTGAATGCTTGCCAAACATCGCGGGCGGCGTCTTTCAGTCTAAAACCGAGTTGGTGCGCGTTAGGAAAGAAATATGAGGTGAATGACCAACCACTCTCACTGGGAAACTCGACCTCGTCGTAAGCCGCGAGACAGGATTTGATGTCCGTGAGGGTCTTTAGGCCACGGAAGTGAAACTGATGAACCATGAAACGTCCGAGAATCTGTGTCTTCTGCGTTTGCTGAAAGGCATTGCACTGATTGAGCAGTTCGTCTTGACCCACCAATAGAATTATTGGCGCCACATCACGCTGGTCCAACTCGTTATAAACATCGATAAGCCAGTTGTATTGGGGCTCGTGGAGCTTTTGGGCTTCATCGAGAAAAAACACCAGGCGATTTTGATTCGACCGCTCGACCTTTTCGATCAGATACTGATTTAGCCGATGGCGCTTCGCGCTCGTCTTTCCGGAGGACCACATTGTGTGCCCCGAGGCGCGCAGGAGATCTTCAAAGAATGTGCCCTCTGAAGCTATCCTGTATTCGCGGCATAACATGTTTATGATCTGAAGCTGAGGGCCGAAGGTCTCGGGCAACAATTGGTTCAAAAAGCGAATAGCGCAGGCCTGGGATGGTGAGAGTCTTCGGTACCCAAGGAGTAATGGCATTTTTGCCGCGGTGTGGATGCCACGGCGGAAAGACGAGCCGCTGGTTTTGTCAGGCGCAGCCCAGCCTGTCGGCCCTCGACTAATTCCCACATTGGCATCTAGGGCGGTATCCTTAGCGTCGAGGGATATGTGGAGTTTTGTTAATAGACAATGCATTTAACATCTATACGGACGGATCGTCCTACTCGCATCCTCGCGTCGGTGGCATCGGAATACGGTTTGTAACAATAGACACCGAAGGTGCTGAAGTCGTTGAGGACGTCCCACTTCCCGGTTTCAAAGCGGCCACAAATAATCAAATGGAACTTTATGCGTGCGTCGTAGCGCTGAAGGAGGCTGTGAAATATCAAGACTTAACGCCTTATCAGAAAATCGCGATTCATACTGATTCGCGCTATATCGTCGATAATTACAAAAGAGCTCTGTTCGAGTGGGCAGCCAATCGATGGCGGAATCGTGACGGGAGACCGATACTAAATGCGGATTTATGGAAACAGCTAATAAAGTGGGTCTGGAAATGCCAACCGCGGCGTGTAGCGTTCCACTGGGTCAAAGGACATTCCAGAGATTTACATAATCGCGCTGCTGACAAGTTGGCGAAGAAGTCGGCGAAAAATCCTCTGAATCGCCCTCTGTCTATTGTTAACGTGCGTCGAAACACTGCAGGAATGTCGGAAGAGCGCGGAAGCGTTGAAATGCATGGGCAGCGGCTGCGGATTAGAGTAATCACGGATGAATTCTTGACAACGCAGCGTATCTATAAATACAAGTACGAAGTGATTTCGAAAGGAAGTCGATACTTTGGTCGAGTGGACGTGATCTTTTCCAGCGAACTACTAAAGGCGGGTCATCACTACGAGGTGCGCTTGAATAAACAAACCGGCAACCCAAACATCGTAACCGTAATTCGGGAATTGGAGAGATGAAATGACGACGGCAGTTCAAGCGAGAAGTCGAAATGAGTTATGGAGCGCATTGCTACCTAAAACGGCAGTTACATGGGACAGCAAGTGACTTCGTGAGCCCGGTTTCCTTTGAGCCATTACAACTCCGCCGTGAATTCGATGCTTTGCCCCAACACCAAGCGGTCGCATTCTATTGTGAGTTTAATCTTTGAGGGATCACCGCCCGATGAGACGTGGAATTCATACTGAGTACCTGGAAGCAGCCCCTTGAGCGACTCCTGCGAGCGGATGCCATTGACTGTCATGAAGGCGTCATAATATATGGGTGCGACACCAATATTCTTCACGCTCACGATAGATTGCTTGGAGTTAGCTTTGAATGATGTAACTTGAAATTTATAACCGCAGGCCAAACCATGATCTCGAATCTTCTCTATCGTGGTCACGTCACGCCACTGCTCACCGAGCAGAAATGTGATGCCAAAACTTTGTGCCTGCTGCTTCCACTCCATGGCAACTGACTCCGCAAACGCGTTGCCCTTGTCCTTGAACAGAATCTCGCCGCCTACCGGAGAATTCTGGAACCTCTGCCTACCGAAGAAATTCCACCCTGCAAGATTGTATCCGGGCTTCCAGGCGCGATCGAACGAGTCATCGAAGATCCCAAACTTGAGTTTGAGCAGACTGGAATCGGCGGCGAACGGAGAACGTCCACTCTGATGCGCGTCTTCCGATATCGCCCAGGGGGTCTGCCTAAAAAGCACGGGCAACTTGTTAAATAACTGCGCCTGAAAAGCAAGGCTCGGGAAGGTCCCTCCATATACCTCAGAGCCGCCATTTATGTGGTATTCAGCCCACAATCCAAAGCCGACCTCGAGGAACGCAAGCCGCTGATCGTTATCATATTTCTTGGCCAGCTTCTCATAAAAGTCCAGAAAGAATTCCTGGTACTCAGGATTAGACCAATCTGGTAAATCAGTGCCTTTGCCCTCGATCTGCTCATATGTCTCTGCGTAGTTCTTTAGTCTCTTAATGAAATCCGGCACCGTAGTTTTCTCCCCGGGCTCGGTCTCCCGAAAACGCAGAACGGCCTGATGTTTGCGGCTTGCAATCGATTTCAGATACCCTTCAACTGTCGACCAGTCGTACACCCCTTTTTGCTGCACCACATCGTTATAACCGAGCTTCACAAACTCAAGTTGAATGTAGTCCATTTCGCTCTTGCTTGAGGGCGCCCACATCACGATGCCCGTCATTGGTTGCACATGCGTAATTTCGCCTTGGAGGTGGATATTGCGAAACAAGTCGTCGGCCATAAGCGGCAGGGGCATCGCCACAACCAAACACATCGCAATAATGACGCAGCATCGCCTTGTTCTCATCAGTCACCTCTTTTGTATAACCCGGTCATCGGTCTATTCGACTTTTACCGCGGCCGCAAAACGCAGCATACCCCCTGGCTGTGTTATGGGGATCATCTCCTGGGTAGAAAGACGACGAGCACCGCCGCTTGTTGGCCAAGGATCAAACACGCCAACTGACACGACGGCGGTAGGAAAATACTGCATTGCGGTTGCTACCATCGCATGGGTTCCCGATGCTATTAGCAGAGGACGGTTTTGATCCAGTTCGTTAATCATTCCTGCATTGTTAAGACCAGAAACGCCCGCATCAATATCGATCACCGCTGTCAGACGCGACTTGAAAGGCTTTCCGTTGTCGTCAACCCAATCGCGGTTAAGTTCCTTAGCCATAACCCAACCCGCGCCAGCTGGCCTGTTATATGCCGCACCGTAAACCGATCTGACGATCTTGTCCTGACTTATTGGATGCCCGTAATACTTAAAAATCATTGAAATACAGGCGGCCCAGCACCACTCTGATTGCCACTGAGTAGTGTAGGACGTATATGCAAACCGCGCGAAGTCAACTTGAGACGTACAAAGCTGTCCCTGAGGTGTCGGTTGGCATGTAGTACCTGCTCGCGTCCCCGTTGGCAAGACGGCAAGTGTCAAGACGAGAAATATCAGCAGACGAGCGATTCTTGTGAACTTGATCATGGTAAGCCCCCGGAAGGAAAAGACGTGGAAGAACTAGCGACTTATACACCCTGTGCCCGAAGCAAGGCAAGAATTTCGGATGCTGAGAGCGAATGACGTCACCGCGAGAATCTCAGAATCGCATCTGGCATGACCCCGATCCCGATCCGAATGCTTCAATTGTGCGATGTGCCTTGGTGCACAGCGGCCTCGAGTCTCTCGAGCTCCGCTTCTCCGGGGAGCTTTGGAATAGACATCCAATGCGTGGGTTGTAACACAATAGGCTCGGGAGGCGAAAAGGGATCGGAAATCGTGTGATCCGCTAAATCGAGACGCGCAAGCGGAATCGCGGCGCCCGAGGTTACCAATTGCAAAAGCGCAAGCGCCGACGTGTAAGCTGACGTAGCGTCTGATTCAGATGGATGCTTACCGGTATGCGGTAGCGCGTTTCGTGCCCTACGTGCAGCTGAGAGTAAGCCGAGTACGTCTGCGGGAATAGTCCCCGTCTGATGAAGGAGTTCATGTTTTGCAGCGATTGTCCATGTCCGCGTATCTGATAGCTGATCAACTCGGCCCGCAACTGCTTGGCTTGTGCGTGCAGGAACTAGAATGTTCGTTTCCCACAAGTGAGATGTGACCTGTTCTACAACGATCCACAAGTTCGACAGGGCAGCGCCCCAATCCCGACGGGCAATCCCCGTTGTTCCCTTGAGAAGGAACTCGGGACTTAGTTCAGGCACCGCATCCAGCAATGCACGGCCCGAGTTCATCGCAGCGACCAGACTAACTATATCCGTGGACTGTGGTGACAGAAGGTAGATGGCTTCCAACGGTGGAGCCTGCCTGAGGCGAATCATGCGATGGAACTGATTGGGTCGCGCTGGCGCGTTCGATTGACTACGTAGGTAGGTCCAATCGATGATCGAACCGAAGTCGAGTCCGTCAGCTCCGATGGCCTCACAGTAGACCCCACCAAGCAGCAAGCCAGCGAAGCACCGGTTGACGAACTCCATTGCCGCCTGAGCGGCTTGCAAGTGGGGAAGAGCTGGAAGGCCGATGGCGCCGTCTCTGGACACGACCATGTGGTATGGCGGGGGCAGCCCGACATCGACGCCGCCCACGAGCTTGTGCAGTTGGACATAGTCCCAGGTGCCACGGTTGATATCCTCAATGTCGATGTTCCAGGTTGGAGACTCGGGATTGTTTACGTTTCGAAACGGCGATAGATAGGCCACGATGCACGGTACTCGGCGCTTAGCAAGCGCATCGCGATCCTTTCGTGTCTCGTTCATCTCGCTGCGAAGCCTCGGGGTCAGCATAGTTTGCTTGCGCCGTGCGAGCATTTATACTACAGTCTCGGACGCATTGCTTTTAGTCTTGCGGGTTCTCACTTTCTCATAGCCCGTTTCCCGAACCCGCACACGTACGTGTTTACCTCGTGATTAATACGCGAGGGTAGGTCCGCAAGGTCTCTCCAAGGCACAAGTTTTGAGCTCCAATGCAGGATCTATCGTCAACTAAGGGCCCCCATCATGGCTACTGAAGTCTCGTCACGAAGTCTCACCATCCATCTTAGCAAGGAAAAGCAGAGACGGAATTCTCTCATCAAACCCGCTGACGGCACTATTGAAAAGCGAATTCCGCTCGGAAAAGGGATCGAGGGGCGGCTTTTCATTAAGTCACCAACTGCCAGTCCGCCGAGCTGGGCAGATTTATTTGAGGAGCACGTCGATGCCCGGGAATTCGGAAAGAGTAGCTCACCCGGAGCAGCGCTGATTGTGCCCGTGAAGGAACGCTGGGTTGCTGTGACCTTCGGTCAAGGAAGACACCTTCTTTCAAGCGATGCCTTTGAGGATCGCTTCGGTCTAAGGGTCGCACTAAACTGCATTGATGAAAGCAAGATTAAGTCGATTGACAAACAGACGTTCGACGCAATTGCTAGGCATACCCAAGAACAGGCAAGTCAGGAAGCTAATGCGGGCGAATTCGGATTTGATGTGGAGCGTGACTTATTACGGGGCGTGACCGGTACTCCGCGAATCGAGGACTACGGTAAGCGCCTGACTGGAATGGACGCACTTAATGCTCAGGTTAGGATTCGCCTTAGTGACTTATATGATTTGCTTGAGATTTATCACAACAAGTTTTTCGACGATTCTTATCGTGACTCGTTTCCCTGGGTCGATCAGATCACCTTTGTGTCTGATCCGTCGCTTGAGATCCAACTCAACGACACCCTGTTAGAAATGATTCGGAAGCAACGTTTTGATCATGGCGATGATCACTGCTGGCTTACAATACCCGATATCATCGACTGGGCACGCGTAAGCGGCTTTCGATATAGTCAAGCGCCTCGAAGGCCAGAGCTATACGATATCCACCTCCGAACATTTCTAGAACATTTGAGGGATCCCCAAAACTTGTCAATAGCTGGGCTGAGAGGCCGCAAAGTATTCTGCATGGGAGACAACGATCAGGTGATAAGAAGTTGGAGTGTGTTTAATTGCTTGTACTGCGAGCTAGACAAGGACGGCCAATCTTACGTCTTAAACGCCGGCAAGTGGTACGTCTTGGAAAAAGACTTCGTCAAGCAGGTAAATGAGTCATTCGCGAAAGTACCAAGATACGTGGGCACTTTTGCCGAATATGACGATGACACCGAGGGCCGTTACAACGAACGTGTCGTAAGGGAGAACAGCAACCGCTATTTCTTGATGGATCGCAATCTGACTTACCTCGGCGGAGCGATGGAGTTCTGTGACGTCTTCTCTAGGGACAAAGAACTGATACACATCAAGCGTTATGGCGGTTCGGCAACTCTCAGTCACTTGTTCTATCAGGGTGTGAACTCCGCAGAACTTTTTCAGATGGAGGTTGAATACCGGAATCTCATTCGAGACAAACTATCTAGATCATTCCGAGTGTTTGATCCTTCGAAGCGGCCCGGATTTGAGGAATACCACGTGGTGTTCGGAATTATCAGCCGATCGGACAAGCCATTAACAATGCCGTTCTTCTCACGCGTCGGTCTGCGCCACGCGATGCGGCGATTACAGGGCCTGGGATACAAGTTCTCATTAGCGAAAATCGATGTTGTTGAGGCCCGAAGTAAATTGCAGAAGGTACGACCGAAGCCGACACGTCAAAAATGAGCCGTAGGCAAAAATATCGAATCGGCGAACCTTATGGTAACACTTTTACTGAACAAGCACCCTTTGTAATTGGCCTTACTGTCATGGGATCAAGTCAACATGCGACTTAGTTAAGGAGGAGACAAATCGGGATCAGGCCTGCGATTGTGCGATTCTCGAGTGCGCTATCCAACCAGAAGCTCCCTTTGGCTGACCCCGCCCCTTTAACCAAATGACTACTCCGACTCTCCCCGAACAGATCGAACTCTATCGCGAACGCTGGTGGCGCCGCGACGAAGACCTCCGCGTTGAAAGCGCTGTTGAAGCCGAACGTTTTCATCGAAGACGTGGGCTTTGCAAATATGCTGACAGATGCCCGTTCGCGCAGGTCCATCGTTGTACATCTATGCGGTTGGCTGGATGTCAGTTTGCCTCGCAACGTCCAAAAGGACGAAGAGACGCGGCTCACCTGGTACCTCAAGGACGAAGTCATGCGCCGCGGTCGCGTCTACTACGCGAAACTCGCGGTGGGTCGCTCGATGTTTGTCGCGCCGGCTCTGATAAGCCATTTTGCCGCCATCTGGATGCCACGTCGCAAAGATGAGCCACTGGTTTTGAGACGCAGCCCACCAGGTTTGTGAGCCCTCCCGGTTCAAACGCGCCGACGATGTCGTCCGCCAGGTGAAACGTTATAGGAGAGGTTCCGACGTCGGTTTGAAACTGCAAACCAGACCTCGTCGTTGAGTCTTTTCGTCCCTCAGTCATTCACTCACTTACTCCGGCGCCGCAATTGTCACAGGACCGGTGTAGGAGAACGCCTCTCGGAAGCGCATGGGTTGGTTGCCGCACTGGCCGTCGAACCGTAACAGCAATGGGAGGCCGGCGCCGTCTATGCGGAGGAGCACTTTACCTTCACATAAAGCTCCATTCGTCCAAGTCAGTGCTCCCTCGATCGTGCGGCTGCCATTCACCCCGAATTTTTCAGAGATCCCGCTAAGGCCGTCGCGGAAGAGATCCGGCATAGATGGAATGGAACTGGGCGAATCCTGAGCTGGGGTCTTGAGCCAGGGCGCAGACACGCCGGTGCGAGCCCATTGCATTTTATCGACGATGATTCGTTCCGGACCACCCTGCCGTGGGTTTACAAGCATGCGGAAGCGGCCGGGGTTGATTCGGTCGATGTAGTACTCGTCCGCGATGTTGCCCCGAGTGATGAAGAGGCGCACCCGCTCAATCGGAGATGCCTCTTCCGCCTTGAGGGCCGCGAGCACGCTATTCATCGGCGCAGCGTCGGCAATGCCTTGTGTAGGCGTTTCCTCAGCACAAGGACTTACCGCTGCGGTTGTAGAAGTGCTAGTACCCTCCGAACGGCCTGGTTGGATCTTGGTGTCCAGAGGTGGGGGTGGGCGGTATGGATCGCAATCGGAGAACTCATCTTTGGGGTTTGCATGCACGGGTCGGTGTTCAGTCTTGGTAGAGAATTTGTCGAGCGGTGGGCGTTCGAACGCGCCGAGCGCGCAGGCGATCGGGTCTTGGCGAGCCTGAAAAGGCAGGTCGACACCGCCTACCTCGGCGCTACCACATAAAGCCAGGTCGCCCGCGCTCAAAGCCGGACTGTTGGCAGCGGGCACGTAGAACGGATCAAGAAACGCATCGCCGACAGCGATCCTCGGGCAACTCCCATCAGATTGAAGGCCACCGCCACGAAAGGCACCAGCGGGGACTCCGGCGCAATCGGCGGGGCGGTTGTGCGAAAGGAGAATGTTTCCGACGCGAGCCGCAGGCGTTGACAGGAGCAACCCGGTGGCAAGATTGTCTGCGACAGTAACGTTGGTTAGTGTGACTGCATTGCCAGCGATGGCACCAGCGGGGCCTGCATTTCTGACGACCAGCGCGTTGCTGATGGAGGCCGAGCCATCCACACTTACGGCGAGCGCCGCACCCCGACCGCCGGCGCGATTGGATTTGAAAACGGCATGGCTGATTTGCAAGGCGCCACCGGACACGGCAACGGCGCCGCCATCGCCGGCGGCGGTGTTCCCAATGAAAAGATCACCGGTGGAGACCATGCCGAGGGTGTGTGCCAGGTCAGCCGCGATGGCGCCCCCGCGAGCCCCGTGATTGTCGGTGAAACGGTTATAGCCGAACACGAACGAGGCTGGTGGTAGGGTAGAGAGTACCTTAATGACTGACTCCGGCGCGCCACGATCGCGCGCTTCTTGTACTACATCGGAAAAGGCTATCGCGCCAGCCGACGTACCACCGTCATTGTCGCGAAATGTATTGGCGCGGACCGTAATCGTTTGTGGGCCACCGCGGCCGGAGCGTTGCGACAACGTGAGAGCTGGGCCGCCTCGGATGTTAGAGAAGGTCGAGTGGCGGATCTCTACCGGGCCAGTAGGGAGGCGGACGTCTAACGCGAATCCGGTTTGGTTGTTGAAAGCGCATTTGCGCACCGAACCAGCAACGATGGAAAGCGCATGAATATTGCCACTGAATCGGGAATTCTCGATGAAGGCGACGCCATTCACCATCAGGGTCGCACCACCACGGTTGCCATCAAACGCGGAATCCTTAACGGTGGCGTTACCCCCTACATCGATTGGAAAGTCGCTGGTTTCAATATTGACGTGATCGAGCTCTACGTTCCCCGATGCACGAAGAATCGAACCACCGCGGATCCTGCCGATGGATTTGATTACTCCCCCGCCCGGTGCCGCTGGCGAACGCGGCTTTAGTGCGAAACCACGAATTGTGAGTCGCCGCAGAACTATACTTTTGGAACTGCTGAGCATGGGCCCAAAAAAACCGTGGCCATCAAGCGTCACCGCATCGCCGCCATCGATGAGTGTGCTGACGTTCAAGTCATACTGCATAGTGATGCGGATTGAAGTTCCGGCCGGGCAATTGAACCGAATGACGCCGCCAAACCCAAGGGCCTTGGCAAGGTTTAGCCCAGCGCCGGTTTGGATATCAGAAGTACAAGCCGTAACCGGTCCCGGCGGATCCGCTTTCGCCATCCCAGCCATGATCAGGATCGTGGATGCCGCAAGCAGCAGTTTAAGTGAGGCGCTTTTAGTCATGGTGTCCGCTTCGGATGGAATGTGTCTGTAAAGTCGATGACGACGGGAAAGCCAGGACCTTTGATGGTGGCGTGGCCCACGCCATCCGCGTCGATGGCCCCCCCGGACGTGACCCAAGCGGGCGGCGGCTTTCCGTCAATGGAAACAATACCGGGTCCATCATCGAATTCACGTAGGCCAAAGACAATTCGGTGCCCGGCACTTAGGTAAATGCCCCTGCCGGCGCTGTCCAGGGTTACAGCCTTGAGCGCGGCACCGCGCAGGGACTTGAATAGGATGTAAGCCTGATCCAAACCTCCACGCGGCGGTTCGTCTCCTGGGGGAAGTGGCGTAGCCTCAATGATGTCCATTAGACCCCATTCGTTATTACCAACAATCCGTCCTGCCAGATAGAAGTGTGGGCCGGGTCCGTCGAAGCATCTTGCGGAACTAACGAAAAAAAGTGTATCTGAACTACTAAGCGGTTCGAGCTCAATACATCCCTTATCCTTAAACAGAGCTGAAAGTTTCGGTTGCAGACCGCACGCAAAGCCCGGGGCCACGCATGTATTGCTGCCCCGTCCGTCATGGACGCCGAGGCCCTCAAAGCGAAACAGGTCGCGCATGTAAGAGCCGGCGATTGTGGGGATGATTACCGTCGGCATAGCGACACCTTTGTCGTCATCATTAGCTTTCTTGAGAAGTGACACTGTGGCGGTGGGGTCAGTTCGAACTCCGCCGGCGCTGATTGTAAAGGCCGGTGACTGCTCCACCCGTTCCACCCCAGTATGCCGCATGGTTTGTTCGAACTGTCGTCGCTCAACAGCCGTGGCGAGCACTGAGTGCGGAAGCCGGTAATCGCTGGTTGCGGCATTCACCATCTCGGCCAGAGTCCTCCGTGCAACATCATCGTCCAGATTCTTGTCAAGCGTCTGCGTCTGACCCGACATTAGCATGGCGCGTGTCACTTCGTGATCGGCGCCGGCAATGGATTCGTGCAAGTAGCGGTTCTCGTCCCCGTCTTCTCGGCTCAAGCGGCGGAACGGAACTATGCGACGCCCCCGGTTGGAAGTGGCGGCAAATTTTGCTTCCGAAAGGTCCAACACGATTAGTGCGGCGCGGGCCAGATCTTTGTCTCCGTGTACGGCGGCAAAATCGTGCAGGTTAAGAATGGCATTTAGGCTGTAACGACTGTAAGGCCGGGCGTTGTACTCCTGGAAGTCTTTGCGAGCAATGTCCTGGAGGCGTTGCAGCAGCCAGACGCGCACGCCTGCCTGGTCCTCGCGCAACTCGGCAACCAAGTCGGAGTCGTAATCTTCAGCTTCCAGGCGGGCAATGATGTCGGCATTGGTAAGGAACTTGGACGTCTCGATGTTTAACCGGTGGTTCTCGGTTTCAGGTATACGGACATCCCAGTGTGAAAGAGCAATATCTTCCAACTCGGCGCCTCCAGTAGCTGTGAGCAGAAACGGTGCGGCGATTAATGCGCCAGCCCCCGGAACTACACCGTAGGTCAAGTAGGTGAGCACGGCCCACTCGAAGAAGTCCCCCAGGTCGTGAACGAACTCCTTGAACCACGAGTGGCGATCCGCAGTGTCTTCGGGGCTACCCAATTCGTCTCCGGCCGGTTCGTCACAATCCAGGACGACGGAATAACTGGCATCCGATAGTTTGCCACGAGCGGCCAACAGATGATTGTACATATAGTCGATCGTGGATGGGTCCAGGCGGCCGCCTTGCCGCTGTCCACCCGACCCACTGAGATAGAGCATGCGCACCAACTCGCGAACGTTGACGTCCCACTCGCCATCGTTGTCTTTTTTTCCCCTCAATCTTGAAATACATGGCACACCGGACGTGCCCATCCGGGTTTTCTTTTGCATCGCCTTAATTGCGTCGTCAACTTGGAAGGACATGCATTGCATGTTCACGGTTACCTTAACCGGGAGGCTCTCTGTTGGATCAGTGTGACTCACCAAGTTCTCGTGCGTCTCTGCCGCGCAGGCTGCGGGGCCAAAAACCTGGACCACACGGCCGTGCTCTTCAAAATCCTTTCGCAGTCGTGGTATCTGCGTGGTGCATGGCGCGGTGTTATGGGCATCAAGATGGGCACGAATGTAGGCCAACTTGGCAACGAGGATGTGGGTCAAATCTTCGCCCTGACGTCCAAAATTGCCGGTCCGCATTTCTTCGCGAATTCGGAGGTACTCATCCTCGCGGCCGCAGGCGTTTGTTTCGATGACGGCTGTGGCTCGCGCCGCAAACTGGGCATCCGCCTGAGCGGCAGTTTTCGGTTCCGGTTGTGGGAATGGCAGGCTTTGCGCGAAGCTGTTGAACACCACCCCGAACAGAAGAGCGAGCGCTAAACCATTTCGGGCCAAGCGATCGCCTTTGTGTAGCCACTTGACTCTTGCACGAATCTTCGCCGCGATAGGTTCGGTAAGAACAGACAACCAAGTGAGGAAAAGCTCTTTCACAACAAGTCTCCTTTGTTGATCGACCGAGAACGAGGCAGTCAGGTGCGTGAAGACTAACTGCATTATAACTTCTAGTCAAATTAATTTGATTGGTACTCCCGACGCTGTTTACCCAACGATCTTCCTCGGTCTTTTCTGCCATTACGAATTGGGGGCTCGAATAGGACACGAACGGAAAGTTGTCCGGGTTCGAGCTCATTCTCCGTCAGTGGTCACAGTTCCCCGTTCGCGGCGTCCGGCATAGTGAAGGAACAGATCGACCCACTATATGCGGCTTTCTGTTTTCTTGGGTCACTCTTGGGTCACCGCCAATCGCAACGTGAGCAAATTTGGGTGATCAAAGATTAGTGAAAATGCACTTGTGAACACAGAGGCGATCTTGCGCGAAGAGCTTCGCCAAGTCTGCAAAACCTATATTCAAGTGCCAATGCTGGTGATTAGCCCTGTGCACTGATCGGGGTTGTTGAGCGCACAAGACCAAGGGTCCTGCGAGCATTTGGTAATTCCAAAATCAGCTTGAGGTCCTGAACATTGCGGCCGCAGGCCTTCAAACTCAAGAGCCATCTTGATGTTAAGCCAGTAGAAAAACGTTCTGAGAGAGTCTATGTAAACACTTTTACTGAACAAGCACCCTCTGTAATTGGTTTTACTTAAAATCGCGTTCCGGGGAAGCTGCTTACAAGCATGAGATGGCTACTGTGTTTTGGACAGGTTGCCGAGTGATAATGTAAGGAGATTTACTTAATCCGACGGCTGTTTCGCTCGCTCAAGGGTGGCGGCAGGAGTCGTTTGCCCTTCTGCGGGCTCGGCGGCTGAGCAGTTAATCATTGGGCACGCGTTGATGGTTGTTTGAGTGGGACTACGTCGAGGGGTTGTCCATGGCTCGGGTTGACGAAGTATGCGCGTGTCTCCTAGAGTTCAGTGCTTCGCTATTATGCGTCTGGTTAAGAAGGATTAGGTGTAGATGGCCGTCAAGATTGAGAATCAATACGCGGGAAAGCTGCCACGGAATACTTTGACGAATGTCGAGAGCGCGCTGGCCAGCGTGCCGCGCGAGCATTTGCGCGGGATCGAACGACTGCGTTTGGTTAGCGTCATTACGGAGCCAAGGGCGCGCATGGCTGCGAAGGGTTCGGACCTGCCGGGGCTCTATCATCCGCGCCAGGGTAATCAGGGGGCGTGGTTTGAAGTGGCGCTAACTCCCCTGACCTCAGCCAACAAACCGTTTCACAAGCGGATAATCCCGCGGCTGTCGTTCAAGGGGAATCTATCCGCAGTGATTTTTTCATTGGTGGCGCAGCATTACCATCTGACTCTGCGTCATTCGGTGAAGCGCGGATCGGTCGAGCCCGCAGTGCGCTCCTATGTCGAAAAGCAGTTGAAAGCGTGGAATGAAGACCAGCACAAGATTCGGGCGAAGCTTTTCAAACCCCTCCAGCCCACGCTTGAGCGTTGGAGTAAGTCTCTGGCAAAGAGAGCGGCGCAAGAGAAGAAGAAGAAGGGTTAGTTGGAGCGCGGTCATCCTGTCCGCCAGCGGCGCAGCCGCTCCTATTTTTCTTTTAGGGGGATTTAGTTCAAGGCTGTTCGCGCTCAGGCGGACAGGATGTCCGCGATCCGTCGCGAATGGTTTTCTCAACTGAAAAGGACCACAGACTTCAGTCTGTGCCACTAATCAACTCGCCTCGTCGATGTT